>Ga0070739_10000456_pt1 | contig 78179 bp, 79 predicted proteins | sample Coa_R1_7_FD_66445 | JGI IMG/M metagenome (GOLD analysis project Ga0070739, IMG submission 66445) | Surface soil microbial communities from Centralia Pennsylvania, which are recovering from an underground coalmine fire - Coalmine... | ecosystem: Environmental > Terrestrial > Soil > Unclassified ...
CGGGTGCTCGAGGACCTCAAGGAGGCAGGGTTCCGGGTGTCCAAGAAGACGGTGGAGACCTCCATGGCCCGCCAGGGGCTGGTCGCCCGCCCGTCCCGGCGGGCCCGGCGGGGCCTCACCCGGCCGGACAAGGCCGCCGAGCCCATCGTCGACCTGCTCAAACGGGAGTTCGGAGCGACCGAGGTGGACCACAAGTGGTGCGGGGACCTGACCGAGATCCCAACCGGGGAGGGCAAGTTGTACTTGGCCGCCGTGGAGGACCTCTGCTCGCGCCGAGTGCCGGGCTTCGCCATCGGCGAGCACCACGACGCCCCTTTGGCCGTCGAAGCCATCAACATGGCCGTGGCGGTCCGCGGCGGGGACGTCACCGGGGTCGTGTTCCACTCAGACAGGGGCTCGGAGTACAACGCCGGCGACTTCCGGGCGGCGTGCAGGACCGCCGGCATCACCCAGTCGATGGGCCGGGTCGGCTCGGCCCTGGACAACGCACCGGCAGAGAGCTTCTTTTCCACCTTCGAGTTCGAGTGCTTGAGGAAGGGTCCGTTCAGGACCAAGCTCGAGGCCCGCCGGGCCGTCGCCGCGTTCATCGACCGCTACAACCGCGTGCGACGCCACAGCTCCATCGGCATGATCTCACCCATGCAGTTCGAAGCGGCATTGGCCACCAGCCACGCCGCATCCAACAAGGCGGCATGAAATCGGCCCTCTACGTGAGCCCTGTCAGCCCCCCCGAACGCGTCCGGTGGCATTGGAGTGCCGGCTCATGGCAGGCTCACTGTCCAACCACCAAGCCTCCACGGTTTGGGGGGAAGCCCATGGAGACGCGCACGATCCTCTTGCCCAGTATCTCGGACGGCTGGCGTCGCGCGTCCTGCGCACTGTCAGTGGAGATGACACTGAGCGGTTGGCCGAACAGCTCCGACGAATCAATCGCATCATCGACCAGCTGGTTCAGTTGGCCCCGGACCTCTTGAGTCCGGACGTTCTCATCGCCGAGATGCGCCAGTTACTGGCAGTACTACCGGGGTCGGTTGATCCAGCTGGGCCTCGCTCCATCCCGCGTCCGGAGGTGCCTCTCTCCCGCAGTGCTCTCCTGATGAACGGACGCGATCAGCCCCGGATTGGGTCCGAGGTCATTCGCGAGCTGGCTTCCGCTGACGACGTGAAGCTCATCTGTGCGTTCGTCAAGTGGTCAGGTCTGCGGATCATCGATGATGCCTTGGCTGACGTCATCGATCGCGGCGGCAAGGTGCACGTTCTGACCACCGCCTACATGGGCGCCACCGAACGCCGAGCCATAGACCGTCTCGCCCACCTCGGCGCCTCGGTGAAGATCTCATACGACCTCCGCACGACCCGGTTACACGCCAAGGCTTGGCTCTTTCGGCGGCGATCAGGAGCCAACACTGCGTATGTGGGCTCTTCGAACCTCTCAAGGGCAGCTCTCGTAGACGGCCTGGAGTGGAATGTCCGGCTGTCAGGCATGGAACAGCCTCACGTGCTCGAGGCCTTCGAGGCGGCATTCGACGACTACTGGGAGGACCCGAGCTTCGAACCGTATGACCCCAGCAGCGATGCCACCCGACTCGACAAGGCACTGGCCGCCGAGCACCACGAGCCATTAGAGGGGGAGCTATTTCCCCTCCGGCTCAGCCCCTTCCCGTATCAAGCCGAGGTGCTGGAACAGCTGGAGGCTGAGCGGATCCTTCACGATCGCTGGCAGAACCTCGTAGTCATGGCTACCGGCACTGGCAAGACCGTCGTGTCAGCGCTCGATTACGAACGACTGCGCAGCGCAGGCCAAGCCGACTCCCTGCTGTTCATCGCTCATCGCGAGGAACTACTCCGTCAGAGCCGGTCTACATTCAGAGCAGCTCTGCGGGACGGCTCCTTTGGGGAAGTACTCGTGAGCGGCGACGTGCCCGAGGATTGGCGGCATGTCTTTGCCTCGGTGCAGTCGCTGTCTAGAGCCAGTCGGCTCGGACTCCTTGACCGACACGCCTTCGACATGATCATCGTCGATGAATTCCACCACTCCGAGGCGGAGACCTATAGCCGCGTCTTGGAGCACTTCGAGCCCCGCGTGCTGCTCGGTTTGACCGCCACGCCGGAGCGACCCGATGGCCAGGATGTGACGCACTGGTTCGGAGGGCGCATCGCCGTGGAGCTGCGCCTCTGGGAAGCCCTCGACAGGGGCTTGCTATCTCCATTCCAGTACTTTGGCCTCCACGACGACGTCGACGTGTCGCAGGTCCCGTGGCGTCGGGGCGCCTATGACCTGTCGGCTCTGAGCCACGTCTACACCGGCCATGACGCCCGAGCCCGGCTCGTCGCACAGGCCTACCGGGACAAAGTGGCCGACCCCCGATCCGCTCGTGCGCTTGGCTTTTGCGTGAGCATCGACCACGCCGAGTTCATGGCCAGCCGGTTCAATGCTTGGGGCATCCCCTCTGTGGCTATCTCCACGCGCTAGGCACGTCTATCGGGCATGGCCACTCCGCAGCCCAGTGATCGAGAACGTACGAACGTGCGGCCTCGTACGCGGCGTCCTCTCTTGCGAACAGGCTCAGATCTCCACCCTGCTCGAGACCGCGGAGAGCGAAGCCCGCCCGCGGGGAGCTCATGCCGCGAGGTCTCTCACCGTCATCGGCGCATAACTCCTCGTCGGGATAAAGATCTCGTGTTTGCCGAGGTCGGCGAACAAAGTGCCCTCGCGACTGAACGCCGAAGCTTGAGTCAGGACATCGAAGCGAAAGTCCCTCCTCTGGAATCGTCCCTTGCCAAGGTAACCCCACTCCGCAAACGTGATCGGTTCACCTAAAGCGGTGAGCATGGTCAGCGCGTCGCCGTGAATCAGGTTCTGCCCGACCACATACGCGGCCGCCCTGTAGAGATCGTCGGACTCATCGACGTCGAGATAACTAGCGAAGTTGTGCAGAAGGTTGTCACGGCACTCGCCGATGTCCGCTAGAAGCTCTATCCCATATATGCACATAAGGCCAAAAAGAGCGTAATGACGCTTTTCGAATTCCGACTTCCCGAACTTCAGCTCGACGGCAGCGAACTTGCGGCGCAGCACGCGGACAAGGAAGTTGCCGCTCCCACAGGCCGGCTCGAGGACGCGCGAGTCGATCCGGGCGGTCTCCTCCTGGACGAGATCGAGCATCGCCTCGACCATCCAGGTTGGCGTGAATACCTCGCCGTGGTCGGCCACTCGCTGCAGAGACCTCATTAGCGCCACGTTTCTCATGGTATGGGGGTGACCAAGCCGAACGGGGTTAGTCGTCTCCTTGAAAGGTCTCTTTCCAGTTAACTGGACGGTTCGCGCCCGGACCCCCCAGCAAGAGTTCGAAATTGCGTCCTTGACCACTCAGAGTGGCCCGTGCACAAGGCACCCTGACTACGTCGAGCAAACTTCGTTAAGGGGGCGGCCGCACACGGAAGGGAGCCTCAGTGTCGTGCCCGTTGCGTGCCCAATGGGACCGCAAACAGTGGTCACTAAACGTAACTTCACGTCAGCAAGTGTGCTGGTATACGAAGTTACAAGCTTGTGAGCAGCACGCTCCGTGGCGCTCATAACCCGAAGGTCGCAGGTTCAAATCCTGCCCCCGCCACTATTAGGGCTCTCCGGCTCCCAGCGGGCAGCCTGGTAGCCCCGAGGGTCACGCGGACGAAGGCGCCTCAGGCTTGAGGTGTGAGCCTCCGACTAAGAAGCACCTTCGTCCCGGATCGTCTCACCTGAGTTATCAGCGCTCGGCTCCCAGGTCTATCAGTGTCATCCGCAGTCGGCACAAGCCGTAGCGGATCCTGCTCTTGACCGTGCCCTCGGCCGTACCCAAAAGGCTGGCCACCTCACGGTAGGTGTGGCCGCCGAAGTAGGCCAGTTCGATGGCCTGGCGCTCCCCGGGCCCAAGCTTCGCCAGAGCGGAGCGCACCCGCTCCCCGACCGCCAGGTCCCACACCTCCTGTTCGAGGTCATAGGACGCCGCCGCCAGCCCGGCCCGGCGGACCTCACGATGGCGCCGGCGACCTTCGGAACGCAGGACGTCGACCGAACGACGGTGGGCCATTGTCAACAGGTATGAGCGCAGAGTCCCCCTCTCGGGGTCGAAGCGGTCGGCCTCGTCCCACAGGGTGGTGAAGACCGTCTGGGTTACGTCCTCGGCCCGTCCCCGGTCGCCGATGACCCGGAGGGACAGGGCGAAGACCCCACCCCCGTGGAGGCGGTAGGCCTGGGCCAGGGCATCGGCGCCCTGGGATCTTCCGTGCCACATACGAACCCCTCTGCTGTGATCGCGCCCCGGGGCGAATCAACAGCCAGGGTCTAGGGCTGCGGCGAACCTGCCGTGATTGTAGCGACGAAGCGGAGGTCACGCGAAAGTGAGTGGCGACCTGGCACGTCCCGAGCTCCGACCTGCGAGTTCCGAATCTCCGCGGCGCGGGTGCGGTGGCGCTCCGACCCTGTCCGGACGACGTCTCCGGCCCCAGCCGTGCGCACCTGCCAGAAGGCGGACCGGTCTGGAACGCGCCCCTGCAGGCCGCCACCGGAAGCCGACCGAGCTTCGATCGATATTGTCACCATTATGAGGCTTGCCTGCGGTATGGCACCGGAGCTTGCTCCAGTCGAGGTCCGGGGTGCGTTGGGCACCTGTGCCTGAGCGGAGGATGAGGTCGTAGGTGGAAGCGGCGACTAGCAATGCCCGACAGATCGGCTGCAAACCGAAGTTGGCCCGTTTCTCGTCTATGACGGCTGGCAGGCTACGCACGGGCGGGCACTCCTCGACGGCTCCGAACCAAGCGCATACCGTTGAAGTAGATGGTTGAGATGCGTGCAATCGTGTTCTGTCCCGCCTGCCGAATCTTCTGGGGCGCTGAGGACGAAGCCAAATGCGTCGATCCCAACCATGCCGGGTCTCACGGCCTCCACGAAATGCACGTCCACAGGGACGAGGTCGAGCTGTGCGACGGGACGGTTGTGGTGGCAGTGACCTTCGACGAGCGAGACCCCTACAGCCGCGGGGTCGTCCCCGACTTCGGGCTATACCTGGATGATCGTTGGCAGCCGCCGTGGGCCCATGCTCACATCGAGTGGCCCGACTTCGGTCTTCCAAACGACCCGAAGACCCTCCTGGTTGCGCTGGATGATGCCCTCGAGCGGGCCCGCAACGGCCAGCGGGTCGAAATTGGGTGCTGGGGTGCCCATGGCCGCACCGGAACAGCGCTGGCATGCCTCGCGGTGCTCACTGGCTGCCCGCCGAAGGATGCGGTGGAGTGGGTCCGGGCCGCTTATTGTGAGCGTGCGGTCGAGACGCCTGAGCAAGCCCGGTTTGTGGGGACGTTCAGCCCTTGACCCAGACGGAGCGGTCATGCACTGCTCGCATCCCGTCTCTTTGGGGGTAGCGCCCGCGGTGGATGGCGCGGACCGGCCTTGTCCTTACCCGTTGTTCGGCCGCACAACGAGCTACGCTCGACACCTATGGCGAGGACGCGGAGGGCGCGACTCGCGGATGTGCACGACCTCGCGATTGCGATGCCGGACGTGGCGGTTACCTACGGCCCTGCCGGTAACCCGATCTATCGGGTCGGAAGCAGGTCCTTCATCTTCTTCCGCACTCGACACGACCACGGGATCGGCCGCGGCCCGGATGTGGTGGATCCCAAGACTGGCGAGCGCTACAACGACCTCATCGTCTTCTCCGTTCAGTCGGAGCACGCCAAACAAGCCCTGATCGCCGATCCGGCGGTCCCGTTCTTCAGCACGCCGCACTTCAACGGTCACCTGTCGGTTCTGATCCGCGGGAGCAGGATCGGGGAGCTGAGCTATCAGGAGCTTTCCGAGGTCATCGAGGAGGCGTGGTTGTCGCGCGCGTCAGCTAGCCGTCGCCGCGAGTGGCTGGCTCGCTCGGAGGCCTCAACTCGAACGGCGGCCCGGGCCCGGAGAGGTTGAGTTCGGGGCTGTCCGCGCCTCGGTCGCGCCGCGCTTGAGATGTCCCGCTATCGGCCTTAGCGAATCTGGCGTGAAAACTCGATGCCGGCGGGACCAGTGGCATTATCGCCCACATCTCCCCACGCCACGTTGAGCATCCCATGGCTGTCAAAGGCCAAGCCGAGCAGATCCCAGACCACCGGTTGATGCGTGTACCCGCTGCCCCCGTAGACAACATGATCGCTTACCCCGCCCACGCTCCACTTCCGCCCTCCGTCGTGGCTCACGGCCGCCTCGACCACCCAGGGGACAGAAGCGGTCTCGCCGTTTGAAGAGGCGCTCGCATACCAGGCGATTCCGACGTTGCCATCGCCCGCGGCCACAACCCAGGGAAGCATCCCCGAGCCACCCGGCAGCCTGGCCAGACGGCTCCACGGTTTCCCAGGGCCGGCAGAGGTGGTGAACCAGACCTCGGTCTGTCCTGTTGGCGGCGCAAAGGGCGATGTGCCGGTCGCGATGGCCAACACGGCGTATTCCCTGCCCTTGGCATCAGCGGCGACGTCGAACTCGGAATTGAGGCCCTCATTGGCAGGGAGGGTGGCGATGCGCTCCTGGGTCCAGGTGTGCCCGTCATCGGAGGAGCGGGCCAGTCCGATCTGGTTGAAGCAGGCATTGGGGGCGCTGGTACAGCCCGGGTTCGACGAGGAAGCGTAGGGAACCACCAGCTGGTGGCGGGCCCGGTCATAGACCGGGCCGCCATTGACGCTGAGGACCAACTGGGGCGGCACCGGGGTCACCAGGATGGGTGCGCCGAAGCTGGCCCCATCATCGGTCGAGCGGACAGCCTCGATGTTGCCTGGGACGGCGGCGAAGGTGAGCAGGAGATCATGGTTGCCGGCATCCAGGAGGAACGGTCGATCGTTGACGGCGGTGTGGTTTGCGTCGTGGGCCTCGGTCCAGTGCCGTCCACCGTCGGTGGTTCGGCTGACCGTTGTTTCCGCCGTTCCGGTGCCGGTTCCCTCCTCATCGGCCATCCCCGAGAGGATCAGCGCGTTGGAGCCGGCCGGGCGGGCGAGGTCGACATCGTCGCCTGCCTGGCGGCCCGGTTCTCCGCCGATGACGTGCCAGTGGTTTCCCTCGTCGGTGGAGGTCCACACACATGAGTAGGCCGTGCCGGGCTCGGGGTCGCCGGTGGCGCAGTTCACTGGCTGGAACTGCGCCGCGAGGAAGATCTGGCCGCGTGGACCGACCATCAGTCGCGGCTCACCCTGGGTGGTGCCGGGGACGGACGGTGTGGGCGGCACCACTACAACATCGGGTCCGAAGGCAATCCCCGGCTCAGGGCCGCGACCGGAAGAAGGAACGCCATCTGAGGCCGATGCTGGCGAGAGTCCGCCCAGCATTGCGGCCAATCCAAGGCCACTCAGAGTGGCGCCGACCCGAAAGCCCCAACTCTTTCGCCTCCGTCCGGCCACGTCGGTCCCATTCGACGTAAACGTCGTCTTCCCTGTCGGCGTCGCTCAGGTGATGGGCGCTACCTCGATTACGGCGCCCGGGCGCGGACTGGGGGCAGGTTGTCATCCCTCGGTGCTCAGTATTGGGGTGGCCGTCCCGGGCCGGATAGGGACCAATGGGAGGGCGAAGTCCGGCCATCTGCTGTCAGCGCGCCGCTGAACCGCCGGGACCGACCGACTTGTGCGCGACCAGCCGCCCTGGCCTGCCGAAGGGCGGCCCGGGCACTTGGTGCTCCCACCTGCGCCGCCTGGCCGGCTGCCAGGATGTGACCGATGATCCCTCAGAGACTCTCCTTCGTGACCCTCGGGGCGCTTGACCTGCCCCGGCTGCGGGCCTTCTACGAGGGGATGGGCTGGACTCCACGCAGCGGATCGAACGACGAGTTCACCGCCTTCCTGCTTGGCGGAGTGATCCTTGCCCTGTACCCCCGGCACCTCCTGAAGGCCGAAGCCGCGCCGGACCTGGTGGCTGCGGCCCCGGGCAGCTGGAACGGCATCACGCTGGGTCTCAACGTGGAGGACAGGGCCGAGGTCGACCGGGTCTTCGACCAGGCTTGCCAGGCCGGTGCCCGCCCCCTTGCGCCGCCCCAGGACCGGGAATGGGGCGGACGCTCCGGCTACGTCGCCGATCCTGAGGAGAACCGCTGGGAGATCGTCTGGGCGCCAGGTGTCGCCTTCACGGATGCTGGAGCTGTGACTGAGCCCTGATTCGGCCGTCAGCGTGACGGCCCACGGAGGGCCTGGAGCTGCCTTCGGGGTACCTACGCCCAGCCCAACTGATCCAGCCGCTCGTCCCCGATACCGAAGTGGTGTGCCACCTCGTGGATGACGGTCTTGCGGATCTGGTCGACCAGGTCGGCCTCGGAGTGGCAGACCGAACAGATGGTCCGTTGGAACAACGTGATCCGATCGGGCATGACCCCGCTGTAGGAGACCGGACCTCGTCGGGTGAGGGGGATGCCCTCGTACAGCCCGAAGAGGCGCCTTCCGTCGCTCGATTCGTCCTCGACGATGACCACCACGTTCTCGACAGCCCGGGCCAGGGGTTCGGGCAGGGAGTCGAGGGCGTCGCCCACGAGCTCCTCGAAGCGCTCGTCGGTCACTTGTATCACCCGCCCACCGTACGGTGGGGCTCGCCCGCTAGGAGGGCGCGACTGGCCCGAGCCCGCTCGGCCATGAGAGCCCGCTCCTGACCGTTGGTCGCCAACGCCGCCGCCCGCTCGAATTCGACCGCCGCCTCTCCGTGCCGGCCCAACTGGTCGAGCAGGTCGCCGCGCACGCTGTAGAGCAGGTGGTAGCGGTCGAGGGCACCGGCGGCGACGAGCACGTCCACCATGGCCAGGGCCTCCGCCGGACCCGAGGCCCGCGAGACGGCAACAGCGCGATTCAGCTCGACGATCGGCGAGGGCATGACCCGGGCGAGCTCGGTGTAGAGGGCGACGATCTCCTTCCAGTCCGTCTCCTCAGGCCGGAACGAGCGGGCGTGACAGGCAGCGATGGCGGCCTGGAGGGCGTAGGGGCCTCGAGGGCTGGCGAGCTCGTCGGCGCGGGCCAGGGCGGCTTCGCCCCGTCCGATGTGGAGGCGGTCCCACATCCGGCGATCCTGGTCGAGCAACAGGACAGGAGCCCCGGTCGGGCCGACGCGGGCGCGCAGGCGGGAGGCCTGAAGCTCCATGAGGGCGACGAGGCCGTACACTTCGGCCTCGTCAGGCATGAGGCCGGACAGCACCCGCCCGAGGCGGAGCGCCTCTCCGCACAGCTCGGGCCGAACCCAGTCCTCCCCCCCGGTGGCCGAGTAGCCCTCGTTGAAGACGAGATAGATGACCTCGAGCACGGCGCCCAGGCGGGTCAGGCGGTCCTCGCCCACCGGGACCTCGAACGGGACCCCGGCCCGGGCGATGGTCCTCTTGGCCCGCACGATTCGCTGCGCGATGGTGGCTTCGGGGACGACGTAGGCCCGGGCGATCTCGGGCACGGTGAGCCCTCCAACGAGGCGCAGGGTCAGCGCGACTCGAGCGGGCACGGCCAGAACGGGATGGCAGGCGACGAAGATCAGGCGGAGCCGGTCATCGTTGATCTCATCGCTCGACACCACGCCAAGCGCCGGATCATCCGTGTCCACGGGCGACAGGGTCTGTAGCTCACGGGCGATCCGAGAGTACTTGTCGGCCGACACACGGTCTCGCCGAAAGGCGTCGATCGCCTTGCGCTTTCCCACCGTGGTGAGCCAGGCACCGGGGTTGCGGGGGATCCCGTCGTGTCGCCACTGACGGAGGGCGTCGACCAGAGCGTCCTGGGCGAGCTCCTCGGCGAGGCCGATGTCGCCGGTGAACGAGGCCAGCACTGCGACCACTCGAGGGAACTCGACCCGGTAGGCGGCCTCGATGGCGGCGGTTGAATCGGCAGCTGCCACGCCGCCGATTCAACCACCGGGTCTGTGAGTGCGGCGGATGGACGGGCGGGTCAGCCCGATACCGGGCGCACACGCACCTCGCCCTCGCCGAGGACGCCGAGGAAGCGCTTGGACCACTCGACGGCCTCAGGCAGGTCGCGGCACTCCATCAGTGCCCAGCCGCCCACCAGCTCCTTGGCCTCGGCGAACGGGCCGTCGACAACGGTGTACTCGCCACCCTTCAGGCTGATCCGGGCGCCCTCGGAGGTGGGGGCAATGCCGCCCGTGGCGACGATGACGCCGGCCTTGGTCGCCTCCTCGACGAACCGACCCATCCTCTCGTAGAGCTCGGGGGACGGGGGCGCCGCCGGCGTCTCCGCCTCGTTGGCCAGGGTGTATCCCAGGAAGCGCATGGTCTGCTCCGTTTCTCTGCTCTGTGGGCGGATCTCGCCTCACTCTGGCAGAGCGTCGAGCGAGGGGCGCCGCGATCGACACATGACGAAGATTTCCCGAAGAAAATCCTCGCTGGCCCCGGGCGTGCGTCAAGGCCACCATGCCCTGGCGCCGGGGAGGTGCCAGTGCCGGGCCGCCGACGGACCGGCCGTATGGCTGGCGGAGCGGGACTTGCCGTAGCGTCGGGCCCGTCGTCGGGTCGGTGGCCCGCTGAGGTCCAGGGGGAGTGGTGGAGCAGCTAGAGGGCCGGGTCGGGGTCATAACCGGAGCCGCCAGTGGGATCGGGGCGGCCATGGCTCGTCGCTTCAGTCGGGCGGGCATGAAGCTGGTGCTGGCTGACATCGAGCCCGAGCCCCTGAAGAAGGTGGCCGACGAGCTCAGGGCGAGCGGGACCGAGGTGGAGGCGGTACCCACCGACGTGTCGGTCGGCGCCCAGGTCGACGCCCTCGCCGAGGCGGCCGAGGCGGCCTTCGGGAAGGTCCACCTGCTGTGCAACAACGCCGGGGTCGGATCGGGCGGCCTGATCGCCCAGCTGGGCGAGGACGATTGGTCCTGGGTGCTGGGGGTGAACCTGTGGGGGGTGATCCACGGCCTGCGGGCGTTCCTGCCCCGCATGATGGCTCACGGCGAGCCGGCCCACGTGGTGAACACGGCCTCGGTGGCCGGCCTGATGGCCGCTCCCTTTATGGGCCCCTACAACGCCTCCAAGTTCGCCGTGGTGGCCATCAGCGAGACCCTCTACCACGAGATGGGCCTCACGGGCTCGAAGGTCGGCGTGTCGGTCCTCTGTCCGGGGTGGGTGAACACCCGGATCCACGAGTCGTCGCGGAACCGACCGGGGGGCGGGCCATCGGGCCTCGAGGGCGGCGGCATGCTGGCCGCCGTGCTGGCATCCGGCCTACCGCCCGAAAAGGTCGCCGAGGAGGTCCACTCGGCCGTGGTCGAGAACCGCCTCTACATCCTCACCCACCCGGAGATGACCGCCGGCATCGAGACCAGGATGAAGGCGATCGTGGCCGGACAGAACCCTCAGGTGGGTCTGGGAGAGCTGTTGGCCAACCGCCAGGAGCAGTAGCGCGTCGACGCCGGCCTCAGGCGGGGGGCGGCGGCCCGACGGCGAGCGAAGCCCTCTCCCGCTGGACGTCGGCCTTGGTCACCGAAAGTACCGCCACCAGCACCACGATCAGGCCTCCGAACAGGAGGACCACCGTTCCGTCGCCCCACGCCGTCCCGCCGACCGGGTGAGGTTTGGCCAGACCGTCGGCGACGGAGGCCCCCAGCGGCCTGGTCATGACGTAGGCGAACCAGAACGAGAAGACGGCTTTCCAGCCCATGAACCGGAAGCCGACGGCCGGCACGCAGATGATGAGGGCGAAGAGCGCGGCCGATGCCCAGTAGCCGAGGTTGAGGGTGTAGGCGGCGAAGTCGCCCAAGGCTGTGCCCATGGCGAAGGTGGCGACCACCGCCGCCCAGTAGAAGGCCTCCCGCCGCGGAGTGTCGATGCTGTGGATCGAAAGCGTTCCCTCGACCCGGGCCCAGGTGAGGAACACGGCGGCGAGGACCACGGCGTAGAAGAGGGTTGAGATCGTGTAGGGGACGCCCAGGCCGACGTGCATGACGTCGGCGGCCATGGTTCCGAACACTCCGACCATGACCACCGCCGACCAGTAGGCCCAGGCCACGTAGCGGCGCATCCGGAACTGGACGACCAGGGCCGCCACGAAGGCGATGAAGCCGATCACCACCGCCAACTCGGGAGCCATGGCGTGGACCATGTAGTCCGAGGTGGACTCGCCCATGGCCGTGGAGAGAGCCTTGATGATCCAGAAGATGCCGGCGATCTCGGGCACCCGGAGGGCACCGCGGGTCGTCAGCCGTGAGGAGGCGGAGCGGAGGATCGGAGCCACGCCCCGAGGTTAGGGGGTTGTCGCGGCCTATCCTGAGCGCTTTGGCGGCAGAGGGGGATCGATGGGTGGCACGTCTCAACCGGAGGTGACCGGCCCGGTAGTCGGGGGCCAGAAGGGCCGGCCGTGGTCACTCCCGCTGGCGGATCTGGCGCAGCGGGGCTACGTGGCCGAGGAGTTCTTCCTCGCCGGCACGGCCGTCTCCTACCGGATGGTTGGCGGGGTGCAGCAGACCACCGACGGCCGTTGGGACGCCGAGCCCGACGCCGAGGCCCCGTTCCGCAGCCGTATCCTGGTCGTGCGGCCGGCTGACCCCGACCGGTTCAACGGCACGGTCGTGCTTAGCTGGCTCAACGTCACCGCCGGCTACGAGCTGGGCACGGCCGACGACGACGAGCTGCTGTCGGGCTACGCCTGGGTCGGCGTGTCGGCCCAGAAGGTCGGCATCGACGGCTTCCCACCCGGCGCCCCTGCATACCGGGGCCGCCAGGCGCCCAACCCGCCGCTCAAGGCATGGGACCCCGACCGCTACGGCGCGCTCGAGCACCCCGGAGACCAGTGGTCCTTCGACATCTTCACCCAGGCCGCCCGGGCGGTCGGGCCCGGCCGCGACCGCCGGACGGACCCGATGGGGGGCCATGACGTCCGTCGGCTCGTCGCCACCGGGGCCTCCCAGTCCGGCGCCCGTCTGACCACCTACATCAACGCCGTGCACCCGGTGGTGGGGGTGTTCGACGCCTTCCTGGTCACCATCGCCGGCGGCCGGGGGTCGTGGCTCGGTCCGCCTCCGGAGAGCCTCTCCACCGGCCCGGCCGCCCGGCTGGGTGCGCCGACCCGCATCCGCGACGACATCACCACCCCGGTCATGCACCTCAACAGCGAGTGCGAGGCCGTGGCGACGTTCCCCTCTCGCAGGGAGGACGACGACCACTTCCGGTTCTGGGAGGTCGCCGGGGCACCCCACGTGGTGGCGGTGGTGCCGGCCACCCGGCCGGCGGGGAGGATCGACAACCCCCTGAGCTACCGGCCGGTGCAGTCGGCCGCCTACCGCCACCTCAACGCCTGGATGACGGAGGGCACGCCGCCTCCCGTCCAGCCCCGCATTGCCTTCGGGGACGGTCCCGTGCCGGAGATCGAGCGCGACGCCAACGGCAACGCCCTCGGGGGCATCCGCCTGCCGGAGATGGAGGCACCTACGGCCGAGTACCACGGACGTGACGAGGAGGCCGAGGGTCTCGGCGCCCTCTACGGCTGGGCCCGGCCGTTCGGGCGGGAGGAGCTGCGCCGGCTGTACCCGAGCGCCGAGGCCTACGTGGAGCAGTGGTCGGCGGCGGTCGACAACCTGGTCTCCACCGGGGCCCTCCGGCCCGAGGACGCCGAGGACGCCAAGGGGCGCGGCCTCAAGGTGGCGGCCGACCTCGACCTCTGAGCCTCCGGTAGGGCGCCGGCGGGCTCAGGCCTGGAGCACGAAGCCCTCGTAGCCGGCGCCGGCCACCTCGTCGCACTTGCGGCGGTAGGCCGGCAGACCGCCCACGTAGGGCATGTGCACCCGCTTCTTGCCCGGCACGTTGGCCCCCAGGTACCACGAGTTGCAGGCCTCCGACGCCCGCACCAGGCCGGCGACGATGGAGGCGGCGTGGTCGACCCAGGCGTCCTGGGCGCCGGGGGTGGCCTCGATGCTGCGCAGGCCCTGTTCGCGCAGGTGGCACAGGCAGTCGGTGATCCACTCCACGTGCTGCTCGATCGACACGACCATGTTCGTCAGCACGGACGGGCTGCCCGGTCCGGTGACGGTGAAGAGGTTGGGGAAGCCAGCCACCTGCAGGCCGAGGTAGCTCACCGGGCCGTCGTCCTCCCAGACCCGGCGGAGCTCCTGGCCCTGCCGGCCGCGGATCTCGATGCGGTTGAGGGCGCCGGTCATGGCGTCGAAGCCCGTGGCCAGCACCAGCACATCGACGTCGAATCGGCGTTGCGTCGTGCGTACGCCGTCCTGGGTGACTTCGAGGATCGGATCCTGACGCAGGTTCACCAGGTTGACGTTGTCGCGGTTGAACACGTCGAAGTACCCGGTGTCGAGGATCTGGCGCTTGCAGCCCATCGGATAGTGGGGCACCAGTGCCTCGGCCACGTCGGCGTCCTTGACGATGCGCTTGATGAGCTCGGCGTAGAGCTCGGTGCCGGCCCGATTGGCGGCCAGGTCGAACATGACGTCGGCCCACGAGCCCGGGGCGCTCCAGCCCAGCTCGTCCAGCACGGCGAGGCGCTCCTCCGGCGGGGTGTCGAGGATCTTCCTGGTCGGCGGGGTGACGCCCTCGAAGGAGACGGCGCCGAAGCTGACCAGGCCGGCATAGGCGGCACGCTGCCTCTCCCGAAGGGTGTCGTAGCCGGCCTTGATCCGGTCCATCTCCCCCGGTTCGAGGCTCCGGTTGTCGGCGGGTCGCGTGTAGGCGGCGGAACGCTGGAAGACGTAGAGGTGGTCGGCCGCCTCGGCGATTATGGGTATCGACTGGACCGCCGAGGACCCCGTGCCGATGACGCCGACCCGTTCACCCGTGAAGTCGTGGCCCTCCTTGGGGTAGCGGCTGGTGTAGAGGGTCACGCCGGCGAAGCTGGACAGCCCGGGGATGTCCGGCTCGAGTGGAGCCGACAGGCAGCCGGTACCGGCGATCACCCAGCGGGCGACGAAGGTGTCGGGACCGTCGGTCTCCACCAGCCAGGTGGCATCGACCTCGTCGAACGTGAGGGCGGTGACGGTGGTCGACAGCTGGATGTCGCGTCGGAGATCGAGGCGATCGGCCACGAAGTTCAGATAGGCCTCGACTTCGGGCTGGGCCGGCATCAGCTCGGTCCACTCCCACTCCTCCTGGATCTCCTTGCTGAAGCTGAAGGAGTACTCCACGCTCTGGACGTCGCAGCGAGCCCCCGGGTACCGGTTCCAGTACCACGTGCCGCCCACGCCGCCGCCCTTCTCGAGGGCCCGGACGGTGAAGCCCCGCTCCCGTAACAGATGCACTGAGTACAGGCCGGCGAAGCCGGCACCGATGACGATCACGTCGTAACGCTTCGGTTCCCCCACGCCGGCGGAGTTTAGGGCGGCTGCTCCGGGGCAACCGGTCCATGCCCCCCGCCGTTGGATCGAGGGGACGGTCGGCACGGGGACGCCCGCCCGAGGGCCGGAGCCGGGTGGACGAGGGAAATGGCGACGCGCCACGGGCCGGCGCCCTCGGCGCCGGCCCGTGGCGGGGGGCTGGTGGCCGGCTCAGGCGGCCTGAAGGCGCTGGCGGAGGCCGCCACGGGGAACCTCGGCCCCGGTGCGGATGGCCTTGGCCCAGAGGACGGCGGTCCGGACCCCGACCTCGACCATCGCCATCAGGATGAACCCGACGGCCCAGGCGGCCCCGGAGGTGATGTGGAAGGTCTGGCTGAAGCTGGCCACGCTGGCTCGCCCGCCGTGGGTGACCCAGAGGCTGAACCCCATCCGGGCCCCGATGCCGAAGACCCACAGGGCCGCCGCCATCGCTCCCGCCTTGGCGAATGCGCCGGCGCCCAGCCGGCTGACCGTGGTGGCCAGGCCGGCGGCCAGGCCGAGGGCGGCGCCGGTGCCAGCGAGGGCGGCCTCGAGGACCACGTCGTTGCCGGCGGTCGGGATGTCGTGGAGGAACTGGGAGGCGGCCCACACCGTCATCACGACGGGAAGCAGCAGGCGGGCCCGGGTGACCTTGTGCCCCCGCAACTGAAGAACGACCAGTCCGACGAGGGCGATGTTGAGGGCGTAATCAGTGATCGTCATGGTTGTCACTGTCCGCCATCGGCGAGGCCCTGCCATCGGCCCCCGGGTTGACCGCCGGGTGGATTCCGGTTTCCACCCGGCCGGTTGACATATACCGATATAGGAATATGATTGGCTCATGGCCCGAGCCGCCACCACCACCGACGTCTTCAACGCCGTGGCCGAGCCCCGCCGACGCCAGATCCTCGACCTCCTGGTCGAAGGGGAGCGCCCGGTCAACGACCTGGTCCGGGACCTCGGCCTCGGCCAGCCGCAGGTGTCCAAGCACCTGCGGGTGCTGAGGGAGGTCGGGGCGGTGGAGGTTCGGGACCAGGGCCGCCAGCGCCTGTACCGCCTCAACGGCCGGGCCCTGCGGCCGGTCCACCAATGGATCAGCAGCTACGAGGCGCTGTGGGCAGAGCGCTTCGAGCGTCTCGACGAGGTACTGGAGGAGATGCTCGCCGGTGCCGCCGGGCCCAGCGGCACCGGCGATCCCGACGCCGATCAGACCGACAGCAGGTACAGCCCCGAGGAGGAGAGCGATGACGGCACTGAGCAGCGGTGAGCGGGCGCAGGTCAGCCTGCCCAACGACACCCAGATCCTGATCACCAGGCACCTGCAGGCGCCCCCGGACGTCGTATACCGGGCCTACACCACCCCCGAGCTGGTCAGCCGGTGGTGGATCGGCCAGCGGGGCCAGATGACCCTGTGCCAGATCGACCTCCGGGTCGGCGGGCAGTGGCGCTACGTGATGACCGCCAACGGGGGCTTCGAGGTCGCCTTCCACGGCACATTCCGCGAGCTGATCCCCGACGAGCGCATCGTGTCGACGGAGGTGTTCGAGGCGGTGCCGGACGGGGAGGCGGTCAGCACCGTCACCTTCGCTCCGGCCCGGGGCGGCACCGACCTCTCCATCCTCGTCCAGCACACCAGCCAGTTCCTTCGGGACATGCACATCAACTCCGGCATGGAGGACGGCCTGCAGGAGGCGATGGACCTGCTCGACGAGATCACCGCCTCCGGCGACCTCTGATCCCCGGGCGCCGCGGACCATCGCTGAGGACTCCCCGGGGCGTGCCCGGGGAGTCCTGGCCGTAGTCTGCGGGCCGTGCCCGAGCTGCCCTTGTCCGAAGCGGGAGGGATGGCGCCGCCCGCCCTCTCCGTCCCGCCCGACGCTCTGGCGGCCTACGAGGCCGACGGTTACTGGGTGGCCCCGGTGCTGTTCGGCCCAGAGGAGGTGGAGCGCTTCCGGGCCGCCACCGCCCGGGTGGTGGCGGGCGAGTACCTCACCGGCCGGGCGCCGGCGCTGTCGCTGCCGGTGACCCCCACGGCGACCGACCTGCGCAAGATCGACAATGCGTGGTGGGCCGATCCCGAACTGGCGGCCCTGGCCACCGACCGCCGGCTGGGCGGGATAGCTGCCGCCCTGCTGGGCGCGGCCGGTGTGCGGCTGTGGCAGGACCAGCTGCTCTACAAGCCCCCCGGCGGCCCCACCGGCAACATCGGCTGGCATCAGGACTGGGCCAGCTGGGACACGGTCGCCTCCCACGCCGGCTTCGTCACGGCCTGGGTGGCCTTCGACGACGTCGACGACAGCAACGGCGCCATGCAGATGATCCCCGGCAGCCACCGCTGGGGCCTGGTGCCCGGCGGGAGCAACTTCTTCGAGACCGACCGCGACGCCCACCTTGCGCGGCTGGGCGGCCCCGAGGCGGTGGCGCCCCGGTCGGTGGTCATGGCCGCGGGCCAGGTGAGCTTCCACCACCCCCTCACGTTCCATGGCAGCGGTCCCAACACTTCCGACCGGCTGCGCCGTTCGCTGGCCGTGCACCTGATGGACGCCTCGGTGGCCGCCGTCGACCGCCCCGGCCTCTGGCAGCACTACAACCTGGGCCTGTTCCGCCAGCATGGCGGGGAGCTGGGCCAGCCCTACTCCTATGAGGAGCTGTGCCCGACGGTGTTCTGAGGCCGGTTCAGCCCTCGGCCGGCACCGGCGCCCGGTCTCAAGGGCAGGCGGGCCGGTCACGGCGGCGCCGTGCTAACGACGCCCGGCTACATCGAGGTCGGTCACGAGGTCGGGTAGCAGCACCATGCCCTCCTCGGGGTCGCCCAACGCCTGACAGCGGCCGGCTAACGCCAGCGCCCCGGTGAGGGCGGCCAGGGCGGCGTCGACCCGGTCGGCCGACACCAGGGCCGACTGGTCAACCCCGTGGGACTGCAATGCCAGGCGCCGGAAGCGGAGCTTGGTCTCGCCCTGACTCCTCGGCCGGCAGGCCAGCACCACGGCGGTGGCGTGGGGGAACACCTCGGCGGCCCGGCCGGCGGCGGGGCCGCCCCGGTAGAGGGGGTAGAGGGGGGCCAGCGCCTCGAAGATCCGCATGCCGACCCTCATCCACCGGTAGAAGGGGTGATCGCCCGGGTCGGGGCCGGTGGCGAAGCAGCGGAAGCCCAGGCGCGCCAGCTCGCGCTCGGACTGGCGGCTGCGGCCGCGGCGGGCCCAGCCCGACGGGGAGTCGATGCAGACGACGTCGGGCGACAGAGAGGCCACCTCGGCCGCCGCCTCGGCCACGCTGAGCCGGCCCCGGGTGGCCACGATGCGTCGGCCGTCGTCCAGGGCGACCAGATCGAGGCCCTTGGCCTCCTCGGCCACGTCGATGCCGACGGCGAGGCCGGGCCGGCCCGACCTAGTCGCCAAGGCGGGCGGCAGCCGCGCTCCAGCGGTCCTCCACCCGGCCGAAGCGCCACACGGCGAGGGCGACCACCCACGTGACGACGAACAGCCCGACGATGAAGAAGCCGGCCGAGTTGATGTTGAAGCGGGCGGCGTAGTTCCACACGCCGCCGCTCAGGCCGAACTCGGACTGGAGCACCGACAGCAGCTCGATGGTGCCGATCACGAAGGCCACCCCGACCGACAGACCGGTGATGGTGATGTTGTAGTACACCTTGCGCACCGGGTTGGAGAAGGCCCAGCCGTAGGCGAAGTTCATGAACGACCCGTCGGCGGTGTCGAGCAGCGACATGCCGGCGGCGAACAGGACGGGCAGCGACAGGATGGCCCAGAAGGGCAGGCCGGCGGCCACCGACGTGCCCGCCAGCACCAGCAGGGCGATTTCGGTGGCGGTGTCGAAGCCGAGGCCGAACAGGAAGCCCAGCGGGTACATCTTCCACGAGGTGTCGATGCGTCGGGCCAGGGGGCCGAAGAAGCGGTTCATCATCCCGCGGGCGTTGAGCTGCCGCTCCAGCTCGTCCTGGTCGAACCGGCCCTGGCGCAGGGCGAAGAAGATGCGCACGATCGACACCAGCACCACCACGTTGAGAGCGGCGATGATGTAAAGGAACGCCCCCGACACCAGCGTCCCGATCAGGCCGGTCAGGTGGTGGAGGTTGGACCCGGGCGAGGTCAGCTGGCTGTCGAGGGCCCGGATCCCGAAGTTCAGCAGCACGGCCAACCCGAACACGACGCTGGAGTGACCCAAGGAGAAGAAGAAGCCGACCGACAGGGGTCGTTTGCCCTCCGCCATCAGCTTGCGGGTGGTGTTGTCGATGGCGGCGATGTGGTCGGCGTCGAAGGCGTGGCGCATCCCGAGGGTGTAGGCCAGGAGACCGGTGCCGATGCCGAACGTGCGCAGCCGGTCGATGTGGAAGTGGTGGGGTGCCGCCACCAGGAGCAGGAAGAAGCCGATCACATGCAGGGCGACGACCGCTCCCACCATGGCGCTGACCCGTCGCCACTCCGAGGGGGTCAGCGAGGCCCGCGCCCGGGCGATCCGGCCCGCCGGGGGAACGGGTGGTGCCGTCGGCGGCGGGACGGGGCTGACCACGGCGGCGCTCACGGGCTTACACTGACCTACCTGCGAGCTGGACGCAACCGCATTCAGGTCGCATTTCGAGGCAGGTGGGGCAAATGGCCGAAAAGGCGTCCCGGCGGGCCGGTGACCGCGGTGGGGACCCGCTTGAGGCCCTGGTCGGGCGGGTGAGGGAGGCCGGTGGCCGCATGACCGCCCACCGGCGGGAGGTGCTGGCCGCCCTGGCCGAGCGCCACCACTGGAGCGCTGAGGCGCTGACCGAAGCCATACAGGCCCGGGTGCCCGACATCGCCGCCTCGACCGTCTACCGCAACCTCGAGGAGCTGGAGCGGCTGGGGCTGGTGGTGCACTCCCACCTGGGCCACGGCCCGGCCACCTACCAGCTGGCCTCGGGGGCCCATGGTCACCTGGTGTGCGAGGCCTGCGGGGCCGACTTCGAGGCCGACGAGTCCCTCTTCGCCGGCCTGGCCGCCGAGGCCGAGCGCCGGCACGGCTTCGAGATCCGGCCCTACCACTTCGCCGTCCTGGGCTACTGCGCCGCCTGCCGGGCGGAGGCGCCCGGGCGCTGAGGCCGCCGCTCAGGCGGCGGCCAGGCGGCGGTTGAGGGCGTCGGCTTCGGCCATGCCGGGCAGCGCCAGGCGGGGATCGTCCGAGGCCAGGCCGGCCATGACGGCGTCGAGGTAGCGGCGGTCGGCCTCGAGGCGATGCCGGCCCTCGGTCGTGGGCCGGCCGTGGCCGGGGACCACCCAGGTGGCGGCGGCCGCCGGCCCGGCCAGGGCCTCGAGGCCGCCGCGGTAGCCGACGAGGCCGGCGTCCTCGGGGTCGGGCAGCGGCAGCTCGACGTCGCTGAGCATGTCACCGGCCACCAGTACTCCCACCGCTGGGCACCAGAGGGCCAGGTGGCCGGGGGCATGGGCCCGGTGGGCGACGACCTCGATCGGGGGGCCGGACCAGGGGACCGGGGTTCGCGGAGGAAGGGGGCGCACGTCGGCGAAGAGCCGGCCCAGCGGGCCGGGCCAGTCGGCGCCCAGCTGGCCCAGCAGGTCGGAGCGGTGGCGGCGGGCGATGGCCACGGTTCCGGGGCTGGCCCAGCGGGGGGCGGGGCCCAGGTCGGGGTGCCAGAGGAGGTGGTCGTGGTGGAAGTGGGTGGCCACCCCCGCCGCCACCGTGATGCCGGCCGAGGACAGGTCGCCGGCCAGGCCGGCCAGCTCGTCCGGATCCCAGGCCGGGTCGACCACGACCGCCTGGCCGGCGGGGGAGACGATCACGGTGCTGGTGGTCATCTCCCGCCGGCTGGTGGCGACCAGCAGGCCGGGGCTGAGCTCGACCAGCCGGTTCACCGTTCGGGAGGGGACGGGGCCGGGGCCCTCGGGTCCGTCAGCGCCTGGCCCGGGTCCTTGCCCCGTCGAGGGAGGTGGGCAGGTCGAGGCGGGGCCGCTTGTCCAGCTCGGGCAGCACCGGCCGGTGCCGGCGCAGGGCCGACATGACCAGAGCAATGGCCCGCTCCAGCTGGGGGTCACGCCCGGCGGCGTAGTCCTGAGGGCGGATGTCGACCTCGTAGTCGGGGTCCGTGCCGTAGTTCTCGACCTTCCAGCCCACGTCGGAGAACCAGAAGGAGAACTCCGGCTGGGTGACGATGCTGTTGTCCACCAGCAGGTGCCTGGGTGAGATCCCGATCACCCCGCCCCAGGTCCGCTTTCCCACCACCGGGCCTATGCCCATCAGCTTGAAGCAGTGGGTGAAGATGTCGCCGTCGGAGCCGGCCTGTTCGTTGGTGACCGCCACTACCGGCCCCGCCGGTGAGTGCTGCGGGTAGGGCTCGGCCGGTCCCCAGCGCTGCACGTCGTAGCCGATGCGGCGCCTTCCGAGCTTCTCGAGGATCAGCTGCGACACGTGGCCGCCGCCGTTGAAGCGCACGTCGACGATCAGGCCCTCGTTCTCGACCTCGGACAGGTAGGTGCGGTGGAACTCGGAGTAGCCGTGCGCCGACATGTCGGGCACGTGCACGTAGCCGACCCGGCCGCCGGTCTCCTCGTGGACTCGGTCGCGGTTGGTGACGACCCAGTCGCGGTAGCGCAGGGCGCGCTCGTCGCGCAGCGTCTTCACCGTCACCGTCCGGGGGTTGCGCCCGGAGCGGTCGCCCACCGTCAGGCGCACCGGCAGGCCGGCCTGGTGCACCAGGGCCCGGCCCGGGGGGACCTCGGCCGACAGCGCGCGGTCGTCCACCGCCAGCAGGGTGTCGCCCTCGGAGATGCCGGCGCCGAGGGAATTGAGGGGCGAGTCGGCGTCGTCGCCCCAGCTGTCGCCCCGTGGGATCCGGGCTACGCGCCAGTGTCGGCCATGCCGGTCCCAGGCGAAGTCCGCCCCCAGGTGACCGACGGCGTAGCCGGGGGCGGGGCGGTAGTCGCCCCCGATCTCGTAGGCGTGGGAGGTGCCGAGCTCGCCTTGCATCTCCCACATGAGGTCGGAGAACTCGAAGCGGCTCGCCACCTTGTCCACCAGCGGGAGGTAGCGCTCGAGCACCCGGTTCCAGTCGACCCCGGACAGGTCCTCGACCCAGAAGTGGTCGCGCTGCAGCCGCCATGCCTCCCGCAGCATCTGGGTCCACTCCGACGCCGGGTCGACCGACACCCGCAGGCGGCCCAGGTCGATCCACCCGCTGTGCCGGCCGGGCCCCTCGGCGTCGGTTTCGGCGTTCGGCTTCTCGCCCGCCTTGACCGCCCGCAGCCGCCGGCCGACGGCGTAGACCAGGGTGCCGTTGTCGGCCGACACCCGCATCCAGCTCATCCCGCCGACCAGCACCTCGTGGCGCAACGAGCGGAGGTCGAACATCTCGAGAGAGAAGGTGGCCGGTGCCTCGATGGACCACGACCCCTGGCCCAGGGATCCCTGGACCGGGTGGGAGACGAACAGCACCTTGTCCTCGAGGGCGTGCAGCTGCACATAGGTGGCCACGGGCACCGGCAGGGCGACCACCCGCTCGGACATGCCGGCGAAGTCGATATCGAAGCGGCGCTCGGCGGATCCGTTCGGCGATGGGGACGCCGCCTTGGCGGCGGCCTGCCGGCGCGGGCTGCGGCCGGCCCGCTTGGCCGGGGACCGGGCGCCGTCGCCGGACCCCTGGCCGGCGGATGGTTCGCCGCCCTTGCCGTCCTCGGCCCCGCCGGCAGCGGGTGCGCCGGCAGCACCGTCCTTGCCAGTGCCAGTGCCAGTGCCGGCGGCGGCGGCGTCGCCCAGGCCCTTGGGCTCCGGGTCCAGGGGCGAAGTCAGGTCGGGGCGCAGGGTCACCAGGTAGGGCCGGCCGGTGCGGGGGAACCCCAGGTCGAAATACACGGTGTCGTAGACCGGGTCGAATACCCGGTTCGACAGGAAGTACAGGTAGCGCCCGGCAGGGTCCCAGCTGGGCGTGTGGTCGGCGAACTCCGCTCTGGTGACCTGGTGGGTCCGGCCCGACTCCGCCTCGGCCACCTTGATCACGCTGGTGGCCGGGCTGGTGGCGAAGGCGTAGGCGATGAAGCGCCCGTCGCCGGACCAGGTCACCCCGTCGAGGCGGCCGTTGGTGCTCCGGTCGATGACCCGGACGGAGCCGGAGTCGAGGTCGACCAGCATCAGCTCCCGACGGTGGTTGGCCACCGCCACCACCGCTGCGGTGGGCGACACAACCACCTCCCCGACGCAGCCGAGGTCGATACCTTCGAAGCGACGGGACGGCGCGGCCGGGTCGGCGCCGAACCGGTACACCTCGAGGGCGTCCTCGCCGCCCTCGTCGCTGACCGTGACCAGCCCGGACCCGTCACTGAGCCAGGCGGTCAGCCGGTACCGCACCCCGTCGGGCTTGCCGTGCTGGCGCACGGCCTGCTCCCACAGCGGGAAGCTGAAGAGCTTGCCTCGGGTCTCCACCGCCAGCGAGTGACCCGAAGGGTGCACGGCGAAGTCGGAGAGGTACTCGTCGGCGGCGACGAAGCGACGGCCCCGCTGGGCCCGGGGGCTGGCCAGGTCCACCTCGACCCGCCGGGCCTCGCTGCCGGGCTCGAGCACCCACAGGTCGGCGGCGTGCTGGTAGACGACGCGTCGACCGTCGGTGGCCGGGAACCGGACGTAGTACTCGGCGTGGTCGGTGTGGCGGCGCAGGTCGCGCCCGTCCGGGCGGCACGAATAGAGGTTGCCTATGCCCTCGTGATCGGAGAGGAACCAGCAGCGGCCGTCCAGCCACATGGGGCCGGCCAGGTTCCCGTCCAGCTCGATCAGCCGGCGGAACCCGCCGTCGCCCCGGCGGTCGATCCAGAGCTGTCCGGCGGTGCCGCCCCGGTAGCGTTTCCAGCGGGCGGGGTCGGCGGTGTTGCGGCCGATGAGCACGGCCCCGCCGGGCCCGAAGGCGACCTCGCGCACCGGGCCGAAGGCCAGGGCCTCAGGCGGGCCGCCGTCGGTCGGCACGGCGTAGGCATGCATCTCCGAGGCGAAGGCCTGGCCGGCGTCGGTGATGCACAGCACCCGCCCGTCGGGGGCCCAGCCCCGGGTCATGGTGCTGGCGCCGAACCAGGTCAGGCGCCGGGCCGGTCCGCCGGCGGCCGACATCAGCCACACCTCCGGGTGGTGCTCGTCGCGGCTGGTGTAGGCGATCCACTTGCCGTCGGGCGAGAGCATGGGCCTGCCGGCGTCGCTCAGGGAGGTGGTCAGCCGGCGGGCGACACCCCCGCCGATGTCGACGGTCCACAGGTCGTCCTCGGACACGAAGACCACCGTGTCGCCGGCGACGGAAGGCTGTCTCAGGTAGGCCACGGCTGCACGCTACGCAGGCTGGTGCGGGCGCGCCCGGCTCTATAGGGTCCCGGGCGTGCCCGACACCGGCGCCGCCGCCCCGGAGACCGCCGGCCCGGAGACCGAGCAGCTGCGCCTGCTGGCCTTCGAGGCCTGCTTCAACTTCCGCGATCTGGGCGGCTATCCGGCCGCCGACGGTCGCCGGTTGCGCTGGAGGCAGCTCTACCGCTCCGACACGCTGCACCGGCTGACGGAAGCCGACGCCCGCCGGTTCGCCAACCTCGGGCTGCGCACGGTGATCGACCTGCGCTCGCGCACGGAGATTGACGACTACGGCCGGCTGTCGGTCGAGCACCCGGGCCTGGCCTGGCATCACCTCCCGATGCTGGACAACGTCAGGCTGGCGCCCCGCCAGGGGGGCGAGCCCGAGGATGACGAGCCGCCCGAGCCCGGAGCGGTCTACGTCCGCATCGCGGAGGACTTCGGAGCCTCGGTGGCCGGTGCCTTCGATCTGCTCACCTCGCTCGGGGCCCTGCCGGCGGTGTTCCACTGCACCTCGGGCAAGGACCGCACGGGCATCATCGCCGCCATGGTTCTGGATCTGGCCGGCGTCCCCGACGACGTGATCGCCGAGGACTACGCCCTCACCCAGGTCGCGCTGGAGCGGCGCACCCGCTGGATCGAGCAGCACGAGCCGGATTTCGCCGCCTTCCTGGCCCAGATCCCGCCCGAGCGGCGGGCGGCGACGCCGGAGAAGATCCTCGGCTTCCTTTCCGGCCTGCGGTCCCGCCACGGGTCGGTGGAGGAGTTCCTGGTGGGACTGGGGATCGAACGGGAGCGCCTCGAGCTGTTCCGCCAGGCGCTGCTCGAGACCTGAGCCGGCACGGATCCGGTCCACCGGGTCACCGGTCCCCGCCGGCCGTCACAGGCCGCCCGTAGGGTCGCCGGGGTGAGGCGGTGGCTCGGTGCTCTGGTGCTGGGGGTGCTGGTCTCCGCCTGCTCGAGCGGCCAGATGGGCGACCGGACGTCGCCGGCGGCGTCGACGAGCGGCCTCGAGCCGACCACCGTCGGCCGGCCAGCCGTCCCGGTGCCGGGTCCGCCCGCCCCCGGCACCGCCGGGTCCTCCGCTCCGGCGCCGGCCAGGGCGGTGGGGCTGCCCGATCCGCAGCTCACCCCGGGGGTGGCCGACCCCAGGGTCAGCCAGTCAGACATCGACACGACCATCTGCCGCTGGGGGTGGAGCTCGTCGGTCCGGCCGCCGGAGTCCTACACCGAGGCGGTGAAGCGAATGGAGATTGGTGCCGGGGGGACCGTCTCCTACCAGGGGGTGACCTACGCCGCTCATGGCTTCGAGCTGGCCGACCCGGCCCCGTCCCACTACGAGCTCGACCATCTGGTCCCGCTGGAGCTGGGAGGCAGCCCCGCCGACCCGGCCAACCTGTGGCCCGAGTCGTTGGAGGCCCCGGGGGGGCCGGCTCCCGCCGGCACCGGGTCCCAGACCAAGGACCGGGTGGAGAACGCCGCCCGGGCGGCCGTGTGCTCGGGCCGGATGACCCTGGCGGCGGCCCGTTCGGCCATTTCCTCCGACTGGGAGGCCCTGGGGCGTCAGCTGGGGGCTTAATCACTGAGGTCGAATGGCCGATACGGGGATGCGGGAATGTTCAGGTGAGCATTCGGCGTTGCAAAGTTGCTATGGCCCAAACTGCTCATCTGCCCGACCACGACGAGGACCTGGTCCGTCTCTACCTGGCCGACATTGGCCGGCACCCGCTGCTGACCAAGGACGACGAGGCTCGTCTGGGGGCGCTGGTGGAGGCGGGGGTGCATGCCCGCGACCGGTTGGCCGGCGGCGAGAAGCTGACCGGGGCCGAACGCAACCGCCTGCGCCGGGCCGAGCGCATCGGCGAGCAGGCGGCGGTCGACTTCGTCAACGCCAACCTCCGGCTGGTGGTGTCCGTGGCCAAGAAGTACCAGTGGTCGGGCCTGCCGCTGCTCGATCTGGTGCAGGAGGGAAACCTGGGCCTGATCCACGCCGTGGAGAAGTTCGACTACCGCAAGGGCTTCAAGTTCTCCACCTACGCCACCTGGTGGATCCGCCAGTCGATCAGCCGCGGTATCGCCAACAGCGCCAGGACCATCCGGCTTCCCGTGCACGTGGCCGACCGGGTCGACGCCCTCCGGCGGGCCTCCACCCGCCTCGAGGCCGATCTGGGCCGCCCCCCGAGCCCGGAGGAGCTGGCCACCGAGCTGGGCTGGGAGGTCGCCCTGGTCGAGGAGGTCACCAGCCTCCCCGGTGAGCCCACCAGCCTCGATGCCCCCTTGACCTCCGAGTCCGACGAGGACTTCGGCTACCTGGTGAGGGACGCCTCCGCCGCCGACCCGGCCGAGGAGGCCATGGCCACCCTGGTCCCCTCGGCGGTCGAAGCCCTGATGCAGGTCCTCGACGACCAGGAGCGCACCGTCCTTCGCCTGCGCTACGGACTCGACGCCGGCCAGCCCCGCACCTTCGTGGAGACCGGCCGCCTGCTCGACCTTTCCGGCGAGCGGGTCCGCCAGATCGAGAAGCGGGCCATGGGCAAGTTGCGCCAGGTGTCGGCCGAGCGGGCGGCACGCGACCTGCTGGCCGCCTGACCCGGCGCGGGCAGGAGGGCCGGAGGGGCGCCGCCCCTCAGCCCAGCGGGAAGCCTTCGGTCGCCTTCAGGGAGAGATCGGTCTCGACCACCAGGGCCTCGTAGCCCTCCAGCCCCGCCACCACCGCCAGGCCGTCGGTGCCCGCTGCCAACAGGCCGGTGGCCAGGGCGTCGGCGTCGGCCAGGTCGGCGCCGACCACCGAGGCCGAAAGCAGCGTGGCGGCCGGCTCGCCGGTGAAGGGGTCGAGCACGTGGTTGCCCCGCTCGTAGGTGCCCGAGGTGGCCAGGGCCGCGAACCCGTCGGTCAGGGCCGCCACCGCCACCATCCGCTCGGGATGGCGGGGGTCTCGGATGCCGATGCGCCACGGACGCCCCGGCGCCGGCCGGCCCAGGACGGCCACGTCGCCGCCGGCGTTGACCATGGCCGCCGTCGTCCCGGTCCGCTCCAGCGCCAGCGCCGCCCGTTGGGCGGCCCAGCCCTTGACCAGCCCGGTGGGATCGACCCCCCCAGGCAGCGCCCACGGGTCGAACCAGCCGGCGGAGAGTCTGCGGGCCCGGCGACACCGCTCCAGCACCTCGGTGACCTCGGGGGGAGCCTCGGCCAGGCTTATCTCGTTGCGACGCAGCCGGTTCATGGGGCTGTCCGGCTTCCAGGTGCTGAACACCTCGTCGGCCCGGTGCAGCAGAGCGCAGGCATCCTGGAGGCCCCGGCGCAGCCCGTCGGCGTCGTCACCCCGCACGTCGAAGGACACCACCGTGCCCATGACCGGCTCGGCGTGGCGGAGCTGGGTGAGCGCCTTCAGTTCTTCCAGCCGAGCTGGTCGAGGGCCGACTGCAGCGACTGCACGTAGGCGTCGCTGGTGTAGGTGGCCCCGGAGACCCCGTCGATGTTGGACGACTGGGCCTGCAGGGCCTGGTCGCGCAGCTGGGGGATGGCCTGGCTGTTGATCTCGGCCGAGCGGGGATCGGTGGCCTGGTCGACCACGGTGGTGACGTCGACCATGGTGTTGCCTGTGACCTTCACCTTGAGCTGCAGCTCCCCGTAGCGGTAGTAGACGAGCTGGCCGGTGGCGTAACGGGTGGTCTGGGGGGCGGTGGTGGTGGTCGTGGGGGCCCGGGTGGTCGGTGGGGCGGTGGTGCGGGTGGCGGCCGGGGCGGCGGCCGCTGAGGCGGGCCTGGACGGGGCGGTGGTGGGAGTGGCCGCCTGGGGGGATGGCGGGGCGCCCGCCGCCGGCCGGGCCGTCCCCGAGCCGGTCGTGGTCGAGGTTCCCCTGGGACCGTTGCTCGCCGAGGACCCGGCCGCCACGTTGAGGGCGGATGGCGGGGCGGTGTGGAAGCTGAGCACGATGGCCAGCCCGGCGGCGGTGCCGCCTACGACGTAGGGGGCGCGTCTCATCTAGAAGGCGAACTCCTCGCGGTGTATCTGCTCGGCAGGGGTGCCGGCGGCGCGCAGTGCGGCGACGAGGCGATCGCTGAAGCCATCGGGGCCGCAGACATAGGCGTCCCGCTGGTGAAGGTCCGGCACCAGGGTGGACAGGGCGGCGGCGTCGGTGCGCACGGTGTGGCGGTCCCCGACCAGTTGGTGCAGACGCCCCCGGCGGGCCTTGACCAGTGCGGCGACCTCGTCGCGCAGGACCAGATCCTCGGGGCGGGAGGCCCGAAGCACGACCTCGACGTCGACGCCAGCGGGCAGGTCCTCCAGCAGGGCGCGCACCGGGGTGACCCCGACCCCGGCGGCGACCAGCAGCACCCGGTCGCCGGTGCGGGAGTGGCGGGTGAAGGCGCCGTAGGGGCCTTCGATGGCCACGAAGGTGCCGGGCCGGAGGCTTCCCAGGGAGCGGCTGTGGTCGCCCAGGTCCTTGACCGTCACCCGCAGGTAGGGCGGCCGGGGCAGGGCGGACAGCGAGTAGGGATGGGCCTGCCACCAGAAGCCGGGCTTGAGGAAGCGCCACTGGAAGAACTGGCCGCCGGAAACGGCCAGGCGCTCGAGGTGCTCGCCGGCGCACACCACCGAATAGACGCCCGGTCCCTCCTGGCGGACGTCGACCACCCGCAGGCGGTGGTAGAGGCTGCGCCACAGCGGTACACCGATGCGCCACAGCAGCACGGTGCCCACCACCGCGCCCCACATCGACGCCCACCACAGCCGGGCCAGCGGATGGCCGACGAAGGACGCCCCGTTGGCCAGCTGGTGGGAGAAGGCCAGGGCCAGGGCGAGGTAGGTGTAGAGGTGGACCGTCCACCACGTCTCGTAGCGCAGCCGGCGCCGGGCCCGCCGGTAGGAGCTGACGCCGACGGCGATCAGCAGGCCGAAGGCGACGGTGGCGGCCAGGACGTCGGGGTAGCTGTCCAGCAGGGTGTAGGCCTGGTGTAGCACCCCGCTGCGGTCGAGGGCGGCGTAGCCGACCGTGATCAGCACGGCATGCAGCCCGATCAGCACGATGGGCCAGCCTCCGATGCGGCGGTGCCAGGCCACGATGCGGTCCTGGCCCACCGCCCGCTCCAGCACCGGCAGGCGGGCCACCAGCAGCACCATGACCAGCATGAGGTAGGCGCCCAGCAGCCCGGACAGCCGGCCGGCGGCGGTGGCCCAGCCGCCGGCGGCGGCGAGGGAGCCCTTGGACTCGGCGGTGACGGCGGTGCCGATGGTCGCCCCCAGGCCGATGCCGGCCAGGGTCAGCACCGCCGTCGCCATGCCCTGGCGGGGGGCGGGACCGGGGCGGTGCCGCACGGCGCGTCGGCCGCCCGGCCCGTCGCCGGCAGCGCCGAGCCTGCTCCGGGCAGCGACGTTCCTGGCCGCCGTCGAACTCATGACCCCGATCCTCCCATTCGCACCTGTCGGCTTCATGAAGGACACCTGGGAGCCTGCTGGGGACGCCCGGCCCGGGTCACCGCCGCTCCGGGTCACCGGCGCCCCGATGTCGGCCCCGTCGGCACTACAAATGTGCCGTGCGCCTTCTGGTGGCCGAGGACGACCCCGGCCTGCGTTCGGTCCTGGAGCGGGGTCTGCGGGAGAACGGCTACGCCGTGGACGCGGTCGCCGACGGGGCCACCGCCCTCAGCTACCTGCGCACCTACGACTATGCCGCCGTGGTCCTCGACTGGCGCATGCCGAACGCCAGCGGGCTGGACGTGCTCACGCAGGCCCGGGCCCGGGGGCTGGGAACGCCGATCCTTCTGCTCACCGCCCGCGACACCACCGCCGACCGGGTGGCGGGCCTCGACGCCGGCGCCGACGACTACCTGGTCAAGCCCTTCGAGTTCAGCGAGCTGCTGGCCCGCCTGCGGGCCCTGCAGCGCCGGCCGGGCGAGTCCCGATCCCCGCTGCTGTCCTGTGGCGACCTCAGTGTGGACCCCGCCACCCGCGAGGCCCGGGTGGGCACGGAGCACCTGTCACTCACCGCCACCGAGTTCGCCATCCTCGAGCTCCTGCTGCGACGCGCCCCGGGGGTGGTGGAGCGGCGCACCATCGCCGTGCAGGTCTGGGACGAGGAGCCGTCGGCGCTCGGCTCGAACACCATCGACGTCCACATGGCGAGGCTGCGTTCCAAGCTGTCGGGCAGCGGGGTGCGCATCCAGACCGTGCGCGGCGTCGGCTACCGCATCAGCCCGGAGTGACGCCGCCGGGGCGCCTGGTGGGGGCTGGGCGCCCCGGCGGCGGGACCGTGCCGGTCGGCGATCAGTAGCCCGAGCCGCTGTAGGCCGGGGCGGTGGTCGACGGGGACTGGGCGGCGGCCGCTGTCACCGGATCGCCGCCGGGGGCCATGACGTACCAGGTGCCGCCGAAGCTCTTGATGCCCTCGCCGTGGGCCACCCCCGGGCTGCTGTCGCCCGAGAACCGGTACAGGGGGTAGGAGCTGTACGTGACGTAGAACTCGCCATCGGCGCCCTTGACCGTGCCGAGCAGCGAGGCGTTGACGCCGGAGCCGGCGGTCGCCGACTTGACCCCGGCGGGAAGGGACGTGTCGGGCCAGTACTTGGTGCAGCCGGTGGCGTCGGTGCAGGTGATCCTGCCGCCCTTCTCCGACGTGAGGATGTAGTAGGTCCGGCCACTGCCGTCTACCAGCACGGTCCCCAGGCCGGGCACGTTGGCGGTGGTGACCACCACCTCCATGGCCGCCGTGGAGGTGGAGCTCCCCGACGAGCCAGCCGCCGATGTCGTCTTCGGGGCTCCGCCGGCGGAGGCCGAGCCCGTCGCCGTGGTGCCGCCGCACGCGGCCAGGGCCAGGCCGGCCAGGGCGGCGGCCGCTGCCACCAGGGTGACCCGGCCCTTGGTGGTCATGATCGTCCTGACTACTGCGAGATGCATTGAGCCGCCTCCGTCCGTGTCCGCTCGTCGCCCTTCACTACGACAGGCCGACCGGCACGGATGTCCCGGGTGCTCAGCGGAGCCGGGTGATCCGGGCGGTGGCGAGCACGTCGCCGCCGCTGTCGAGGAGGCGGGCGCCGGTCACCACGGCGGGATCCATGTGCACCGCCGCCCCCCAGCTGCCGTAGCCGGATGCGAGGGAGAAGGTGCCCACCGGCACCGAGGAGCCGTTCCGCTCCTGCAGCACGCAGGTGACCGGACCACCACGGCCCTCGAGGTCGACGTCCATGTACACCCACGGGTGCCCGCCGCCCTCCACCATCACCCGGCCGACGCCGTGGCCATCGTGGACCAGCTCCCCGGACGCCACCACGGTGGTCGGCGGAGGGCTTCCGCCGAACACGGCCGAGGCCGCCCAGCCGCCGGCGCCGAGGATGGCGGCGACACCGGCGGCGGCGGCGACCGTCCGGCCCCGCAGGCGCAGGCGGAGTCGGCGCCGGGGAGGGGACAGGCGGGCGACCACCCGGCTCTCGAAGCCGAGGGGGGGCTCGACCGAGGGGGCCAGCTCCAGCAGGGCGTCGGCGGTGGAGGCCAGCGCCTCCACCCGCAACCGGCAGTCGGTGCAGCCGTCCAGGTGGGCCAGGGCCTCGGCCCGCTCGGCTCCGGACAGGATGCCGAGGGCCAGCTCGGCCGAGCGCTCCTCGAGCTGCTCGCAGTTCATCCGCGTCATGGCCCGACGTCCTGGTCGGCGAGCGCCGCCCGCAGCTTGATCATGGCGGCGCGTATCCGGGTCTTGGCGGTGCCGAGGGGGATCCCGTCCAGCTCGGAGATCTCCGCCGCGGTGAGGCCGCCGAAGGCGGCCAGCACCAGGCATCGCTTCTGTTCCGCCGGCAGGTCGGCCATCGCCCGGCGCAGGCGGGCCGAGGCGTCGATGACGACGGCCTCGTCCTCGGGGCCCCGCCGGCGGGTCTCGATGTCGAAGGTGTTCTCCAGCCGCTCGAGGGTCGGGCCCCGGCGGGTGCGCAGCTGGTCGATGGCCAGGTTGCGGGTGATGGTCAGCAGCCACGCCTGCACCGTGCCCCGGCGGGGGTCGTACATGTGGGCGTGGCGCCAGGCCCGCTCGAAGGCCTGCTGGGCGATGTCCTCGGCGGCGCTGTCGCCCACGATGGAGTGGGCCAGCCCGAACACCCGGCGCTGGAAGCGGCGCACGAACACCGTGACGGAGGCGGGGTCGTTGATGGCGACCCCGGCCAACACCGCCTCGTCGCTCAGCCCCTCTCCCATCAGCTCACCTCCATCCGTGCTACGCACGGCCAACCGGGGGGGATTGGCCGCCCAGCGCCGGGCCTGGTCCAAATCGGACCTCGTGTCGCAATCCCACCAAGGCGGTGGCAGGTGGCCCGACAGGGCCGGCACCCGAACGGCGACGACCGGGTCGAGGAGGCGGGCCAGGGGGGCGCCCTCGGGCTCGATGGTGGCGGCCGAGCGGCGCAGCTCCGCCGTTGGGTAGGCGCCCACCACCCAGTGGTCGCGGCCGTCAGCGCCGGTCATGACCGCGCCCCCCCTGGCGGCGCTGGCGGCAGCCAGCAGGCCGTCGACGTCGCGGGCCGACAGGAAGGGGAGATCGGCTGCCGCGATGACGGTCCAGTCCGCTTCGACCAGGGCCAGGCCGGCCACCACGGCGGCGGCCGGTCCGCCCCCGACCGGCTCCTCCCTGGTGGTGGCCACGCCGTCGGGTAGGCGCCGGGCGGGCCCCACGACGATGCGCCGGCGGGCACCGGACACGGCGTCGAGCACCAGGTCGATCAGGCGTCGGCCCCCGACGAGCTCCTCCGGCTTGTCGGCGCCGAGGCGGGTGGCTCCGCCCCCGGCCAGGATGATGGCGTCGAACATGGCTGCCCACCGCGACCCGGACGCCTCCGTCCGCCGGCCGCCAGCGGAGAAGGTACCGCCCGGGGCCCGGTCCCACCGGCGCACCGGCCCGGTCGCAGCGCCCCACGGAGCACCCCCGGGGCCCGGCGCGCCGAGCGACGGCTCCCCGGCCGGGGCGCACACAGGGACCCCGACGGTCGCCGTGGGTACGGTGGTGCCATGACATCGCGGGAGGAATGGCGGGCCGCCTACGACGACGCCCCCAAACGGGACGCCGACTTCGAGACCATGTCGGGCGTCCCGCTCGAGCCGGTGTACGGGCCCGACGACGGCGAGTTCCCCGGCCAGTGGCCCTACACCCGGGGCCCGTACGCCTCGATGTACCGCTCGCGGCTGTGGACCATGCGGCAATTCGCCGGCTTCGGGACCGCCGAGGACACCAACGCCCGCTTCCGCGAGCTGCTGGCCGCCGGCGGCAACGGGCTGTCCACCGCCTTCGACATGCCCACCCTCATGGGCCGCGACTCAGACCACGCCCTGGCCCGGGGCGAGGTGGGCCGGGCCGGGGTGGCGGTGGACACCCTGGCGGACATGGAGGTGCTCTTCTCCGGCATCGACCTGGGCCGGGTCTCGACCTCCATGACCATCAACTCGGCCGCCGCCATGGTGCTGGCCATGTACATCGCCGTGGGGGACAAGTCGGGCGTGGACCGCGGCCGGCTGGGCGGCACCATCCAGAACGACATCCTGAAGGAGTACCAGGCCCAGAAGGAGTACATCTTCCCGCCCCGGCCGTCGCTGCGCCTGGTCACCGATGTGATGGGGTTCTGCTCGGCCGAGCTGCCGCGGTGGCACCCGGTCTCCATCTCCGGCTACCACATCCGCGAAGCCGGTTCGACAGCGGCACAGGAGCTGGCCTTCACCCTGGCCAACGGGTTCGCCTACGTCGAGGCGGCCCAGCGGGCCGGCCTGGCGGTGGACGCCTTCGCCCCCCGGCTCAGCTTCTTCTTCAACGCCCACATCGACTTCTTCGAGGAGATCGCCAAGTACCGGGCCGCCCGGCGCATCTGGGCCCGATGGATGCGCGACCGCTACGGCGCCCGCGACCCGCGCTCGCAGCAGCTGCGCTTCCACACCCAGACCGCCGGCGTGTCGCTGGCCGCCCAGCAGTCCGAGCTGAACATCGCCCGGGTGGCCATCGAGGCGCTGGCGGGCGTCCTGGGGGGGACCCAGAGCCTGCACACCGACTCCTTCGACGAGGCCCTGGCCCTGCCCACCGACAAGGCGGCCCGTCTCTCGCTGCGGACCCAGCAGCTCATCGCCGAGGAGACGGGCGTCCCCCACGTGGCCGACCCCCTCGGTGGCTCGTACCTGGTCGAGGAGCTCACCGACGAGATGGAGCGCCGGGCCGAGGCGATATTCGCCCATCTCGAGGACCTCGGCTCCGGCTCCATGCTCGACGGGGTGGTCGAGGGGATCGAGTCCAACTGGTTCCAGGGCGAGATCGCCGACGCCTCCTACCAGTTCCAGCAGAAGATGAACCAGCGCCGGTGGATCTTCGTGGGCGTCAACGGCTACACCGAGGGCGACGATGCCGCCCCGCCGACGCTGTACATCGACCCGGCCGTGGAGCGCCGCCAGCTGGAGCGGCTCGAGCGGGTGAAGACCGGACGCGACGCTGCGGTGGTGAAGGGTTGCCTCGACCGCATCTCCGCCCAGGCCGCCGACCCAGGCGTCAACCTGATGCCCGCCCTCATCGAAGCGGCCAAGGCCTACGTGACGGTGGGCGAGGTCACCGCCGCCCTCGAGTCGGTGTTCGGGACCTGGACCGAGCGCAGCGCGGCCTGAGTTGCTCCGGGTGCTGGTGGCCAAGGTCGGCCTGGACGGCCACGACCGGGGGGCCAAGGTGGTCGCCCGCATGCTCCGCGACGCCGGCATGGAGGTCATCTACGCTGGCCTGCGCCAGACCCCGGAGATGATCGCCGCCGCCGCCCTGCAGGAGGACGTCGACGTGGTGGGCCTCTCGATGCACAACGGGGCCCACCTCACCCTGGCCCCGGCGGTGGTGGAGGCCCTGCGGGCCAAGGGCCTCGACACCCCGGTGGTGGTGGGAGGCATCGTGCCGGCGGTCGACCTCGACCGGATGAGGGAGGCGGGCATCGCCGCCGTGCTCGGCCCGGGGGCGTCCCCCGAGGAGGTCGTGGCCGCCGTCAGCGACGCCGCCTCTACGCGAGGGCCTTCCTGACCTCCTCGGCCATCGCCTGAACGGCGTCGGCCAGGGCGGCGGCGTCGGGTCCGGCCGAAAGCAGCGAGCGTGAAGCCGAGGGCAGGACCCGGTCGGGGCAGGTGGCGAAGCACTCGGCCACGTCCTGCACCGTGGCCCCCTGGGCGCCGAGGCCGGGGGCCAGGAAGAGCCCGTTCATGGAGACCAGGTCCACCTCGGCCTCGCCGTGGGTGGGGGCGAAGACCGCCCCCACCGGGCCGATCCCGCCCGGGGCCAGGTCGGCGTTGAGGGCGCCGATGGCCGCCAACATGGCCGCCTCCACCGTCGGCCCGTCGGCCTGGCGGGCGGTCTGCAGGGCCCGCCCCTCGGGGTTCGACGACCGGGTGACGACGAACAGGGCGGAACCGGATCCGGCCGCCCGCTCCACCAGCGGCCCCATGGCCGCCAGCCCCAGGTAGGCGGTGACGGTCAGGGCGTCGACGGGCATGGGGGCGCCGGCACCGAGGTAGGCCTCGGCGTAGGCGGCGTTGGTGGAACCGACGTCACCGCGCTTGGCGTCGAGGAGCACCAGCACCCCGTCGGAGCGCAGGGCGTCAACCAGGCGGGAGAGGGCCCGGATGCCGGGCCAGCCGTGGCGCTCGTAGAAGGCGGACTGGGGCTTGGCCACCGCCACCCGGCCCCGCGCCGCCTCGAGCACGATGTCCACGAAGCGCTCCAGCCCGTCGGCGTCGTCGCCCAGGCCCCACTCCACCAGCAGGGCGCCCGACGGGTCGAGGCCGAAGACCAGCGGCCCCAGCTCGGCCCGGCCGGCGGCGAATCGGTCGGCGAACGAGGCGGACTCCGGGGCTGCGCTCACCGTGCCGACAGTAAGGCAGGGGTGTCGGGGGCGAGGACCGCCCGTCGGTAGCCTGCGCCGGTGCCGCCCCCGGACCAACAGCCCCGACCCATGAGCCGGCGCCGGTTCCTCACCGGCCTGGGGCTTGCCGGCGCCACCGGGGCCCTCGCCGCCGGCGAGCTCATGGGCGGATCGTCGCCGGCGGCCCCGCCCCGGCGGCCCCGGCCGGCCAGCCGGCCCCAGCGCCCTTCGACCTCGGCCGCCACCACCGCCGTTCCCGAGGTGGAGCTTCCGACCGCCGGCTGGGTGATGGCCGAGAACTCCCTGGCCGGCACCACCGAGTGGATCGTCAGCGGCAGCCCGGTGCCGCACGCCATCGAGGGCTACGCCGACAGGGTGTCGGCCGCCAGCGGCGACGCCGTCACCCTCTACGTCAACGCCAGGGCCCCGACGTTCCGCGTCGAGGCCTACCGCATGGGCTGGTACCAGGGCCTCGGGGGCCGGCTGGTGTGGAGGTCGGCCGACGTGCCTGCTCGGGTGCAGCCCCCGCCCCGGTTCACCTCCGGCATCAACATGGTCGAGTGCCAGTGGGAGCCGTCCATCACCTTCGACGTCGACGACTCCTGGCCGGCCGGCAACTACCTGCTCAAGCTGGTGGGCTCCGACGGCCAGCAGCAGTACGTGCCGCTGACGGTGCGCAACCCGTCCAGCAGGGCGGCGGTGGCGGTGATGAACTCGGTGACCACCTGGCAGGCCTACAACCTGTGGCACGGCTACAGCCTCTACTTCGGGGTGGCGGGCTCGGGTCAGAGCTACGCCAACCGCTCCCGGGTCGTGTCCTTCGACCGCCCCTACGCGCTGGCGCACGAGAACTGGGCCAACGGGGCGTCGGACTGGATGGGCAACGAGTTCCCGTTTCTCATGCTGGTCGAGCGCTACGGGGTCGACCTGGCCTACTGGACCGACCTCGACCTGTCCACCGACGCCTCGGCGCTCGCCAACCACAAGCTGCTGGTCAGCCTGGGCCATGACGAGTACTGGTCCAAGTCGATGTTCGACGGCGCCCTGGCCGCCCGCGACGCCGGGGTCAACCTGGCCTTCCTCGGGGCCAACGCCTGCTTCCGCCACATCAGGCTGGAGGACAGCCCCACCGGACCCAACCGCCACGTGGTCTGTTACAAGTCGGCGGCCGAGGATCCCCTCAACGGCGTCGACGACAGCGACGTGACGGCCGACTGGCCGTCGGGCCCCCAGCCCCGGCCGGAGTGCATCCTCATCGGCAACATGTACCAGTCCAACCCGGTGGACGCCGCCCTGGTGGTGGCGGCCCCGTCGGCGTGGGGACTGGAGGGCACGGGCATGGGCGCCGGCGACAGCCTGGCCCACACCGTCGGCAGCGAGTTCGACGCCTACGACCCGTCTCTGGCCGGACCGCGCAATGTGGAGATCTGGACCCACTCCCCGCTGGTGTGCCGGGGCAAGCCGGGCCACTCGGACATGACCTACTACAGCGCCCCCGACGCCGGCGGAGTGTTCGCCACCGGCACCAACTGGTGGGTGAGCAAGCTGGCCGACAACCTCGGAGCCGTGCCCACCGCCCTGGTGGGGCGGGCCCTGCCCCAGGTCACCACCGCCGTCACCGCCATCACCCTGAACGTGCTCAAGGTGCTGGGCAGCGGCCCAGGCGGCCGGCTACGGCCGTCCACCGCCAACTGGCAGCAGTTCTACCCCTCGGGCACCGCCCCGGGGGGCGGCCAGGCCGGGCAGGCGGCGTGACGGGCCTGCGCCTGCCCCGGCGTCGGGGGGCCGCCGCCATCGTCGCGGCCGGGCTGGCGGCGGCGGCCCTGGCCGGGTGCGGCGGCGGTTCCGGCCCGGGCGGCGGAGGTGGCCACGGCGGTGCTGCGTCCTCCTCGTCGAGCACCTCCACAACGGAGGCCCCCCTGGCCGTCGCTTCCGCCTCGTGGCACCTCGCCGCTCCGATCTCCAGGGCGGTGGTCGAGGACTACGGCGGCCAGCTGCTGGTGGTCGGCGGCCTGGCCCAGGGCGACGTGTCCACCGCCGGCATCTGGAGCTTCGACCCCGCCACCGGGGCGGCCCGCCAGCTCGGGTCGCTGGCCTCGGCCGTGCACGACGCCGCCGGCGCCGTGCTCGGGGGCCGGGTGGTCGTGTTCGGAGGAGGGGCGGCGGCCACCGTCGCCACCGTGCAGGCGTGGTCGGGATCGGGCCGGGCCAGCGCCGTGGCGGAGCTGCCGCGGCCCCGCTCCGATCTGGGGGCGGCGGAGCTGGGCCAGACCGCCTACGTCGTCGGGGGCTTCGACGGATCCACGCTCGACCCCGAGGTGCTGTCGACCACCGACGGGACGACCTACAAGGTGGCGGGCACCCTGGCCCAGGCGGTGCGCTACCCGGCGGTGGCGGCCGGCGCCGGTTACCTGTGGGTGGTGGGCGGCGACCTGAGCCCGAGCGAGTCCAACCCGTCGGCCAGCCAGACCGACGACGTCCAGCGCTTCGATCCCTCCACCGGTCGCACCACCGTTGTCGGCCACCTCCCCACGCCCCTCGGACATGCTTCGGCCGGCTTCGTCGGCGGCCGGCTGGTGGTGGCCGGCGGCCGCACCGGCACCGACCCGGCCACGGCGGTGTACTCCGTGGATCCCCGCACCGGGGCCGTGACTCCGGCGGGGAACCTGCCCAGTCCCCGCTCGGACGCCGGGGCGGTGGTCATCGGCTCGACTCTGTGGCTGGTCGGTGGCGAGCTGGGCTCGGTGACCCGCCCCCTCGACACCGTGGCCTCCATAAGCGGGTGAGCCTCGGGGGCTGACCCTCAGGCCAGCTCGACCGGCACCACCGTGAGGCTGACAGGCGCCTCGCCCCGCAGCAGGACCACCTCCAGGGGCCGACCGACCCGGTCCTCGGTCATGAGGCGCTGCAGCTCGCCCACCCCGGAGACGGCCACCCCGGCCACCCGGGCGACGATGTCGCCCGGGCGCACACCCGCCCGGCCGGCGGGGGACCCGGCCACCACCGAGGTCACCTGCACCCCGGTCGTCTGGCCCGCCGCCCGGCCCTGGACGGGGGAGAGCGCGCGGGAGCCCCCGGCCAGGCCCAGGTAGGCCCGGCGCACCCGGCCGGCCGTCATCAGGTCGGCCACCACCCGCCTGGTGGTCGCGTTGATCGGCACCGCCAGCCCCAGGCCCTGGCCGATCATGGGCCCGACGACGGCGGTGTTGATGCCGACCACCCTGGCCTCGGCAGTGGCCAGGGCACCACCGGAGTTGCCCGGGTGCAGGGAGGCGTCGGTCTGGATGACGTTCTCGATGATCCGGCTGGCCGAGCCGGCCCGGGTGGCCATGGACCGTCCCAGGCCGCTCACCACCCCGGCGCTGACCGAGCCGGCGAAGCCCAGAGGGTTGCCGACCGCCACCACCAGCTGGCCGACCTCGAGGTGGTCGGCCTCGCCCAGGACGGCCGGCACCAGCGGGTCGCCGTCGGCCGCTGGGGCCACCCGGACCACGGCGAGGTCGGAGAGGGCGTCGGCCCCGGTCACCTCGAAGTCCATCTCCCGCCCGTCGGCCAGGGTGGCGGTGCCGCCCGAGGCCCCGTTGACGACGTGGGCCGAGGTCAGGAGGAAGCCGTCGGGGGCGATCACCACCGCCGAGCCCCCGCCCGGGCGCTGGCCCCTGGTGCGCAGGCTGACCACCGACGGGGCCAGGGTCCTGGCCACCGAGGTCACCACCCGCGAGTAGGCGTCGAGGGCCTCCTCGCCGGCCCGGTCCGGCCCGGGGCGGTCCTGCATCGTGGCGGTCATCACGCCGAGCCCTCGGTGACCGGGCCGGACAGGCCGACCTCCAGGTCGAGCTCGTCGGTTCCTCTCACCACCTTGAGCCGCACGGTCTCGCCGGCCCGCTCGAGGGCGGCGAAGAGGCCGTCCACGTCCGTCACCGCCGTGCCGTCGACCTCGGTGATCAGGTCGCCCCTGGTGATGCCGGCCCGGTGGGCGGGGCTGTCCTCCTCCACCCCCCGCACCAGGAGGCCGTCGCGCTGGGGCAGGCCCACGGCCGCCCGGAGCCGTCGGGCCGCCGCCGGCGGGGCCACGGCGACGCCCAGGCGGACCCGGCGGGGCGACTCGCCCCGGGCTAGCCGCTCCACCCTCTCGCGCAGGCCGGCGGCGGCTGACACGGCCAGGTAGAAGCCGTCTCCCAGCCGGTGGGTGGAGATCCCGACCAGCCGTCCGGCGGCGTCGAGCACCGGGCCGCCGGAGGAGCCCCGGGCGAGGGGGGCGGTGTGCTCGAGGGCGTCGCTGACCAGGCGGCCGGCCGGTCCCCGGAAGGAGCGGCCGGTGGCCGACACCGTCCCGAAGGTGACCCGGACCCCGCCCCCCGCCGGGGCGGCCAGGGCGAAGACCGGGGTGCCGGGCCGGACGGGGGAGTCGTCCGGGCGCCAGGGGACCGGCGGGACGGTGGCGGTGTCCACCCTCAGCACGGCGAGGTCGCCGTCCACGTCCACCCCGGCCAGGGTGGCGGTGGCCGAGCGGCCGTCGGCGAAGGTCACCGTGGTCTCCTCCCCCCGCAGGTTGTGGGCGTTGGTCAGCACGGTTCCGGCCCCGACCACCACCCCGTTGCCCCGGCCCCAGCCTCCGCCCACCCTCACCACCGCAGGAGCGGCCGCCTCCACGACAGCGGCCGCCGCTCCCTCCAGTTCCTCCATCAGCGCCATGCTCCACCTCCGAACGGTTGTCCCGTCATAGTAGCTTGCAAATCGCAAGTGACAAGTGGATACGAGGCCGGTGGGCCCGGCCGGCATCGGGACGGCAAGATGGGCTCCGTGACCGACCAGCCCCCGGCCCCCGGCCCCCTGGAGGAGGCCCTGGCCCGGGTAGGGGACCGCTGGAGCCTGCTGGTGGTCGACGCCCTGCTGGAAGGGCCCCGGCGGTTCAACGAGCTCTCCCAGGACCTGCCCGGCATCGCGTCCAACGTCCTGTCCCAGCGCCTGCGCCACCTCGAGGCCGAGCGCATCGTGGTCGCCCGCCCCTACAGCGGCCGCCCGGTCCGCTTCGCCTACGAGCTCAGCGCCGAAGGTCGCCAGCTGGCCGGCGCCCTGCGGCTCCTGACCCAGTGGGGCCTCGACCACGGCGCCGGCGCCCACGAGCCGGCCGCTCCCGAGCACGAGGCGTGCGGATCGGTACTGGAGGTGCGCTGGTACTGCCCGACCTGCGACCGGGCGGTGGAGGAGGACGAGCCCGCCACCCTGCGCTTCCTGTAGCTGTCGCCGGGCCGCTGTCAGTTACCTTGCCGGTGATGGGGCCGCCTCTGTCCGATCTCCGGGTCGTCGACTGCGCCAGCCTCATCGCCGGGCCCGGATGCGCCCGCTACCTGGGTGACTTCGGGGCCCGGGTGATCAAGGTGGAGCGCCCCGGTGCCGGCGACGGTGGCCGGCGGCTGGGCTGGACCCTGCCCGGGGACGACACCAGCCTGTGGTGGCGGCTGCTGGGCCGCAACAAGGCGTCGGTCACCATCGACCTGGCCTCGCCCGCCGGCCGGGCGGCCATGCTCGGGCTGTGCGACTCGGCCCACGTGCTGGTGGAGAACTTCCGCCCCGGCACCCTGGAGAAGCTGGGCCTGGGTCCCGAGGTCCTGCTGGAGCGCAACCCGGCCCTGGTCGTGACCAGGGTGACCGGCTTCGGGCAGACCGGCCCCTATGCCAGCCGGCCCGGCTTCGCCACCCTGGCCGAGGCCATGTCCGGCTTCGCCGCCATCAACGGCGAGCCCGACGGGGGCCCCCTGCTGCCCCCGGTCGCCCTCACCGACGAGGTGGCCGCCCTGGTGGCCGCCTTCGCCACCCTGGCCGCTGTCCACTCCGGGGTGGGCCAGGTGGTCGACGTCAACCTGCTCGAGTCCATGGTCGCCCTCATGGGCGCCCTGCCGACGGCGGCGGCCATGCTGGGCTACGACCAGCCCCGGTTGGGCGCCGGCATCCCCTACACCGTGCCCCGCGGCACCTACCGCAGCGCCGACGGCCGCTGGGTCGCCATCAGCACCTCCTCCGAGCCGGTGGCCCGCCGCCTGCTCGAGCTGGTCGGCCTGGGAGGCGACGGACGCCTGGCCACGGCGGCGGGCCGGGCCGAGCACCGGGCCCTGGTGGACGGGGCGGTGACCGACTGGGTGGCCGCCCGCCCCATGGACCGGGTGCTGGAGGAGTTCACCGCCGCCGACGTGGCCGCCGCCCCGGTGCTGACCATGACCGAGCTGCTGGCCGACCCCCACTTCAGCGACCGGGCGGTCATGCAGGACCTGGACGGCTTCCCCATGCCTGGCCCGGTGGCCCGGTTGTCGGCGACCCCCGCTGAGCTGCGTTTCGCCGGCCGCCCGCTGGGAGCTGACCAGCACCTGCTCGACGCCGACCCGTGGGAGGGAAAGCCGGCCTGAGCGCCGAAATCAGCCAGGGCAGGTCGCCCGCCGGACGTTCCCCGCCCAGGGCCTGCAGGAGGCGCAGCCATGAGCCGCAGTCGCAGCCGCCGAGCCGGCCTCGCCGTGTTGGTCGGGCTGGCCACCTTCGGGTCGGTGGCTCCCGGCGCCGGCCCCGCCCGGGCCTCCGCCCCCATGAAGGCCGGCTTCCATGCCCCCGCCGGGGCGGTGCACGGCGGTGTTGTCAGGGCCGCTCCCCACAACCTGCGGGCGGCCATGGCCAACTCGTCGAACTGGTCGGGCTACAACATCGGGTACCTCGACCGCGGCAGCCTGTTCAGCTCCATCAGCGCCGACTGGATCGTGCCCACCGCCACCCAGCGCAACCGGGGCCAGGCCGAGTTCTCCTCCACCTGGATCGGCATCGGCGGCGGCTGTGTCGACACCAGCTGCTCGAGCACCGACGCCACCCTGATCCAGCTCGGCACCGAGCAGGACGTGGACGCCTCCGGGGTGCCCAGCTACTCGGACTGGTGGGAGGTCATCCCCGGACCGAGTGTGACCGTCAACGGCGTCGAGCCCGGCGACCACGTGCGGGCCACCCTGTCGCAGCTGGCGCCGGACGTGTGGCGGTTCAGCCTGGTCGATTTCACCCACACCGCCGGCTTCTCCGGCATGGTGCCGTACTCGTCGGACGAGACCACCGCCGAGTGGATCGACGAGACCCCCCTCCTGGTGGGATCCAACTCGGGCATGGCCACCCTGCCCAACCTCAGCCGGGTGCGGTTCTTCAACGCCACCGTCAACGGCCGCAACGCCCTGCTGTCTCCGGCCGAGGCCCTGCAATTGGGCGGCGGGGGCACCGGCCTGCCGGTGATCGCCACCCCATCGGTGCCCGTGCCGGCGCGGAACGGCTTCAACGACTGCAGCTACGCCGCCACCTGCCCGGCCCGGCCCTCCTGAGCGGGGGCGGCGCCGCCCACCCCGCTGAGCACTCAGGGCGTTCGGGTGGTCCCCGCCGGCGCTGGGCGCGCTGGTAGTTTGGGCCAATGGATCGCCGCCGGCCGTTACCGGACCGGCCCCTCGGGTAAAGCTGGGACCAGTGGTGAGCCAGCTAGACCCCCCGGGGGCGCCCTACCCCCGCGACCCCGGCCTTACCGGCGCCATCTGGGAGGTTCCCGCCGGCCGGCCGCTCGATCTGCCCGGCCGGGGCACGACCTTCGTGCGGGAGGTGCCCGGTCCGGGCCCCCACGCCCCCGTCCTGATGCTTCTCCACGGCCTGGCCGCCACCGGGGGAGTCAACTGGTACACCGCCTTCGAGGCCCTCGGCCGTCACTACCGGGTCATCGCCGTGGACCACCGGGGCCACGGCCGGGGCATCCGCAGCCCGGCGCGGTTCCGCCTGGCCGACTGCGCCGACGACGCCGTGGCGGTGGCCGACGCCCTCGGCATCGACCGCTTCGTGCCGGTCGGCTACTCCATGGGCGGCCCCATCGCCCAGCTGATCTGGCACCGCCACCGCCGCCGGGTGCAGGCCCTGGTGCTGTGCGCCACCGCCCGCAACTTCCGGGGCACGGTGCGGGAGCGGGTGGAGTTCTTCGGCCTCGGGATGCTGCTGGTGGCCAAGTGGCGGGTGCCGGCGGCCGACCAGGTCCGCAACATCGTGGAGGACCTGCTCACCCCGGACTTCGGCTCCCCCGCCCTGCGCCAGTGGATCCTCGACGAGCTGCACCGCAACGACACCAGGACGGTGATGGAGGCGGCCGAAGCGCTGGGGCGCTACTCCTCCCACCAGTGGATCGACCAGATCGACGTGCCTGTGTCGGTGGTCGTCCCCGACCACGACGGGCTGGTGCCGGTCCGTCGCCAGCTCAAGCTGGCCCGGGCCCTGCCCACCGCCGTGCTCTTCCCGATCCACGGCGACCACCTGGTCAGCGCCCGCGACCCGGAGGCGTTCGTGCCCGCCCTGGTCGACGCCTGCGAGCTGGCGGTCACCCGGTCGAGCTCGTTCAGCCCGGGGCGGTCCGCCACGGGGGCGGACCCGGATCGGCGAGCCGGTTGAGCTCCTGGCGGTCCTTGTAGGTGTCCATGGACTTCCAGAAGCCCCGGTGCCTGTAGGCGTAGAGGCGGCCGGCGCCGGCCAGGGCCGGTAGGACCTCGGCCTCGAGGTCGTCCCCCCGCCAGCGGGGGATGGCGCCCCGCTCGACCACGAAGAAGCCGCCGTTGATCCAGTGGTCCTCAAGCACCGGCTTCTCCCTGAAGGCCATCACCCGCCCGTCCTCGTCGCAGACCACGGCGCCGTACTGGGACCGGAGGGGGACGGTCGTGACGGTGAGGTCCGCCCGGGCCCGCCGGTGGGTGTCCAACAGGGCCCCCAGGTCCAGGTCGGCCAACCCGTCGCCGTAGGTGGCGTGGAAGGTGTCCTCCTCCACCACCGCCGCCGCCAGCCGCAGGCGTTCCCCGGTGGGCGTGTCCTCGCCGGTGTCCACGACCATGACCCCGGCCCGGCCGGCGTAGCGGTCGGCGAAGAGGTCGGCCCGGTAGCCCACCGCCAGCAGGAACTGGAAGCGACCCTGGGCCCGGTAGATCCCCATGACGTGCTCGACGATGGGCACCCCGGCCACGGTGAGCAGGGGCTTGGGGACCTCGATCGTGTCCGGGTGGGCCCGGACGCCCCTCCCGCCGCACAGGATGACGACGGTGCCGGGCTGGCCCCGGTGGAGCCCGGTCGGTCGCCCGGGCCCGGCGTAGTCGTCGGGCCCGTCGTCGTCGGGCTCCCGTCCGGTGAGGTCCTCCGGATGCTCAGGCGAGGAAACCCCGGCCTCCCTCCAGCTGGTCGCGGTACCAGTCGATGGTGCGGGCGAGGCCCTCGGGGAGTCCCACCCGGGGGCTCCACCCCAGCAGGCGCCGCGCCTTGGTGGCGTCGGCGCACATCCGCCAGATTTCGGTCGGGCGGTGGGCCAGGGCGCCGATGTCGGCCTCGATGGGGTCGCCCATGAGGCCCAGGATGGTGCGGGCCAGGTCGGCGATGGAGGTCTCCTCCCCCCCGCCCAGGTTGATCACCTCACCCTCCACCCCGTCGGCCTCGAGGGCGGCCACGAAGCCGGTCGCCAGATCCTCGACGTAGTTGAACTCGCGGGTCTGGGTGCCGGCGGTGAGGGCCAGGTGGCCGCGGCGCAGGGCGGTGAGGATGATCTCGGGGATGACCCGGTCGGGCGACTGCCACGGTCCGTAGGCGTTGAACGGGCGGAGGCAGACGATGGGCCAGCCGTAGGCCCTCTGGAACATGCGGCTGAAGCGCTCGCCGGCGTACTTGGACACCGAGTAGGGCGATACCGGGTCGACCGGCCCCGACTCGCGGAACGGGACCTCCACGTCGCCGTAGACCTCGCTGGTGCCGGTGTAGACGAAGCGCCCGTAGTCCCCGCCCAGGGCCAGGAGCAGGTTGACCGTGCCATGGACGTTGGTGGCGATGTTCTCGTCCACCCGCTGGAACGACTTGCCCACATGGGTGAAGGCGGCCAGGTGGGCGATCATTTCGGGGCGCACGGTGCGGGCCACGTGGTCCATGGACGAGCGGTCGGTCACGTTGGCCTCCACCAGGCGGATGTCGGAGGCGATGTCGGCCAGGCGCACGGGCACCATGGTCGAGACCGACGGCGACATGGCGTAGACCTCGGCCCCCGAGCCCAGCAGGGCCCGAACGACGTGGGAGCCGATGAACCCGCCGGCCCCGGTGACCAGGACCCGCCGGCCCCGGACCGAGGCCATCAGCCCGCTTCGGCCAGACGGACGGTGACGGCGGCCGGCCCCTCCTCGAGGCGGAGGTGCTCGATGACCCCGGCATGGCGCAGGTCGTCCGCCGCCGCCCTCACCAGATCGAGCGAGGCGGCGGAGCCGGAGACCACCACCTCGTCGACCGGGGCCCGCATGGACAGGCCGGCCTCGCTTTTGGCCTTGCGCACCGACGCCAGCACCTCGGCCGCCGCCCCCAGGATGGCGGGGTCGCCGCCGGCGCCCAGCTCGGCGGCTGTCGGCCACTGCGCCCGATGCACCGAGCCCTCCCGCCACCACGACCACACCTCCTCGGTCACATAGGGGAGGAAGGGGGCGAGCAACCGGACCAGGCCGGACAGGGCCAGGGACAGGGCGGCCTGGGCCGAGGCCGCCTCCTCGGCCGATCCCGAGCCGTAGGCGCGGGCCTTGACCAGCTCGACGTAGTTGTCGCAGAAGGACCAGAAGAACGCCTCCACCCGCTCCAGCGCCCGGCCGAAGTCGAAGGCGTCGAGGGCCTCGGTGGCCGCCGTCACCACCGTCGCCAGCCCGGCCAGCAGCGAGCGGTCGACCGCCTCGGTCACCTGGTCGGGGGTGGCCTGGGCTGGCTCGGGGGTGAGGCCGAGCACGAAGCGGCTGACGTTGAGGACCTTGATGGCCAGCCGACGGCCAACCCGCATCTGGGCGGTGTCGAAGGCGGCGTCCATCCCCGGCCGGCAGTTGGTCGCCCAGTAGCGGAAGCCGTCGGTGCCGAACTCGTCCAGGAGCCCGATGGGGGTGACGGCGTTGCCCTTGGACTTGGACATCTTCTTGCGGTCGGGGTCGTAGATGAAGCCGTTGACCCCGGCATGCGCCCACGGGAGCCGGCCGTGCTCGAGCTGGGCCCGCAGGGTGGTCACGAACAGCCAGGTGCGGATGATGTCGTGGCCCTGGGGCCGGTAGTCCATGGGGTAGACGCGCCCGAACAGGTCGGGGTCGTCCTCCCACCCCGACGCGATCCACGGCGTGCAGGACGAGGTGGCCCAGGTGTCCATGATGTCGGGGTCGCCGGCGAAGCCGCCGGGCCGGTTGCGCTGCTCGGGCGAGTACCCGTCGGGCACGTCGGTGCTGGGATCGATCGGCAGGCGCGACTCGTCCGGGACCAGCGGGTGGACGTAGTCGACGGACCCGTCGGCGCCCACCGGGTACCACACCGGTATCGGCACCCCGAAGAACCGCTGGCGGCTGACCAGCCAGTCGCTGTTCAGGCCCTTGACCCAGTCCTCGTAGCGCACCCTCATGAACTCCGGGTGCCAGGCGAGCTCGCGGCCTCGCTGCAGCAGCGCCTCCCGCAGCTCGGGGTCGCGGGAGCCGTTGCGGATGTACCACTGCCGGCTGGTGACGATCTCCAACGGGCGGTCGCCCCGCTCGTAGAACTTGACCGGATGGGTGATGGACCGGGGCTCGCCCAGGAGGTCGCCCGACTGGGCCAGCAGCTCGGCGATGGCCGAATGGGCCTGCTTCACCGTGCGCCCGGCGAGCGACCGGTAGGCGGCATCGGCGGCGTCGGGGTCCAGTGACGGCCAGTCGGGCCCGCCCCACTCCACCTCCCGCAGCCGGCCGTCCCGCCCGACGATGCTGCGCACGGGCAGGTCGAGCTCCCTCCACCAGACAACGTCGGTGATATCGCCGAAGGTGCAGATCATGGCGATGCCCGAGCCCTTGTCCGGCTCGGCCAGGTGGTGGGCCACCACCGGCACAGGCACCTTGAACAGCGGGGTCACCACGGTGGTGCCGAACAGCGGCCCGTAGCGGGCGTCGCCCGGGTGGGCGACCAGGGCGACGCAGGCGGCCAGCAGCTCGGGCCGGGTGGTCTCGACCTCGACGGCCCCGTCGCCGTCGGCGAGGGCGAAGCGCAGCCGGTAGTAGGAGCCCGGCATCTCGCGGTCCTCCAGCTCGGCCTGGGCCACGGCGGTGCGGAAATCGACGTCCCACAGGGTGGGGGCCTCCGCCGGGTAGGCCTCCCCCCGGGCCAGGTTGCGCAGGAAGGCGCGCTGGGACGCCCGCTGGGAGCGGTCGTCAATGGTGGCGTAGGTCAGGCTCCAGTCGACCGACAGTCCCAGCTTGCGCCACACCGCCTCGAACTGGACCTCGTCCTCGGCGGTAAGGCGGTGACAGAGGTCCACGAAGTTGGGGCGCGAGATCGGCAGCGGCGTCCTGGGCGGGCTGGCCGGGGGCTCGAAGCCGGGGTCGTAGGGCAGGGACGGGTCGCACACCACCCCGAAGTGGTTCTGCACCCGGCGCTCGGTGGGCAGCCCGTTGTCGTCCCAGCCCATGGGGTAGTACACCTCCCGCCCCCGCATGCGCTGGAAGCGCACGATGACGTCGGCCTGGGTGTAGCCCCAGGCGCTGCCCACGTGCAGCGTCCCGCTGACGGTGGGGGGAGGGGTGTCGACGGAGAAGATCTCCGCCCGGCTGCGGGTGCGGTCGAAGCGGTAGGTGCCGTCGGCCTCCCAGCGCGCCATCCACTTGTCCTCGAGGCCTTCGAGCGCCGGTTTTTCGGGGACCTTCGGTGGCATGGTCCGGTTACCGTACCCGGGTGCTGCGCCTGCACGACACCGCATTGGGCCGGGTGGTCCCGCTCGAGCCGGCCCGGCCCGGCCGGTTGTCGATGTACGTGTGCGGCCCGACCGTCTACGACGTGCCCCACACCGGCCACGGCCGCAACGTGCTGGTCTACGACGTCCTGCGCCGCTACCTGGCCCATCGCGGCGTCGAGGTCGTGCACGTCTCAAACATCACCGACATCGACGACAAGATCATCCAGCGAGCCGGCGAGGAGGGCCGGCCGGCGGCCGAGGTGGCCGAGCAGTACGAGGCGGCCTGGTGGGACGCCTTGGACCGCCTCGGGGTGCTGCGGCCCCGCCACGCCCCCCGGGCCACCGAGTACGTGGCCGACATGGTCGAGCTCATCCGCCAGCTGGAGGACCGGGGCGCCGCCTACCAGTCCGAGGACGGGGTGTACTTCGCCCCCGAGTCGGTGCCCGACTACGGCCTGCTGGCCCAGCAGCCCCTGGACTCGCTCCGGGCGGGCGCCCGGGTGGAGACGGCCGAGCACAAGCGCTCCCCGATCGACTTCGCCCTGTGGAAGGTGTCCAAGCCGGGCGAGCCGTCGTGGCCGTCGCCCTGGGGGCCGGGCCGGCCGGGCTGGCACACCGAGTGCGTGGTGATGTCCCTCGACCTGCTGGGAGAGGGCTTCGACCTGCACACGGGGGGTCTCGACCTCAAGTTCCCCCACCACGAGAACGAGCGGGCCCAGGCGCTGGCCCTGGGGCGGGACTTCGCCCGCCACTGGATGCACCACGCCTTCGTCGAGGTCGGCGGGGAGAAGATGTCCAAGTCGCTGGGCAACTTCGACTCCCTCACCGACCTGCTGGCCCGCCACGACGGACGGGCGTACCGCATGCTGACCCTGCGGTCGCACTACCGCAGCCCCATGGAGGTCACCCCCGAGGGCATCGCCGCCAACGAGGCCGCCCTGCGCCGCTACGACGACCTGGCCCTCCGCCTCCCGCTGGCCTTCGCCGACGGGGGAGCCATCGCGGCGGGCCCCCGGCCCGACCCCGACGCGGTCGGGCGCTTCAACGCCGCCATGGAGGACGATCTGGACACCCCGGCCGCCATGGGCATCCTCTCCGACGCCATCCGGGCCGCCAACGCCGCCGCCGACGCCGGCCACCACGAGGAGGCGGCCGCCCTGGCGGCGGCGGTGGCAGGCATGGGCGAGGCGGTCGGCCTGGCCGCCCAGCCCCCCGGCGCCGGCGGTGTGCCGGCCGCAGTAGTGGAGGCCGTCGCCCAAATGGACCAGGCCCGCTCGGAGCGGGACTTCGCCACCGCCGACCGGATCCGGGCGGAGCTGAGCGAGGCAGGCTGGCTGGTGGAGAACGCCGCCGCCGGCAGCCGGGTGCGCCGGGCCTGAGCGGGGCCCGGGCTCGTCGCTCCGGAGCGGCGCCGGCAGGTACCACCGGGGGCTTGCACCGGGTTCGTAGCCTGATACCGTGACCGGGCGAGGGAGTTCCCACGGAGACTGCAGGTCGATGTACCGCTGTGCCCCCTCGATTAAGAGCAAGAAGATCAAGGGGGTCGGCCAAAGTGGCGACCGGTACCGTCAAGTGGTTCAACTCCGAGAAGGGCTACGGCTTCATCTCCCAGCCGGACGGCGGGGCTGATGTGTTCGTGCACTTCTCGGCCATCGAGATGAACGGCTACAAGCTGCTCGAGGAAGGCCAGCAGGTCGAGTTCGACATCCAGGAGGGCCCCAAGGGCCTCCAGGCCGCCAGCGTCCGGCCGATCTGACCCCGCCGTCCCCGCCTAGGCGGGGACGCTCCCGCATTGCCACCCCGGCCCGGAGGCCTGGTTCGTCGCGCCCGTCAGGGAAGCGTGGCGGAGGTTCCCCCGGCCGGCGTGCTCACGCTGACCGATACCGGCGGGTCGGTGGGGCTGGGCTGGGGCGGCGGTGACCCGGCGCTGGTGCCGTTGACCGACACCCCTCCGATCGGTCCGCTCGAGTCGAGTCCGACGCTGGCGCTGGCCTGCACCGGGGCCGGGGCCAGGTTGATCTGCGTGCTCAGCTGGGCGATCGGAGCGGTCGACCCGTTCCCTCCGGTGCCGGCTCCGCCGCCCCCGCTGGCCGACCCCTTCGCCGGGGTCGGGTCGGGGGCCGGGGCCACCGGCGGGTTGATCACCGGAGCCGGGGCCGGGCTGGCCGCCGGGGGCGGGGTGGCCGGTGCCGCCGTCGGGGCCGGCGCCGAGGCGGCGGCGACGGTGCCCACCGATGGGTCGGCGACGGGTGCGGGGGCGAGGACGGGAGCAGGCACGGTGGCGGCCACCTGCTGGAACGGGACCGGGGCCGATCCGACCGGGGCGGCGCCCGGGGGGCGCAGGGCGGCCGCCTTGAAGGGGGCTTGGCCCATCAGGGTGGCGCCGAGGATCCCGAGTCCCATCACCCCGACGCTGGCGCCAAGCAGGGCCCGGCGGGGTCCCTCGGGCAGCACGGGCGTGCGGGCCGGACGGGCGGCGGCCAGCTTCCAGTGCCGCCAGGCCAGGGCTCCCAGGGCCAGGGGCAGGGGCACGACGATCCGCCGCAGGCTGGTGCTCAGATCCTCCAGCTCGGCCAGGCGCTGGCGGCACTCCTCGCAGCCGGCCAGGTGCTGGTCGACCTTGGCCAGGTCGCGAGGGGCGAGCCCGCCTCCCACGTAGGCCCCCAGGTGCTCGACGGTGAACCGGCAGCCGTTCTGGACGTCGCTACGCAGGTGGGCCTGCAGGTAGCGCTGGCGCAGCCCGGCCCGGGCCCGGACGGCCAGCTGGGCGGTGCCGTTGGCGGACAGGCCGAGCAAGCCGGCGGCCTCGGCCGGGGCCATGCCCTCCACCTCGGTGAGCCACAGCACCGAGCGCCACCGCTCGGGCAGGCTGCGGAAGGCCGAGGCGACCAGGGAGGCGTCGAGCCGGTCCATGAGGCGGTCCGAGGGCCCGGCGGTGGCGCTGGTCTCGTCGCTGGCGACGTCGTCGACCAGGTGGATCCGGCCGCTGCGGCGGAGCACGTCGATGGAGGCGTTGCGGGCGGTGGCCATGAGGTAGGGCCGGAACCCGCCGAGGTCGGTCAGCCGGCCGGCCGCCAGGGCGGTGAAGATGCGGGTGAACGCCTCGGCCACGGCGTCGGAGGCGTCCTCGCGGTTGCCGGTGACGGCGTAGGCCACCCGCCAGGCGGTCTCGGCGTGACGCCGGTAGAGCTCGTCGAAGGCGGTCGAGTCGCCCGAGGCAGCCGCCTCGGCCAGGTCCGCATCGGTGGTGCTGGCAGTGAGCGCCTGGGCTCTGTCGGCCATGTCGTCTCCTCAGCCGGGAAATTCTCCCGGTTTAGTTCTTCACAAACCGGCCGACTTCCTGCCACCGTGGGCGCCGGGGGTCGGTCTGGCCCCGCGGTTACCCTTGGTAAAGGAAGGGGCGGCCGGCGGGGCCGCGGCCCGGTCGAGACGAGGTGCGCCATGGCCGAGTTCTCCCTCGAACTGAACGAGGACCAGCTCCAGATCCAGAAATGGGTCCACGACTTCGCCGAGAACGTCGTCCGTCCGGTCGCCCACGAGTGGGACGAGCGGGAGGAGACCCCCTGGCCGGTCATCGAGGAGGCCGCCAAGATCGGCCTCTACTCGTTCGACTTCGTGGCCAACTGCTTCGGCGACCCGACCGGGCTGCTCATGTGCCTGGTCAACGAGGAGATGTCCTGGGGTGACGCCGGCATCGCCCTGGCCATCTTCGGCACCACCCTGGGGGTGGCCGGCATCCTGGCCAACGGGACCCCGGAGCAGATGATGGAGTGGGCGCCCCAGTGCTTCGGGACTGCCGACGACGTCAAGCTGGCCGCCTTCGCCGTCTCCGAGCCCGACGCCGGCTCCGATGTCAGCTCGCTGCGCACCCGGGCCGTCTACGACGAGGCCAAGGACGAGTGGATGCTCAACGGCACCAAGATCTGGATCACCAATGGCGGCATCGCCGACATCCACGTGGTGGTGGCCTCGGTGGACCCCGAGCTTGGCTCGCGGGGCCAGGCCAGCTTCGTCGTCCCGCCGGGCACCCCCGGCATCCGCCTGGGCCAGAAGTTCAAGAAGATGGGCATCCGGGCGTCCCACACCGGCGAGGTCATCCTCGAGGACTGCAGGGTGCCGGGCCGGTGCCTGCTGGGGGGCAAGGAGAAGCTGGAGGAGCGGATGGCCCGGGCCCGCGAGGGCAAGCGGTCCAGTTCCCAGGCGGCCATGGCCACCTTCGAGGCCTCCCGCCCGGTGGTCGGGGCCCAGGCCGTCGGGATCGCCCGGGCCGCCTACGACTACGCCCTCGAGTACGCCAAGGAGCGCAGGCAGTTCGGCCGGGCGATCATCGAGAACCAGGCCATCGCCTTCAAGCTGGCCGACATGAAGATGCACACCGACGCCGCCCGCCTGCTGGTTCACCGGGCCGCCTGGATGGCCAGGGCGGGCAAGAAGTTCGAGGCCGGCGAGGGCTCGATGTCCAAGCTGTTCGCCGGGGAGACGGCGGTGTGGGTCACCGAGCAGGCCATCCAGATCCTCGGCGGCTACGGATATGTTCGCGAGTACCCGGTCGAGCGCTGGCATCGCGACGCCAAGATCTACACGATCTTCGAGGGCACCTCGGAGATACAGCGGCTGATCATCAGTCGGGCGATATCGGGCGTGCACATTCCCTAGCCCTGATGCGGGGTTAGCCCGAGCCTTGGCTCATCCGCCGACGGACGGGTGCTGTCGCCTCGTCCGGCCCGGTCGTGAACGACTCGCGGGGAGCCGACGAACGAGTTCGTCGGTGACGCGACTACCTTTCCGGTGAACGGAGGGTGTGCAGTGGCGAAGTTCGACGCCGTGGCCCACGTCTACGACGCCTCCAGGGGAGGGCTCGATCGCGGCGTCTATGTCGCCGATCAACTCCGGGCCTTCCTCCCCGGTGGCACACGGCTGCTCGAGCTGGGAGTGGGTACCGGGGCCGTGGCGATGGCCCTCATGGAGGCGGGCTACGACGTGGTTGGAGTCGACATCTCGGCGCCGATGCTCGCCTCGGCCCGCCCCCGGCTGCCGGGCCGGGTCGGCCTGGCCGATGCCGCTGCTCTCCCGTTCGTCGATGGCGTCTTCGACGCCGTCTACGCCGTCTGGGTGATGTACCACCTGGTCGATCCTCGGAAAGCCCTCGCCGAGGCCGCCAGAGTGCTCCGTCCGGGTGGCCGGCTGCTGGCCCTGGACCGCAGTCGGATCGACGGTGGTGTGGACATCTGGGGCGAACTTGCCCGCGAAGTAGAGCGACGCCTGGGGCGGAAGCCACCGGCGCTGAGCTCCGGATACGAGGACCTCGCCCAGGTGGCGGAGAGTCAGGGACTGCGCAAGGTCGGGATCATGGCAGTCAGTCCTTGGCGAGACCGGCGGACCCTGCGCCAGGCAATCGACAACACCCGCCAGCGAGTCTTCGGCTGGGACGGAACGGAGGACGACTGGGTGGGGGTGGTCGAGCCACTCCTCGATGAGTGGTCGCGTCGACCCGATGTTGATGACGTCGTCATCTTCGAGCAGGGTCATGAGGTGTTGGTGCTGGACAGATCCTGAACCGGTCGAGGCATCGCGATGATTCGACCGGCCCGCGAGCGTCACAACGGGAGCGGGACAGCTTCCAAAGGGGTGCCTGATGCCCGATGACAGTGTCAGTGCCACCTTGGTCATCGCCGCCTCGGCGGGGGTCGTGTTCTCCATCCTCGCTGATCCGGCCAGGCACGCCGCCATCGACGGGACCGGGTGGGTCTGTGAAGCCCTCGAAGGCGAGCCGGTTACGGCGGCCGGACAGGTCTTCCGGATGGCGATGTACCACCCGAACCATCCGGACGGGAGCTACCGGATGGCCAACCTGGTGGAGATATTCGACCCGCCGAGCTCCATCGCCTGGAGGCCGGGTACAGAAGATGACGCCGGCGATCTCAGTTTCGGCGGCTGGATCTGGCGCTACGACCTGACACCGCTCGGCCCGTCCGAGACCCGGGTGACCCTCTCCTACGACTGGTCCGCCGTCCCAGAAGATGTCCGCCGACACATCGGCTTCCCGCCGTTTGCGCCGGACCACCTGGACAACTCCTTGAACCATCTCGCCGAACTCGCCAATCCGTGACACCGGGGCGCACCCCTTTTCGAGGCTCGGTGGCGCCGGAGTTGTCCGGTGCGCACAACGCTGCGAACCATCCGTAGTGCCGACTCGTCGAGCAGGCGGTGGCCAACTGGCGGCGGCCCGAACCGGGCGCCCTCGCCCCGGCGGCTACGACAGGGCGGCCCGGACGCGCCGCAGGAGCTGCCGGTGCTCACTGGCCGTCGTTGCCCTGAAGCGCTCGAAGTCGGCTTCCAGCCGGACGTCGGCGAACAGACCAGCGGGGTCCTCGTGAAAATGGAGGAAGGCCCGGGAGCCTCGATAGAAGACGCCGCGGCTCTTCTCCCTGATCCCAGGCACCTCGCGCAGTGCCATCAGGAGAGGTTCCAGTCGGTCCAACGCCGGTCCACTGGCGTGCTTCACGGTCGGTCGGCTCAGACGCCGCGCTGAGCGATCATGAACCGGTGGCCATCGGGTGAGCGGAGCCCGAACTCCCGCATCCCCCACGGCCGGTCGCGGAGAGGCTCGATGACGTCGGCCCCCGCGCCCTCGGCCCGGGCGAGGAACGCCTCAACATCGTCAACCCGCAGGTACGCCACGTAGCTGTGGTCGCCGATTTCTGCCGCCGGCGGCACGTCGGTGCAGCGGCCGAGCATGAAGTCGACGGACCCGGAGCGGCAGAAGATCCAGTTGCCCGGGTCCACCTCCGTGCACTCGCAGCCGAGGACCTCGCGGAACCACCGGGCCGATCGGTCCAGATCATGAACGGCCAGGACCGGGGTGGAGGCGACTATCTCCACTTCGGCAGTATGCCGCGAATCCCCGAGGTCGGACCGGGACGGAACTCGTGACCGCCGCCGCCGACGGTCACACCCCCGCGGGCATCGGCGGCAGCAGTCCGTGGGAGCGGATCAGACCGGCCACCTCCGAGGTGGCGGTGACCACCTCGGCCTTGAGGCCGGCCTGCCTGGCGGCTCCGACGTTCTCCTCACGGTCGTCGAGGAACAGGCACATCGCGGGCTGCAGTCCAAGAGCCGAGGTCATGTGGTGGAAGTAGGCGAGGTCCGGCTTCCTGAGTCTCATCCGACAGGAGTAGAAGGAGTGGTCGAACACTCGGCCATAGCCCAGCTCCTCGTCCATGTACAGGGCACGCTCCGGGTCCTGGTTGGTGGCGAGAGAGCAGACGGTGCCGGCGGCCCGGAGGCGGGCCACCAGTTCGAGGACTTCGGGGTCGGGTTGGATGCCGATCCTCAGCCAGTCGGCGAGAAACTGCTCGGGCGGCGTCGGACACGAGCGCCGGTCGAGGACCGCCTCCAGCACGGGAAGGAACGGCTCGCCACTGTCGAGGCAGCCGGCGAATAGCGGGTGGCTGAACAGCTCGGACAGGAAGGCGGTGAAGCCGTCCCCGTCGCACCCGAGAAGCTCGCAGGCGTGCTGGGCGAAGGGTCCGCCCGTCTGAACGACTCCGTCGGCGTCGAAGAGGACCGCCCTTATGGACCCATCGGACACCCGGTCTCCCCTTGGTCGGAGGCTGTCGAGGCTAGTGAGGGTGAGGGGGCCGTATCCCCGGGGCGCCTGTCGCCGTTTGCTGCACATGGAGAACCTCGAAGGTGATCAACAGATTCTGGATCGCCTGCAGAACCTGGCCCGGCAGTCGATGGATCCGGCGATGGCCACCCGAGTGTTGGAACGCGCCCGCCGGCGGCCGCGGCCCTGGTGGCGCTCGACCAAGGCGAAGGTCGGCGCCGGCGTAGCCGGGGGCTTCTTCGCCGGCAGCTTCGGGCTGGCCTCGGCGGGGGCGCTGCCGGCACCGGTCCAGGAGGCCGCTCACAGCACCCTGGCGGCGGTGGGCATCAGTGTCCCGCCCGGTCACAACCGCTACAACGGGCCCGAGTGCGGCGGCACCTACGCCAACCACGGTGCCTATGTGAGGGCCCACAAGGGTGACCCGGCCGCCGCCCAGTCGCGGTGCGGAAAGCCGACCGTGGCGAACAGCCCGGCCAGCGGAGCCAGCACCTCCCCGCCGGAGTCCGGCCGCCCCGGCAAGTCCGGCCGGCACGGGCCCCCACCGTGGGCCCACGGCCAGGGCAAGCCGGGCTCGGACTCGACCGAGTCCCCGGACGACAGCACCGAACCACCGGAGACAACCTCCCCGGGAGCCGCTCCGTCAGTGGCGCCCACCGCCGGCACCCAGGTGAATCCGGCCGCCCCCGCCACGACGACAACCACCGCCGCCCCGGCCCCGACCACCACAGTGGCCCCGCCGACGACCACCACTTCCTCCAGCTCGACCACGTCCTCGACGACGACCTCGACAGTGCCACCCACGACCACGACGGCCCCGTGACCGCTGCCGGACTGCCGCTCACCCTGAGCGCTGCGCCGGCCGTCGGGCCGACCGACCTGGCCACCCTCTTCGCTGAGCTGGGCCCGGCCGTGAGCGGGTATCTGGGCGCCTGCGGGTGCGGGGCTGTCGAGGACGTCCTCGGCGAGGTCTTCGTCCGGGTCGCCAAGGCGCTGCCCCGGTTCGAGGGAAGCTCGGCCGGCCTGCGCAGCTGGGTCTTCACCATCGCCTACCGATGCATGGTCGACCAGCACCGCTGGGTGCGCCGCCAGCAACGGCTGCTCCGCCGCCTCCCTGGTCCCGCCGCGGCGCCGGCACCGGCGGAGCCGCTCGACCCGGAGCTGGTGAGGGCCTTGTCCAGTCTCACACCCGAGCAGCGCCAGGTCATCACCCTGCGCTTCGTGGCCGACCTGTCCCTGCAGGAAGTGGCCGACATCACCGGTAAACCGGTCGGATCGGTGAAGTCCCTGCAGCGCCGGGGGCTGGACGCCCTGAAGGCGGCTCTGGCGCCCCAGTGACGAGGCCGGTCCGCCGCGGCGCTTCATACCTGACGGCCGTATTCAGCTGGCCACGGCCTGGTCAGGCGTGAGGGCCCTGGCCATACTGGACCGGAAGGCCAACGAGGGGAGGAGCGATGGCGGTACAGCTCAACCACACCATCGTCCCGGTGAGGGACAAGGAGGAGTCGGCCCGGTTCATCGCCGACGTCCTCGGTCTCGAGCCTCCCACGCCGTTCGGGCCGTTCATGTGCGTGGAGACGGCCAACGGGGTGAGCCTCGACTACGACGACCGGTGGGAGGTTCGCAGCAATCACTACGCCTTCGTGGTGTCGGAGGACGAGTTCGACGCCATCTTCGCCCGGGTGCAGGAGCGGGGCCTCACCTACTGGGCCGATCCGGGTCACCGCCAACCCAACGTCATCAACGGCAACGGCCGTGGCTTCTACTTCGAGGATCCGTCGGGCCACAACATGGAGGTGCTCACCCGGGCGTACGGCACCTGAGCCCGGTGGCGTCGGCTCGCCCGGTGGACGACCGATTGCGGCCAGTCCGGCGGAGGACAGGCCCTACGGAGAGGGCAGCGGTCGTGCTCAGTCCGAGCGGGGCCTGACCCGCACGCAGCACCGCCCGACCGCCGGATCGAGGCGCGCCTCGAGCCCGCCGGCGCCGACGCCGTCGATGACTCCCCTCACCAGCTCCAGGTTGATGGCGCACATCAGGTCGCGCTGGTCCTGGGCCAGGGCGTGGAACGGGCAGTTGGCCAGCACGATCTCCCCACGCTCCACCGACGGCTCGTAACCCTCGTCGGCCAGGGCATCGACCAGCAGGGTGGTGACCGCCGGCCGCTGGCGTTCGGGCCGGTGGGCCCGGCCGACGTCGACGCCGTGACGATGGGCCAGCAGGCAGGCCTCCTCGGCCGCCGAGCGCCGGCCGGCCTGCGCCCGGCTCACCGCTTCGGCCAGCAGCAGGGCTGCCAGCTGGTAGCGGCGCTCGGGGAGGCTGACCGACACCACCTCGCTCGAACGCCGGTAGAGCTTGGCCGGCCGGCCGGCCCCGGGGCCGGTGCGGCCCTCCGGTCGGCGGAACTCCACCTTGGCCAGGCCGGCGGCGGCCAGCTTGTCGAGATGGAAGGCCGCCACCGAGCGGGCCACGCCGAGCTCGGCGGCGACCTGGTCCCTCCCGACCGGGCCCGGTTGGCCGGACAGGTAGCGGTAGACCCGGCGGCGCAGTGGCTCGCCCAGAACGGCGAGGGCGTCGAGGGCGGTCTCTTGGTCGGCCATTACCTCGATTCTAAAACCAACAGCTCTTGACGAAAATACCTCGGGCGATCTAAAATTGAAGTCAATTGCTTATAGACTCCAGCCCCAGACGGACCTGATGTGAACAGCCGCCGTCGGGATCGCACCGCCACCGGCGGGACCGTCCACCGCCCTACGGCGCCTGATCCGACCCGCCCGCTGACCCGTAGAGACCGATCGGTGGGGCGATGGAGGAAGGATTGGAGAGAGGCGCATGGCTGAGCAGCGGAGCTTCGTGATCGTTGGCGCCAGCCTGGCTGGCGCCAAGGCTGCCGAAACCCTGAGGGCGGAGGGGTTCGACGGTCGGGTCGTCCTGGTGGGGGAGGAGTCGTTCCTCCCCTACGAGCGCCCGCCCCTCTCCAAGGACTTCCTCCGGGGCGAGTCGCCCAGGGAGAAGGCCTACGTGCACCCTGAGGGCTTCTACGCCGAACAGGGCATCGAGCTGATCCTGTCCCGCCGCGCCACCGCTCTCGACATTTCGGCCGCCGAGGTGGTGCTGGAGGACGGCGAGCGGATCCGCTACGACTCCTTGCTTCTCGCCACCGGCTCGCAGGTCAGGCGGCTCACCGTCCCGGGCGCCGAGCGGCGAGGGGTCCACTACCTCCGGACCCTGCCCGACTCGGAGGCGCTGGGCAAGGCCATTCGTGGCGGCGGCCGGGTGGCGGTGATCGGGGCCGGCTGGATCGGGTGCGAGGTGGCGGCGTCGGCGCGCCAGATGGGCGCCGAGGTGGTGATGATCGACCTTGCCTCGCTCCCCCTCGAGCGGGTGCTGGGGACGGAGATGGGCTCCTTCTACCGTCAGGTCCACGTCGAGCACGGGGTGGAGCTCCGGCTCGGCGTCGGCGTAGCCGCCCTGCTCGGCGGCGAGTCGGTGGAGGCGGTGGAGCTGGCCGACGGCAGCCGCGTCGAGGCCGACATGGTGGTGGCAGGGGTGGGGGTGACGCCCAGGGTCGAGCTGGCCGAGCAGGCCGGCCTCGCCCTCGACAACGGGGTGGTGACCGACGCCCAACTGACCACCAGCGTCCTCGGCGTCTTCGCCGCCGGCGACGTCGCCAACGCCTGGCACCCGGTGCTCGGCCGGCGGGTGCGGCTGGAGCACTGGTCCTCGGCGCTCAACCACGGGCCGGTCGCCGCTCGCAACATGCTCGGTCAGGCAGTGAGCTACACGAAGCTGCCGTACTTCTACTCCGACCAGTACGACGTGGGGATGGAGTACAGCGGCCTGGCCGCGGCGGGGGACGAGGTGGTCGTCCGGGGCAGCCTGGCCGAGCGGCGCTTCATCGCGTTCTGGGTCAAGGACGGCCGGGTGACGGCGGGCATGAACGTCAACATCTGGGACGTGGCCGGCGACATAGCCCAACTGGTCGAAGCAGCCGTCCCGGTCGACCGGGGCCGTCTCGCCGACCCGGACGTGCCCCTGTCCGAACTGCTGCCGGCAGGGATCTGAGGCGGGCGAGGCCATCGGGAGGCACGGGCCGCCTGGCGGGCCGGCGGTACGTATCGTGGACCCCGGTGACCGCCGTCCTTCCCAAGCTCAGCCCCGGCGCCGTAGCCGAGGACGTCCTCGAGGCGCTGGATCGGGACGGCTTCGCCGTGCTCGAGGGCTACCTCGACGCCGACGAGGTGGCCGCCAAGAAGGCCGATCTGGAACGGGTGCTGCGGTCGGTGCCCACCGGGCGCAACGACTTCGAGGGCTTCGCCAGCCGGCGCATCTACGCCCTGTTCGCCAAGACTCGCACCTTCGACCACCAGGCCATCGACCCCCTGGTCATGGAGGTGGTGGGAGCGCTGCTGGGGCCGGGGTTCCAGCTGAGCGCCCCGGTGGGCATCTCCATCGGGCCGGGGGAGACCCCGCAGAACCTGCACCGCGACGACTCCGTCTACCCGCTGCCCCGACCCCACCGCGAGCTGGTGGTCAACACCATCTGGGCCCTCGACGACTTCACCGAGCACAACGGTGCGACCATCCTCCTGCCCGGCAGCCACCGCTGGGGCGACCAGGCCCCGAGCGAGTACCGGACGCTCCGGGCGGTGGTGCCCGCCGGGTCGATGATGTTCTTCCTGGGCAGCCTGCTCCACGCCGGGGGCGCCAACACCACCGATCGGCCCCGCCTTGGCGTGATCCTCGAGTACTGCGCCGGTTGGGTCCGGCCCCAGGAGAACCATGTGCTGGCCGTGCCCCGCCACGTCGTCGCCGGGCTGGCGCGGCCCCTGCAGGAGCTCCTCGGCTACAACGTGGTCGGGCTCCTGGGCAACGTCGACGGTCGCCATCCCCTCAAGTACCTCGAGGACCGCCGGCCGACCGCCGACGGCGTCCTCGTGCTCGAGTAGGGCCGGGCGCGGCGCATGAGCCGATTCGGCCTGGGTAGGAACCGGACCGTGGAACGCTGGTTGTTCACCTCCGAAGGCACTCCCCGGATGTGGCTCCAGGCGGTGGTGGGCGGCATGTTCCTGGCGTCGTCGGTCGGGATAGCTGTCCATCTCGCCTGAGGCCGGAGGCGGGGTGGGACGGTGGGCCGCTACCGTCCGGCGCATGCGCTTCGGGATCCTCTTCGCCAACACCGGACGGGCGGTGACCCCTGACGGGGCGACCGCCCTGGCCACCATCGCCGAGGAGAGCGGGTTCGAGTCGCTCTGGACCGTCGAGCACGTGGTGGTGCCCGCCGGCTACGAGTCGCCCTACCCGTACTCGCCGACAGGCAAGATGCCCGGCCCCGAGAACAGCCCCATCCCCGATCCGCTCATCTGGCTGACCTGGGTCGGCGCCGCCACCACCCGGCTGCGCCTGGCCACCGGCATCCTCATCCTTCCCCAGCGCACGCCGGCGGTGCTGGCCAAGGAGCTGGCCACCCTCGACGTGCTGTCCGGGGGCCGGGTCACCCTGGGGGTCGGGGTGGGGTGGCTGGAGGAGGAGTTCAGGGCTCTGGGGGTCCCCTTCGAGAACCGGGGGGCCCGCACGGACGAGTACATCGAGGCTCTCCGGGTCCTCTGGGGGGCGCAGGAGTCCACCTACCACGGACGCTTCGTCGACTTCGAACGAGCCAACTGCTACCCCAAGCCGGTCCAGCCCGACGGGATACCGATCGCCGTCGGCGGCCACACCCGTGCCGCCGCCCGCCGCGCCGGTCGCCTGGGCGACGAGTTCTTCCCCGGGGTGAGCACCCCCGATCAGCTGACCGAGCTGATCGGGACGATGCGGGCAGCCGCCACCGAGGCGGGGCGCGATCCCGACGCCATCGGGATCACCGCCGGCGGGGCCATGGACGTCGACGGGGTCAAGCGCCTGGCCGACCTGGGTGTCACCCGGATCGTGGTGCCCAACCTCGGGGGGGATCCCGAGCGGTGGAAGTCGTTCCTCGGGGCCTTCGGCGAGAACGTCATCGCCCAGTTCAGCTGAGCTCCGCACCAGCGGATCTCGCCGTCCGAAGGTGATGGAACGGTGAGCGTCGGTGTCGCCCTGGCGGTCTTCCCCGTCATCTTCCTGGGGGAGCTGCCGGACAAGACCATGTTCGCCAGCCTGGTTCTGGCCACCCGGGGCCGGCCGGGGTCGGTGTGGCTGGGCGCGGTGGCCGCCTTCGCCGTGCACGTCGCCATCGCCACGACGGTCGGTGTCGGCCTGTTCCACCTCCTGCCCCACCGGGTGGTGGATGCCCTGGTGGCGGTCCTCTTCGTGGGCGGCGGGGTGTTCGCCCTCTTCGAGGGAGGACGGGAGGAGGAGGAGCTGATCGTCAGGGAGGTCAGCCGCCACCGCACCCTGACCACCGCCTTCGTGGTCATATTCGTGGCCGAGTGGGGGGACCTGACCCAGGTCCTCACCGTCAACCTGGCCGCCCACTACCACTCGGCGCTGTCGGTGGCGGTCGGGGCCCAGCTGGCCCTGATGGCGGTGGCCGGCCTGGCGGTGGCCGGCGGGCGCAGCGTTCTGCGCCTCGTCGACGCCGTGACGGTGCGGCGGATAACCGCGGTTGTCCTGCTCGGCTTCGGCGCCTGGGCGACGTGGGCGGCGGCGACGGCCTGACTAGTGGGTGCCGGTGCCCAGCTCCACCGCCTTCACCAGCAGCAGCAGGACGGCGACCACCAGGTAGGCCCGCAGCGCCCACACCGCCGAGGTCCGCCCGCGTGACCACTCCGGCCGGCCCAGCAGGGCCAAGGCGGGCATCCGCCAGGTGTCGCGGGGCCGGCGGTCGACGGGGGCCGCTCTCTTGCCTGGTCGAAGGAGGTAGGCGATACCGCCGCCGGCGAGGACGGCGACAAGGACGCCGAAGAGGACCAGGGTAAGGACCGTCACGTTGATGGTCGTGAAGATCGTGGTGACCACCAGGACCAGGGACAGGATCAGCAGCACCCCGATGATGAAGGCGGCGACCACGTTGAGCCAGGGCCGGTTGACCCACGGGCCCAGGACCTCGCGGTCGTTGCACAGCAGCAGCAGGAACACCGACGCCGACGGAAGCAGCACCCCGGCCAGGGCCTGCACGGCGGTGGTGATCAGCCCCAGGGGGGCGTGGGGGACGAGCACGATGCCGGCCGCCACCGCTACCAGGCCGGCGAAGCTGGCGTAGAAGCCGGGGGCCTCGCGGAAGCTGCGGTGCAGGGAGTGGCGGGCCCCGAACATGTCTCCGAAGGCGTAAGACGTGCCCAGGGTGACGGCGGCGGCACCGATGATCGAGGCGTTGAGCAGGACGAGGGCGTATAGGGCCCCGGCGCCGTGGCCAAGCTGGTGCCCGAGGGCGCGCGCCACGCCTCCGGCGTCGGTGAAGGCGCCGGCGAAACGGCTGTGGGAGAAGGCGAATGCGCAGGTGACCACCATGGCGCCGGCCCCGACCACGGTGACGATCGAGCCCAGCACAGTGTCGGCCCTCTCGTAGTTGATCCACCGGGGGGTGATGCGCTTGTCGATGATGTTGGACTGCTGGAAGAACAGCTGCCACGGGGCGACGGTGGTGCCGACGATGGCGATCACCAGCAGAACGGAGGTCGAAGTGATGCCGCCGCGGATGCCGGGCACGACGAAGTCGTGGAGAATCGGCCCGGCGCGGGGGTGGGAGAAGACGGCCAGCGGTATCACCAGGAAGTTGGCCGCCACGAAGACGAGCATGAACCGTTCCCAGCGCCGGAAGCTGCCGCTGGCGGTTATGGCCACCAGGCCGGCGGCGGCCAGAGGGACGGACACGTACTTGGAAACGCCGAAGTAGCCCAGGGCCAGGTCCACCCCGATGAACTCGGTGACGATGGTCAGGAAGTCGAGCAGGAACAGGTCGCCGACCGAGAACCAGCCCCAGAAGCGCCCGAAGCGCTCCTTGATGAGGCGGGCGTGGCCCACACCGGTCACCGCCCCCAGGCGCACCACCATCTCCTGATTCACCACCAGCACCGGGATGAGCAGGAGCAGGGTCCAAAGCAGGGTGGTGCCGTAGTTCTGGCCGGCCTGGCTGTAGGTCGACACGCCGCCGGCGTCGTTGTCGCCGACCATGACGATGATGCCGGGCCCGACGATGGCGGCCAGCGTCAGCAGCCGGGCGCGCCAGGTCCGGCGGGCCCCGATGTCGTGCTGGCTGATGGTGCCCAGGGCCCCGCGGATGTCCCCGAGGTGGGCCTCGTCGAGGACGGCCGAAGCCGGATCCGGCCTCGGCCCGGGGTTGCGGGTGGTCGCTCCGGGCTGGTGGGTCGCGTCGGTATCCGGCGCTAGCGCCCCCAGGTTCCGGTCAGCCGGCCGTATCCGGGGACGCGAGCGCCGCTGGTTGGTGAGGTGAGCCTCGGTCGGCGCTCATGTGCTCCCTTTCCTCCGCCCGTCCGTAGGCCGCACGATGAGGAGGCGTGGCGTCCGGTGGGCGGCCGGACTCACCGGGGGTCAGTCCCCGGTGCACACCCCTTCTCGTCAGAGCTTTGGCACTGCCCGGCGTAGACACACGGTCAGCCGCTTGGGTTCACCCCTTAGGCCGGGGTGGACTGTCCTGACCCGGAGTGTCTCTCGACAGGTGGGGCCAGCGGCCTATGTCCGAACAGACGCCTCACCGAACGAGGTGCGACTGCCTGCCGATTCTAACCACACCGCCCCCGGCGCCGGAAGGCGGGAGGGGACCGCAGGCTCAGTCGGGACTGGCCATCCCGTACTGGCGGCGCCACCCGGAGGGCAGCATGAGCTCCAGCACGTCGTCGACGGTTATCTGACCGAGGATGCGCCCGTCCTCGTCCACGACCGGGGCCACGGCCAGGTTGAAGTCGGTCATCTTGCGGATCACCTCGTGCAGGTCGGCGTCGGGGTCCAGGGTGACCGGGTCGGGGCGGCCCACGCTGGCCAGGGCGGCGTCGGGGTCGGCCCGCAGCAGCTCGACCACCGGGACGGTGGCCGCCAGGTGGCGAGCACCGTCGGTGACGAAGACGACCCCTGCGGCCTCGGCCGGGGCGGTGGATGCCTTGACGGCGGCGAGGGCGTCGGAGACCTTGCGGGACTCGGGCACGGCCACGAAGTCGGGGTTCATGAGTCCGCCGGCGCTCTCGGGGTGGTAGCTGAGCAGGGCCCTGATCTTGCGCTGCCTGGTGGCGGGCAGGCTCTCGAGGATCGGGAGGCGCCGATCCTGGTCCAACTCGGCGAGGAGGTCGACGGCGTCATCGGGGTTCATGGCCGCCAGCACCCGGGCGGCTTCCTCGTCCGAGCGGGAGCGGAGGAACTCGACCTGGTGCTCGGGATCCAGCTCCTCGAAGACATCGGCCTCGAGGGCGCGGTCCGCCCCCACCGCCCGGATGATCTCCTCCCCCTCCTCGTGGGAGGCGGCCTCGACCAGATCGGCCAGCTGGGCCGGGTGGAGGCGGGCCAGCTTGCGGAACGGGATGCGCAGGCGGGCGGTGGGCACATGGCCCACGAACGGCTCGATGTCGGCCCAGTCCACCACCCCGCCCGAACGCACCCGCTCCCGCAGCGAGCGGGGCAGCATCCGCCGCAGCACCGGCTTGGAGCTGGTGTCGACCCCTATGACCTGCCACCGACCGCCGACGCAGGCCAGCTCGATCTCGTTGGCCCGGACCAGGCGGGCCCCCTCGACGTGGATGAGGTGGCGGGAGGAGAGGTCCTTGGAAAGCAGCACCTCCCCCCGCCGGCGCTCGAAGCGACCGAGGCCGCGGGGCTCGACCTTCAGCCTGGTCTCGTCGCCGTCGAGGCTCTCGATGTCGGCAACGGGGACGAAGCGGTCCTCGCCCCCGGCGTCGACCACGAGGCCGGACACCGGCGGATGGCCGCCGTCACCGAGCCTGACGATCACGTCGACCAAGCGGCCGGCCCTCTGGCCCTCGGGCCCGACCACCGGCCCGTTGACCAGGCAGGAGAGGTGCAGGACCGCCGACGGGGGCGCCTCGGAGGAGGGACTTGGCGGTTCGCCCTCGGGTGTCCCGGACACGGATTCAGGGTAGCGCCGGCCGCCCGCCCATGGAACGGCCGGGGCCGGTTCGGGTCGGGCCACCGCCCGGTGCCGTCGGGGGGCGCGCCGATAAACTGGCTGCTCACCCGAGGGGGCCGGCCGGAGCCGGCGGAAGGGAACGATGACCGGGGGAGCACTTTTCATCGCCGTGTTCCTGGCCTGCGCGGTCGAGGCGGTGGAGGCGACGACCATTGTGCTGGCCGCCGGCACGGCGCGGGACTGGCGGTCGGCCCTGCTCGGTCTGGGAGCGGGGCTGCTGCTGCTGGCGGCGGTGGTCGCCGCCCTCGGCCCGGCCCTCACCGCCATCCCGCTGCAGTCCCTGCGCCTCGTGGTCGGCGCCCTGCTGCTGGTGTTCGGCCTGCAGTGGCTGCGCAAGGCCATCCTGCGGGCCAGCGGGCGCAAGGCCCTCCACGACGAGGATGCCATCTTCGCCACCGAGCTGGCGGCCGCCAGGGCGGCCGCGTCTCACCGGGTGGGGTACGTGCCCGACTGGTACGCCTTCACCCTGTCGTTCAAGGGGGTGATGCTGGAAGGACTCGAGGTGGCCTTCATCGCCCTCACCTTCGGCAGCAACCAGAAGAACATCCCCCTGGCCGCCGTGGCGGCGGTGGCCGCCGTGGTGGTCGTGGGGGTCGCCGGCGTCGCCGTCCGGGCGCCCATGGCCCGGGTGCCGGAGAACACCATGAAGTTCGTGGTCGGAGTGATGCTCACGTCCTTCGGCACCTTCTGGGCGGCCGAGGGCGCCGGAGCCCACTGGCCCGGCTCCGACGCCGCCCTGCTGGCCCTGGTGCCGCTGTACGCCCTGTTCGGGCTCGGCCTGGCCGGGGCGCTGCGGCCCCGCCCCCAGCCCCGCCCGGTCGTCTACTCCCCTGAGGGGGTGTCGGAGTGATCAGCCGCCTGCGCTCCTTCGGGGCCTTCTGGTACGACTTCATCGTGGGCGACGACTGGCGCGTCGCCGTGGTCGTTGCTCTCGCCCTCGCCCTCACCTACGGGGTCAGCCGCACCTCGGTGCCTGCGTGGTGGCTGCTGCCTGCCGTGGTGGTGGTCGTTCTCCCCGTCAGCCTGCGCCGGGCTATTCGGGGCGGCTGACCGGAAGGCGGGGCTCAGCGCCTCAGCCGGCCATGGTGGCCGAGTTGGGCGACGCAACCGACATCTGCAGGTGGATGCGAAGGCCGGCCAGCTGCCCCAGGGCGGCACTGAGCTGGTCGCCCGCCCCGGCCCCGAACCTGAGCCACAGGTCGAGCATCCGCAAGGTGTGGTCGCCATGGCCGGCCTCCACGACCAGCTGGCTTCCGAGGTCTTCCCTCCGCAGGGCCGCCGCTGCCGTTCCGGAGATGGTCGCCGTCGAGCCGCCCCCGGTGTCGGCCACCACCTTCTCGAGGCCGTTGACCGCCGCCACCGGGTCCACGGCCGTCTCGACGCGGTCGACCTCGGTTCCGGCGGAGGTGGTCGTGTCGGCGCGCTCGGGGCCCCGGGCCCAGTCGGTCACCCCCAGCGCCTTGAGGCCGGTCAGGTCACCGCCCGCCATGTCCTGAGTCAGCTCCGCCTGCTGGGCCCGGCTCAGCTGCACGGTACGGCCGTCCGCGGTCATGGAGGCGGAACGACCATCGGACACGAGGGTGACCGAGGCCCCCGTCGGCTCCCGCTGCACCACCAGGCGCGCCAGCGGCAGCCGGTCGCCGGCGTGGGCCTCGCTGAACGGGCCGTCCACGGTGTAGCCCACCGCCCCGGCCGTCGACGACATCTGGGTACCGGGGTAGGAGAGGAGGCTCAGGTGCATCACCCCGTCGTGCAGCGGCGCCAGCGAGTCCACCAGCCTGCCGAGCGGGGTGGTCGGCGCCGTGCCCGCCGACGCCTGGGCGCCGGTGCAGCCGGCCAGCACCAGGGCCCACATCGCCAGGGCGGGGCGGGGCCTTCTCATGGCGTCGTGCTGGTCGTGGTGGTTGACGAGGTGCCCGTGGTGCTGGTGCTGGTCGACGTCGTCGTGGAGGCGGTGCTGGACGTCGTGGTGGAGCTGGTGGCGCCCGGGTCGGACGTGGTCGTCGTGCTCGAGGTCGTTCCGCCCCCGCTGTCCGGCGTCGCCGCCGTGCCTGGCGCCGAGGTCGCCGACCCCGAAGCCGGGGGTCCGGCCGCCACCAGCTGGGTCGCGACGATGCGCGCCACCTCCGACTCGATCGTATTCACCTCGGACTGCACCTGCTGGAAGCTGAGGTCACCCCCGCGCAGCGCCTCCAGTTGGTGGCGCACAGCCGCCAGCTCGCGGGAGCCGGTTGCGGTGAAGCGCACCGGACCGGCGGTCTCTACCAGATCCTGAAAGGCCGAGGCCAGGGTGTCGCAGCTGCTGCACTGGTAGTTGTAGGCGAGCGCCTGGTTGGTCGGGCTGACGACCGTGGGCTGGCCCTCGACCAGGACGACCTGGATGGCGACGGCAACCGTCTGGCAGTCGGTGCAGCTGGCGAAGGCCAGGGCGCTGTTGGTGGTGTCGACGGTCTGGCCGGTCACCCGCACGACAGAGAAGGCGAGCCGGAACAGGCTCGAGCCAGACTTCGTGTTGACCGCGGTGGCGCTGTTGGTCTGGCCTCCGGGACCGGCGGCGACCGCCGGCGTTGCCGCAGCCACCGCCGCCAGGCCGATGGCGCCGGCCAGGACCACCGAAGTGAGTGAACGGCGCAACGCTGCGGTCATGATGTGTGGACCTTCCTGTCGGCTCGCTACGGATGGGATGGGCTCCAGGACGGTCGGCCCCGGGCCAGCCCTGAACCGATGGGCACGCCGGCCGGCCGTCGACACGTCTGTCGAGGCCGGCCGGACGCTCATCGGTCCGGACCAGCTCAGCTGGTCTGGGTGATAGGCGTGCTCTGGGCGGCGTCGCCGTAGGCCACGGCGCCGTCGGAGAGCACGTTGGCGGCGATCGCCGCGTTGATCGGGATGGCCAGGTTGGCGTTCACCAGTGACATGGCCGCCCGCTCCGGCAGCTCTTCGCCGGCCAGCTGGTTGAGCTCCTCGCGGGTGAGGGGCCGGTACTTGGTCGCACCCATGATGGGTCTCCTCTCTGCGTGATCGGTCGAACCTCGGAGATCGCTGTGTCGGCCGACCTCAGTTGGTCTGGGTGATCGGAGCCGTCTGAGTGGCGTCGGCGACGGCGGTGGAGTTATCTGACAGCACGTTGAGCGCCGCGGCCAGATTGACCGGGGCGGCCACATTGGCATTGATCAGAGACATCGCCGCCCGCTCGGGGAGTGCCTCTCCGGCTAGGGCCTCGAGCTCTTCGCGGGTGAGCTTCTTGTACTGGTCCGCCATGTTCAGTCTCCTGTTCGTCGGCCGCCCTCCGCCGAGGGCGGACCCGGGTGTGCTGCTGTTCCTGGTTCCCCCAACGTCGGGAGCACTTGGCGGCCCCCGAAAACTCCGTTCCCCGGCGGCGCCGGTCGGGAAACCGCCACGCGAGGTCGTTGCCAGGGACTGCAAGTGCGGCGCCCTCGACTCGCTGGTCCGAGGCCCGGCGCAAACCTCACCCCGGCCAAGCTCCTGCAAGCCCGGCAAGGCGCAAAGCTCCTGCAAGCCCGGCAAGGCGCAAACCTCCGCCCCGGCATGCGCAGGCAAGCGGATAGCTGCCTGCCCGCGGCAGGCCGCGCCCCGGCAGGAACCTGTCCGGCAACGACGGTGACCCGATCGCGAGCGTGACCGCGCTGCCGCGGGGGTAGAGCCCGGCCGTGTCAACCACCGAGGTGCCGGGGCGCCACCAGAGCCCGGCACCCGGCGCAGCCGCCCCTCCGCCGGCTCTGGCCGACGGCGTCGAGCTCATAGGCGAGTACGAGCACTCCGGTTTCAAGGTCCCGCCGGCACTGGTGCGGCGGGGAGACGGTCAGGTCATCCAGCTGCCGGGCATCCTGTACCAGGTGGCGGCGACGGTCGACGGTCGCAAGGACTACGAGACCGTCGCCTCGGAGGTGAGCCAGGCCGTAGGGCGCCAGCTGACGGCCGACAACGTCGAGTTCCTCGTCAGCGAGAAGCTGGCCCCGATCGGCGTCACGTGCTTCCCTGACGGCGGCCAGGCGGCGCCGGCCAAGCCCGATCCGTTCCTGGGCCTCAAGTTCCGCGCCGCTCTCATCCCGGAGTCGGTCACGGGCGCGCTCGGCCGGATGCTGAAGGTCCTCTTCCCCCGCCCGATCGTGTTGGCGGTGCTGGCAGCGCTGGGCCTCTTCGACTACTGGCTCTTCGCCGTGCACGGAGTGGCCCAGCCGCTCCGCCAGAGCCTGGTCCACCCGGCCGCCATCCTCGTCCTGTTGGCCCTGGTGGTGGGGTCAGCGGGCTTCCACGAGACCGGCCACGCCGCCGGCTGCGTCTACGGCGGAGCCAGCCCGGGGCGCATGGGTTGCGGCCTCTACCTCGCCTGGCCGGCCTTCTACACCGACGTGACCGACTCCTACCGACTCGACCGGGCCGGCCGCCTGCGCACCGATCTCGGTGGGGTCTACTTCAACGCTGTCTTCGTGCTCTTCCTCGCCGGCCTGTACTTCGTCACCCGGTTCGAGCCGTTGTTGCTGGCGGTGGTGGTGACCCACATCGAGATCGCCCACCAGCTCATCCCGGTGGTGAGGCTGGACGGCTACTACATCGTGTCGGACCTGACCGGCGTCCCCGACCTGTTCGCCAGGATCGGTCCCATTCTGCGGTCGTGGCTGCCTGGTCGGCCTGCCGACGAGCGGGTGGCCGTGCTGAAGCCGTGGGTCCGCCGGGCGGTGACTGTCTGGATCCTGGTGGTGGTGCCGGTCCTGGCCATCGAGCTGGCGATGGTGCTGGTCAACCTGCCGCGGATCTTCGCCACCGCATGGCACTCCGGCCACGGCTTCCTGCACCAGGCGGTCAACGCCTCCGGCGACGGGAGGATCCTGGCGGCGTCGTCGGCGTCGGCGCAGCTGCTCGTCCTCGCCCTGCCGCTGGCCGGCATCGTGCTCATGCTCCTGCGCGGGGGGCGGTCGGCGATCCGGGCGACGGCACGGGCCACGGAGGGAAGGCCGGGGCCGCGTGCGGCTGCCGTCCTGGGGGGCGTGCTGGTGGTCGGCGGCCTCGCCTACGCCTGGATCCCGCCGGGCGGCTACCGGCCCATACAGCGCAACGAGCGGGGGACCCTGGCCGAGGGCTGGAGCTCCCTCGGAAGCCTGGCCCACGGCCACGGGATCGCCACTCCGGCGGTCATGGGGACAGGGTCGGGGGCGACCGTCCGGGGCACCGGGGGGAGCGGCGCCACCTCGGCGTCGACCACGACCACATCCAGCCCGACCACATCCAGCTCGACCACGACGACGGTTGGTGCCGGCCGGTCCGGTGGATCCACCACCTCGACCACCCTGAGCGGGGCCGGCTCGTATTCCGGCTCCACCGACTCGTCCACGACCACGTCTACCTCGCAGGACACAACGACCTCTACGACGGGCGCCAGCTCCTCGACCACCACCGCCCCCTGAGGCCGCCGCCGGACCGGCGCGTCGAGCCGCCGGCGAGGTCGTAGCGGCGGTGCAGCCGGAGCGACGCTGGGCCGGGTGGCGGCGTGGTGGGGAACGGCGCTGGCGGAGCGCCGCGCCCCGCCCTTGCGGGCTGTCCGGCTCAGAACTGCCCGTGCCTACCCTCGCCGGCGGCGAAGCGGCCGGCGCCCTGACGGGTCTCCCCGCTCTGGATGGTCGCCCAACCCAGCTCGTACTCGCGGGTCAGGGCCTCCGCTTCGCCGAGGCCCCACTGCGCCAGCGCCGAGGCCCGGTCGCTGCGCACGCACAGAGGCGGGAATGCGGCGATGGTCCGCGCCAGCTCGACGGCCACTTCTAGCGCCCGCCCCGGCTCTGCCAGGCGGTTGGCCAGGCCGATGGCGAATGCCTCCTCGCCGTCGACCGGACGGCCGGTGAGGATCAGATCCAGGGCCCGGCTCTGACCGATCAGGCGGGGTAGGCGGACGGTGCCGCCATCGACCAGCGGGACGCCCCAACGGCGGCAGAACACTCCGAACACAGCGTCACGGGCCGCCACCCGCAGGTCGCACCAGAGGGCCAGCTCCAGCCCACCGGCGACGGCGTGGCCCTCGACGGCGGCGACCACCGGCTTGGACAGCCGCATCCGGGTCGGTCCCAGCGGCCCGTCCCCGTCGCCCACGGGCAGGACGCGGTTGCCGCGCCCGTCCGACAGTGCCTTCAGATCGGCGCCGGCGCAGAACGTGCCGCCCGCCCCGGACAGCACCGCCACCAGCGAGGCGTCGTCGTCCTCGAAGCGGCGGAAGGCGTCGGCGAGCGACTCCGATGTGGGGCGGTCGATGGCATTGCGCACCTCGGGCCGGTCGATCGTCACCACTGTGACCAGGCCCTCCCGCTCGACGGCGACGGTCAAGCGGTGACCTCTTCGCTCACGCCCCGCAGGCCGGCCCAGGCCAGCTCGGCCACCCATTCGGCGAGCATCTCGGGGTTGCCGGCCCTCTCCTGCTCGATCCAGTGCCGGCTGGCGCTCTCGGCCATACCGACCAGAACGTAGGCAATGACCTGGCGGTGCTCTGGACTGATTCCTGCCGATATCAGCTCGGCGATGGTGGAGGCCATCTCCTCCTCGACCCCGCGCACGGCCGAGCGGAACTCACCATCGCGACCGGATATGACCCCTATGAGGAGTTTGAAGGCGTTGCGATCGGAGGAGACGAAGCGGAAGTAGGCCGCGAAGCCCGCCTCGACCTGGCCACGGGGCCGGTCGGCGAAGGAGGTGGCGAGCGCCACCTCCTCCCTCAGCCGGCAGCCGACGTCGGCTACCACTTCGAGGAAGAGCTCCCGCTTCGACGAGAAGTGCTGGTACAGGACCGGCTTGGTGACCCCGGCCTCGCGGGCCAGCTCGCTCATGGTTGTGCCGTCGAAGCCCCGGTCACCGAACACCTCGAGCGCGACGTCGAGCAGCTGCCTGCGCCGCCGGGCCGCCGGCAACCTCAACCCCCCGCTGGTCCCCACTCCTTCACGCTAACAAGGCGCTGCCGCGGGGGTGGATTCGGACACTGCCGACCAAAGGCCGCCAATCGTCGGGGTTGGCGGCGGCAGGTGGACCGGGGATGGAGGACAACGGCGCAACGCCGGCGAATGCAAGCCTCTGTGTCGGCCAGACCGCGTTCCAACCAGCCCCGCCAGACCCGGCGACCCCCTGAGCCGCGCCGGCCTGACATGGCCGTCAGGTCGCAGCTCACGCTGATGGCGGTGCAGATGAACCGCCGGCGCTTCCGGCGCATCGGCCCCGCCGAGCGCTGATCCGGGCGTCCAGGTCCTGAAGCACGCGCTCGAGGCGCCCCGGCAGGGACTCGAGCGAGAAGTGGCGGGCGGCCACGGCCACGTTGTGCTCGAGATCCTCGGCCAGACCCGCCGGCTCCCGGAGCCTCGCCGCCAGCTCGTCGACCTGGTCGAGGTCGAACCAGCGAAAGCCGAACGCCCGCAGCTCGGTCGCCACCGGGTAGGGACCGACCACCAGAGGACGGCGGTGGACGGCGGCCTCGATCGCCGGGTTGCCGAAGCCCTCCCACAGGGAGGGAAGGAGGACCACGTCGCTGGCCGCATAGGCGTCGGCCATGGCGGTGGCGCCCCGACCGGGGGCGGCGGCGTGCCTGACGGGGACCGGTGAGGCCCGAAGCAGCGCCTGCAGCTCCGGTCCGTAGCCCTCCTCGGCCGCCCCGGTTATCCAGTAGGTGGCGCCGAGGGCGGCGGCCACCTCCAGCCCGGCGGCGACGTTCTTGCGCCTGATGGCCCTGGTCGGTTGCAGGCAGACCAGGCCCGATGGCGTGAAGCCCAGCTTCTTCCTTGCACAGTCGCGGTCGCCGAGCGCAGTGGCGGTGTCGAAGCAGTTGTGGACGGTGACGGCGTCGATTCCCCGCTCGGCGAGCCCGCGTCGGTGCAGGTCGGCCACGGTGACGTGCGACCAGGCCGGATCGTCGGGAACGGGGGCGTCCATGCCGGGGCGCTGCCAGGGAAGGTCGTGATGGCGCAGCACCGCCGCCCGGCCGGCGAGCTCGGCGGCCGCGGCGGCGGTGGCGGCCGGGTTCAAGGGCAGCGAGCAGATGTTGTCGGCCACCACCACGTCGGCGCCGGCAAGCGCCCGGCGCAGGCGGGTGACGTCCACCGGGGCCCCGGGCTCGTGGGAGAGGCCATCGACGATGACGTCGGCCGTGCCTGCGCCGGCCACGGTGGTGACCTCGATCCCCAGCTTGGTCAAGGCGTCGATCCACTTGGCCGCCTCGACCGAGACGCCGTCGTGGCCGCCCAGGCGGTAGGAGACGACCGCGGCGGACGAGAAGCTCACGACGGCGCCAGACACTACCGTCCCCTCGATGCCCGAGGCTTCCGAGGTCCTCTACGACACCGACGGCGGCGTGGCCCGCATAACCATCAACCGCCCCGAGCGCCGCAACGCCATGTCGGCGGCGGTGATGACCGGGCTCCGGGCGGCGGTTGGACGCGCCCGGGTCGACCCCGAGGTCCGGGTGGTGATCCTCAGCGGCGCCGGCGACCGGGCCTTCTGTGCCGGAGCGGATCTCACCGGCATGGCGGCCGGGGCCGGGTTCCTCGAGCTGCACGACGGCAGGGGGGAGCTGGCTGCCCTGTTCGAGGATCTGTGGTCGCTGGGCAAGCCCACCATCGCCCGGGTGCGGGGCTACGCCCTGGCCGGCGGGTTCGGTCTGGCCCTGGCCTGCGACATGGTTATCGCCGCCGAGGACGCCCAGTTCGGCACGCCCGAGGTCGACGTCGGTCTGTGGCCGTACATGATCACCGTTCCCCTGGTGCGCTCGATGCCGCCCAAGAAGGCGCTCGAGCTGATGCTGACCGGACGGCGGGTGGACGCCACCGAGGCCCTCGCCATCGGCTTCGTCAACCGCGTGGTGCCGGTCGCCCAGCTGGACCCGGCGGTGGACGAGCTGGCCGCCACCTTGGCGTCCAAGTCACCGGCGGTGACCAGGCTGGGACGGGACAGCTTCTACCGGGTGTGGGACATGGAGGCGGCCCCGGCCCTGGCCCACCTGCACTCCATGCTCAGCCTCACCACCCTCACCGAGGACTCCCGCGAGGGGATCGCCGCCTTCAACGAGAAGCGCAAGGCCAAATGGACGGGGAGGTGAGCGGGGTGGCCGACACCGAGCCGGACCGGCCGGCTCAGGAGCCGCCGGTGAGCCACGACCGCACCCACACCGAGCTGCACCAGTGGGGTCCCCTGGTCGCCGACCTGGCGGAGCGCCGCCAACGGGCCCTGGGCATGGGCGGCCCCGATCTGGTGGCCCGCCAGCGCAGCCTGGGCAAGCTCCCGGTGCGCGAGCGCCTCGACCTCCTCCTCGATCCGGGCTCCTTCGTGGAGTACGGCCAGCTGGCCGACTCGATGGACCCCGAGCTGGAGAAGAGCCGGGGCTACCTGGCCGCCGACGGGATGGTCGCAGGCATCGGCCTGATCGACGGCCGTCGGGTGGCCGTGTGCGCCTACGACTTCACGGTCATGGCCGGCTCCATGGGCTCGGTCGGGGAGTCCAAGACGGCCCGGATGCGGGAGATGGCCCTGCGCCAGCGCATCCCCATCGTCTGGCTGCTGGACTCCGCCGGAGCCCGCATCCAGCAGTCCTCAGGGTCCACCTTCGCCGCTGCCGGCGCCCTGTTCCGCGAGCAGGTCACCCTGAGCGGGGTGGTGCCCCAGGTGGCGGCCATGCTGGGCCACTGCGCCGCCGGCACCGCCTACATACCGGCGCTGGCCGACTTCATACCGATGGTGAAGGGCACCTCCTCGATGGCCCTGGGCGGCCGCCACCTGGTCAGGGCGGCCACCGGCGAGGACGTCAGCGAGGAGGAGATGGGCGGGTCGGCGGTGCACAACAAGATCAGCGGGGTGGCCGACCTCGAGGTGGCCGACGACGAGACCTGCCTGGCCACAGTGCGTGAGTACCTGTCGTACTTCCCATCAAGCAACACCGAGCCGCCGCCGCACCGGCCCACCGCCGACCCGGTCGACCGGCGCTGCGAGGAGCTCTACGACATCGTCCCGACCGCGCCGCGGCGCGCCTACGACATGCACCGGGTCATCGAGTCGATCGTCGACGACGGGCGCTTCTTCCCGATGAAGCCGGACTGGGCCCGCAACGTCATCACCGGCCTGGCCCGGTTCGGTGGCACGCCGGTCGGCATCGTGGCCTCGCAGCCCAAGGTGCTGGGCGGGACCCTGGACGTCAACTCGGCCGACAAGGCGGCCCGCTTCGTGTGGCTGTGCGACGCCTTCTCCATCCCGCTGGTATTCCTGCAGGACGTGCCCGGCTTCACCGTCGGCTCGGCGGTGGAGCGCCAGGGGATCATCCGCCACGGGGCGAAGATGCTCTTCGCCGTGTCGGAGGCGACGGTGCCAAAGGTGACCGTGGTGCTGCGCAAGGCCTACGGCGCCGGCTACTTCGTCATGAACGGGACGGCCTACGAGGCGGACTACATCGTGGCCTGGCCCACGGCGGAGATCGCGGTCATGGGCCCGGACGGGATGGTCAACATCATCATGCGCCGCCAGCTCGAGGCGATACCGGAGGGCGAGGAGCGCAACAAGGCGCGCCTCGCCATGGCCGAGGAGCTGCGGAGGAACATCGACCCCTACATCGCTTCGGGCCACGCCCAGGTCGACGACATCATCGATCCGGCCGACACGAGGACGGCGGTCATAAGGGGGCTGCAGGTGTCGGCGACCAAGGTGGTGCAGCGGCCGTGGCGAAAGCACGGGGTGCTGCCAGTCTGAGCCGACCGGGCCCGGCCGCCTAACCGAGCCGGGGGCGCCGGCCCAGGGTGGCGAGCGCCTCCTCGACCAGCCGGCGCTCGCCCTGGTCCTGGGTGTCGGCCAGCACCTTGGTGAGCCGCCGACGCCACTCGTCGGCCACCAGCGGCTCGAAGCCCGGTCCGGCCCGCCCGATGTCGGCGTCCAGCAGCCGCAGCTGGAGCTCGACCTCGGTGTAGCGGCAGGCGACCACCGGCAGGCGCTCGGCCTTGGCCGGGGGGTAGTTGGTGCCCGCCACCAGCTCGTGGGGCTCGAGCTTGAACAGCCCGGCCAGCAGCGTGACCGTGCGTTCGCCAGCGATGGTCACCCCGGCCTCGAGGTGGGACACCGCCGCCCGGGAGACCCCCAGCCGCGAGGCCAGCTCCTGCTGGGTCCAGCCCCGGGCCCCCCGCAGCCGCGCCACCCGGCGTCCGAGATTCTCGAGCACTGATAAGTGTCTTAGCAGACAAGCGGCCGGTGAGCGGGTACAACGCCAGAATGTCTCCCCGCGCGCTGATCACAGGAATTACCGGGCAGGACGGCTCCTATCTGGCCGAGCTGCTGCTGGACAAGGGCTACGAGGTCGTCGGCATGCTGCGGCGCAGCAGCACGGT
>Ga0070739_10000466_pt1 | contig 77444 bp, 77 predicted proteins | sample Coa_R1_7_FD_66445 | JGI IMG/M metagenome (GOLD analysis project Ga0070739, IMG submission 66445) | Surface soil microbial communities from Centralia Pennsylvania, which are recovering from an underground coalmine fire - Coalmine... | ecosystem: Environmental > Terrestrial > Soil > Unclassified ...
GGGGGCGGAGGGGGGCGGCGGGGGCCGGAGGCTGTCCGGGGGCGCGGCGGGGCTGGTGGGGCACCGGGGTGGCGCTCGCCGACCGGCAAACGTGACACGTCCGCCGGTCCGCGGCGAGCGTGTCACCTTTGCCCGGCCACAGCGGGTGAACGTGGATTCACCCAGGCCGGCCGCCGAACGCGTCACGTTTGCGGGCCCGCTACGCCGCCGCCAGCTCGGCCAGGCGCTCGACCTCCTCGTCGGTCGACCACGCCCCCAGCGAGGCGCGGATGTAGCTCCAGCCGGGGATGCTGCGCACGACGACCCCCTCGGCGGCCAGCCGCTCGACGACCGCCGGGCCGTCGCCGACGCTCCAGGAGACCAGGGTCGAGCGCCCGCGCGGGGCGACGCGCAGCCCGCGCTCGGCCAGACGGCCGGCGAGACGCTCCGCCAGGCTCGCCGCCCGCTCGTGCACCCACTTCCAGCCCGCCTCGGCGAACACCTCGAGGGCGGCGAGCGCCCAGACGTTGCGCAGCGGGACGGGGAAGCCGTGGTCGAGGCGGCTGGTCCCCTGCGCGGGGACGAAGTCGAGCGCGTTGGGCGGGTCGGCAACCGAGCCGTAGCCGGGCCAGGGCACGAGCAGCTCGTCGAGGCGGTCCCGGCGCACGTAGAGGCATCCGCTGCCCTCGGGACCGCAGAGCCATTTCTGCCCCGAGCACGCGTAGTAGTCGACGCCCAGCCGGTGGACGTCGACGGGGATCGCGCCGAGCGCCTGCGCGGCGTCGAGCAGCACCGGCACGCCGGTCGCCACCAGCGCCTCCACGTCGGCCACCCGGCCGTTGACCCAGGAGACGTGGGAGCAGGCGATCAGCCGGGTCCGCTCCCCGGCCGACGACGCCACCTCGTCGAAGGGGACCACCCGCACCGAGATCCCGTGGCGGGCCCGAGCGCGGCCGAGCGGCGCCAGCAGCCCCGGGTGCTCCTCGTCACTGGTCAGGACCTCGTCGCCCCGGCGCAGATCGAGCCCCGCGATCACCGTGTTGACGCCGTCGGTGGTCGAGCCGGTCAGCGCCACCTCATCGGCGCCCGCTCCCAGGACGCCCGCGTAGGCGGCCCGCATCTGGTCCGCGATCGCCATCACAGCCTCGATGTAGGCTCGGCCGCTGCGGCCGTCCCGCGCCTCCTCCTCGACCCGGCGGCTCACCGCCTCCACGGCCCGGCGGGGGATCGGGCCCTCCGTGCCGGCGTTCAGGTAGGCGAGGCGCTCCAGCACCGGGAACTGCGCCCGGAAGGCGGCCGGATCGGGCGCGGCAGGCGCGCTCACCCCCCCGCCCCCACCCGGATGTGCGCCTTGCGGCACTCGGCGGCCACCAGGCCGCCCGCGCGCCCGGTGTAGCCGCCGGGCACGCCCACCCGGGCGCAGACCTCCCTCGCCCCCGCCCCGCAGCGGTACAGCTCCTGGCCGCCGATCGAATAGGGGATCGTCACGTCGATGCAGCCGTGGCCGGTGCCGTGCCCCCCACTGGCCACGGCGAGGATGACGGCCACGGCCAGGGCGGCCACCGCCGCCACAACAGCGGAGAGGATCCAGCGCTCGCGGGCGCTCAGCGAGCGCGAGGCGCCGACCGACTGCGCGTGCCCCGGTGGGAGGATCAGCACTGGGGCGAGTCTAGGTGGCGGGCGCTCGCTCGCGCGCCTTGGGCCGCGTCTCCTCCTGCCCGCGCTCCCCCGCCTCGGCGAGCTCGCGCTTGAGGATCTTGCCGGTCGCGTTGCGCGGCAGCTCCTCGACGAACGCCACCTCGCGGGGGACCTTGTAGTTGGCGAGGTTCTCCTTGACGTAGGCCTTGGCCTCCTCCTCGCTCAGGCTGTGCCCCTCGCGCACGACGACGAACGCCTTCAGGCGCTGGCCGAACTTCTCGTCCTCCACCCCGATCACAGCCGCCTCGCTGACGGCCTCGTGGGCGGCGAGCAGCTCCTCGACCTCGGCGGGGAACACGTTCTCGCCTCCCGAGACGATCATCTCGTCGTCGCGGCCGTCGATGAACAGCCGCCCCTCGTGGTCGAAGTGGCCGATGTCGCCCGAGGACAGCAGGCCCTGGATCTGCTCCTTGCCGCCGCCGCCGGTGTAGCCCTCGAACTGGGAGAGGTTGCCGACGAAGATCCGCCCGCTCTCTCCCGGCGGGACCTCGTTGCCCTCCTCGTCGAAGATCTTGACCACCGATCCGCGCACCACCCGGCCCGCGGTGGTGGGACACGCCTCCAGATCCTCGGGGGTGGCGATCGTCGCGTAGGCGACCTCGGTCGAGCCGTAGAGGTTGTAGAGGACCGGGCCGAAGACGCTCAGCGTCTTACGCGCCAGATCCGCACCCAGGGCCGAGCCGGAGACGAAGATGATGCGCAGCTCGCGAAGGTCGCGCTGGCGGATCCTCTCCTCGCCCAGCTCGAGGATGCGCGCGAGCATCACCGGGACGGCGACCATCGCGCTGGCGCGGTGCTCCTCCAGGCTCGCCAGCGTCCGCTCGGGATCGAAGCGACGGCGCACGACCAGGGTCGAGCCGAGCCCCACGCCGACCATCGCCTGGGCGAAGCCCAGCGCGTGGAACATCGGCGCGCACAGCTCGGTCACCTCGCCGGCGCGAAACGGCACCTTCGAGAGCAGGCCGCCGATCAGCCCGAGCGAGCGGGGCTCGCCACGGGGCGCGCCCTTGGGGCTGCCGGTCGTTCCGCTGGTGAGGATCGTGATGCGAGGCGACTCCGCGGGCTTGGGCGGTCCGCTGCGGTCGCCGCTCTCGGCCAGGGCGTCGAGCGTGTCCGACGCGGGAGGGCCGTCGTCGTCGTCGACCCACGCGCGCCATCGCCCGCGCGGCGGCTCGATCCCCTCCAGCACCTGGGAGTACTCGTCGTCGTAGACCAGCAGGTCGGTTCCCTCCCGGCTCGCGACCTCGCGGATCTGGGGACCGGCGAACGAGGTGTTGAGCAGCACCACCCGCGCCCCGCACTTGGCGGCGGCGAACACCGCCTCCAGGAAGCCGCGGTGGTTGCGGGCGAGGATCGCGACCCCCTCGCCGGCGCGCAGCCCGTGGGCCCGCCACGCGTTGGCGATCGCGTTGACGCGCTCGTCGAGCTGACGGTATGTGAGCTCGCCCCGCTCGTCGATCACCGCGGTGCGCTCGCCGTGGCGGATCGCCGCGACGGCCAGCGCGCCACCCAGCAAGCCGTGGCGCTCGAAGGCCAAGAGCAGCCGAGCCACGCGGTGCGGCGGCTCCCAGCCGATCACTCCGCTGCGCACGCACAGGGCGGCGAAGTACGCCTCGTCGCCAAGGCGCTCCGCGAGCTTCAGTCCGCCGCCGACCAGTGCCTTGGGATCAAGATCGACCATCACGCTCCTCCTCTGCCGACGCCACACGATATGCGATGCGGCGAGAGCGAGCCTGCCCCGCCCGTGGGCGGGTAAACGCGGGGCGACGGCGCGGGGTTCGGCGGGTGAAGAGGCGCGCGCGGCGGGCGAGAAGGCGCGGCGCGGGCGAGAAGGCGCGGCGCGGGTGTCTAAACCATCAGCGCCCGGGTAGTTACGAGCGCATGGTCGGCGAGCTCATCACGCTGCCCCTGCGCGTTGGCGTGCGCGCCACGCAGCTGTGGCTGCGCCTGACGGGTGAGGCGCTGGGGCTGGCGGTTCAGCTGACCGAGCGCGCCCTGGACCGTGGCCGCGGGGATCGCGACTACGGCGAGGCCCCGACGACGCCGGGTGATTCGGCGTTCGCCCCGGGGCCGCCTGCGCCTCTCGTGTCGGAACCCGCCCCTGTGGCCGAGCCCGCGCCGACCGCGGAGCCCACCCCCGCCCCGGACCCCACGCCGCGCCCGGCCGCCGCTGAGAGGCGGCCGTGGCACGTCTCCGAGGAGCCGGTGCTGACCGAGGAGCTCTCCGAGCCCGGAGCCGAGGAGGGCGCGGGAGCGGAGGTTCACGTGCGGGAGCCGTGGGAGGGCTACGAGCGGGCCAGCGCGAAGCAGATCATCGCCCGGCTCGGCAGGGCGAACCCAGCCGAGCTGGCGGCCGTGCAGCTGTACGAGCGCGGCCGTCGCGGCCGGCAGACCGTCCTTGCCGCAGTCGAACGCCAGCTGCGCGCCACCAACGGCGGCGGCTCCCCCAACTCAGAGAGGAACCGATAGATGCCAGATCGAGACGGACCCAACCAGCGGGACGCGAAGCTGATCCAGTGGCTCAACGAGGCCCACGCCAAGGAGGCGGAGCTCGAGGCGGACCTGACCGCGCACATCGCGCTGACCCAGAAGGCCTCCTACAAGAAGCGCCTGCAGCAGCACCTGACCGAGACGCGCGGCCACAAGCGGCAGGTGGCGGCTCGGATCAAGAAGCTGGGCGGCACCGCCACCTCAGGCGTGCAGCTGCCGGGGGTTCCCGGCGCCGTGGGCGAGGCCGCCGGCAAGGCGGTGGCGGCGGTCAAGGGCCAGGTCGGGACCGCCCGCGCCGCGATCACCCAGCAACCCGAAACCCACCTGCGCAACGCCCAGGAGGAGCTGCGCGAGGAGCACGTCGAGATCGCGATCTACTCGCGCATCGAGACGTTCGCCACCGAGGTGGGCGATCGCGAGACCGCGCAGCTGGCCAGGGCGATCCGGCGCGACGAGGAGCGCATGGCCAAGTTCCTCCAGGCCGAGCTGGGTCGGCTCGTCAAGGACGTGATCCGCGCCGAGATCCCGCGCGACCAGCGCGGGGGCACGACGCGGCGGCGCTCCACGACGCGGCGCGGCGCGAGCGCCCGCCGCGGCGCGAGCGCCCGCCGCAGCGCGAGCGCCCGCACGACCCGCGCCGCCCGCAGTAGCTGACGCCGGCCGGCGGCTTCATTCCTCTGGGTCAGGGGCCCCGGCGCGCGGGACGCCGGGGCCCTTTCGCGCGGGACGCCGCCCCCTCGCACGGCGCGCCGGGCGGCCGGCGATGGGGTCCCAGACGGCCATCCGGCGGCCGTCCACCCGGGGCGCCTCGGAGGTGATGCGCTGCGCCAGCAGGTAGAAGCGCGGCAGCTCGGGGTACAGGACGGGCTTGCCGCTGGTCATGATCGCGCACGACAGCGCGCGCTCCGGGTCGGCCCACGCGAGCATGTTGGTGAAGCCGAGGTGGCCGAAGGCGTGCTGGGTGTCACGGCCGTAGAGGCTGAGCACCTGGGCGCCCAGCATCAGTCCGTAGCTGAAGCGGGTCGGGAAGCCGAGCGAGAGGTCGACCTCCAGGCGGGACTGCTCGGTGAGTGCGTGGCGGATCGTCCCCGCTCGCATGACGCGCACGCCGTCCAGCTCCCCGCCGCAACGGAAGATCTCAAAGAAGCGCGAGAGCTCGTTGGCCGTGGTGACGACGTTCGCGGAGGGCACGATCGCGGTGAGGAAGCGCGGGTCGTTGCTGGCCTGGACGAGGTCGTCGAGGCCCATTCCGAGCGCCCGGGTCAACAGCAGCGACAGCGGCGGAGCGGTTGGCGGGCCGGTGAGGTAGTTGAGCGCCACCCGATCGACGTCGCCCGCGTCCACGCCGTAGTTGGTCCAGCGGAAGCGGAGGGGCTCGAGGATCTCCTCCGCCAGCACCGTCCGGATGTCCTTCCCGGTTGCCCGGTGCACGACCTCGCCGAGGATGAAGCCGCCGGATACCGCGTGGTAGGCGAGGAACTGCCCGGGCTTGGCGAACGGCCGGGCCGCGCACAGCGTCTGCACCAGGAAGTCGCGGTCCGAGGCGCGGTCGAGGTCGAAGGCCTCGCGCGGGAGGTTGGGCACGGCCGCGCGGTGCGCGAGCACGTGCGCGATCGTGATCTCGCCCTTGCCGTGGCGCTCGTAGCCCGGGATGTAGCGGGCCACCGGATCGTCGATGTGGAGGGCGCCGCGCTCGTGCAGAAGGTGGACGAGGAACGCGGTGATCGCCTTGGACTCCGAGTAGATGAGGAACGGCGTCTCGGGAGTGGCGAGGATCTTCGGCTCCTCGGCGCGGTCGCGTGGCCCGTTGCCGCGCGCGTGCCCGATCGCGCGGTCCAGGACGACCTCCCCCTCACGCCGGACGCACACCTGTACCGCGGGATGGACGCCGCTGCGGTAGAGGGCCACGGCGGCGTCCCAGATGCGCGCCACCGCCCGCTCGCTGAGCCCGCCGGCGGCAGGATCGGCCTCGCGCCCGCGCGTCGTGACGGCCTCCGGGTCGGCGGGCAGGCGGATCCGCCGCAGCGGATCCGGGATCCCCGGCAGGCGGGGAACGCTGGGAACGCGCGGCACCGCGCGAGCCTACCCGGCCCGCCCGCCGGCGACGGAGGCGGCGCGCGCGTTGCAGAGAACCAACGTTCTTGTTACAGATCTTGCAAGCGACACCGATATTTAAGGCATGTCAACGGCGGGGACAGGGCGCAGCGTGCGCGAGGTGGGAAACCACTACTCGTGCTCGATGACAGCCGAGCTGGTGAGCGAGGTCAGGGACACCGGCGGCGAGGATGCGGTGGCCGAGCTGCTGGCGCGGGCGGGCAGCACGCGCACGGCCGAGTACCTCTGCGACATCACCAACTGGATCTCCTACGAGGAGGCCAACGCGCTGTGGGAGGCCGGCGCGCAGCTCACGCACCACCCCTCGTTCTCGCGCCTGGTCGGCGAGAAGGCGGCCCGGCGCCTGAAGGGCTCGCCGGTGGCGGCGCTGCTGCGCTCGCTCGCCTCGCCGGAGGCCATCTACCGCCAGATGTCGACCACGGCGACCAAGTTCAGCACCGTCTCCCGGCTGGAGGCGGTCGACACCGGTCCCGGCCACGCCGAGATCATCGCGGTCGCCGTCGACGGCTTTCCGCGCAGCAAGCACCATTGCGATTGGACGATCGGGCTGCTCTCGTGCACCACCGAGCTGTTTGGGATGCCGCCGGCCCGCGTCGAGCACGACGAGTGCCAGGCCTACGGGGCGGATCTGTGCCGCTACCGGATCACCTGGGGCGAGAACGCCGAGGAGCGGCAGGTCGAGGCCTCCGAGCAGCTCTCGGCGCTCGGCCAGCAGCTCGAGGCGATGCACGAGCGCCTGCGCAGCATGCTGGAGACGGCCTCGGACCTGATCGCCTCCGACCGGATCGAGGACGTGCTGGCCAGAATCACCGACCGCGCCGCGCTCGAGGTGCGCGCGCCGCGCTACCTGCTCGCGGTGCGGCTGGAGGACGGCGGCGAGCTGCACTGCCACTACCGCGGCTTCGACGCGCAGGCCGCCTCCGCCTGCGCCGAGCAGCTGCTCGACCACCAAGCCGCCGACTTCCCGCGGGCGTGGCTGGTCGTGCCGGTGGCCTCCGACCGCCGCGACTACGGACGCCTGCTGGCCGCCGGGGAGGAGGACTCGAGCTTCTTCCCCCAGGAGCGCGAGCTGTTCGAGGCCTACGCCCGCTACGCCGCCAGCGCCCTGGACGGGGCCGCCGCGCTGCTGGAGGCGCGGCGGCGCTACGACGAGTCGAGCGCGCTGCTCGGGCTGGCGCGGACGCTGGCCCGCGCCGGCACGAGCGACGAGATCGCCCAGCGGCTGGCCGACGCCGTGCCGCTGGTGGTGGACTGCGACCGCGTCTCGGTCTTCCTGTGGGATCCCGCGAAGGGTGAGCTGAGGCGCCGCGCGCTGGCCACCCGAGATCCCGAGGACCCCCTGCACGGCGAGGAGCTCGTCTACACCCCGAGCGCGGGCGGGCCGATCGAGCGGCTGCTGAGCAGCCCGGAGCAGGAGCCCGTGTTCGTGGACGGCGAGCACGGCGATCCCAGGTATCGCGAGGAGGTGGAGCGGATGGGCGACGTCGCCGCGATCCTCGTGCCGATCTCCACGCCCGACTCGTTCCTCGGCCTGCTCGGCGCCTCGGTGCGCGAGCGCCCCGAGCGCCTGAGGCCCACCCCCGACCTGCTGAACCGAATCACCGGCGTGACCGCCCAAGCGACGACGGCGCTCCAGAACGGGCGCCTGGTGGACCAGATCACCCACCAGGCGATGCACGATCAGCTCACCGGCCTGGCCAACCGGCTTCGCTTCACCGACGAGCTGCGCAAGGCCGTCCTGAGCGCGCGGCGCGAGTCGGAGATGGTGAGCGTGTTCTACGTCGACCTGGACGGCTTCAAGCCGGTCAACGACGAGCTCGGCCACGACGTGGGCGACCAGCTGCTGAGCGCCATCGCCCGCCGCATGTCCGAGTGCACGCGCGCCAGCGACGTGGTCGCGCGGCTGGGGGGCGACGAGTTCGCGGTGCTCATCGACCCCAGCAGCGCGGCGGCCCTGACCCTGGTCGGCGAGCGGCTGGCCGCCGCCTTCGCCGCCCCCTTCCCGGTGGGCGGCCACGCGCTGCGGGTGAGCGCCAGCATCGGCCACGCCAGCTTCCCGTCGGACGCCGAGACCGCCGACGCGCTGCTGCGCAGAGCCGACGAGGCGATGTTCGCGGCCAAGCGCGGCGCGGTCAGCCCTCGTTGACGTAGGTGCCGATCAGCCTCGCCTGCTCGATCACGTGGGATCGTGCATCACCACCGCGAACGCCCTCGTGCCCGCGGGGGCTCCGCTCCACTGGAGCGCGGGGGCGACGTCCTCGCCGTTGGAGGTGTACCGGTCGGGAATGCGCCCGTGCCCCTGGAAGGAGGGGCTGTGCAGCCTGAGGTCCGCCACGTTCAGTTGCTGTGCCATGACCTCCGCATACCCACGGACGGCGTCCGGCTCACGAGAGCTGCTCGGCCCACAGCGAGAACGACATCAGCCCCCACAGCTGGCGGCTGTGGTCCTGGCGGCGCGCGACGTGCTCGTCGAGCAGGCGGGTGACGGGCTCGGGCTCGAAGTACCCCTGCCGGCGGGTGCGCTCGGGCGCCAGCAGCGAGCGGGCCAGCGGCTGGAGCTCGCCGCGCAGCCAGGCGGCGGCCGGGATCGAGAAGCCGCGCTTGCGCGCGGAGAGGATGCCGGAGGGGATCAGCGGCGCGGCGGCCCGGCGCAGGAGGCGCTTCTTGGCCAGCCCGCGCACCTTCAGCGGGGTGGGCAGCGCGAGCGCGAGCTCGGCCACCACCGGGTCCAGGTAGGGCACCCGCGCCTCGAGGCTGTGCGCCATGCTCATCCGGTCGGTCTTGACCAGCAGATCGTCGGCCAGGTAGATGCCGAGGTCGATGTCCTGCAGGCGCGCCAGCAGGGGCGCCCCCTCAGTCTCGGCGAAGCGCTCCCTCCAGGGCTCGAGGGGATCGACGGCGCCGTCGCGCCACCGGGGCGCCAGCAGCGCGTCGCGCTGCCCGGCGGTGAAGATCTCCTTCCACCCGTGGTGGCGCTCGAGCGGCGGCAGGGCGGCGGCGCGGACGAAGCGCTTGGCGCGGTACTCGAGGCTGACGCGGCGACTCGAGCTGGGCAGGCGCTCCACCAGCGGCGCCAGGCGGGCCGCGGCCGGCCCGATGCGCCGGGCGAGCTGGTCGGCGGCGTAGGTCTCATAGCCCCCGAACAGCTCGTCGCCGCCCTCGCCGGAGAGAACCACCTTGACGTGGGACGCCGCCAGCTCGGAGACGAGGAAGGTGGGGACCGCCGATGAGTCGGCGAACGGCTCGTCGAAGGCGGCCACCAGCCTCGGCAGCAGCTCGTCCACGTGGGGGCGCACGACGAGCTCGTGGTGGTCGGTCCCGTAGCGCTGGGCCACCTGGCGGGCGAGGTCCAGCTCGTTGAAGGTGCGCTCGCGAAAGCCGATCGAGAAGGTGGAGATCCGGCCCGGCGAGACCTCGGCGGCCAGCGCGGCGAGCACGGAGGAGTCCACGCCGCCCGAGAGCAGCACGCCGACCGGCACGTCGGCGAGCAGGTGGGCGGCGACCGAGTCGCGCAGCCGCTCGCGAAGCTCCTGCGCCAGCGCGTCCGCCCCCTCGCGGCGCAGCTCGGTCTCGGGCGCCGGCGCGGGGCGCGCGTAGCGGGAGATCTCGATCCCGCCCTCGCCGCACACCAGCAGGTGGCCGGGCGGGAGCTTGCGAGCGGCGGTGAAGATCGTCAGCGGGGCCGGGATCGAGTTGAAGGCGAGAAAGGCGTGCAGCGCCCGGGGGTCCACCTCGCGGGAGAAGGCGGGCTGGCACAGGAGCGCCTTGAGCTCGGACGCGAAGCTGATCGAGCCATCGCCCAGCCCGTAGTAGAGGGGCTTTATCCCGAAGCGGTCGCGGGCGAGGAGCAGCCGGCGGTGGCGGCGGTCCCAGAGCGCCACGGCGAACATCCCCCGCAGGCGCGCCACGAACCCCGGCCCGTGGCGCAGGTACATGTGCAGGAGCACCTCGGTGTCGCAGCGCGTGCGGAACCTCACCCCCTCGCGCTCGAGCTCGCCGCGCAGCTCGAGATGGTTGAGGATCTCCCCGTTCTGCACGACCGCGAGCTCGCCGCCCTCGGCGAGCATCGGCTGGTCGCCGTAGGCGAGGTCGATGATGGCCAGCCGCCGCGCGGCGAGCCCGGCGGGGCCGTCGACGTGCACCCCGCCCCCATCCGGCCCGCGGTGCCTGAGCGACGCGTTCATCCGCTCGAGCACGGCCCGGTCGGGCGCGCGCCCGCGCGAGTAGTCGAAGGTGCCACAGATGCCGCACACGGCCAGCTCCAGCGCGGTCAGGGCAGCCGGTTGAGGGCGGCGCGGCGGTTGGCGGGACGGACGACGATCAGCCACACCGTCGTCACGATCACCGACAGGTAGAGCCCGAGCGAGCGGTCGGCGATGTACTCCAGATCGTGGGCGAGCTTCTCCGCCCAGGTCATCTCGCGCGTCAGGCGAAGCTGGGCCAGGCCAGTGATCCCCGGGCGGACGACGAGCCGCTGCCAGTACTCGGGGATCCCGACGCACAGCTCCTCGAAGAACGCGGGGCGGATCGGGCGCGGGCCGACGATGCTCATCTCGCCGCGCAGCACGTTGTAGAGCTGGGGCAGCTCGTCGAGCCGGGATGCCCGCAGCGGGCGCCCGACGCGGCTGACCTCCTCGTCGGTGAGGGCCGTCAGCTTCGGGCCAAGATAGGGCCCGAGGCGCTGCTCCGCGTCGGGCGCCAGCGTCCGGAACTTGAGCATCTGGAACAGGTGCCCGCCTCGACCCACCCTCCACCCGCGGTACAGGACGGGGGCTCTCGGGGCGCTCAGCTTCAACAGGAGCGCGATCACCAGGCACAGGGGGGCGGTGAGGAGGGCGACCGCGCCCGCGATCACCACGTCCAGCGCCCGGAGCACGTGGTCGACCGGCTGGGGCTCGAACGCGTGCGCCATCGACGCGTAGCGCTCGACCAGGGTGGCGTGCTCGTCGAGCCGGAGCACCGGCGACTCGCTGGTGGCCTGGCGGGCGCGTTCCCAGGCGGCCTCGCGGTCGGTCCTCGCGGCCATCAGGAGACCGCCGAGAGGATCATCTCGACGAGCACCGCGGGGTCGCGCCGGGGCCAGTCCAGCGTCCCGGTCCGCTTCTCCAGCTCCAGGGCGCGTGCATCGGTCAATGGTCGCAGCCGGCCGCTGCGGATGAGCGACTCGTCCACTCCCCCCAGCCGGCCGCCGTAGGTCGTGTATACGGGGACGCCCAGGGCCACCGCCTCGCGGTTCATGCTGCCGCCCGCCGACACCACCAGGTCGGAGGCCGCGATCAGGCTCTGAGCGTCGACCGCGCCGTCGAGAAGCAGGACGGAGGGCAGGCCGAGCGCCCGGACGTGCTCGCGCTGGGCGTCCGTGCGCGGGATCACCACGGCGTGGACGTCGTCGCGGTCGCCCAGGTAGTCCAGCACGCGCGGGAACAGCGGGTTGGACTTGCGGTGATAGAGCGAGACGTCGGGCGGCGGGCGCACCACCACGACGACCCGGGCCTCGTCGACCCCCAGCCGGGCCAGGATCCCGGTGTCGGGCTCGAAGTCGGCCAGGTAGTACTCCTCCTTCAGCCCCGGGTACTGGAGGAGCTTCTCCCCCCGGGCGCCGAAGCGCGCCAGGCGGGAGGGGGGGATCGCGTCGGGCGTGATCACGCGGCGAGCCAGCCGGCAGCCGATGTGGTGCTGCTGGATGGCGAACTCGTAGTCGAACATGTTGACGGCCGGGATGCCCGACCAGGCGGCGGCCAGCGCCAGGTCGTTGGAGCCGTGGCCCACCGCCAGGTCGAACCCGCGACGGGCGAAGCGGTGGAGCTTGGTGGTCCGGCTGACGAGGGCGATGGCCTTTCGCGTCCTTGAGGCCCCGGCGTGGCGGCCGATCAGCGTGTAGGGCATGCCGAAGCGCTCCAGGTTGCCCACCGTCTGGGCGTAGTCGCGGGCGGTGACCTCGACCTCGTGGCCGGCCTCGCGCAGGCGCGAGATGATGGGCCGGAAGACCACGGGATGGGCCGACGCGGTCATGTCGAACCAGATCCTCATCGGGGAGGGATAAGCTAGCCGCCGCCGATCCCCATGCGCGCGCTCGTGGTAACCAACATGTATCCGAGCGCGCGGGATCCGGCCCGGGGCAGCTTCGTGCGCGACCAGGTGGAGGCGCTGCGGCGCCTGCCCGAGGTCGAGCTCGAGCTGTTCGCGTTCGCCTCGCGCGGCGCCGAGGCGTACGCGCGCGCGGCCCGCGAGCTTCGCCGGCGCTACCGGGGCGTGCGCTTCGACGTCGTGCACGCCCACTTCGGCCTGACGCTGTGGCCCTCCCTGGCCGTCCGCGCCCGTGCCCACGCCGTGACGCTCCACGGCACGGATCTCGTCCATCCCCGCTCGCGCGCGATCACGCTGGCCGGTCTGCCGCTCATGGCCCTGGTGGCGCCGGTCTCCGAGGAGCTGGCGCGGATCGTCCCGCGGTGGGCGGTGCGAGGCGAGCTGGCGATCCTCCCGGCCGGCGTGGCGATGGAGCGCTTCCGGCCGATCGACCGCCGCGAGGCCCGGCGGGCGCTCGGGCTCTCCGAGGACGGTCCCTACCTCCTGTTCCCCGCCGACCCCGGGCGCCCCGAGAAGCGCTTCGACCGCGCCCGCGAGGTGGCGGGGCGGACGCCCCTGCTGACCGCCGGCCACGTCGAGCCGGCCGAGATGCCGCTGTGGATCAACGCCGCCAACGCGGTGCTCGTCACATCCGAGCGCGAGAGCTTCGGGCTCTCGGTGCTGGAGGCGCTGGCCTGCGACGTCCCTGTGCTGAGCACCCCGGTGGGAGTGGCCCCCCAAGTTCTGGCGGGCGTCGCCGGCGCCCACTGCGCGGCGTTCGAGGCCGACGCCTGGCGGGCCGCCGTGGCGCCGCTGGTGCGGGCCGCCGACCCGCGGGTGGCGGGGCGGGCGGCGGCGGAGCCCTACGCGGCCGATCGGATGGCCGCTCGGGTGCTGGAGAGATGGCGCGCGGTCGCCGGACCGGCCGCCGGCGAGGCACCCCGCTGACCGCCGGCAACTTGCCTAATGGGTAAGCCGCGGCGTGTCGATCAAGAAATGTGGGCGATACGCCAGCCGAGAGGAGAGCGGAAGCCGATCATGCCTGGCGGCGCGCGCGCGCCGGCAGCGGCCTCACCTCGCGCCTGATCCTCGCCTACATCGAGCGCGAACGGGGGCGCCGGGGCGTCGAGGAGCTGCTCGAGCGCGCCGGCATGGCCGAGCGCGAGGCCGAGCTGCGCGACGAGACCACGTGGATCTCCTTTGAGGAGAAGATCCGGCTCTGGCAGGCCGCCGGCGCGGTCACCGGCGACCCGCTGATCGCCGAGCGGATCGGCGAGCAGGTGCTGCGGTTCAACGTGGGCGTCACGCTCAAGCGCGCGATTCGCGCGCTGGGCACGCCGGACTTCGGCTACCGGATCGCGCCACGGGTCAACGGGAAGTTCAACTGGGCGCACTCCCTGGAGGTCGACCACCGCGAGCCGGGGTACGTGCGCCTGGTCTACCGCGACGTCTCCGGCGTGGGCTATCACCACTTCGACTGCGACTACACGAGCGGGCTGCTGCGCACGATGCCGCAGCTGTTCGGGCTGCCGCCGGCCCGGGTGGCGCATCCGGTCTGCGGCGCGCGGGGCGACGACCACTGCGAGTTCCAGGTGCGCTGGAGCGGTCAGGTCCAGCGCGTCAGCCTCGCCGTCCTGGCGGGAGCGGCGGCCGGCGCCGGGCTGATGCTCGCGGGCGCGTTCACCGGCCCGGCGCTGGTTCTCGCCGGGGGCGCGGTGCTGGCCGCCGCCGGCGGCGCGGCCATCCTGCGGAGGATCGCGTTCATGCGCCGGCGCATCCACGCGCTGGAGACGCGGGTGCGCGACCAGGACCTCGCCGCCGACGCGCAGCTGCACTCGCTGGCCACCCTGTCCTCGGAGCTGAGGCTCGACGAGGTGCTCGACCGCATCACCGCGAGCGCCTCGAGCGCGATCGGCGGCGCCCAGTTCGCGCTGCTGATCGCGGAGGCGGGACGGATGCGCGCCGACCGCCACTCCGGCCTGACCGACGAGTCGGTGCGCATGCTGGAGGAGTGGGCCCAGAACGCCCAGCGCCTGCTGAGCGGCGGTCCGATGCTGATCGACGATCTGACGACGGTGCCGACGCTGCGCGGGATCGCCGACGGCGACGAGCTCCCCCTCGGCTCGGCGTGCGCCGTGCCGCTGGTGTTCGGCGAGCGCCTGCTCGGGGTGCTGATCGCGCTCGCGCCGGGGGCGGGCGTGTTCCTCCCACACGACATCCGCGCCCTCGAGACCTACGCCGGTCATGCCGCGATCGCGCTCTCCAACGCCCGGCTGGTCGACCAGCTGGAGCGACGGGCGGCGGAGGACCCGCTGACCGGGCTGGCCAACAAGCGAGCCCTGCAGCTGGCCGGCGAGGCCGAGCTCAGCCGCTCGGCCCGCGAGGGCTCGGCCTTCTCGCTGGTCGTGCTCGACCTCGACCACTTCAAGGAGATCAACGACAGCCACGGCCACCCGTTCGGCGACCAGGTGCTGGTCGCGGTGGCCAAGGCGCTGCGCTCGGCGGTGCGGGCTCACGATATCGTCGGGCGCATGGGCGGTGAGGAGTTCGTGCTCCTGCTCCCCGGGACGCCCGGGGAGCAGGCCCACACGGTCGCCGAGCGAGCCCGGATGCTGATTGCCGACATCGAGCTGCCGGAGGGGCGGCTGTCCTCCTCGGCCGGGGTGGCCGTCTCGGACGGCGGGCACCGAGCCTTCGAGGAGCTGCTCGCCGCGGCCGACCGCGCGCTGTACCGCGCCAAGCGCCAGGGTCGCGGGCGCACCGAGCTGACGACGCTGCCGGCGTAGGGCGCGCGCGGACGGCGCCCCGGGTCGGCGCCGCTCAGCGGTCGTAGGTGGCGATCGTCCGCAGCGAGAGCGCGGTCAGGAGCAGGCCGAGCCCCACGATCACCCCGAGGCAGACCGCGATCCTGCCGGGCTGCCAGCCGTCGATGACCAGCGAGCGGGTGCCCACGATCACGTAGCTGATGGGGTTGATCCGAGCCAGCGTCTCCATCGCCGGGGAGAGACGGTTGAAGGGAACGAAGTTCGGCGTCAGGAACAGGAGCGGGAAGAAGAGCAAAAAGCTCGACTGGGTCGCCTGCACGTTGCGCGTGCGCAGGGCCACGAGGATCCCGAACCCGGCGTAGGCGACGCCGAACAGCGCGGCCAGGATCACGATCACCACCGCCCCCGCCAGCCCGGTGCGGATCTCCACGCCGAAGCCGAGCCCGACCAGCAGGACGATGGCCGAGGTCCCCACCCCCCTGACCAGGTCCGCGGTCAGGCGGCCGAAGATGATCGAGGAGCGGCGGATCGGCGCGACCAGCAGCTTGTCGAAGTAGCCGAGGTCGATCTCGGTGACCAGCGCCAGGCCGGAGGTCGCGGTGGCCACCGCGAACATCAGCGAGACGGGAAGCTGGAACGCGGCGTAGCCCTGGCCGCGGAGGAACGGCGTCGTGCTCGGGAACGTCTTGGAGACCTGGCCGATGTTCACGGCGAGGAAGAACACCGGGATGAACAGGGTGGGGATCGTCGCCTCCGGGTAGCGGAGGATCTCGCGCGTGGCGCGGCGACCGAGGATCAGGATCTCGGTCATCCCGCCGCCGCCTCGGCGGTCGGCGCCTGCTCCTGGCGTCCCTCCAGCCGGCGGCCGGTGGCCCTCAGGAACACGTCGTCCAGCGAGGGTCGCGCCACCGAGATCGCCCCGACGGTGATCCGCTCGCGGTCCAAGCGGCGGACGATCTCGGCCACCTGGCCGGCGCCGTCCTCCACGTACAGCGCGAGCGCGTGGGGCTCGGCCAGCGTCCGCTGAAGCCCCGGGAGCCCGCGCAGCGCGGCCTCGGTGGCGGCCACGTCGGCGCCCTGAAGCGAGACCGAGACGACGTCGTGGCCCATCTCGGCCTTGAGCTGCCTCGGCGTTCCCTCGGCGACGATCCGGCCGCCGTCGATAATGGCCAGCCGCGCGCACAGCTGGTCGGCCTCCTCCAGGTACTGCGTGGTGAGGAAGACGGTGGTGCCGGCCGCGTTGATCCGCCGCACCTCCTCCCAGATGGACATCCGGGAGGCCGGGTCCAGGCCCGTGGTGGGCTCATCCAGGAACAGCACCTCGGGGGCGTGGACGAGGGCGGTGGCGAGGTCGAGCCGCCGCTTCATCCCGCCGGAGTAGGTCTTGGTCCGGCGGTCGGCGGCCACGGTCAGCCCGACCAGCTCCAGCAGCTCCATCGCCCGCGAGCGCGCGCGCCGCCCGGTTATCCCGTACAGGCCGCACTGCAGCTCGAGCAGCTCGCGTCCGGTCTGCACCGGGTCCAGCCCGATCTCCTGCAGCGCCACCCCGATGCGACGGCGCACCTCGGCCGCGGCGGCCGCCACGTCCAGGCCGGCGACGCGGGCGCTGCCGCTGGTGGGCGGAAGCAGGGTGCAGAGCATCCGCACGGTGGTCGTCTTGCCGGCGCCGTTGGGGCCGAGGAAGCCGAAGATCTCACCCCGATCCACCGTCAGGTCGATCGCCGCCACCGCCTCCACGCCGCCCTTGAAGACACGGCGCAGCGAGCGAGCGCTGATCGCCGCGGCGTCGGCATCCGGAGTCCGCGCCGGGCGGGAGGGCGGGTCGAGCACGGGTTTTGAGCCTAGGTCAGCCGTCGGACACACGCCGGGGTAGACCGGCGGCGACCGCATAAATCATCTCCCAGCCGTGTTAGGAGAGTCAGTGCCTCACAGGCCCGTCGGCTGGGGGCCTCGTCCGAAATAAACGACCGAGGAGGCGACGACCGAGCCATGTTCCACCGATTCGCCCGCAGACTCCTGCCCTACGCGTGCGTGAGCGCCCTTGCCCTGTCGGGATCCGCGACCCTCGCGCTGGCCGGCGCGGCGCCCGCCGCGGCCAAGCCGCGCGTGCTGGTCGGGGTGAGCGACAACAACTGGGCGATGTTCTCCGAGCGGAGCTTCCTGCGCCTGCACGTCCCGATCGCGCGCTACATGGTGGACTGGAACGCCGCGATCATGCGCGACAAGACCGCGCTCAACTACGCCCGCGCGTGGATCGGCGCGGCCCTGGCGGCGCACGTGCAGCCGATGATCTCGTTCAACGCCGATCCCGGGAGGGCCGGCAACTACATCCCCAGCGTCGCCGTCTACACCCGGGCGGTCCGGGCGTTCATGCGCGACTTCCCGCAGGTGAAGGTCTACGCGCCCTGGAACGAGCCCGACTTCAACTACCGCCGGCTGTCCAGGGAGCCGCGACTCGCCGCCGCGTACTTCAACGTCATGGTGCGCTACTGCCACCACTGCACGATCGTGGCCGGCGAGGTCTACCGGGCCACCTGGGAGGGCCTGGGGTCGTGGCTGCGCGCGTACCAGCGGGGGCTGCACTACCGGCCGATCGCCTGGGCGCTGCACCCCTACGACGACGTCCGGGCCCACACCACCGGGCAGATCCGGACGTTGCAGCGCGTGGTCCATCCGCGCCAGATCTGGCTCACGGAGATCAGCGGCGTCGAGCGGCGCGGCCACTGGCCGTGGCACAACCAGCTGCCCAACGGCGCCAACCGGGACGAGCGCTTCCTGTTCACCCTCCCGCGGCGCTTCCACGCGATCACCCGGATCTACCACTACCAGTGGCAGGCGGTCCCCTCGGCGTTCTGGGACTCCGGTCTGCTCGGGCCGCAGGGCAAGCCGCGCCCGGCCTACTGGACGTTCGCCGACGCCGTCCACGGCAAGCTCGTCTGACGTGGGGGCAGGCGCCGACTCACCGTCCGCGCCGGGGGGGCGCGGGCGGTGAGGAGGCGGCGACGGGCAGGCTGGAGGCGGCGCCGCGGACGGGCTGTCCTAGCGGCGACGGCGACGGGCGGGCTGTCCTAGCCGACCGAGGCTGACGGCGAGTACGAGGGCGGCGGCACCGAGACGACGGGCTCGCGGGCGTCCGCCGGCTCCTCGCCGAACATCTCCGCCGCCAGCGAGCCACCGTCCCGCGGGAGCTCCGCCTCGGCCGCGTCCTCGCCGGAGATGCGCAGCCGGTCCTCGAGGTGCTCCATCGAGGTCGAGGTCCGCCCCTCGGCCTGTACGAGCAGCTTGAAGTCGTGCGGGTGGGAGGACGTGCGCAGGGCGGTGTCCATGTCGATCCGGCCGGCGGTGAGCGCCTTGTAGAGGGCCTGGTCGAAGGTCTGCATCCCGTAGTAGACGCCCTCGGCCATGATGTCGCGCAGGTTCATGTCGGCGTCCGCGTCGAGGATCGTGTCGTGCACGCGCCCGGTCATGGTGAGGATCTCGCAGACCGCCATCTGACCCTCGCCGTCCGCGGTCGGCGCCAGGCGCTGGGAGACGATCCCCTTCAGCGTCCCGGCGAGCATCGCCCGGACGTGCTGCTGCTCGTGGGGCTCGAAGAAGTCGATGATCCGGTTGATCGTCTCGCCGGCATCCAGCGTGTGGAGCGTCGACATCACCAGGTGGCCGGTCTCGGCGGCCGCCAGCGCGGTGCGGACCGTCTCCTCGTCGCGCATCTCCCCGATCAGGATCACGTCGGGGTCCTGGCGGAGCACCCTCCTCAGCGCGCTGGCGAACGAGTCGGTGTCGCTCCCGATCTCCCGCTGGTCGATCGCCGCGCGCTGGTCGCGGTGCAGGTACTCGATCGGATCCTCGATCGTGACCACGTGCTTGGGCGCGGTGCGGTTGATGTGGCCCACCATCGCGGCGAGCGTGGTGGACTTGCCCGACCCGGTCCCCCCGGTGACGAGGATGAGGCCGCGCTCCTCCTCCGCCAGCGTGCCGATCACCTCAGGCAGGCCCAGGGACTCGATCGAGGCGACCGCCTGAGGGACGACGCGCATGACGATCGACACCGAGCCGCGCTGCTTGTAGGCGCTCACCCGGAAGCGCGCCAGTCCGGGCGCCGAGTACGCGAAGTCGACCTCCCCGTTGTTCTCGAACTCCTTGATCCGCCCGGTCGAGATCATGCTGTAGAGCAGGTGCTCGGTCTGCCAGGAGCGAAGCGGCTCGAGCTGCGGGTCGACCGGCTGAAGCTCGCCCCGCACCCGGACCAGCGGGCGGTTGGCGACCTTGAGCAGGAGGTCGGAGCCCCCCAGCTCGACCATCCTCTGCAGCAGGTGGGCGAGGTCGATCTCTTCCTCTCGGGCGGCGACGGGAGCCATGATCTATGTCTCGGTCACCGTCGCGGCGCCCGGCATACCGCAGATTGAGGATTTCCGGGCGGGGATGTCGGGATGCTGACGGGGGCCCGGCGCATGCGATCCTCCTCGGATGGCGTCGCCCGGCGATATCGACCGCGGCAGGGGGGCGCTGCTTGGCACGTTCGTGGGTGACGCGCTGGGGATGCCGTTCGAGGGGGCGCCGCCGGCCGCGATCCCCGAGCGGCTGGTGATGGTGGAGGCGCGCCTGGGGCGCGGCACCTACACCGACGACACGCAGATGGCGATCGCGCTGGGCGAGTCGCTGCTCGCGCAGGGGCAGTTGACGCCGAGGCCCTGGGGTGGGCGTTCGCGGAGGCGTACGATCCCCGTCGCGGGTACGGGTCGGGCACCAGCGAGGTGCTGCGGCTGGTGCGCTCGGGGGTCCACCCGCACGACGCGGCCCGATCGCTGTTCGGCGGCCGGGGGTCGCAGGGGAACGGGGCCGCGATGCGCGTCGCGCCGGTGGCGGTGCGCTACGCCGACGACGCGGCCGCGCTCGCCGAGGCCGCGCGGGCGCTCGTCACCACCACCGAGCTGCGCGACGCGCTGAGCACGGCGCGCGGGCTGCTCGAGCGCAGCGTCGAGCCAGCCGAGCTGGCGGCCCGGCTTGGCAACCGCGCGACCGGGCTCGAGTCGGCGCCGGCCGCGATCTACTGCGTCGCCGCGCACGAGTCGGTCGAGACCGCGATCACCTTCGCGGTGCGGTGCGGCGGCGACACCGACACGATCGGAGCGATGGCGGGCGTGGTCGCCGCCGCGGCACCGGGCGTCAGCGCGATCCCCCACCGCTGGCTCGCCGCGCTCGAGGAGCGACCCAAGGGCCGCGGCCACGTCCAGAGGCTCGCCGATCGGCTGGTCGCCGCTCGAGAGCGGGGCTGAGGAGGCGGATACTTCGCTGGATGCTGACGATCTTCGGCGCGAGCGCCCTGACGTTCATGATGCTCATGTACGCCCTGGAGCGCCGCGGCCGTCGCTTCATCCTCGCCTTCGCCGTCGGCTGCGCCCTGTCAAGCGTCTACGGCTTCCTCGCGGGGACCTGGCCGTTCGGCGTCGTCGAGGCAGTCTGGTGCGCCATCGCGCTGCGCCGCCACATGACGACGGGTCCCGATACGCGACGGCGTCAGCGCGGGGGATCCAGGCGTTCAGGAGTCGGGTTGGGCATGAACCGCCAGTCATTCCCGGCTGCCAGCTTGAGGTCGCCCGCAAGAAGCTCGAGGACGCCTAGTGGACCGCCAAATCCTTGAGGTGGCCGCCGCCTCCAACACTTTCAGCGCCACGAGAGAAGGATCGTCGCGGTACTGCTCGCTGCACGCGATCCTGCCGCATGCCGCCTTCAGGACCTGGTCGCGAACCTGGCTCTTCGTCCTCCATCGCAAGCGCCACGAACGACCCGAACGCTTCCACGGTCGCACCCTACTTGTTGACGCTATCGACGAATGCCAGCTGTACCGGCGGAGAAGCGCTGGCTACGCGGCGGCGCTGCGAGCGGCCCCGGCCAATCGTCTTGATTCTGCTCTGGCTCCCAGGAGGCTTTCACACAACCGCCCAGCAACCCTGCGAACGAGCTTCGCGGGCAAGAAGGGCCGGTAGTCGACGGCGTGATGACACGGTGATGATCTTGGCGGCTTCCGCCAGGCTTCCATGCGTTCGGCGCTTTGACTGCGAGGCCAGGGTCGAGATAGTGCCGCTAGGCAGGGGTCGGCTCGACCTCGTCGAGCAGCTCGTCTAGGCGCTCGGTGATGTAGTCGTCGACGTGCCGGCGCGACTGCTCAAAGAATCGACCGTGCGTAGCCATGAGGGACTCAATCGAGTCGGCGCTCAGCAGCACGACTTCCACTGCGGAGTTGTCTCGGTGCGCCTCTTCTGAGGCGCGATAGGCGTCGAGAGCCACCTCGTACTCGTCATTCGCGTACTCGGTGACCTCCGCGTCGCCTTCGGCGACGCGGTAAACGACGAGGAAATGACGAAGGTCTTTAGGACTCATGGCGATGATGGGTGAAGTAGCGCCGCATCTCGGGATGTAGCTTCGCGAGGCGCTCGATAACGCCTTCCTCCACAAGCCTACCCTCCTCGCGCGCGGCGAGGACATCGGCACTTAGGCGGTAATACTCTCGCAGATCGTCCGGTCCGAGCCCGAACTTGAGACCAAGCCCGAGCCTTGCCGTGTCCTCCTCGGCCGACTGCGCCCACATGTCCTGCCATGGAGTCCGCAGCTGGATCTCGATCCGCCGCTCATCCTGCATCACCACCAGATGGACGGCGCGGTACCCGCTCTCTTTTGGTTCGCGGACGTAGTCGTACTCGTCAACCAGGCGAGTCCGCCAGTTCCTACGTAAGCGGTCGGCGACCGCGTCGACGTCCTCCTGGCCTGGGAGGACTGCGCGCAGCCCGCCGATGTCCTGCATCGCGGACAGTCGCATGGTGGGATGGCGCTGGAGCTTGTAGATGATCGTCGGCCACTTCTTTAGCCGTTGCGTCACTCTCGCCCCGCCGTACTTGGCGAGGTAGTGGGCGGATATTGGCGTTCACCTTCGTCAGCGGGTAGGCGTGCTCTCGCCGCCACCATTCGACTACCTCGTTTGCGCGAATCACAGACGACGGATCGGAGAGCATCCGTCGTTCCCGCTCCGCACTGGAGAGTTCGACGATTTCGACAAGCAGGCGGCCGGCAGCGTCCACCTGGGTCTTTGAGAAGCGAGCTGCCACCGCTCAGACGCTAGCCGTGCCTCCGGCGCTCACGGATCTACAGCCGCAACAGGTCGCCGAACTCGACAATCATCCGCGAGCGGCGCATCGTCCGCCGGCAGGCGTCTGCCAGCTCACGGACGTACCAGCCATTTCGACGCGCCTCGACGAACCGCAGCCGGCGATCTGCAATTAACTGCTCCCCGTGGCGGCGCTGCGCCAACAGCTCGTCTCGCAGAGCCCGGGCGGCGATGATCCCGCCTTCGACGGTGCGCCATTACTGCTTTCCGGCTGTGTCCTTGAAGCCAACTTCGAACACGCATGGGCGGTGACGGTCTCGAACCGCCGACCTCCTGCTTGTAAGGCAGGCGCTCTACCAGCTGAGCTAACCGCCCGGGCAGGTGATGGTAGACCTGGACGGACGGCCCGGGCGGCGGGCCCGGCGCACCGGGCGCGCCGCGCGCTTGGGGGAGGCGCGCCCGTGCGGTGGAGCGGCTCGAGCGGCGGACTGACCGCCGTCCGAGCCGCGGCTGGTCACTTGCGCCGGTCGACGGCGCGCTCGAGCTGGTCCTTGTTCATCTTCGACCGGCCGTGGATGCCGAGCTTGCGCGCCTCGCTGTAGAGCTGGTCACGGGTGCGGCCCCTGGGGCCGCTCGTGCCCGAGCGAAGGCCGCCGCGGCGACCAGAGGAGATGTCGCTGGTCGACGTGCGCGACCGGGTGCGCGACTCCCCCGAGCGCGCCCGCTCCTTGTTCACCGTGCGCGCCGCGATCTCCTCGGCCCGGCTCGCGCTGGCTCCGCGCTGGCGCTGACTCTGCTTGATGTGCTCGTACTGCCTGGCGCGCTTGGTCCCCTTCTTGACACCGCGCGGTGGCATAGCTCACCTCCACTTCGTCTGACTACGCGGGGTTTGGCTACCCGCGCCGCGACGGGGTAAACGGGTAGGGCGCAGGCCGGGCGGGGAGGTGGCGGGCGCTCAAGTGAGCTCCTCGATCAGGCGGATCAGCTCAGCGCGCCCGTAGCCGTGCCTGCGCGCGAAGACCACCAGCTCGCGCGCGCGGGAGGTGAGCGCGCCTCGATCGGGAGTGGCGACGACCCTGATGGCACGGCCCCGGCGGAACTCGAGCAGGCCCTCGTCTCTGAGCGCCCGCAGGGCGCGGAGCACCGTGTTGGTGTTCACCCCGATCACGGCCGCGAGGTCCCTGGCGGGTGGGAGACGCTCGCCGGGGCGGGCCTCGCCGTCTGCGATCGCGCGGCGGATCTCGGCCGCGACCTGCTCGTGCAGGTGGGTCGCGTCCTCCTGATCGACCTTGACGCGCAACATGATGCTAGTAACGTTAGCTTCATCCTGGATCGCGATCAACCCCTCTCATGACCGTCGCGGCGCCACCCCGGCCACCGGCTCAGGAGGACCCGCAGGCGTTGATCGAGGAGGCGCGTCGGCGGGCGCGTCGGCGCAGGTCAAGGACCGCGGTGATCGTCGTGGCGGCGGCGCTCGCGCTTGGCGGGGGGCTGCTGCTCGCCTCCCGAACCGGCGGCACCCGCGCGCCGGCGCGCTCCGTTGCCCGCTCCAGCTCGGCGCCGTTGTCGGTTGGCAGGGGCCCCTTCTGGTACATGCGGATGATCGGGTCGATGCGGGTCCCTCGGTGCGCCCGGCCGCTTGGCGGAGTCATGAACGCGTGCGGCGCCACGGCCTGGTTCGACGTCGTGATGAGCACCGAGACGTGGGTCGGCACCAACGGAACGATGCGAGAGCGCATGGTGGAGGTCTCACAGCGGTTCGCCTCGGCGCGCGATCGAGCGCGCTGGCTGGCCAGCGGCAAGCCGGTGCCGGTGCCGATCTCGATCGCGCAGGGCGACACGCTCGACGTCGGCAGCGGTTACTTCCCGCCGCCGCCGTTCGGAGCCGCCGCAGGCGAGGTTCCACCCGCCGAGGGCCCGCCGGTCGGCGCCGGTCCGATCGACGTCGGAGACGGCCTGTTCACCTACCGCCAGCTGCTGGCGCTCCCGGCCGGCGGGTCGGCCGCGCTCGCCCGAATCGATCGGGCCTGGACGGAGCTTCGCCACCGCTACGGAATGATGCTGCTCCGCTGGCACTCGCCCGGCGCGACGGTGATCGCACGAGACGATCTCGGGCCGCTCCCGAAGCCGGGCCGCTCGATTCAGGAGCTGCTGCTGATCGCGCACCTCGACGCTGCGCCGGTCCCAGCGCGCGTGCGCCTGGCGCTGTTCCGGGCGGCCAGCGCGCTGCGCGGCGTGACGGTCACCCGCCGGGCGCGCGGCGGCGTGACGGTATCGGCATCGTCGCCCCACTGGCAGCCCGTCAGCTTCACCTTCGATGCCCGCAGCGGCGAGCTGGTCACCGGCCCGCCGGCTGACGGCGGCTATCCCAGCGTGCCGCAGGGACCGAGCAGGGTCGTCACCCAGGGCCCGGTCACGTCGATCAGGGCGCTGCCCGCCGGCGCCCGGTGGATCCCGGGCGTCGGCGCCCCGCCACTGTGGCCGCCGCCCTCCGCTCCGGCGGTCGAGACCGTCTCGCCCTCGGTCGGCGGTCCCACCACGACGCTGACCGTGCTGCTCGCCGCCGCGCCGGGAGATCATGCCCACCCCGCGCCGATTGCCTGGCTGGGGATCACCGGCTCGGCCGGCCGCGGCATCTACCACGCCGGAAAGCCCGCGTTCAGCCGCCGCGGAGTCTTCCTGCCGGGAAACCAGGGCCGCGACCCGTGCCTTCCGCCGAACTCCGTTCGCGTCCGGCCCGTCGCGACGATCCACCGCGCCGGTCGGCTCGTCTACGTCTACCGGGTCGCGCCCGGGCTCTTTCACCTCCGCGCGTGGTGCGCGGGTCGCTACTCGCTTGGGCTTCAGACATTTCCCAACCCGCTGCCACCGGGCTACACCACGCCCCCGTACACGGGACCGAGCGGGACGACGGTCTACTTCAGGATTGGGTGAGGGCGCGGCAGCCCGGGCCGGGCCCCGACGAGTTGACGGATCGTCAGGACGAGTACCCCCAGCCGGATTCGAACCGGCGATCTCCGGCGTGAAAGGCCGGCGTCCTGACCGCTAGACCATGGGGGCGCGCTGAGGCCATTGTATGGACGGGCATTCGCGCCGCCCGGGGGCCGGCGCCCCCTCGTGGATGAGTGCCGCCGCTGGGACTCGAACCCAGGACCCACGGATTAAAAGTCCGCGGCTCTACCAGCTGAGCTACGGCGGCCCGCCCTCATGATGGCCGATCGGCGCGGGGGGGCGAGCGGGCCGGCGGCGCCGCGATGAGTGAGGCGCCGCGGCGGGCGACGACCGAGGCGCGGCGGCCTCGCTACCCCACCACCGCCTCGGCCTCGATCTCCACCAGCATCCGCGGATCGATCAGGCCGCCGACCTGGACCATCGTCATCGCCGGGCGCGCCTCGCCGAAGATCTCGCCGTGGGCGCGGCCGACCTCGTCGGCGCGGGAGATGTCGATGACGTAGGCGCGGGTGCGCACGACGTCGGTCGCCGATGCGCCCGCCCGCTCCAGCTCGGCGACGATCCGGCGCAGGATCGCCACCGCCTGCTCGTAGGGCGTCTCGCCGTGCACGACGCCATCGACGTCGACCGAGCTGGTGCCGGCGACCAGCACGCGCCGGCCGATCCGCACCACGCGGCTGAAGCCGTAGACGGCCTCCCACGGCGAGGGGGGCTCGCCGGCCAGGCGATCGCCGCTCATGGCGGTGGGAGCGGGACGCGGTGGGAGCGCCTCGATGGCGGAGGCGGCGTCGCGCAATCGGGGCGATCGCCGCTCAATGGCGGAAGTGGCGGCGCGCGGTGAACACCATCGCCGCGCCCGCGGCGTCGACCGCCCCCACCACCTCGGCGTCGCGGATCGAGCCGCCCGGCTGGATGATCGCGGTCACGCCGGCGTCGATCGCCGCCTGGGGGCCGTCGGCGAACGGGAAGAAGGCGTCGGAGGCCAGGACGGCGCCCTCCAGCGGCGACTGGGCCTTCTCGATGGCCAGGCGCACCGAGTCGACCCGGCTCATCTGGCCGGCCCCGATGCCGACGGTGGCCAGGTCGCGGGAGAGGACGATCGCGTTGGAGCGGACGTGCTTGCACACCTTCCAGGCGAACAGAAGCTCCCCCCACTCGGCCTCGGTGGGCTGGCGACTCGAGACCACCCGCATCTCCTCGCGCTCCTGGAGGGCGAAGTCGCGGTCCTGCACCAGCATCCCCCCCTGCACCTGCCGGAGGTTCGGCTCGAGGTGCATCAGCCCGCGGCGCTCGCGGTTGTCGAGGATGCGCGTGTTGCGCTTGACGCTCAGGACCTCGAGCGCGTCGTCGTCGTAGCCGGGCGCGAACAGCACCTCCAGAAACTGCTCGGCGATCGCCTCGGCGGTCTCGCGGTCGACCCGGCGGTTGAGGCAGATCACGCCCCCGTAGGCCGACATCGGGTCGCAGGCGAAGGCGCGCCGGTAGGCCTCCAGCGGCCCCTTGCCGAGCGCCACGCCGCACGGGTTGTTGTGCTTGATGATCACGCAGGCCGGCACCTGGAACTCGTCGATCAGGAAGCGGCCGGCGTCGAGGTCGAGCAGGTTGTTGAACGACAGCTGCTTGCCGCCGAGCTGCGAGACCATCGAGAGCACGTGCGTGCGCGTGCCCACCTGGGAGTAGTAGGCGGCCCGCTGGTGGGGGTTCTCGCCGTAGGGGAGGTCGAGCACGTGCTCGTAGGCGCGGACCATCAGCGACGGGAAGTCCTCGCGCTTCTCCTGGAACCAGCGCGCGATCGCGGTGTCGTAGCGGGCGGTGTAGGCGAACGCCTCGGCGGCGAGGCTCTCGCGCGTGGTCAGGGACAGCCGACGGTCGGACTCGCGCAGCTCGGCCAGCACCGCGTCGTAGCTCTCCGGACTGGTGATCGGAGCCACGAAGGCGAAGTTCTTGGCCGCGGCGCGGATCATCGTGGGCCCCCCGATGTCGATGTTCTCGATCACCTCCGCGTCGGAGACGCCGCGGCCACGGCCCACGGTGCGCTCGAACGGGTAGAGGTTCACGCACACCAGGTCGATCAGCTCGACGTCGTGCTCCTCGGCGGCGCGCAGGTGGCTCTCGCGGTCGCGGAGGGCCAGCAGCCCGGCGTGGAGCTTGGGGTGAAGCGTCTTGACGCGGCCGTCCATGATCTCCGGAAAGCCGGTCAGGTCAGCCACCTCGCGCACAGGGACGCCGGCCTCGGCGAGCGCGCCGGCGGTGCCTCCGGTGGAGACGATCTCCACCCCCAGCTCGGCGAGCCCGCGCCCCAGCTCGACGATGCCGGTCTTGTCGGAGACGGACAGGAGCGCCCGGGCCACCTGGACCTCGCCGGGGGCGACCGGCTGGATCACGCTGGCAGACCGCGTGCCCCGCTCCATGACCGCCCGGACTCTATCGCTCGCGGGCGCCGGCCCGGGGCGCGATCACCACCCGGCGCGGATTCTCCGGGTCGAACCCGACCGCGCCGTCGGCGATCAACCGCACCGCCTCGGGAAGCAGCTCGTGCTCAAGCGGACGGAGCCGCTCCAGGACCTCCTCCGCGCTGCGGGACTCCTCCAGCTCGATCGCTCGCTGGAGGATCACCGGGCCGGTGTCGACGCCTTCGTCGACGAAGTGGACGGTGACGCCGACGACCTTGACGCCGTAGGCGAGCGCCTGCTCGACGGCGCCCAAGCCGGGGAAGGCGGGAAGGAGCGCCGGGTGCACGTTGATCACCCGGTTGGGAAAGCGCCTCAAGAAGGCGGCGCAGAGCAGCTGCATGTAGCCGGCCAGCACGACCAGCTCGGTGCCCCGCTCGGCCAGCCAGGCGGCGATCGCGAGGTCGCGCCGCTCGCGGCTCTCATAGGCGGCGGCCGGGAAGGCCTGCGTCGGCACGCCGGCCGCGCGCGCCCGCTCGAGCGCCGGCGCCTGCGGCCTGTCGGAGGCGACGGCCACGACCTCTATCCCGTGGCGGCCGTGGACCTGGTCGAGGAGCGCCTGGAGGTTCGTCCCGGCGCCGGACGCGAGGACGGCGACCTTCAAGCCCGCACGAGCGGCAGCTCGGACTCCAGCGCGTGCTTGCCGCCGGCCTGCTCGGTCCCGTCGAGCGGGTACTCGCCGGTGAAGCAGGCGTCGCAGTGGGACTCGCGCGTCACGCCGACCGCCTCATAGACGCCCTGCAGCGAGAGGTAGTGCAGCGAGTCGGCCCCCAGCCGCTCGGCGACCTCGGCCACCGTGCGGCCGTGGGCGACCATCTCCTCGCGGGTCGGCATGTCGATCCCGTAGTGGCAGGGGTGCTTGATCGGCGGTGAGGAGATGCGCAGGTGGATCTCCGCCGCGCCGGCGTCACGGAGCATCTGGACGATCTGGGGCAGCGTGTTGCCGCGCACGATCGAGTCGTCGACCACGACCAGCCGCCGGCCCGCCACGACCTCGGCCACCGGGTTGAACTTCAGGCGCACGCCGAGCCGCCGAAGCTCCTGGCCGGGCTGGATGAACGTGCGCGCCACGTAGCGGTTCTTGATGAACCCGTCGTCCTGGGGCAGGCCGGCGGCGCGCGCCAGGCCCCGCGCGGCGGCGTTGCCCGAGTCGGGCACCGGGATCACGAGGTCGGCCTGCACGGGCGCCTCGCGCCAGAGGATCTCGCCCATGCGCGCCCGCGCCGCCTGGAGCACCGTCCCGGCCATCTTGGAGTCCGGGCGGGCGAAGTAGATGTACTCGAACAGGCACGAGGCCCGCCGCTCGCCCTCGGCGAACATGCGGGAGCGAAAGCCGCCTTCGGTGAGCGTGATCATCTCCCCCGGCAGCACCTCGCGCAGATAGCGGGCGCCGATCAGATCGAAGGCGCAGGACTCGCTGGCCACGCAGTAGGAGGGGCGGCCGCGCTCGTCGAGAATCTCGCCCAACGCCAGCGGGCGCAGGCCGTGGGGATCGCGGAAGGCGACCACCGCGTCCTCGGTGAGGGCGACGGCTGAGAAGGCGCCCTTCAGGCGCCGCCCCACGTCGGCCACCGCGTCCTCGATCCGCTCGGCGGGATGGGTGGCGAGCAGCGCGGCCATGATCTCCGAGTCGGAGGTCGAGCTGAACGCGATCTCGCGCTCACGCAGCTCGGCGTGGAGCTCGACCGCGTTGATCAGGTTGCCATTGTGGGCCAGGGCGAGCGTGCGGTGGTCGTCGCGGACGATCGGCTGCGCGTTCTCCCACTCCGAGGAGCCGGTGGTGGAGTAGCGCACGTGGCCGATCGCCATCTCCCCCACCAGCGAGCGCAGCTTGTACTCGTCGAAGACCTGGGCGACCAGGCCCTGGTCGCGGATCGCCATGATGCTTCCGCCCCGTTGGGCGGTGGCGATGCCGGCCGACTCCTGGCCGCGGTGCTGGAGCGCGAACAGCCCGAAGTAGGCCAGACGGGCCACGTCGTGGCCGGGGCCGTGGATGGCGAAGACGCCGCACTCGTCGCGCGGCCCGTCCCGATGGTCGATGAAAGGAGGCATGGCGCGGCCCTCGGCTGCTTGGCGGTAAGCGCTCGCGGAAGCCTTGGGACTCAAGGCTAGCAGTGGACCTAGACCGATTCGGCCAGCCCGCCGTCGCGGGCGGCGCGCAGCTTCGCGATCTCCAGCTCGAGCACGCCGTCGATGCGAAGCGCTCCGCCGCCCACGGCGCCGATCACCGGCCAGGCGCCCAGCGCCTCCCGCAGCCCGGAGACGACGAAGCCGCGGCCGGGCGCCTCGGCGAACACGTCGAGCCCCTCCGGGACGGTGACCGAGGCGCCGATCCCGCCGGCCAGGCAGCACTCGGCCAGCGCCACCGCCAGGCCGCCCTCGGCGATGTCGTGGGCGCTGTGCAGGACGCCGCGGCGCACCCCGTCGCGCACCGCCTGGTGGGCGGCGCGGATGGCGCGGGCGTCGCTCGGCGGCAGCTCGCCGACGGGCGGACGGCCCTGGAGCTTGGCCAGCTCGGACCCGGCGCGGCGGGGCTTGAAGGGGCCCACCAGGGCGATCGCGTCCCCCTCGCGGAGAAAGCCCAGCCGGCCGGCGCGCCGCGCGTCGGGGAGCTTGCCGACGATGCCCACGACCGGGGTGGGGAAGATCGGGCCGGCGGGGGCCTCGTTGTAGAGCGAGACGTTGCCCCCGACGACCGGGATCTCCAGGTCCTGGCACGCCTCGGCCAGACCGGCGACCGCCTCGGTGAGCTGCCAGGCCACGTGCGGCTTCTCGGGGTTGCCGAAGTTCAGGCAGTTGGTCAGGCCGAGCGGCTCGGCGCCCACGCAGGCGAGGTTGGCGGCGCACTCGTAGACGGCCTCGATCGTCCCCTGCCGGGGATCGCAGGCGACCCGCCGCCCGTTGCCGTCGATCGACACCGCGACCGCCGAGCCGTCGGGAAGCGCGAGCACGGCGGCGTCGGCCTCGTCGGGGCGGCGCACGGTGCGCGACTGGACGATCGGGTCGTACTGCTCGAACACCGGCCGGCGGGAGGCGAGGTTGGGCGAGGCGAGCAGCGCCAGCAGGACCTCGCCCGGAGGCTCGGATCCGGTGAGGACCGGCTCGGGCGGGGCGTAGATCGCGATCGCCGGCTGGATCGGGTCAAGGTCGTAGAGGGGGCAGTCGTCGACGAGCACGTGGACGGGCAGGTCGGCCACCACGGCGCCCGCGTTCAGAACGCGCAGATGGCCGGTGTCGGTCACCTGGCCGATCGGGGTGGCCAGCACCTCCCAGCGCTCGCACACGTCCATCAGCGCCGCCACGCACTCGGGCTCCACCACGCACAGCATCCGCTCCTGGGATTCCGAGATCATGACCTCGAAGGGCTCCATGTCCGCCTCGCGCAGGGGCACGCGCGAGACGTCGATGTCGATCCCCACACCCCCCTTGGCCGCCATCTCCGAGGCCGACGAGGTGAGGCCGGCGGCGCCGAGGTCCTGGAGCGAGACCAGCAGCCCGTCCTCCAGCAGCTCCAGGCAGCACTCGAGCAGCTTCTTCTCAGAGAACGGATCGCCGATCTGGACCGACGGCCGCTTGGCCCCGTCGCCCTCCCCGAGCTCGGCGCTGGCCAGCACCGAGGCCCCCCCGATGCCGTCGCGGCCGGTCAGGGCGCCCAGCAGGACCAGCACGTTGCCCGGCCCGGCCGCCGCCGAGCGAATCAGCCGCTGCACCGGCGCCAGGCCGAGGCACATCGCGTTGACCAGGCAGTTCTGCTCGTAGCAGTTCTCGAAGTAGATCTCGCCCCCGACCGTGGGAACTCCCACCGAGTTGCCGTAGTGGCCGATCCCGGCCACCGCCCGCTCGAGCAGGTAGCGCGAGCGCGCGGAGCTCGCCGGCTCGCCGAAGCGCAGCGAGTCGAGCACGGCGATCGGCCGCGCCCCGACCGCGAACACGTCGCGCAGGATGCCGCCCACGCCGGTGGCCGCCCCCTGGAAGGGCTCGACCGCGCTCGGGTGGTTGTGCGACTCGACCTTGAAGGCCAGCGCCAGCCCGCCGCCGACGTCCACCGCGCCCGCGTTCTCGCCGGGGCCCAGGACGACGCGCGGGCCCTCGGTGGGCAGACGCCGCAGCAGCTTGCGCGAGTGCTTGTAGGCGCAGTGCTCGGACCACATGAGCGAGAGCATCGCCAGCTCGACGTCGCCCGGCTCGCGGCCGAGCCGCTCGAGGATCAGCTCGTACTCGTGGTCGGTGAGGCCGAGCTGGCGGTGGCGGCTAGGCGAGGACGTGCTGGTCAACGTGCGCTCGCATCGACTCGAAGATCCTCAGCCCGTCGACCGAGCCGCTCAGCGCCTCGACGGCGTGCTCGGGATGGGGCATCAGCCCGAACACGTTGCCCTGCTCGTTGCACACCCCGGCGATGTCGTCCTGCGACCCGTTGGGGTTCTGCCCGGGCGCGTAGCGCAGCAGCACGCGGACGGGTTCCGGCGCGTAGTAGCGGCCGGTCGTGTGCTTAACCGGAATCGAGAGGCGCCGGCCGGGCTCGCACTCGCGGGTGAACGGCGTCTGGGCGTCCACCACCTCCAGCTCGACCTGGCGGCAGACGAACTTCAGCGAGGTGTTGGGCAGCAGCGCGCCGGGAAGCAGACGAGCTTCGCAGAGCACCTGAAAGCCGTTGCAGATGCCGAGCACCAGGCCGCCCGCGCGGGCGAACTCGGCCACCTCCTCCATCACGGGCGCGAAGCGGGCGATCGCGCCCGCCCGCAGGTAGTCGCCGTAGGAGAAGCCCCCCGGGATGATCACCGCGTCGACGCCGTGCAGGTCGCGCTCGGCGTGCCACAGCATGACCGACTCCCCGACTCGCCCGGCGGCGTTCAGCGCGTCGACGTCGTCGCAGGACCCGGGAAAGCGGACGACGCCGAACCTCACGAGGCGACCCCGTTGGAACGCGCCGTCACGTCATCGACGATCTCGTAGTCCTCGATCAGGGGGTTGGCCAGCAGCTGCTCGCACATCTCGGGCAGGCGGGCGGGGTCGTCGACGTCGAGCTCGATCAGCCGCCCGACGTGGACGTTGCGCACCCCCTGGAAGCCGAGCGCGGGGAGCGCGCGCTCCACCGCCTGGCCCTGCGGATCGAGGATTCCCTGCTTGGGGCGGACCAGGACGCGCGCCCGCATCAGAGCGGCGGAGCCCCGGTGCGCTCCAGCCAGCTGGAGAAGGGCTCGCCGGTGATCCGCTCGTAGGCCTCGACGTACTTCTCGCGGGTGCGCGCCACGACCTCGTCGGGAATCGCCGGGGCGGGCGGCGTCCGGTCCCACCCGGTGGAGGAGGCCCAGTCGCGGACGAACTGCTTGTCGAAGCTCGGCTGGCCGCGGCCCGGCTCGTACTGGTCGGCGGGCCAGAAGCGCGAGGAGTCCGGGGTGCATACCTCGTCGCCGAGCGTCAGCGTCCCGTCCGGGTCGAGCCCGAGCTCGAACTTGGTGTCGGCCAGGATGATGCCCCGCTCGCGGGCGTGGGCGGCGGCGTGCTCGTAGAGGGCGAGGGAGATCTCGCGCACGCGCTCGGCCAGCGCGCGGTCGCCGATCAGCTCCACCGCCCCCTCGAAGTCGATCGCCTCGTCGTGCCCGGTCTTGGCCTTGGTGGTGGGGGTGAAGATCGGCTGGGGAAGCTGGTCTGACTCCACCAGGCCCTCGGGCAGCGCGATCCCGCACACCGCGCCCGTCGACTGGTAGTCCTTCCAGCCCGAGCCCGTGATGTAGCCCCGCACCACGCACTCCACCGGGAGCATCTCGAGCCGGCGCACGAGCATCGCCCGGCCGCGGACCTCCTCGGGCACGCCGTCGGTCACCGAGATCAGGTGGCCGGGGACGATGTCGCGCGTGTGCTCGAACCAGAAGGTGGAGAGCCCGGTGAGGACGCGGCCCTTGTCCGGGATCGCGGTCGGGTGGACGACGTCGTAGGTGGAGATGCGGTCGGAGGCGACCAGGAGCAGCGTCTGGTCGGGCGCCTCGTAGATCTCGCGGACCTTTCCCGAGGCCACCTTGGGAAGGTCTGAGAGGGCAGTCACCGCCGCGATCCTAGCAACGGCCGCGGCGGCCGCGGCCGGCGGTCGGGGCGCGTGGGTGAGCGCGCCGGGGCGCGCCCGTCGGGGCGCCGGGGAGCGCGCCAATGAGCGCGCCGGGGCCGCCCTGCGGGGCGCGCTACGCGATCGCCTCGAGCCGCCCCACGATCGCCTCGGCGTGGCGCACGAACGGCGCGTAGTCGAAGAGGCCGTCCAGATCCAGGCCCGCCGCGGCCGGCTCGGCGGCCAGCAGCTCGCGCAGCGGCCGGCGCTCGGAGATGGCGCGCTGGGCCAGGCGCTGGACGAGGCGGTAGGCGTCGTCGCGGGCCATCCCGCGCTCCACCAAAGCGAGCAGGACGCGCTGGGAGAAGAGCGCCCCGCAGGTCAGCTCGAGGTTGGCGCGCATGCGCTGCGCGTCGACCTCCATCCCGCGCACGAGCGCGAGCGCTCGGCGCTGGAGGTGGTCGAGGAGGATCGTGGAATCGGGCAGGATGATCCGCTCCACCGAGGAGTGCGAGATGTCGCGCTCGTGCCAGAGGGCGACGTCCTCCAGTCCCGCCTGGGCGTTGCCGCGCAGGACCCGGGCCAGGCCGGCGATCTGCTCGGACTTGATCGGGTTGCGCTTGTGGGGCATCGCGCTCGAGCCCTTCTGCCCGGCGCCGAAGGGCTCGAGGACCTCGCCGACCTCGGTGCGCGCCAGGTGGCGCAGCTCGGTGGCCAGGCGCTCCAGCCCGGCGCCGGCCAGCGCGATCGCGCTCAGCAGCTCGGCGTGGCGGTCGCGCGCCACGACCTGGGTGGAGACCGGCTCGCGCTCCAGCCCGAGCCGGGCCAGCACGCGCTCCTCAAACTCGGGCGAGGTGGCCGAGTAGGTCCCCACGGCGCCGGAGATCGCCCCCACCGACGCCTGCTCGAAGGCCCGCCGCAGCCGCTCGGCGTTGCGGTCGGCCTCGAAGGCGAAGCCGGCCAGCTTGATCCCGAAGGTGGTCGGCTCGGCGTGGATGCCGTGGGTGCGGCCGGCGCACAGCGTGTGCACGTGCTCGCGCGCCCTGTCGGCGAGCGCCGCGACCAGGGCGCGGGAGTCGGGCAGGACGAGCTCGGCCACCGCGCGGAGCTGGAGGGCGAGCCCGGTGTCGAGCACGTCGCTGGAGGTGAGGCCGTGGTGGATCCAGCGGCCCGCCTCGCCGGCCGAGGCCGACAGCACGTCGACGAACGCCGCCGTGTCGTGGTCGGTCACCTTCTCGCGCTCGGCGATCGCCTCGACCGTGAACGTCGCGGCTCTGATCGCCTCCAGGTCCGCCTCGGTCGGCCCCTCCATCTCCTCGCAGGCCGCCACCTCCACCTGGCGCATCGCCTCGAAGTGCGCGTGCTCGGACCAGATCGCGGCCAGCTCGGGCCGGGTGTAGCGGGGGATCACGGTGCGATTATCGGGTAAGCCGCAGCCGCCGCCGGGGCTCAGCTGGCGCCGGCCGAGGGGTCGAGCAGGCGCTCGTAGATCCGGTAGCGCTTCACGATCCGGCCGGTCAGCGCCTCCATCGCCCGGTTCATCGGCTCGTTGACCTCCAGGATCCAGCCCGTCTCGGCCCGGCCGATGCCGCGCCGGCGACACGCCTCCCAGACGTCGCGGTAGAGCGCCGCCGCCACCCCGGTGTGCTGGAACTCCGGCTTGACCCCAAGCGCGAACACGCGGATCTCGTCGATCCTCGAGCGGGCGCGCAGCGCCTTCAGCCATCCCAGCGGGAGCAGGCGGCCATTGAGCTGGGCCAGCACCTGGTTGTAGTCGGGCAGCGAGAGCGAGACCCCGGCCACCTGCCCGTCGGCCGTCTCCGCCACGCAGGCGAAGTCCTCGTCGAGCACCGGGCGCAGCTCCTTGGCGAGATGACTCAGCTCGGCGTCGGTGAGCGGCACGAAGCCCCAGTTGCGCGACCAGGCCTCGTTGTAGACCTCCATGAAGCGGCGGATCTCATCCTCGAAGTCACGCTTGCGCATGCGCCGCAGGCGGATGCCGTGCTCGGGCTCGAGCCGCTCGGCCAGCTCGTCGATCACCGGCAGCATCTTGGCGCGGTCCGAGTAGAGAATCTCCCACTTGAAGAGGTCCATCGCCTTGGTGAGCCCGGCGCCCTCCAGCAGCTCCCGGTAGTACGGGTGATGCCAGTTCTCGAGGATCTGCGGCATCAGCTCGTGGCCCTCGACGAGCAGCCCCGACTCGTGGTTGGTGGAGAAATCGAGCGGCCCGAGCATCCGGTCGCGGTCTCGCGGGCGCAGCCACGCCTCGGCGGCATCGAGCAGCGCCCGGGCGACGGCCGGGTCACGCTCTGACTCGAAGAAGCCGAACAGGCCCCACCGGTTGCCCTGGAACTCGTTCAGCCGGTGGTCGACGTGGGCGCTGATCCGCCCCACCGGCTCGCCCCTCCCCGGCTCACCGCGCCAGGCGAGGAAGTACTCCGCCTCGGCGTGCTCGAAGAACGGGTTGCGCCGCCGGTCCAGGTGCCGCCTGCGCTCGGAGATCAGCGGGGGGACCCAGTTCGCCGAGCCGCTGTACAGCCGCCAGGGCAGCCGGATGAAGGCCCGCAGCTCGCGGCGGGACCGGACCGGCCGCACGTGGATCGCGGCGGCGCTCGCAGTCGTGCCGCGGTCGCGGGCGACGCGCTGGGCGGCGGGCTCCTCCTCTAGATGTGGGTCGTGCACCTCGCACCTCCGAACCGACGAAGCTTCACTGCGGCTAAAACTACTCCCCCGTGAGCACCCCGGTTACTCCCTCTTCGCGGAGCGACTCCGCCCAGTGGCGCCGGGCGGTGTACGAGCTGGCCGAGGTACGGCGGCCGTCGGCCTCCGAGGGGGAGCGGCGCGCCGCGGAGCTGATCGCGGGGCGCCTGCGGCGGCTCGGCTGCCGGGCGCGAATCGAGGAGGAGCGCGCGCACGGGGGCTACTGGTGGCCGCTGGGGCTGGCCAACGCCCTGGCGGCCGCCGGAGCGGCGTGGGCGCTCGCCCGGCCCACGAGGGACCGGCGGATCGTGGCCGCCGCGGCCGGCGCCCTGGCCGCCGCGGCGATCCACGACGACGTGAGCGGCGGACGGCTGTGGTTCCGGCGCGCCCTGCTGCGCCGGCACCCAACCTGGAACGTGATCGCGGAGGCGGGCGACCCCGAGGCCGAGCGGACGCTGGTCCTCGTGGCCCACCACGATGCCGCCCACTCGGGCCTGGTGTTCCATCCCGCGCTCGGCCGGCTCGCTCCGCGCCTCGCCCCCCGGCTGCACGAGCGCTCCAGCCACACCTTCCCGATCATGTACCTGGTCTGGGCGGGGTCGATCGTCGTCCTGGCCGGGGCGCTGAGCGCCTCGCGGCGCCTGCTGGCAGGCGGGCTCGGCCTCGCGGCGGGGACGGTGGCGGCGATGGCCGACATCGGGCTGCGGGACGTGGTGCCGGGCGCCAACGACAACCTGAGCGCGGTGGCGGTCCTCCTGGCGGTGGCCGAGTCGCTGCGCGAGCGGCCGGTGCGCGGGCTGCGCGTGCTGCTGCTCTCCACCGGCTCGGAGGAGTCGTTCATGGAGGGGATGCAGGCGTTCGGGCGCCGGCACTTCGCCCGGCTGGACCCCGAGCGCACTGAGGTCCTGTGCCTGGAGTGCCTGGGGGGGCCGGAGCTGATCGTGCTCGAGGGCGAGGGAATGCTCAGGATGCGCGACTACCCGCTTTGGCTGCGCGAAGAGCTGGCGCAGGCGGCGCGGCGGGTGGGGGTGCGGGTTGGCCGTGGGCTGCGGACGGTGGCGGCGACCGATGGGCTGATCGCGCTGCGCGCCGGATACCCGACGGCGACGCTGGCCTCGGTGACCGACACCAAGCTGCCGCTCAACTACCACTGGCCCTCGGATCGCCCCGAGGCGCTGCACTGGCAGACCGTGGAGGAAGCGATCTCCGTCTGCGAGGAGTTCTTGCGCGGCCGCGCGGACGGGGCTACGCTCTGGCTCGGTTAGAGGAGCGCGTCGAGGCCCCGAGATGTCACGCCAGCGATTCGTCTTCTGTTTGGGCGCCCTGATCGCCGCCGTCCTGTTGATCGTGGCCGCGGCCGCGTTCGGCCCCGACGCCGTGCGCGGCGTGGGCCTCGGCATCGGGATCGCGGGATCGGTCATCTCGCTGCTCTTCGGGGCGCTGCTCGTGCACCACCGCCGTCCGGCCGGCCACCCCGAGCTGCGGATGTTCGGCCACGCACTCAGCCTGTGGTCGGCGCTGGTCGGGGCGACGGCGACCGTGGCCACCTGGGAGATCATCGGCAGCGCGGTGTTCGCGCCGAGCGTCAGCCGCTGGCTGACCCTCGCCAACGGGCTCGTGATCGCGCTGCTGGCCTGCATCGGGCTGATCGCCCAGGAGCTCTCGACCGAGCGCGTGGTGCACGTGATCGAGGTGGTGGAGCGCCCCCGGAGAGAGATCGGCTAGCCGGGGCAGGGGGGGCGCCATTGGGGGTGGGGCGGCGCGGGCGCGGGGGCCGCCGGGCGCCCAGGCCGCCGCGACCTAGGCGGCGAGGATGCGGGCGGCGAGCACCGCGGCGTTGCGGGCGTTGTCGACGCCCACGCAGGCGACGGGAACCCCGGGCGGCATCTGGGCGATCGAGAGCAGGGCGTCCAGCCCGCCGGCCACCGAGGTCCGGCTGGTCAGGGGCACGCCGATCACCGGCAGGTCGGAGTGAGCGGCCACGACGCCGGGCAGGGCGGCCGAGAGACCCGCGCCGGCGATGATCACCCGCAGCCCCCGCATCCGCGCGTTGCGCGCGTAGTCGGCCACCTTGTCGGGCTCGCGGTGGGCGGACATCACCCGCACCTCGCTGCGGATGCCCCGCTCGGCGAGCTCCTTCTCGGCGGCCTCCATCGCGGGCAGGTCGCTCTTTGACCCCATCACGATCCCGACCTGGGGACCGTCGACCTCCAGCTCTTCGAGCTCGGCCTCCGGGTCGGCGTAGGTCTGCCGGGCCTCCTCGGTCACCGCGCCACCGCCTCCAGCGCGATGTCGCGCCGCAGCTGCCTGCCGTCGAACTCGATCATGTCGGCGGCAGCATAGGCGGCGGCCCGGGCGGAATCGGTGCCGTCGCCCAGCGCGGTGACGCTCAGCACGCGTCCGCCGGCGGTGACCAGGCTGCCGTCGGCGCGGCGAGCGGTGCCGGCGTGGGTGACGAACACATCGGCGGGAACCCGGTCCAGCCCGCTGATCACCTCGCCGCTGGAGGCGCTCTCGGGGTACCCGCGGCTGGCCAGCACGACCGTCACCGCCGCCTGGGCGCTCCAGTCGAGGCTGGCGCCCTCCAGGCCTCCGGGCTCCAGGGCGCGCTCCATCAGCTCCAGGAGGTCCGAGCGCAGGCGGGGCAGGACCGCCTGGGTCTCGGGATCGCCGAAGCGCGCGTTGAACTCCAGCACCCTGGGCCCCTCGGCGGTCATCATCAGGCCGGCGTACAGGCAGCCCCGGAAGGGGGATCCGCGGCGCGCCAGCTCGTCGAGCACCGGCTGGTGGATCAGGCCGCACAGCTCGCGGCCGCGCTCGGCGTCGATCTCCGCCACCGGCGAGAAGGCTCCCATCCCGCCCGTGTTGGGGCCCCGGTCGCCGTCGAAGATCCGCTTGTAGTCGCGGGCGGAGGCCAGCGGCACCGCGTGGCGGCCGTCGCACACGGCCAGCAGCGAGACCTCCTCCCCCTCCAGGTGCTCCTCCACCACGACCCGCTCGGTGCCGAAGCGCCGCTCCACGAGCAGCGCCCGAAGCGCCGCCTCGGCCTCCCGCTCGTCGGCGGCGATCACCACCCCCTTCCCCGCCGCCAGCCCGTCGGCCTTGATCACCACCGGGTAGCCGCCGATCGCCTCCATGCCCGCCTCGACGCTCTCGGCGGTGCGGTAGGACGCGGTCGGCACGCCGGCAGAGGCCATCACCGCCTTGCAGAAGGCCTTGGAGCCCTCCAGCGCGGCCGCCGCGGCGCTGGGCCCGAAGCAGGCGATGCCCGCGCCCGCCAGAGCGTCCGCGACGCCCGCGACCAGCGGAGCCTCGGGGCCCACCACCACCAGCGACGCGCGCTCGGCCCGTGCCGCCTCCACCACCGCGGCGGGGTCGGCGACGTCCACCTCGACCAGCCGCGCGTCGGACTCGATGCCCGCGTTGCCCGGGGCGCACAGCAGCTCGGGGGCGCGGGGCGAGCGCGCCAGCGCCTGGATGATCGCGTGCTCGCGCGCGCCGGCGCCGAGCACCAGGATCGGCCCGCCGGAGGTCAAATCGAGCCGATGAAGTCGTCGATCGGGATCGCGCTCAGCGTCTCGTACCTGGCCGTGCCGCGGGACCCGAGCTCCAGCGACACGCGGGCGATCGTCTTCTCGTCGGGCGCCTCGATCACGTTGACGAAGTCGAACTGCCCGAGGGTGGCCCACTGCGCCTTCACGGTGGCGCCGAGCTGCTCGACCTCCTTGTTGACCTCCCGGATGCGCGCCGGGTTGTTCTTGATCGTCTGGATGCCGTCGGGCGTGAGCGTGGAGAGCATGATGTAGGTAGGCACTGGGTCTCCTTTTCCGGATTGGGGCGCGCGGCTGACTGTCGTGCCACTTCTACCCGATCTGGTGGCGACGTGCCGCGCCGCGCGAGCCCGCGGAGCTCGGCGGCGCGAGCCGGGACGCCCGCGGCGCCCCGGCGCGAGCAGGCCGGCTAGAGCCCGACCGGCTGCGCCGCCTCGGGAGCCTCGGGAGCCGCCGCCTCGGGCGCCGGCGCCGCGGGCACCCGCTCGAAGCTGAGCTCGCCCTCGGCGGCGTCGACCCGGATCGTGTCGCCGGGGACGAAGCGGCCCTCGAGGATGGCCAGCGCGAGCGGGTCGACCAGCCGCTTCTGGATCACGCGCTTGAGCGGCCGCGCGCCGTAGGTGGGGTCGTAGCCGAGGTTGCCCAGCAGCGTCTTGGCCTCCTCGGTCAGCTCCACGTCGATGTCGCGCTCGCGCAGGCGGCCGATCACACGCGCCACCTGGAGCTCGACGATCTCGGCCAGCTGCTCGCGGCTCAGCGAGTGGAACTCGACGATGTCGTCCAGGCGGTTGATGAACTCGGGCTTGAAGTGCGCCTCGACGCCCGCGCGACCGCCGGGGATGTTGGAGGTCATGATCAGAACCGTGTTCTTGAACGACACCGTGCGCCCCTGCCCGTCGGTCAGGCGCCCGTCGTCCATCACCTGCAGCAGCGTGTTGAACACGTCCGGGTGGGCCTTCTCGATCTCGTCGAGCAGGACGACGGTGTAGGGGCGCCGCCTGACCGCCTCGGTCAGCTGGCCGCCCTCGTCGTAGCCGACGTAGCCGGGAGGCGCGCCCACCAGGCGCGAGACCGAGTGCTTCTCCATGTACTCGGACATGTCGATCCGGACCATCGCGTCCTGGGAGTCGAACATGAACTCGGCCAGCGCGCGGGCCAGCTCGGTCTTGCCCACGCCGGTCGGCCCGAGGAAGAGGAAGGTGCCGATCGGGCGGTCGGGGTCGCTCAGGCCGGCGCGCGAGCGCCGCAGGGCGCTCGCCACCGCCGAGACCGCCTCGTCCTGGCCGATCACCCGCTCGTGGAGGCGCTCCTCCATGTGGACGAGCTTCTCCAGCTCGCCCTCCATCAGGCGGCTGACCGGGATGCCGGTCCACTTGGCCACCACCTCGGCCACGTCCTCGGCGTCGACGTGGTCCTTGAGAAAGCGCGGCTCGCCCGGCTCGCTCTCGGCCGTCTCGGCCTCCCGCAGCCGCTGCTCGAGCTCCGGGATCGTCCCGTACTTGAGCTCGGCGGCGCGCCCCAGGTCGGCCTCGCGCTCGGCCCGCTCGAGCTCGACCCTGGCCTGGACGAGCTGCGACTGGACCTCGGCCACCGACCGGGTGGCGTCCTTCTCGCGCTGCCACTCGGCGGTCATCGCGGCCGAGCGCTCCTTCTCCTCGGCCAGGGCGCGCTCGAGCTGCTCGCGCCGGGCCACCGTGCCCGGGTCCTGGTCGTCCTTGAGGGACTGCAGCTCGATCTCCAGCTGCATGATGTGCCGGTCGACCTCGTCGATCTCGGTCGGCTTGGAGTCGATCTCCATGCGGATCCGCGAGGCCGCCTCGTCGACCAGGTCGATCGCCTTGTCGGGGAGGAAGCGGTCGGCGATGTAGCGGTGGCTGAGCGTCGCCGCGGCCACCAGCGCCGAGTCCTGGATGGTGACCCCGTGGTGGTCCTGGTAGCGCTCCTTGAGGCCGCGCAGGATGGCGATCGTGTCCTCGACCGTCGGCTCGCCGACGAACACGGGCTGGAAGCGGCGCTCGAGCGCCGGGTCCTTCTCGATGTGCTTGCGGTACTCGTCCAGCGTGGTGGCGCCGACCGCCCGCAGCTCGCCGCGGGCGAGCATCGGCTTGAGCATGTTGCCGGCGTCCATCGCGCCCTCGGCGGCGCCCGCCCCGACGATCGTGTGCAGCTCGTCGATGAACACCACGATCTGGCCGCGGGCGTCGGCGATCTCCTTGAGCACCGCCTTGAGCCGGTCCTCGAACTCCCCGCGGTACTTGGAGCCGGCGACCATCGCGCCCAGGTCGAGCGCGACCAGCCGGCGGTCGCGCAGCCCCTCGGGCACGTCGCCGGCCACGATCCGCTGGGCCAGCCCCTCGACGATCGCGGTCTTGCCGACCCCCGGCTCGCCGATCAGGACCGGGTTGTTCTTGGTCCGGCGGGAGAGGACCTGGATCACGCGCCGGATCTCGTCGTCGCGGCCGATCACCGGGTCGAGCCTGCCCTCGCGGGCGGCCTCGGTCAGATCGCGCCCGAAGCGCTCGAGCGCCTGGAACTTGTCCTCGGGGCTCTGGTCGGTGACCCGGTGCGAGCCGCGCACCTCGCTCAGGGCGCGGAGCAGCTGCTCCCTTCCCGCCCCTGAGCCGCGCAGGGCGTCGCCCGCTCGGCCGGGGTGCGCGGCGATCGCCAGCAGCAGGTGCTCGGTGGAGAGGTACTCGTCCCCCAGCTCGCGCATCTCGGTCTCGGCGGCGCGGAGGATCTGGACGATCTCGCTGGAGGCGCCGGCCGGCTCGGCGGAGGGCTGCCCGCTGAGCGTCGGCAGCGCGTCGAGCGCCTGGCCGACGGCCTGGCGCACGGTCGCCGGCTCCACGCCCAGCTTGCGCAGGACGGGGACGACGATCCCCTCCCCCTGCTCGAGCAGCACCGCGAGCAGGTGCTCGGGGGTGGTCTGCGGGTTGCGGCGCTCCTCGGCCAGCCGCTGGGCGGCCTGGAGCGCCTCCTGGGACTTGATCGTGAAACGGTCTGGCTGCATGGCTTCCTCGGAGTGAAATCTAAGTCGTGTGGACTTAGATCCTAGCAGGCCGAGACAGCGAAAACGGCGCGCAGGCTGGACCCGCGGCGCGCTGTCAACGGCTAAAGGCCGCGGCGCGCGAGGCGCAGCTTGTCCAGGTCGGCGGCGCGGACCAGCGCCCCGCCCTTGACGTAGGGCACGATCTCCGCCCGCAGCTCACGGCGCAGCGCCTCCAGCCGCTGCACCTCGGCCTTCAGGTCGGCGGCCCGCCGCTCGAGCGCGCGGACCCGCCGCGTCATCGACTCGAGCTGCTCCTCGAGCTCGAACACGCGCTCCACGCCGGCCAGGTTCATCCCCAGCTGCGCGGTCATCTCCTGGATGCGCCGCAGCCGCTCGACGTCCTTGTGCGAGTACAGGCGGGTGCCCTTGGGCGAGCGCTTGGGCTCGATCAGGCCGCGGGACTCGTACATGCGCAGGGTCTGCGGGTGCATCTCGGCCAGCTCGGCCGCCACCGAGATCATGAACACGCCGCGGTCCGAGGAGACCTCGACCCGGCTGGAGGCCCGGCGGGACCGGCGCGCGGCCATCAGGCGGCCCTCCCGCCGGCCGCGCGCCCTCGGCGCGCCTCATCGAACAGCCCGGCGCGCGGGTTGCCGTTCATCACCTTGGCGAGCCGGTCGAGCGCCGCCTCCTGCTCGGGGGAGAGCGACTGCGGCACGTCGATCACGAACCGGTAGCGGATGTCGCCCCGGCCCTTGCCGCTCAGCTTGGGCGGCCCCTCGCCGCGGATCCGCTGCACGGTCCCGTGCCGGGTGCCCGGGGGCACGCGCAGCCGCTTGGAGCCGTGGAGGGTCGGGACCTCCACCACGGCGCCGCGCACGGCCTCGGGGATGGTGAGCGGCACCTCGACCTCCAGGCTGTCGCCCACGCGCTTGAAGACCGGCGACTGGAGCACGCGCGTGATCACGTAGAGGTCGCCGGGCGGCGCGCCGCGGGGGCCGGCCTCGCCCTTTCCGGCCAGGCGGATCCGGCTGCCGTCACGAACGCCGGCGGGGATGTTGACGCGCATCCGGCGGGTCTTGCGCTGGGCCCCGGAGCCGCCGCAGGTCGGGCACGGATCCTCTATCACCGTGCCCGTGCCGCCGCAGTTGGAGCACGGCTGGGCGATCGAGAAGATCCCTTGGCTCGCCGCCTCCACGCCGCGCCCCTGGCAGACCGGGCACACCTTGGGGGAGGTGCCCGGTTTGGCGCCCGTCCCGTGACAGGTCGGGCACGGCGCGGTGGTCGGCACCACGAGCGGAACCTGGGCGCCGTTCACCGCCTGCTCGAAGGTCAGCGTGACCTCGGTCTCCAGGTCCCGGCCGCGCTGGGCGGTCGTCCGCGGCCGCGCGCCGCCGGCGCCGCCCCGGCCCGCGCCACCGCCTCCCCCGAACAGGTTGGAGAGGATGTCGCCGAACCCGCCGGCGAACGCCCCGGGGTCGAAGCCGCCGCCGCCGCCCGCGAAGCCGCCGAAGGGACCGGTGCCGCGGTCGTAGGCCTTGCGCTTCTCGGGGTCGGAGAGGACGTCGTGGGCCTGGGAGACCTCCTTGAAGCGCTCCTCGGCCTGCTTGTCGCCCTGGTTGCGGTCGGGGTGGTACTTGCGGGCCAGCCGGCGGTAGGCCTTCTTGATCTCCTCGTCGGAGGCGTTCTTGCTGACCCCAAGGATCTTGTAGTAGTCGGGCCGCGCCGCCATCTCCTACCCCGCGACGAGCACGCGCGCGGGCCGCAGGACGCTCTCGCCCAAGCGGTACCCGCACTGGTAGACCTCCACCACGGTTCCCGGCTGCGCGCCCTCCACCGGCTGCTGCGCGACCGCCTCGTGCCACGCCGGGTCGAACGGCTCGCCCTCGGGCGAGAAGGGCTCGATCCCCACCCGGGCCAGCGCGGCGATCACGTCGGCGTGGACCAGCTTGATGCCCGCCAGCAGATCGCCGCCGTTGTTGGGCGCCTCCGCCGCCGCCAGCGCGCGGTCCAGGTTGTCCACCGCGGGCAGCAGTTCCCGGGCCAGCCTGATCACGCCGCGGTCCTGGGCGGCCGCCGCCTCGCGGGCGGCGCGCTTGCGGTAGTTCTCGAAGTCGGCCTTGGTCCGCTGCGCCAGCTCGAGGTACTCGTCGGCCCGCTGCGCCTTGGCCGCCAGCTCGTCGAGGTCGTGCTCGACCCGGGCCTCGTCCTCCTGGCCTTCGGCCTCACGCGCCGCGCCGAGCTCGACCGCCGGCGAAACCGCCGGCGAAACCGGAGCCTCCGGATCGCCGGCGGGCATCGAGGGGGATGGCTCGGAGGACAGCGCCGGCTCGCCGGCGCTCTGATGCGGTGCCGGCGAGACGGTCGCCTCCTCCGAGCCGCGCCGCTGCGCGGTCATCACTTGCCCTCGTCGACGACTTCGGCGTCGACCACGTCCTCCTCGGACTCCGCCGCGCCGCCGTCGGTCGAGGCCGAGGCGCCGTTGCCCGTGGTCCCGGCCGCCGCCTGCTCCTGCGCGCGCTGGTACATGGCCTCGGAGACCTTGTGGAACGCGCTCTGCAACGACTCGGTCTTGGCCCTGATCTCCTCGGCGTCGCTGGAGGTCAGGACATCCCGCACCTCCTTGATCGCCGCCTCGATCTGCTCCTTGGAGGAGCCGTCCACCGAGTCGCCCAGCTCGCTGAGCTGGCGCTCGGCCTGGTAGGCCGCGTTCTCGGCATTGTTGCGGGCCTCGGCGAGCTCGCGCTGGCGGCGGTCCTCCTCGGCGTGCGCCTCGGCGTCGGAGACCATGCGCTTGATCTCCTCCTCGGAGAGCCCGGAGCCGGCCTTGATCTCGATCTTCTGCTCCTTGCCGGTGCCGAGGTCCTTGGCCGAGACGTTGAGGATGCCGTTGGCGTCGATGTCGAAGGTCACCTCGATCTGCGGGATGCCGCGCGGCGCCGGCGGGATGCCGGTCAGCTGGAACTTGCCCAGCGACTTGTTGTAGGCAGCCATCTCGCGCTCGCCCTGAAGGACGTGGATCTCCACCGAGGGCTGGTTGTCCTCGGCGGTGGAGAAGATCTCCGACTTGCGGGTCGGGATCGTCGTGTTGCGCTCGATCAGCTTGGTCATCACGCCGCCCTTGGTCTCGATGCCCAGCGTCAGCGGGGTGACGTCGAGCAGCAGCACGTCCTTGACGTCGCCCGCCAGCACGCCGGCCTGGATCGCGGCGCCGACCGCCACGACCTCGTCGGGGTTGACGCCCCGGTGGGGCTCCTTGCCGGTGAGCTCCTTGACCTTCTCCTGCACCGCCGGCATGCGCGTCATGCCGCCGACCAGGACCACGTGGTCGATCTTCTCCGCGCCCTTCTCCTTGGCGTCGTCGAGCGCCTGGCGGACCGGCGCCACGGTGCGGTCGAGCAGGGCGCTGGTCAGCTCGCCGAGCTTGGCGCGCGTGAGGCGCATGTCGAGGTGCTTGGGCCCGCTGGCGTCGGCGGTGATGAAGGGCAGGTTGATCTGCGTCTCCTGGGTGGTGGAGAGCTCGATCTTGGCCTTCTCGGCCGCCTCGTAGAGGCGCTGGAGCGCCATCGGGTCCTGGCTCAGGTCGATGCCCTGGCTGCGCTTGAACTCGGCCACCAGCCAGTCCACGACCGCCTTGTCGAAGTTGTCGCCGCCGAGGTGGTTGTCGCCCGCGGTCGCCTTGACCTCGAAGACGCCGTCGCCGATCTCCAGCACGGACACGTCGAAGGTGCCGCCGCCGAGGTCGAAGACGAGGATCGTCTGATCGGACTCCTTGTCCAGGCCGTAGGCCAGCGAGGCCGCGGTCGGCTCGTTGATGATGCGCTTGACGTCTAGGCCGGCGATCTTGCCGGCGTCCTTGGTCGCCTGGCGCTGGTCGTCGTTGAAGTACGCGGGGACGGTGATCACGGCGCTGTCAACCGTCTCGCCCAGGTACGCCTCGGCGTCGGCCTTCAGCTTGCCGAGGATCATCGCGCTGATCTCCGGCGGCGAGTACTGCTTGCCGCCGGCCTCCACGCGCGCGTCCCCGTTGGGCCCGGCGACCACCTTGTAGGGCACGATCGACTCCTCCTCGCGCACCTCGGCCTCCTTGCGGCCCATGAAGCGCTTGATGGAGAAGATCGTGTTCTGCGGGTTGGTCACCGCCTGGCGCTTGGCCACGGTGCCGACCAGGCGCTCGCCGCCCTGCGTGAAGGCGACGACGGACGGGGTGGTCCGCCCGCCCTCCGCGTTCTCGATGACCGTCGGCTCGCCGCCCTCGAGCACGGCCATGCAGGAGTTGGTCGTGCCGAGGTCAATACCGATTGTCTTTCCCATAGGTCTGCTTGCTCCTGTCAGTTGGTAGAAATCTGAGTCTTGTTATAGCAGATCTGACAAGGCGCGCGGGTGCGGCGGGGCCGTGCGGCGGGGCTGGGCGGAGGAGCCGGGCGGACGGGCCGGGCGGCGGGGCGCCGCGGCGGGGCCGTGCGGCGGGCGGGGCGTGCGGCGGGGCGCCGCGCCTACGCCGCCCCGCGGGCGGCGCGGCCGCGCCGGGGCAGCGCTTCCGACACCCCCACCCGCGGGCACAGCGACAGCAGCGGGCACTGCCCGCAGGCCGGCTGGCGGGCGTGGCAGGTGCGCCGGCCGTGGCGCAGGAGGTTGAGGTGGAGCTCGAGCTCCTCCCCCGGCGGGGTGATCTGGAGCATCGTGTCGTGCAGCTCCTCGAACGGCGCCCCGGGGCGGAACAGGCCCAGCCGGGTTCCCACGCGGGAGACGTGGGTGTCGACCGGGACGTCTCGCTTGCCCAGCGCGAACAGGAGCACGCAGGCGGCGGTCTTGCGCCCGACGCCGGGCAGCGACACCAGATAGCGCTGGCCGGCCTCGACCGGCTGGTCGGCCAGCCAGTCGAGCGACAGCGCGTCCTCCCCGGTCGGCGGCGGCGCCCCCTCGGGCCGCGGGCGCTCGCCGATCGCCCGCAGGATCTCCTTGATGCGGGCGGACTTGACCCGGGAGATGCCGCCCGGCCGGATCGCCTCCTCGATCGCCCACACCGGCGCGTCGCGTACGGCCTCCCAGTCGGGAAAGCGCTCGCGGAGCGCCAGGTAGGCGACGTCGCGGTTGCGGTCGTTGGTGGACTGCGAGAGGACGGTGAGGATCAGCTCGGCGATCGGATGGCCGTGGGGCTGCGCCCGCGGCACGCCGTAGATTTGACGCAGGCGGTCGCGCAGCCGGCGGACGCGGCGGCGCTCGGGCCGCCGCCAGGCCTTCCGGTCGCGAGGCGGGGTGGAGGCGGACACGACAGCGGACGTTATGGCGGGCACGACGGCGGACGTTATCCTCGCCGCCGCTGCACGACCACACGACCACGATCGACGACGTCCCGGTCTTCTGGCGATCGGCCGGCGAGCCCGCGAGCGGCGAACCGGTCCCGGTGTACCTGCACACCGCGCCGACCAGCTCCGACGATTGGCTGGGCCCGCTCGCGCGCACCGGGGGCATCGCGCCCGACCTGATCGGCTTCGGCCGCTCGGGCAAGGGCGGCCACCTCGACTACTCGCCGGCCGGGATCGCGCGCTTCGTCGAGGCGCTGCTCGGCCATCAGGGCGTGCGGCGGGCGGAGCTGGTGGCCCACGGCTGGGGAGCGGCGGTGGCGGTCGCGCTCCTGCGCTCCCCGGCGATCGAGGTGGAGCGCCTGGTCCTGCTCGACGCCGCGCCGCCCCTCGATGCCCACAGCTGGCCGCGGTCGGCGCGCCTCTGGCGCCGCCGGCTCCTCGGCGAGCTGGCGATGGGCTCGATCACCCGCGGCCTGTTCGCGCGCTGGCTGCGACGGGCCTCGGCGGGCGCCGGCGCCTGGCCCCGGGAGCGCGTCGCCGCGCTTTGGGAGCAGTTCGACCAGGGAACCCAGCGGGCGATCCTGCGGCTGCACCGCTGGGCCAGCGCCGCGCGCGTGCTGGAGCTCGCGCAGGCGCTGGGCGGCCTCCCCGTGCCAACCCTCGTGCTGTGGGGCGCGCGCGACGGCTGGTATCCCCCCGGGCTGGCCGCGCAGTGGGTGGACCGCCTGCCCGCCGCCACGCTCGAGGTGGTGCCCGAGGCGGGCCACTGGCCCTGGCTCGACCGCCCCGAGGTGGCCGAGCGCATCGCCGCGTTCCTGGCGCAGCGGTGAGACGGTCCGGGCTGCCCCTGCGCGACCCGCGCCGCGTGGCCCCCGTCGCGCTGGCGGCGGCGCTGGCCGCCGCCTACGCGATCCTCTCGCCGCCCAGCCTCGACCTGGCCGCCCACCTGCTGCGGGCCAGGCTGTTCTCGGCGGAGGGTTTTGGCCTGTGGAACAACTGGTGGTACGGGGGCCATCACATCCTCCTCTACAGCGTGCTGTTCCCCGCCGTCGCCTCGGTGCTGGGGCCGCAGGTGGCGGCGGCGATCGCGGCGACCGTGACCGCGATCCTGTTCGACGCATTGGTCCACCGCCACTGGGGTGAGCGCGCGTGGCTGGGGTCGCTGTGGTTCGCCGCGGGCACCGCCACCAGCCTGTACACGGGCCGCCTCACGTTCGCGTTCGGCCTGGCGGGCGCGGTGGCGACCGCGCTGGCGCTCCAGCGCCGCCGCCCCGCGATCGCCTGCGCCCTGGCCCTCCTCACGGCGCTGGGCAGTCCCGTGGCGGCGCTGTTCGCCGCGTTGGCGGGCGCCGCCGACGTGCTCGGCGGCGTGGTGGGGCGACGCCGCCTGAGCGCGGCCGCGCCGGGGGTGGCGGTCGCGCTCGTCGCGCTGGCGCCGGTCGGGCTGCTGGCGCTGGCCTTCCCCGAGGGCGGCACCGAGCCGTTCGCCTTCTCGGCCTTCTGGCCGATCCCGGTGATGGCGGCCGGGGCGCTGGCGCTCGTCGATCGCCGCGACACCAAGCTGGTGGCCGGCGTGGTCCTCTACACGCTCGGCTGCGTCGCCTCGTTCGCCCTCTCGACCGCGATCGGAAGCAACTCGGCCCGGCTCGGCGAGCTGGTGGCGGGGCCACTGGCCGCGCTGGTGCTGTGGCCGCGGCGGCGGTGGGCTCTGCTGGCATTGGCGCCGCCCCTCCTCTACGTCCAGTGGCACGCGCCGGTGCGCGACCTCACCACCGCGGTGGGCGACCCCACGGGGACGAGCGCGTACTACCGGCCGCTGCTGCGCTTCCTGGAGCGCCAGCCCGGACCGCCGTTCCGCGTCGAGATCCCGTTCACGCGCTTTCACTGGGAGGCCTACGCCGTGGCGCCGCGGTTCCCGCTCGCGCGTGGCTGGGAGCGCCAGCTCGACATCGAGCGCAACCACCTCTTCTACGGCGGCCGGCTGGACCCGGCCACCTACCGAGCCTGGCTCCGCCAGCTCGCGGTGCGCTACGTGGCGGTGTCCGACGGCGGCCTCGACTACTCGGCGGTGCGCGAGGTGGCGCTCATCGACCGCGGCCTGCCGTACCTGCGCCTGGTGGCCCGTCTCGCGCACTGGCGGGTCTACCGCGTCCTCGGAGCCACCGGCCTGGCCGGCGGCGCGGCCACACTGACCGCGATCGGCCCGGACTGGCTGGCGCTGAGGGCCACCCGCCCCGGCCCGGTGTACCTCCGCGTGCGCTACACGCCGTACTGGGCGATCACGCGCGGCAGCGGCTGCGTGGCGCCCGCGGGCCAGTTCACGCGGCTCGAGCTGCGCCGGGGAGGACCGGTCCGGGTGGCGATCCGCTTCGCGGTGGACCGCATCGGTGCGGCCAATCCACGATGCGACTCGGGGAAGGGGCACGATGTGGCTGGAGGTGGCCGCCGTTAGGATTGCCCTCGATGCCGCGGGCCGTGAGGGCAATCGAGGCACGGCTGATGCCGCACGGGTGGATGGACGTCGTCCGCCAGCTGCTGCTGTTCGTGGGCGCGTTCATGCTCTACAACGCGGTTCGCCTGGCCGTGGCGCCCGGCCCGGACCTCTACAAGCCGTTCGGCAACGCGATGCGCATCATCGACTTCGAGCGGGCGGCGCACATCTTCATCGAGCCGAGCGTCCAGGCGTGGACGCAGAACGTCCACTGGCTGATGGACGCCGCCGACTGGACCTACCTCAACGGCCACTTCCTGCTCACCGTGGGCGCGCTGGTGTGGATGTACGCGCGGCGCAACGAGTCGTTCTACTTCGTGCGCAACGTGCTGATGACCTCGATGGCGATCGCCCTGGTCGGCTACTGGCTCTACCCGACCGCCCCTCCCCGACTGATGCCCGAGTGGGGCTTCACCGACTCGGTCTCGCAGTTCCTCACCGGCGGCACCGGCTGGATCGACAACTCGCCGGCCAAGCTGGTGACCAACTTCTACGCGGCGGTGCCCTCGATGCACGTCTGCTTCGCGGTGATCATCGGCGCCTCGGCGGCGAGGCTGGTGAGGCGGCGGTGGGCCAAGGCGCTGTGGGCGTCCTATCCGCTGGTGGTGACCTTCGTCGTGGTGGCGACGGCCAACCATTTCCTCACCGACGTGTTCCTCGGAGCCCTGACCGCGGCGCTGTCGACCCTCGTCGCGCACCGGCTGCTGGCCCGCGTCCGGCCCCAGGTGTGGACCTTCGGGCAGGCGACGGCGTAGCCATGGCCGGCCCGACAGCCACGCCTCCCCGGGTGCGCCGGCCGCGCCGGCAGCGTCGCCGCGAGGGCCCGACGACGCAGGAGCTCATGCGCAGCCGGCTGATCGAGTCGCGCCTGACCCCCAACGCGATCTCGCTCACCGGGTTCGCGCTCAACCTGGCGGCCGCCGGCCTGGTGGTCGGCCGCCTGTTCTTCCTGGCCGGCGTCGCGTTCATCGCCGGCTCGGTGATGGACACGCTCGACGGGCGCTACTCGAGGATGTCCGGCAAGGGGACGGCGTTCGGCGCCTTCCTGGACTCGACGCTCGACCGCCTGGAGGAGGGCATCGTGCTGGCCGCGGTCGGCGCCTACTTCGCCACCCGCCACGACGCGGGGGCGGTGGCGGCGGTCGTCGCCGCCGTGCTCTTCTCGCTCATGGTCTCCTACACCAGGGCTCGGGCCGAGGCGCTGGGCGTGGCGTGCAAAGTCGGGCTGGCCACGCGCCCCGTCCGCGTCGTGATCCTCGCCGCCGGGCTGGTGTTCGCCAAGGGGGCCTCGCTCGGACACTTCGAGCTGCTCGCCCCCGCGGTGTACGCGCTGGCCGCGCTGGCCGTGCTCACCACCGTCCAGCGGATCGTGTACGTGCACCGGCAGCTCAGGAGCTCGGGCGATGTGTAACAAACCGACCGCTGAGGGATACCTTCAGCCGTGAGCGAAACCAGCGGTTCGGCAAACGGCGCCGCGCGCCATCAGCCCGAGAAGGTTCGGGTGGCCATCATCGGGGTCGGCAACTGCGCCAGCTCGTTCGTGCAGGGCGTCCACTACTACGCGGACGCCGACCCGACCCAGTCGGTGCCGGGGCTGATGCACGTCGACCTCGGCGGCTACCACGTGCACGACATCGAGTTCTCCGCCGCCTTCGACATCGACGCCGAGAAGGTCGGCAAGGACCTCTCGGAGGCGATCTTCTCCGGGCAGAACAACACGCTGCGGTTCTGCGAGCGCGTGCCCAGCCTGGGGATCGAGGTGCGCCGAGGGATGACCCACGACGGCCTCGGCAAGTACCTCAGCCAGAAGATCACCAAGGCGCCGGGGCCCACCGCGGACATCGTCGGCATCCTCCGCGACACCCGCACCGACGTGGTCGTCTCCTACCTGCCGGTGGGCTCCGAGCAGGCCACCAAGTGGTATGTCGAGCAGGTGCTGGAGGCCGGCTGCGCCTTCGTCAACTGCATCCCGGTGTTCATCGCCCGCGAGGACTACTGGAACAAGCGCTTCAAGAAGGCCGGCCTGCCGATCATCGGCGATGACATCAAGTCGCAGGTGGGCGCCACGATCGTCCACCGCGCCCTGGCGCGGCTGTTCCACGACCGCGGCGTGAGGCTCGAGCGGACCTCGCAGCTCAACGTCGGCGGCAACATGGACTTCTACAACATGCTCGAGCGGGAGCGGCTGGAGTCCAAGAAGATCTCCAAGACCAACGCCGTGACCTCGATCATGGGCCACACGCTCCCCGCCGACGACGTCCACGTGGGGCCCTCGGACTACGTTCCGTGGCTGACCGACCGCAAGTGGGCCCACATCCGGCTGGAGGGCGAGGCGTTCGGCGACGTGCCGCTCAACGTCGAGCTCAAGCTCGAGGTGTGGGACTCGCCGAACTCCGCCGGGATCGTGATCGACGCGGTGCGGCTGTGCAAGCTCGCGCTCAACAACGGCCTGGCCGGACAGCTCGACGGGCCGAGCTCCTACCTGATGAAGTCGCCGATGCACCAGCGGCCGGACGACGAGGCGCGCCAGCTCACCGAGGCGTTCATCAAGAAGTACGCCCGCAAGCAGGCCAGGCGGCCCGCCGCCGCCAGGTAGCGCGGACTATCCTCACCGCGTGCCCGCGGCCGAACCGCTCGCGATCGCCCAGGTGACGCCGTTCGCCTGGGAGGCGGACAGCGAGGTGGGGCGGCACGTGCGGGGGGTGGCGGCCGAGCTGGCGGCTCGGGGGCACCGCGTGGTGATCATCGCCCCGTCGGAGTCCACCGCGCTGGTGCGGGATTCGCGGCGTGCCATCCGGTCCTCTCCCGAGGGGCTGCTGGAGCGCGCGCGCGGCGAGCCGGTGCTGCTGGGCGTCGGCGAGGTGCTCCCCTTCTCTCCGGCCCGCCGCCGGGCGGCCTCGCTGCCGGTCGACGTGGCGCGCACGGTGGAGGAGGCGCTGGCCAACCTGGCGCTCGACATCGTCCACGTCCACGAGCCGTTCGCGCCGAGCGCCTCCAGCTCGGCGCTTCGCCACTCGCGGGCGCTAAACGTGGCCACCTTCCACTCCCCCACCGAGCGGCTCGTCTCCACCCAGCTGGCCCGGCCGCTGACGCGGCTGCTGCTCGCCCGGCTGGACGCCAGGGTGGCCAGCTACCGGGCCGCGCAGGATCTGCTGGCGCGGTACTTCCCCGGCGAGTACCGGGTGATCCTGCCCGGCGCGGAGGTCGAGGCTCCCGGCCCCGAGCGCTCTCGGGGCGGCCCGGTGGAGATCGTCATGCTGGCGGCCGAGGAGCGGGGCGCGCTTCGCACCTTCCTGCGGGCGCTGCGCCTGCTGCCGGCCGAGCCCGACTGGCGCGCGACCGTCTGGTCACCGCGGCCGCTGGCGGCGCCGGCCACGCTCTCGCGGAGGCTGCGCGAGCGGCTGACGCTGCTCGACGGGCGCGATGGCGGCGACGCGATCCTGCGGCGCGGCGACGTCGTCGTCCTCGCCTCCGACGGACTTCGCCCCTCGCCGGGAACGCTCGTCCGGGCGCTGGCCAGCCGGTGCGTGCCGGTCGTCTCGCGCCTCCCCGTCTACCAGGAGCTGGTCGGCGAGGGCGGCTTTCAGTTCGACGCCTCCGAGGCGCAGGTGCTGGCCAGCCATCTGACCCGCCTGATCGGCGAGCCGGGGCTGCTGGAGCGCAGCCGGCAGGAGCTCGAGCGCCTCACGCCCCGCCTCGGGTTCGGCCGGGTGGCGGACGAGCTGGAGGAGGTCTACTCGGCCCTGGCCGCCAAGCGGCGCGACCCCAGCGGCGACCGGCGGCTGCGCTCGCGGCTGGCCTCCCGGCGGCTCATCGACGTCGACCTGCACATGCACACCGACCACTCCCACGACTGCGCCACGCCGGTCGAGGTGCTGCTGGCCGAGGCCAAGGCACGCGGCCTGGGCGCGATCGCGATCACCGACCACAACGAGGTGTCGGGGGCGCTCGAGGCGCGCGCCAAGGCCGACGGCATCACCGTGATCGTGGGCGAGGAGGTCAAGACGGCGGACCAGGGCGAGGTGATCGGCCTGTTCATCGAGCGCAAGATCGAGCGGGGAATGACCCTCCAGGAGACGATCGCCGAGATCAGGCGCCAGGGGGGGCTCGTGTACATGCCCCACCCGTTCGACCGGCTTCACTCGGTCCCCGATTACGAGCATCTGCTCCCCGTGCTCGACGAGGTGGACGCGATCGAGGTGTTCAACCCGCGGGTGGCGATCTCCGAGTTCAACGACGAGGCGGTCCGGTTCGCGGCCAAGTACCGGATCCCGGCCGGCGCCGGCTCGGACGCCCACGTGCCGCAGGGCCTGGGCTCGGTACGCATCCGCATGCGCGAGTTCGACGGGCCGCAGGAGTTCCTCCAGTCGCTGCGCGACGCCGACATCGTCCGCAACCCGGCCAGCCTCCTGTACGTCCAGGCGCTGAAGTTCCTCCAGACCAGGGCCCTCCCCGGGCCGGCCCGCCGGGCCGCCCGCGACCGCCGCGTCCGCCGCGCCACCGGGCGCAGCCACAGGCGCTCGGGCGGCGCGCCCTCGCGCAAGTCCTGATGCATTCGCAAGGACAAGCCCCACCGCCGTCCAATCCGCTAGCAGTGCCCACCACCGACGACGAGATCCGCGAGAAGTACCTGGAGCGGGCGATCCGGGAGCTGAACGCCTTCTCACGCCAGGTCCAGTCCTGCACCGAGTGCCCGCGCGGCGCCCTCATGCCGGTGCTCGGCTCCGGCCACCCCCAGGCCGACATTTTCCTGCTCAAGTACGCGGCCCGGCCCGCGGAGGTGGAGGAGGGCGTGGCCTTCTACGGGCGGTCGGGCAACGCGCTGATGAAGTCGCTCAAGCGCCTGGCGATCGACCCGTTGGCGGTGTACGGCACCCTGTGCGTCAAGTGCCCGGTCCCGGACCCGGCGATGGCCGACCCCAGCTGCGTGGCGCGACTGGTCGAGGAGCTCGCGATCGTCGCCCCGAAGATCGTGGTCGTCATGGGCGAGGAGGCCCTCGCCGTGCTCGAGGAGCTCGAGATCCCGCTGCGCCGGCCGCTGCGGCCGCAGATGGGGACGATCCAGCGGCTCACCCCGACGGTCGACGCGCTCTACGTGCCCAACATCGACGAGGCGCTCGACGAGGAGGCGTCCAAGCGCCGGTTCTGGACGGCGTTCCGCGTGCTCGGGCAGTGGTGGGCCGACCTGCCGCCCTACTGAGCGCGCGGCCCTGACCCGGCGGGCATAACCGGGCGGCCAACCGGGCGGCCCCAACCGGGCGGGCCCGACCGGGCGGCCCCAACCGGGCGGGCCCGACCGGGCGGCCCCAACCGGGCGGGCATAACCCCGCGGCCCCAACCCCGCGGCCCTGACCCCGCGGCCCCAACCCCGCGGCCCTGACCCGGCGGCCCCAACCCGCAAACGTGACAGGCTGGCGGCCTGAGGGCGAGTGCGTCACGTTGACCCGCTGTGGGCGGGCAAACGTGACGCGCTGACGGGCGGGCAGCGGGCTTGTCACGTTTGCGGGTTGGGGGGCGGGGGGCGGGTGGTGCGGCAGCGGCGCGCGCACGGCGGGCGGCCCGGCCGGGCGCAACTCGCATCGGCGGCGCGCGCCGGGCGACGCGGCGGCGCCGCGGACCGCCCCCCTCCCCGACCCGGTCTACTCCCCCTCGATGAAGCCTGCCTCGTCGGCCTCCAGCCCCGGCTCGTCCTCGGCGGCGTGAATCGAGCACAGGGCCGGGCCGCCGTGCTCCATCACGGCCTGGATCTCGGCCGGAGTGAGCTTGGCGCCGCACTCCTCGCAGCGGTCGGACACCTGATCGAGAGTCTTCTCTTCGAGGTCCATGGGGCGAGTCTAACCGCCGGAGGGCCCGTCCATGCGGAGGATGATCTTGCCGAGCTTGCCACCGGCCGCGAAGCGGTCGTAGGCCTCGGCCGCGCGCTCGAGGTCGTACTCGGCGGCCACGGGCACGCACACCGCTCCCGCCGCGAGCAGGGGCAGCACCGAGCGCTCCACCGCCCTCGCACTGAGCGCCTTCTCCTCCAGCGGTCGCGCGCGTAGGGTGGAGCCGTGGATCCGCGCCCGCTTGGCCATCAACGCGCCGAGGTTGAGCTCGCCCCTGGCGCCCGCGCCGATCCCGATCACCGCGATCCGGCCGCCCGTGCCCAGGGCGCTCACGTTCTCGGCCAGGTTGGGCGCGCCCACCAGCTCGAGAATCACGTCGAACGGGCCGCGCGCGCCGAACCCCTCGGGGGCGATCGCCTCGGCGCCCAGGGCGGCCACCCGCTCGCGCAGGCGCTCGTCGCGCACGGTGGCGGTCACGCGGGCGCCGGCCGCGCGCCCCAGCTGGATCGCCGCCGTGCCGACCCCCCCGGCGCCCCCGTGCACGAGCAGCCGCTCGCCGCTGCACAACCCGGCCTGGGTGAAGAGCGCGTCGTGGGCGGTGGTGAACACCTCGGGCACGCCCCCCGCCGCCGCCCACTCCAGCGGCTCGGGCACCGGCATCAGGACCCGCTCGTGGACGACCGCCAGCTCGGCCTGGCCGCCCCCGGCGACGATCCCCATCACGCGGTCGCCCTCGCGAAAGCGGGTCGAGCCCGGGCCGAGCGCCGCCACCTCGCCGGCCAGCTCCAGGCCGGGGATGTCCTGCGGGGCGCCGGGGGGCGCCGGGTAGAGCCCGCGCCGCTGAAGCATGTCGGCGCCGTTGACGCCGGCCGCGCGCACCCGCACGAGCACCTCTCCCGTCCCGGGCTGGGGATCGGGATGGTCCTCCACGCTCAGCCGGCCCTCCCGGATCGTCACCGCGCGCACGGCAAGGGAGCCTAGCCACCCGCACGGCTCGGCGCCGCGGCACCTAGCCAGGCGCGCGGCTCGGCGCCGGGGTGCCTAGCCACGCACGATCTCCGCCACGCACTCGATGTGCGGGGTGTGGGGGAACATGTCGATGGGGCGGACCCGGCGCAGCTCGTAGCCCGCCTCCACGAGCTGCGCCGCATTGGGGGCAAGCGTCGTGGGGTTGCAGGAGACGTAGACGATCCGTTCGGGCGCGGCCTCGATGACGCGCCGCACCACCTTGCGCGAGAGACCGGCGCGGGGCGGGTCGACCACCACGACGTCGGGGCGACCCGCCTGGGCGGTCAGCTCGCGCAGGGCCAGGCGGACGTCGCCGGCGAAGAACCGGGCGTTGGCCACCTCGTTGAGGCGGGCGTTGGCGATCGCGTCGGCGACCGCCTCCTCCACCACCTCGAGTCCCCACACCTCGGCGGCGCGCGGAGCGAGCATCAGCGCGATCGTCCCGATCCCGCTGTAGAGGTCGAAGACGCGCTCGGTGCCGCGCAGCCGGGCGTACTCGATCGCCACCGAATACAGCCGCTCGGCCATCTCGGTGTTCGTCTGCAGGAAGGCGTGGGGCGAGAGGAGGATCCGCATGCCGCCGATCATCTCCTCCAGGCGATCGGATCCCGCCACCACCGTCGTGTCGCCCCCCTGCGTGGTCTCCCCCGGGCTGTCCAGCCGCGTCCAGAGCAGCCCGTCGAACGGCCGGGCGGCCTCGGCCAGCGCGGGCAGACCGAGCGCCGCCTCCGCGCCCGAGGCGGTGATGAGGCGCGCCTGGAGCTGCCCGGTCCGCCGGCCCTCGCGGATCACGAGGTTGCGCAGCACGCCCTGCCCGAGGCGGCGGTCGTAGGCCGCCAGGCCCCGCTCGCGGCAGAAGGCGACGATCCGCTCGCGCAGCGCGTTGGCCGGCTCGGAGGCCAGCAGGCAGTCTCGGATCTCGACGATCTCATCCCAGCGGCCGGGCGCGTGAAAGCCGCAGACCAGCCGGCCGTCCGGCGCGGTGCCGAACGAGTACTCGAGCTTGTTGCGATAGCGCCACGTCTGCTCGGCGGGCACGATCGGCTCGAGCTCGAAGCCCTCGAGGCGGCCGAGGCGCCGCAGGGCCTCCTCCACCTGGGCCTGCTTGACCTCGAGCTGGCGCTCGTAGGGCAGCACCTGCCAGGGGGCGCCCGGGTGCTCGGCGCGCGGCGGCACGCGGTCGCCGGAGGGCTCCAGCAGCTGGACCGCCACCGCCTCGGCGTACCCGCGCTTCGACCGGCGCACGACCGCCCGCACGCGGTCGCCCGGCACCGCGCCGGAGACGAACACCACGTATCCATCCAGACGCGCCACCCCGGCGCCGCCGAAGGCCAGCGACTGGACGCTCAGCTCGAGCTCCTGCCCGCGGGCGGGACGCTGCGTCGCCTGTCCGGGGGCGTCGTTCACCCCCCCAGGATGACAGGCCTAGGCGAGCGCCCGATCGATCGCTCCGAGCACCGACTTGCGGTTGGCGTGCCGGCGCTCGTAGTCGCGCAGGGCGCGCAGCTCCGCCGGGCTGAGCCGCCCGAGGCGCTCCTGGATCCGGGCCGCGGTCATCTCGTCGTAGCCCTCGATCGGCGGCGAGGGGGCCATGCCCACGGTCCGCCGCGCGACCCGCGTGGCGGCGTCGAGCTGCTGGCGGCCGAGCCCCAGCACTCGCTCGATCTCGCAGAGCAGCTCGTCGGTCTGCTGTCGCCCCCGTCGCACGAGCTCCAGGACGAGCTCGTTGGCGTCCGAGCGGGTGATGCGGCCGCGCTCCACCGCCTCCTCGAGCGTCTCCTGGATGCGCTCCTTGGAGAGCACGACCAGCCCCAGGGGATTGAGGATCCGCTCGATGAGCGCCTCGACGAACGAGGGCGCGCCGCTCGCGCTCTCATCCCTCCCTGGACCCGAGGACTTCGCTGCCACCATCCGTTTAGGCATAGATTCCCCTCCGGCGCGGGTTCCAAGCCGGTTTCACACCAGCAGCTCCAGCAGCGCCTTCTGGGCGTGGCGCCGGTTCTCGGCCTGGTCCCAGATCCGCTGGCGGTCTCCGTAGAGGACGTCCTCGGCGATCTCCTCGCCGGGATGGGCGGGCAGGCAGTGCAAAGCGATCGCGTGCGGCGCGGCGAGCGACAGCAGAGCGGAGTCGAGGCGGTAGGGCTCGAGCGCGCGGCGCCGCTGCTGCGCGGAGGCGGGATCGTCACTCATGCTCACCCACACGTCGGTGTAAAGGGCGTCGGCTCCGCGGGCCGCCTCCCGCGGGTCGTCGGTGAGCCGGGCGCCCGGCGCCGAGCCGTCGAGGCTGAAGCCGGGCGGCGAGGCCACGCGGACCTCGAGCCCCGCGGCGGCACCGAGCAGCGCCAGGGAGCGCGCGACGTTGTTGCCGTCGCCCACGTAGGCGACCCGCAGCCCCTCCAGACGGCCGAAGGCCTCGCGGAGGGTGAGCAGGTCGGCCAGGGCCTGGCAGGGGTGGTGCCGGGGCGTGAGCATGTTGAACACCGGGACGGTGGCGTGCTCGGCCAGCTCGGCGACCAGCTCGTCGGAGCCGCTGCGCGCGCCGATCGCCGCGACGTGACGGGAGAGGACGTAGGCGGTGTCCCGCACCGACTCGCCGCGAGTCAGCTGGAGGTCCTCGGTGCGCAGGAGCATCGGATGGCCGCCCAGCTCGACGATGCCCGCCTCGAAGGACACCCGCGTCCGCGTGGAGGGCTGCTGGAAGAGGAGCGCCACCGTGCGCCGGGCCAGGGCGTCCGAGCGCAGCGGCGCCGCCTTGAGCTCGGCGGCGCGGTCGATCAGGGAGATCAGCTCCTCACGGGAGAGCTCCTGGCCGGTGATGAAGTGCCGCGTCAAGGCCGGAAGTGTACGTTGCCCCCATGCGCGTGCTGACGTGGAACCTGATGCACGGGCGCGCGTCGCCGGGCGCCGGGCGCGACCTCTTGGAGGACTTCGCCCTCCTGTTGGCCGGCTGGGAGTGGGAGGTGGCGCTGCTGCAGGAGGTGCCGCCCTGGTGGCCGGCGGAGCTGGCGCGGCGGTCAGGCGCCGCGTGGCGGCTCGTGCTCACCTCGCGCAACTTCGCCCTGGAGCTGCGACGGGCGGTGGCGGTGCGCTTCCCGGACCTGATCAAGTCCAACGGCGGCGGCGCCAACGCGATCCTCGTCCGCGCCCCCGAGGACGTCACCGAGCACCGCATCCACCGCCTGGGGTGGTTTCCCGAGCGGCGCTGGATGCACGCGGTGAGGCTCTCGAGCGGCGTGTGGGCGGCCAACCTGCACACCGAGGCGAGCGCGGCCCAGGGGCGGCGGGCGGCGGCGCTGTTGCGGGAGTGGGCGGGCGCCGAGCCCGCGGTCCTGGGCGGTGACTTCAACGTGCGCGCGCCGGTGCTGGCGGGGTTCGAGCGGGCGGGCGGCCGGGGCGTGGACCAGGTCTACGTCCGCGGGCTGGCGGCGGGCGAGACGGTCGTGCTCGAGCGCGGCTCGCTGTCCGATCACGCCCCGGTGGTGGTGAGCGTCTCAGCCGCGGGCGGCGCGTAGCCCGAAGCCGCGCAGCACCAGGAGCGCCTTCTCCCCCAGCGTCCCGCGGGCCGGCAGGACGCCGAGCTGGACGGCGGCGTCGTAGAGGTCGAAGAAGGCGCGCACCCGCAGCAGCCGCCCCCCCTCCCGCTCGCAGTAGAAGACGCAGTGCACGACGAGGAAGCGGTTGGTCGCGGGCAGGCCCTCCAGCGGCCCGCGGTGGGTGGCCAGGAGCTTGCTCGGCGCCGCCAGGAACCGGCCGCTGGCCAGCCGCTCCCCGGTGCGCTCCAGGCGCGCGTCGGGGAAGGCGGCCCACAGCCGGGCGGCGTGGCGCCCGAGGTCGGCGGGGCCCTCCAGCGGCTCGCCGCACAGCGGGTCCTCGTAGTGGACGTCCGGGGTGCAGAGGGAGACGAAGGCCGCCGTGTCCCGGCCCGACCACGCCGCCTCCCAGGCGTCGACCAGCTCGTCGGCGGACGCCCTCACCCGCGGAGGGCGTCCTCGGGCGCGTCGAAGACCGGCAGCCCCTCCTCGGGGGTGGAGGCCTCGGCGTAGCGCCGGCGCGGGATCCGCCCCGCGGCGCGGGCCAGCGCGCCGGCCTCGATGGCCAGGCGGATGCCCCGGGCCATCGCCACGGGATCGTGGGCGCGGGAGATCGCGCTCGCGCACAGGACCGCGTCGCACCCCAGCTCGATCGCCAGCACGGCGTCGGAGGCGGTCCCGACGCCGGCGTCGAGGATCACCGGCACCTCGGCGCGCTCGACGATGATCGAGATGTTGTAGGGGTTGCGGATGCCCATCCCCGAGCCGATCGGCGAGCCGAGCGGCATCACGGCGGCGCAGCCGACGTCCTGCAGGCGCCGGGCGAGCACGGGGTCGTCGTTGGTGTAGGGGAGCACGACGAAGCCGTCGTCGACCAGCGCCTCGGCGGCGGCGACCAGCTCCACCGCGTCGGGGAGCAGCGAGCGGTCGTCCCCGATCACCTCGAGCTTGATCCAGTCCGTGCCGAACGCCTCGCGCGCCAGCTGCGCAGTGATGATCGCGTCGCGGGCGGTGAAGCATCCCGCGGTGTTGGGCAGGACCTCGGCGCCCGCCTCGCGCACCACGTCCAGGATCGAGCCGCGGGCGCCCGGGTCCAGCCGGCGCAGCGCCACCGTGCACAGCTCGGCGCCCGCGGCGGCCAGGGCCTGGGAGAGCAGCTCGTGGTTGACGAACCCGCCGGTGCCCAGGATCAGGCGCGAGCGCAGCTCGCGCCCGGCGATCACGAGCGGGCGCAGCGGCGCGCTCATCCTCCCTGCACCGCCGCCACGATCTCCACGCGCGAGCCCGCGGGGACCTCGGTCGTCGCCCACGCGCCGCGCGGCACGACCTCCCCGTCCAGGGCGACCGCGACGCCCCGCCCGTCCGGCGCGACGCTCAGGGAGCCGACCAGCGCGGCCACGCTGGTGCCCTCCTCCAGCTCGCGAGCCTGCCCGTTGACCAGCACCCGCATCTCAGACTCCCACCGACATCGGCTGGAAGCGTGTGGGCGCGAACGGCGTCGCCACCTCGGGCGCCTGGGAGCCCTCCAGGCAGCTCACCACGATCTGCGCCGTGATCGGCGCCAGCAGGATCCCGTTGCGGAAGTGGCCCACCGCCCAGTGCAGCCCCTCGACCGCGCCCGGGCCCAGCGCCGGCAGCCCATCGGCGGTGGCCGGGCGCAGCCCGGCGATCAGCTCGTCGATCACCAGCTCCGAGAGGCCCGGCACCAGCTCGATGGCGTCCCGCAGCAGCTCGAACATCGGCCCCGCCGTGACCGTGGTGTCGAACCCCCGCTCCTCCATCGTCGCCCCGAGCACGTAGCGTCCGTCGCCGCGCGGTACCAGGTAGGCCCCGGCCAGCCGCAGCACGCGGCGAGTGAGGCCGGGCCCGGCCGGATCGTGCAGCCGCATGAGCTGCCCCTTGACCGGATGGACGGGAACCCGGGCCGGCTCGGGTATGCCGCCCAGGCCGTCGGCCCACGCGCCCGCGGCGATGAGGACGCTCTGCGCCCGGAGGCGCTCGCCGTCGGCCAGCGCGACCCCGGTCACCCGCTCGCCCGCGCAGAGCAGCTCGCGCGCCTCGGCGCCGGCGCGAACCTCGGCGCCCGCCCGCCGGGCGGCGAGCGCGAGCGCCTCGGTGAGCCGGCGCGGGTCGATCGCGTGATCGCCGGGCACATCGAGCGCCAGGCGGACGGTGGGGGCCAGCGAGGGCTCGAGCGCGCGCGCCTGGCTCGGGCGCAGCCGGCCCACGCTCAGGCCGAGGTGCCGGTGCACCTCGAGCTCTCGCTCCAGCGACTCGGCGTCGTCGCGGTCGCGGGCCACCACGAGCGTGCCGTAGCCGTGGTAGCCGGGGTCGATCCCGGTCGCCTCGCGCAGCTCCTCGACCAGCCCGGGGTAGAGCGCGGCGCTGGCGATGCCCAACCGGAGCAGCGGCAGCTCGGTGAGGCGCGTCTCGGTCACCGGGGCGAGCATTCCCGCCGCCACCCAGGAGGCCCCCCCGCCCGGCTGGGCCCGCTCGAGCACCACCACGCGCAGCCCCCGCTGCGCCGCGCGCCACGCGACTGTCAAGCCGATGACCCCGCCTCCCACGACGGCGAGGTCGAATGCGCTGCGCTCGTGGTCTGTCAACTGCTGCGATCGTAGCGTGGCGCCCATGCCAGACTTGGCCGGTGAGCACACGCCGGCAGCGCCTCGCCCGGGCGCGTCTGTACCTGGTCTGCGACCGCCCCGCGCGGGGGTGGCTGGAGGCCTCGCTGCGCGGCGGGGTCGACATCGTGCAGCTGCGGATGAAGGACGCCGACGAGGAGGAGATCCTCGCCGCCGCGGCCCTGGTGGCCCGCGCGTGCGCCGAGCACGGAGCGCTGTTCATCCTCAACGACCGCCCCGACCTGGTGGCCGAGGCGGGGGCCGACGGCGTCCACGTCGGCCAGGACGACGCCCCGGTGGCGCAGGCGCGGGCGGTGGTCGGAGCCGACCGGCTGGTGGGGCTCTCCACGCACAGCCCGGCGCAGATTCGCGCCGCCGGCGGCGCCGACTACATCGGTGTCGGGCCGGTGTTCGAGACCCCGACCAAGCCGGGGCGGCCGGCGGTGGGGCTCGAGCTGGTCCGCCACGCCGCCCGCTGCGCGCCGGTGCCGTTCTTCGCCATCGGCGGGATCGACGTGGCCAACGTGGCGGCGGTGGCCTCGGCCGGGGCAGGGCGGGTCGCGGTGGTGCGGGCGCTGGCGCGGGCAAGGGACCCGGAGGGCGCGGCGCGCAGCCTGCGCGCGGCGCTGGAGGGCGGGGAGGCGCGCCTTGGGGCAGCGTAGCCGCAAGCGGGGCCGTCGCGAGCCGCTCCCCCGCCCGGCGACGGCCGCCGGGGAGGTGAGCCGCTCCGAGCAGCGCAACGCCGCGGTCCGGGCCACGCTCACGCCGTTTCGCCCCGGCGAGCGGCCGTGGGTGATCACGGTCGGCGCGCTGCTGGCGGCGGGCAACGGGCTCGTCCAGCTGATCCTGTTCGCCGCCGGGGTGAAGCTGAAGGTCGCCGGCACCCATCCGCAGGCCTTCTCGGTGATCGTGTTCGCGGTGCTGATGTTCGTGTGCGCGGGCGGGATGTGGCGGATGCGCTACTGGGCGGTGCTCGGCTTCCAGGCGCTGCTGGCGATCGTGATCCTCACCTTCGCGCTGGTGCTGCTGCGGGCCAGCAGCATCCTCGGAGCGGTCATCTCGCTGAGCGTGGTCGCCCTGGGGGGCCTGCTCTTCTACCGGCTGGTGCGCGTCCTGAGCCGCATCCAGATGCCGAAGTACCCGGGTCGATAGGCTGCCCGGGCGCATGCCGGACACCTCCTACGACTGCGTGATCATCGGCTCGGGCCCCGGCGGGTACGTGGCGGCCATCCGGGCCGCCCAGCTGGGGATGAAGACCGCCGTGGTCGAGCGCGAGGACGCGGTCGGCGGGCGCTGCCTGAACTACGCCTGCATCCCCGCCAAGGCCGTGCTGCGCTGCGCCGACGTGCTCACCGAGGTCCGCGAGGCGTCGGAGTTCGGCATCACGGTCGGGGAGCCCGAGGTGGACTGGAAGGCCGTCTCCGAGCGCCGCCGCCGGGTGATCAAGACGCTCACCGGCGGCGTGGCGGGGCTGTTGAAGAAGAACGGCATCGAGCTGATCGAGGGCGAGGGCAGGCTGGCGGGCGCGGGCGCCGTGGCGGTCGGCAACGCGCAGATGACGGCCAGGACGATCATCCTCGCCACGGGGTCGGTGAAGCGGCCGATCCCCGGCGCCGAGTTCGGGGGACGCGTGATCGGAACCGAGGAGGCCTGGGCGCTCGAGGAGCTGCCCCAGACGATGGCGGTGGTCGGCGCGGGCGCCTCGGGCGCCGAGATCGCCTCGGCCTACGCCCGCCTCGGCACCGAGGTGCTGCTGTTCGAGGCGCTGGAGCGCGTGCTGCCCACCGAGGACGCCGACATCTCCAAGCTCGTCGAACGCGGCCTGAAGCGCCAGGGGATCGCGATCCACACCAGCACGCTGGTCAGCGACGTGACGCCCACCGACGCCGGCGTCGGCTTCCGGCACGGCGAGGAGTCACGCGAGGTCCAGTGGCTGGTGATCGCCACCGGCCGCGCGCCGGACGTCGAGGCGCTCGGCCTGGAGGGCGCCGCCGTGAAGCTCGGCGCCGGCGGGCTGGTGGAGGTCGACGGCGCGATGCGCACGAGCGTCGAGGGGATCTACGCGATCGGAGACCTGGTGCCGGGCCCGGCGCTGGCTCACAAGGCCTCCGAGGAGGGGGTGATCGCGGTCGAGGACGCCGCCGGGATGGCCACCCAGCCGATCGAGTACCTCGACGTCCCGCGGGCGACCTTCTGCACGCCCAACGTGGGCAGCTTCGGCCTCACCGAGGCGCAGGCGCGCGAGCAGGGCCACGATGTGGTGGTCGGCAAGGTCCAGTACGGCGCGGTGGGCGCCGGCACCGTGTACGGCGACCGGACCGGACTGGTCAAGCTGGTGGGCGAGCGCAAGTACGGCGAGCTGCTGGGCGCCCACATCGTCGGAGCCCGGGCCACCGAGCTGATCCAGGAGCTCGTCAACGTGCGGGCGCTGGAGGGCGGCTATCCCGAGGTGGCCCGGATCATCCACGGCCACCCGACCCTCTCCGAAGCGGTGATGGAGGCCGGCCGCGCGGCCGACGGCTGGCTGATCCACGGCTGAGCCGTGGCCGAGCAGCCGGTCTTCTACTACGACCTGGGCAGCCCGGAGTGCTACCTGGCCGCCGAGCGCGCGCTCTCCGGCGGCGGCCCGGTCGCCGAGTGGGAGCCCGTGCTGGCCGCCGAGCTCGGCGGCGAGGAGGCGCCGCCGGACCGGGAGGCGATCGAGCGCCGCGCCCGCCAGTTGGGGATCCAGCCGCTGCGCTGGCCCGAGCGCTGGCCGCCCGACGCCCGCCGCGCGACGCTCGCCGCCACCTATGCCAAGCGGATCGGCCGCGGGGTGGCGTTCTCGCTGGCCGCGTTCCGCCAGGCGTTCGCCGGCGGGCGCGACCTGGCCGAGGAGGACACGATCCTGATCGCGGGCGCCGCCTGCGAGATGCACCCCGCGGCGCTGCTGAAGGGGATCGCCCTGCGCTCCACCGAGGAGGCGCTGGCCGAGGCGATCGAGCGCGCGCGCCGCGACGCCGTCCGCCGCCTGCCCGCCGTGGTCTCGCCGGGATGAGGGCCAACCGCGCCTACGAGCTGATCGTCTCCCGGGGCGGACTGGAGCCCGCCTTCCTGGCCGACGAGGAGCGCCACGACCGGATCGAGGTGGTGTCGGTCGAGGACGGCGAGGTGGCGCTGTTCTGGAACCTCCCGGCCAAGCTGGCCGCCCGGCTGCTCAGGGAGCTGCGCGCCGACCTGATCGCGCTCCAGGCCGACGAGTTCTTCGACAAGTGGGTGGGGGCGGACGCGGAGGATCTCTTCTGAGCGCCGGAGGGGCCAGGGGCGAGGTGACGGTGCTCGAGCCGAGCGCCGCCGAGCGCGCGGTGGCGCGCCGGGCGGCCGAGGCCCGCGCGACGGTCCCGGACGTGGAGCTGTCGGTGGCGGCGCCGGGGGCGCTCAGCACCGCGCGGCTCGTCCACGGCTGCGCGCTGGCGCTGGCCGAGCACCCCCGGGCCAACGGCGCCTACCGCGACGGGCGCTTCGAGCTGTACTCGCGCATCAACATCGGGGTGGTGGTCGCGAGCGCCGAGACCTACCTGATCCCCACCCTGTTCGACGCCGAGCGCAGGTCGGTGGCCGAGCTGGAGCGGGAGCTCGAGGAGCTGGCGGCGGCGGCGCGCGGCGGCACCCTCGCCGCGCCCGCCTTCTCCGGGGCCACGTTCACGGTCTGGAACGCCGGCGAGCTGGGGCTGACCGGGGCCAGCATCCCCCCCGTGCCGCCGCAGGCCGCGGCGCTAGCCGCGGGCACGGCCGAGCTGAGGCTGAGCTGCGACCACCGGATCCTCTACGGAGCCCCCGCCGCCGCCTTCCTGAAGTCGGTCGCGCATCACCTCGATCGCCACCGGGCTTGAGTCCACGAGCACGAAGCGCCGGCGCAGCGCTCGGCACACCGCGCCGAGCGTGCCCGAGCCGGCGAACGGGTCCAGGCACCACCCCCCCGGTCGCGAGGAGGCGGCGACGATCCTCCGCAGCACGCCCTCGGGCTTCTGGGTGGGGTAGCCGGTCTTCTCGCGCCCGTTGGTGGGGACGATCGTGTGGAACCACACGTCGGTCGGCCGCTTGCCCCGGGCCGCCTTCTCGGGACCGACCAGGCCCGGCGCCATGTAGGGCTCGCGCTCGACCGCCTGGGCGTCGAAGTGGTGGGCCCCGGGGGTGCGCACGTAGACAAAAATCGTGTCGTGCTTGGCCGGCCAGCGCCGGCGCGGCTTGGCGCCGTAGTCGTAGGCCCAGATCAGCTCGTTGAGGAACGCCTCGCGGCCGAACAGCTCGTCCAGCAAGAGCTTGCAGTAGTGCGCCTCGCGGTAGTCGATGTGGAAGTAGAGCGTGCCGTGAGGCGCCAGCAGCTCACGGCAGCGGCGCAGGCGAGGCTCCAGGAAGGCCAGGTAGTCCTCGTAGGAGTCCGGGTAGCTCAGGGTGCGCAGGCGCCGGGAGCGGTAGCGGCGACCGCCGAAGCCGACGCGGTCGCCGTCGGCGGCCGCCCGCACCGAGAGCGTGGGGCGCACGCGGGCGCGGCCGGTGTTGAAAGGGGGGTCGAGGTAGACCAGGTCGAAGGTCCCCGCGGGCAGCCGCGCCAGCGCGAGCGAGTTCTCGCCCGCCACCACGAGGTCGTCGTCCAGGGTCAGGTCCCCGTCGGCAGCCACCAGCCGCATCGCCTCCTTATACCGGCGGGAGGGGACGCTCGATAGGATCGAGGCGTGTCCCTAAGCGATCGCGTCGCTGCGCTGCGCGGCTCAGCGCTCGGCGGGAAGATCACCCGATACGCGCTCGGGTCGGTGGTGGCGCTGCTGACCAGCATCGTCGTGTTCGCGCTGCTCTACGTCGCCGGCGTCGGCACGACCGCCGACTCGATCTGCGCCTTCGTGGCCGGCGCGGTCCCCAACTGGATCCTCAACCGGCGCTGGGCCTGGCGGTTGCGAGGCCGTGTGGCGATCGGGCGCGAGGTGGTCGGCTACATCGTGGTGTCGGTGCTCGCGCTCGTCCTGTCCTCGCTGGCCACCGGCTTCACCAACCACCTCGTGCGCGCGATCCCCGCCCACCACGGGATCCGCGTGGCGCTGGTGACGCTGTCCTACGTGTTGGTGCAGGGGGTCCTGTTCGCGGCGAAGTTCATCGCCTACGAGCACTGGGTGTTCTACGGGCGCAGCCGCCTGCGGGCCGCTCTGCGGTCGCGCCACCAGGTGTGGAGCGCGGCGCGCGCGAACCGCACGCCGTAGCGCAGGTTGCCGTCCTTCTTGGTCCGCCCGGCCGCGGCCGTGCGGTCGCGCATCGTGGTGGGGACCTCGGCGAGGCGGAAGCCGCTCAGCGCGGCCGAGATCATCAGCTCGGAGGCCTGGTACTGGGGCTGTTCGAGCGTCACCGTGGCGGTCACCTCGGGGCGCATGGCGCGCAGCCCGCAGGCCGGGTCGGTGATCCGGTGGCGCACGAGCAGGCTGAACAGCGCGCCGAACACGAGCACGCCGAGGTGGCGAACGCGGTCGGTGGTCAGCTCCGCGCCCAGGCGGCGCGACCCGGACACGAAGTCCGCGCGGCCGGCCAGGATCGGCTCCACCACGCGCGCGATCTCCTCGGGCTCGTACTGGCCGTCGGCGTCGATCGTGCAGATGACCTGCGCCCCGCGGGCGCGCGCCAGCCAGTAGCCGAGCTTGAGCGCGGCGCCCTGCCCGCGGTTGACCGGCACGTCGCACACCAGCGCTCCGGCCTGCGCGGCGCGCTGCGCCGTGCGATCGGCGGCGCCGTCCACCACCACGATCACCTCGGTCTGGAGGCCGGCCGCCTCGCGGGGGATCTCCTGCACCACCTCGGCGACGGTCGGCTCCTCGTTGTAGGCGGGGATCACGATCGCCAGCGGCGTCCCGGACCCGGGCGGGTGGGCGGCCAGGAAGGCGCGTGCCGCGTCGCGGTCCACCGGCTCCAGCGCGGCGAGCTCGGCCTCCAGCGGGAAGGCGGCGGTCGACGCCATGATCACCTCGGCGCCCCCACCGCGCCCACGCCGGCCGCGACCGCCTCCAGCGCGACGCCGGACCACTCCTCCCACACGCCGGCAAGTCCGTCCTCGAAGCCGATCCTCGGCTCCCATCCCAGCGAGCGCGCGCGGCCGTTGTCGACGATCACCGCGGGCATCTCGCCCGGCCGGGCGGGCCCGTGGACGACCTCCAGCGGCGCCCCGGTGACGCGCCGCACGGCCTCCACCACCTCCAGCACCGACAGCGAGCGCCCGGCGCCGATCACGGTCGGGCCGGCCCAGCGCTCGTCGAGCAGCCCCAGCCGCACCGCCGCGGTCACGTCGGCGGCGTGGACGTAGTCGCGGACCTGGGTGCCGTCGCCGTAGATCTCGAACCTCCGCCCCAGGCGGATGGCCCGCATCAGGCGAGCCACGATGCTGTCCTTGGCCTGCATCCCCGGCCCGTAGACGTTGGTCAGGCGCAGGACCGCGCAGCGCAGCCCATAGGCCGCCGTGTAGGCGGACATGAGCATCTCGCCGGCCGCCTTGGTGGCGCCGTAGGGGGTGAGCGGGCGCAGGGTCGCCGACTCCGAGATGGCCGGCGCGGTCATGGGGCCGGTGACCGCGTTGGTGGAGGCGAACACGAGCGCGGTGACGCCGGCCTGGCGGCCGGTCTCGAGCAGCAGCTGGGTCGCGGCGACGTTGGTGCGGTAGGTCAGCTCCGGGTGCTCGACCGAGCGCAGCACCGAGGTGACGGCCGCCAGGTGCACGATGGCGTCGCAGCCGCCCCCGAGCGCCTCCCGGAGCACCTCGGGCTCGGCGATGTCGCCGCGCAGCACCTCCACCGAGGGGTCGGGGTGGGGCTCCAGGTCGACCACGCGGACCTCGGCGCCGGCGCCGAGCAGGTCGGCCACCACGTGGCGCCCGATGAAGCCCGAGCCGCCGGTGACGAGCACGCGGCGCCCGGCCAGCGAGTCGGGGGTCACGGAGCCGGGGCGAGCTGGCCCTCGCGCGGCTCGGCCGCGCGCTCGCCATCCGGGCCCACGCCGACGCTCGGCGGCCGCCCGGTCCCGCTCGGCAGCTCGTTGCTGGTCTCAGACCACCTGACCGTGGGCATGATCGAGGCCAAATCGACGCGGTCGCGGTGGCGGTCGACGACGTCGAAGAGGTGGTCGATCAGCGTGGTCGACAGCAGGGTCGGCTTGAGCCCGAGCCCCTCCAGCGCGGTGTGCACGACCTTGTAGTAGTGGTCGTAGAGCTCCACCCGCGGGTTCTCGACGTGGTCGATCGTGACCAGCCGGCCGTCGGCGCCCGACCAGTTCGGGAACTCGCGGGCCACCGTCTCGGCGATCTGCCTGATCGACATCGACTCGGTCATCTGGTTGAAGACCCGGAACTCCCCGCGGTCGGCCGGGTTCTCGGAGGCCAGTCGGATGCACTCGACGGTGTCGACGATGTTGATCAGCCCGCGGGTCTGCGAGCCGTTCCCGTACACGGTGAGCGGGTGGCCGAGGACCGCCTGGATGATCATCCGGTTGAGGACCGTGCCGAACACGCCGTCGTAGTCGAAGCGGGTGGCCAGCCGGGGGTCCAGCTTGGTCTGCTCGGTGTCGGCCCCGTAGACGACCCCCTGGTTGAGGTCGGTGGCGCGCAGCCCCCAGATGCGACACCCGAACTCGATGTTGGTCGAGTCGTGCACCTTGGAGCAGTGGTAGAAGGAGCCGGGGCGCTTGGGGTAGATCATGCGGTCGCGCCGGCCCTTGTGCTCGATCTCGATCCACCCCTCCTCGATGTCGATGTTGGGGGTGCCGTACTCGCCCATCGTCCCGAGCTTGACCAGGTGGATGTCCCGGTCGAAGTCCGCGATCGCGTACATCACGTTGAGGTTGCCGACCACGTTGTTGGTCTGCGTGTAGACCGCGTGCGCCTGGTCGATCATCGAGTAGGGCGCCGCGCGCTGCTCGCCGAAGTGGACGATCGTGTCCGGGCGGAAGTCGCGGACCATCTGGTGCACGAACGCGGCGTCGCACAGATCGCCGACGTAGGGCTTGATCTCGCGCCCGCCGATCTCGCGCCAGGCCGCGATCCGCTCCTCGAGGCTGGCGATCGGCACGAGGCTCTCGACCCCCATCTCCACGTCGTAGCCGCGCCGGGCGAAGTTGTCGTTGACGGCCACCTCGTGGCCGGAGGCGCTCAGGTGCAGGGCCGTCGGCCAGCCCAGGTATCCGTCACCGCCAAGAACAAGAATTCGCATACGGGCGCTCCAGGTGCCTCTCGGGTTCGTGGATCTCCAGCCGCTGCCTAGTCTCTGCGGCACATCGCGACCAACCGCCAGCAGCGGGCTGGATGGGCCGGTCGAGCGCACGAGGATAGCCGACCGCGCGCCTCGGGGGACGCAGAGCGTCCGGATCGCTCCGGCGCGAGATAGCCGACCGCGCGCCTCGGGGGACGCAGAGCGTCCGGATCGCTCCGGCGCGAGATAGCCGACCGCGCGCCTCAGGGGGCGCAGAGCGCCCGGATCGCCCCGGCGCGAGACGGGCGGCGGCGGGCCGTCAGTTGCTACCTTCGCGCGAGTCCATGTCCGAGCCAGTGCTAGAGGCGCCGCGGTTGGAGCTCCCGCTCCGGCCCGCGGGCGCGCCGGGACGCGGCGACCGCGTGGCGCTCGGCGAGCTCGCGTGGCGCTACCGCTGGCTGCTCGCGGGCGGCGGGCTGCTGCTCGTCTCGCTGCTCGTCGTCCTGTGGGCGGGCGCGCGCCCCGGCTACGACCCCTACGGCTGGCTGGTGTGGGGCAAGCTCTCGATCCACCTCAAGCTGGACACCAACGGCGCCCCGTCCTGGAAGCCGCTGCCCTTCCTGTTCACGGTTCCCTTCTCGCTCATCGGCCACTACTCGCTGTGGCTGTGGATGGTCTTCTCGGTCGCGGTCTCGCTGTCGGGGCCGATCTTCGCCTGGCGGATCGCCTTCCGCCTGACCGGCGCCGATCCCGCCCGCCGCTACGCCTCCTACGCCGCAGGCCTGGCCGCCGCCGTGTTCGTCTTCTTCATGTTCGACAACGTGGGGCGCCTGACGTTCACCCACTACGTGCTGAGCGCGGAGTCGGACACGATGATCGTCGCGCTGTGCCTGGCCGCCGTCGACTGCCACCTCACCGGGCGCCACCGGTGGGCCTTCTGGCTGTGGTGGCTGGGCTCGCTCGGCCGGCCCGAGGTGTGGCCGTTCCTGGGCCTGGCCGGCCTGTGGCTGTGGCGCGCGCGCCCGGGCTACCGGCCGTGGCTGTACGCCGGCGTGGGGCTGCTGGTGTTCTTCTGGTTCATCATCCCCGGGCTCACCTCCAAGAGCTTCTTCACCGCCGGCAACATCGCGCAGAACTCGCCCCGCGAGGTCCACGGCAACAAGGTCACCGGCACGATCGACCGCTTCCACGGGATGCTGCCGAACACGATCTGGGTGGCCGCGGCGATCACGGTGGCGATGGCGGCCTGGCGACGGTGGTGGCCGGTGCTCGTCCTCGCCGCGGGCGCGCTGGTGTGGCTGATCATCGAGATCGCCTTCTCGCTGCACGGCTTCCCGTCCGTGCCGCGCTACATGTTCGAGGCCGGCGCGATCATCTCGGTGCTGGCCGGGGTGTTCATCGGGCGGGTGATCCTCGAGCTGCCGCCCCTGCTCCGCGGGCTGGCGGGACGGATCGGCGGACGGCGCCTGAGCTCCCAGCTGGCCTTCCGGCTCGGCGCCTGGGGCACCGGGGCGGCGATCGTCGTGATCTGCGCCACGCTGCTGGGCGCCGCGGGGCACCAGGTTCGCCTGGAGCGAGCCGACCTCAAGCACGAGCGGGCGCGCACCACGCTGATCGGGCGCCTGTCGGCGGTCGTGCACCGGCTGGGCCCGAGCCGCATCATGGCCTGCGGGCAGCCGAACATCCCGATCGAGTATCAGAGCGTGTTCGCCTGGTACATGGGGATCAAGACCGGCGTTCTCTACGTCAGCCAGACCTACCTGCGCGCCCATCCCCACCCCCTGGTCAACATCTACCCCATCTCGGGCGCCGGCTGGAAGGTGTTTCCCAGCCACGTGACGGCGGCCAGCGCCGCCAGCTGCAGCGGACTCCGGCTCATCTACCGATGAGCCGCGGGCGCGGGCGCGCGAGCCGGCGCCCCGCCGTCCAGCGCCGGACCGGGCGGCTGGCGGCCGTGGCGGCCGCCGCAACGGCGGCGGTCGCGGCACTGGTGCTCGCCCTCGGCGGCGGCGGCGCCCCCCGCCTGCCCCTCCCCGGGGTGGGCAGGCCGCCGCGCGGCGGCGACCCCTTCGCCTACGTGCCCGGCCGCGCGGCTGAGTTCACGGCGCGGGCGACCGCCGGCGAGGCCCATCCGCTGTTCGCGCTGAGCCCGGGCGGCGCGGTGGCGACCGCCGCCCGGGTCGCCCGCTGGCGCGGGCTGATCGACGCCGTCACCAGCGGCACGCCGGTCGACCCCGGCGTGCTGGAGGGGATCGTGTTCCTGGAGAGCGCCGGGCAGCCCGGGGCGATCGCCGGCGGCGACCCGGCGGCGGCCGCGGGCCTGACGCAGATCGTCGCCTCGACCGGCCAGTCGCTGCTGGGCATGCACATCGACCTGGCGCGCAGCCGGGCGCTGACGCGCCAGATCGTGGCGGCCCAGGCGCTGGGCCAGACGGGGCGGGCGGCCCGCCTGCAGGCGCTGCGCGCACGGGCGGATGACCGCTTCGACCCCCGCCGAGCGCTGGCCGCCACGGTCCGCTACCTGGAGCTGGCTCGGGCCCGCTTCGGTCGCGGCGATCTGGCCGTGGAGGCCTACCACATGGGGATCGGCAACCTGCAGAGCGTGCTCGACGCCTACGACGGCGGGGCCCCCGTCCCCTACGTCCAGCTGTACTTCGACACCTCGCTCGACCACCATCCGGCGGCCTACGCCCTGCTCTCGTCGTTCGGCGACGACTCGTGGACCTACTACTGGCGGGTGCTGGCGGCGGTGCAGATCATGAGCCTGTACAGGTCCGATCGCGCCGCGCTGAGGCGGCTGGCGGGCCTGGAGACCGACGCCGGCTCGGCGGCCGAGGTCCTCCACCCCCCGGATCGCACCCCCGTCCTCGCCGATCCCGACGCGGTGGCGCGGGCGTACGCCCGGCGCGACCTCGTTCCGCTGCCGCGCAACGCGGCAGAGCTCGGGCTGCGCTACAGCCCCGCGATGGCCGCGCTGGCCAGGCAGCTGGGAGCGCCCGCCGGCCTGTACCGCGGCCTGCGCGCCCCGGCGCTGGACCTCCTGATCGAGCTGGCGGCGCGCGTCAGGGCGCTTGCCGGCGGAGGAGCGCCGCTGCTCGTGACCGGGACGGTGCTCGACCGGCGCGCCCAGCGACACCTGGGTATCGACGACCCGCCCGCCGCGGCCGGCTGGTCGTTCACGTTCGCCCGCACCTACTCCAGCGAGCGCCAGCGGGCCGCCGTCCAGGCGATGCTGGACCGCCTCCAGTCGCTGAACCTGATCGCCTGGCAGCGCTACCCGGCCGAGATCGAGGTGACGGTCGCCTCCGACGCCGACCGCGTGATCGTGGGCGGGGTGTAGGGCGCCGCCGAGGCGCGGCACGGTGTGAGCGTGCTCCCTTTTCCTCCATATACGAGGAAACGGGAGCACGCTCCCGGGCCCGGCGGCTAGCCGTAGCTGTAGAGACCGCGCCCGCTCTTTCGCCCCAGCAGCCCGGCGGCGACCAGCCGCTGGAGCAGCGGCGGAGGCGCGAACAGGGCCTCGCGGTGCTCGGCGTAGAGCGACTCGGCGACCGCCATCACGGTGTCCAGGCCGATCAGGTCGGCGAGCGCCAGCGGCCCCATCGGATGGTTGCACCCCTTCACCATCCCCTGGTCGATGTCCTCGGCCGAGGCCAGCCCCTGCTCGAACATCCTGATCGCCGCGAGGAGGTAGGGGATCAGCAGCGCGTTGACCGTGAAGCCGGCGCGGTCGGGCGCGACGATCGGCTCCTTGTGCAGCTGCTCGGAGGCGAAGCGCAGCGCCCGCTGGCACACCGCCTCGTCCGTGAGCAGCGACGGGATCACCTCGACCAGGCTGAGCACGGGCACCGGGTTGAAGAAGTGCAGGCCGAGGACGTGGCCACCGCGCTCCCGGCAGGCGGCCGCCAGCTCGACGATCGGGATCGAGGAGGTGTTGGAGGCCAGCAGCGCGTCGCGGTCCTCGACCGTCTCGGCCAGGCGCCGGAAGACCGCGAGCTTGGCCGCCTTGTCCTCCACCACCGCCTCGATCACCACCTCGCGGTCGGCCACCGCCTGAAGCTCGTCGGTGAAGAGGATCGACTCCAGCACGTGCTCGGCGTCCTCGGCCCCAAGCTTGCCGCGGCTCACCGCGCGGTGCAGCGAGTGCTCGACCCTGCCGCGGGCCGCCCGGGCGGCCGCCTCGTCGACCTCCACCAGCACGACGTCCAGCCCCTCGCGCGCGCACACCTCGCTGATCCCCGTGCCCATGATCCCGCCCCCCACCACGCCTACCCGCTGCACCGTCTCGCTTGCGCTCATCGAGAGCCAGAGGATAGGCTCACGGCGCCGGAGAACCGCCAACCCAGAGGAGTCAGCGATGGCAGACAGCGTCTACCGGGTGACCGAGGTCATCGGCACCAGCAGCGAATCGTGGGAGGCCGCCGCGCGCAACGCGGTCGAAACCGCGGCCAAGAGCGTGCGCGACCTGCGAATCGCCGAGGTCCTCCGCCAGGACGTCACGATCGAGAACGGGGCCATCTCGGGCTATCGGGTGCGGCTGGGCATCTCCTTCAAGTACGAAACCGGCGATTGACCGACGCGGTCCGCACGCCGGACGAGCTGCTCGCCGGCCTTCCGGACTTCCCCTTCGCCCCGCGCTTTCGCCAGTGGGACGGGCTGCGCCTGGCCCACCTCGACGAGGGGGAGGGGCCGCCGGTGGTCTTCTTCCACGGCGAGCCGACCTGGTCGTTTCTGTGGCGCAAGGTGATCCCGGCCGTGCGCGACGCCGGGTTTCGCTGCATCGCCCCGGACCTGCCGGGGTTCGGCCGCTCGGACAAGCCCGTCGACGTCGGCTGGTACAGCTACGACCGGCACGCCGCGGCGGCCGCCGACCTGCTGGAGGCGCTCGAGGTGCACGGGGCCACCGTGGTCGTGCACGACTGGGGCGGGCCGGTGGGGCTGCGGATCGCCGTCGAGCAGCCCGACCGCGTGGCACGCATGGTGATCCTCGACACCGGCCTGTTCACCGGCCACCAGCGGATGACCGATGCCTGGATCGCCTTCCGCGACTTCGTGGAGCGGACCGAGGACCTTCCCGTGGGCTTCCTGGTGCGCGGCGGGTGCCGGCGCGATCCCGGCGACGCGGTGATCACGGCCTACGACGCGCCGTTCCCCACCCCGCAGTCCAAGGCGGGCGCCCGCGCCTTCCCGCTCATGCTGCCGACCTCCCCCAACGCGCCCGGAGCCCAGGCCGGGCAGCGGGTGCTCGACGCGCTTCGCGGCGACGGACGGCCCAAGCTCATGCTGTGGGCCGACTCCGACCCGGTGCTGCCGCTGAGCACCGGCGAGCGCTTCGCCGCCGCCCTGGGCACCGAGATCGCGCACGTGATCCCCGACGCCGGCCACTTCCTCCAGGAGGACGCCGGCGAACAGGTCGGCCGGCTGATCGCGGACTGGCTGGGGGGCGGCTAGTGTGCCGTTTGGTTGATTCGTTGGCAGTATCGGGCGATCGATTCGAGGATCCGTTCGGCGGGCTTGGTCCACACGTACGGTCGGGGGTTCTCGTTCCAGGTCTCGATCCAGGCG
>Ga0070739_10000468_pt1 | contig 77196 bp, 69 predicted proteins | sample Coa_R1_7_FD_66445 | JGI IMG/M metagenome (GOLD analysis project Ga0070739, IMG submission 66445) | Surface soil microbial communities from Centralia Pennsylvania, which are recovering from an underground coalmine fire - Coalmine... | ecosystem: Environmental > Terrestrial > Soil > Unclassified ...
TCGGCCACGGCGGAGAGGTAGAGGGGCAGAGCCACGGCCATCAAGATAGCCAGGATCAGCACTACTACCAGCAACTCGATGAGCGTAAAGCCTTTGCGACGCGATTGCTTGTTCAGACGAGACATTTGCCTGTAGATCCTTTCGTTGTTTGCCTGGAGAACACCCATTCTCCGGCGCGGTTGTCTGTTATTTGAGTGAAACATGGCTTTCTGCTCCCTCTTCGATCGACGGAAGAGTTCGACAGAGACGACCCGGTATAGTTGTGCAGCGGCTGCCGGCTATCCCCTGGATGCGCGGCAGCCGGCTCGATTGTGGCGCCCTTTCGTTGAGGGCGTCCCTACTTGCGGATGACCTGCGTCAGGTTGAAGATCGGCATATATAGGGCCAGCAGCACGAACAGGACGATGCCGCCTACGGCCACCGTCATCGCCGGCTCCATGATCTTGGTCAGCTTCTGGACCGTGTACTCGATGTCCCGGTTGTAGAACTTGGTGATCTCTTCGAGCATCTCGTCCAGGTTGCCCGACTGCTCCCCGGCGGCTACCATGCGCGTGACCATCGGAGGAAACTCGCCGGTCTGCTCCAGCGGCACCGACAGGCTGGCGCCTTCCTTGACGAAGTGGGCGACCTTGGTGACCGCCTCCACGATGATCACGTTGCCGGACGTCTGCGCCGAGATCGCCAGCGCCCGCAAGATGGGCACGCCCGCCTTGGTCGCCCCCGCAAAGGTCTCCGTAAACCGGGCGACGGCGATCTTGCGGATCAGCTTGCCCAGCAGGGGCAGCTTCAGCTTGATCTTGTCGAAAAGCCGGCGGCCGCGCGGCGTGGCGCCAAAGCGCTTGAGGGCCGTCACTACAGCGAACAGCGCGATGATGCACATCCACCAGTAATGGAGGATAATAAAGCTTAAGGTCACCAGCGCCTGTGTCACCGGCGGCAGCACCGCGTGGAACTGATCGTAGACCTTGGCGAACACCGGCACGATGAATACCAGCATGAAGAAGACCACCGCGACCGAAGCTACAAGGACTATTATCGGATAGACGAAAGCGGACTTTACCTTTTCTTTTAGCTCAGCCTCTTTGTCGAACTGCTCGGCGGCCGTCTCCAGCGTCTGTTCGAGCACGCCGCCGGTCTCTCCGGCCTGTATCAACGAGACGAACATCTCGTTGAAGATCTTCGGGTGCTTGCGCATGGCATCGGTCAGAGTGCTGCCGGTCAGCACGTCCAGGCGCATCTGCTTGATCGCCTCTTTGAGGGTGAGGTTTTCCGCCTGAACCTCCACGGCGTGCAGGCACTCGATGATCGATAGGCCGGAGCGGACGAGCGTGGCGAGCTGGCGGCTCATCACCACCATATCCCCCAGCTTGACCTTGCGCCGGCGGAACGAGCTGAATAAGCCGGGCTGGGCGGTGCCCTGGGTGGGCGCCGCCTGCTCGCGGGCGTTGGTCAGATAGAGCTCCTTGTTGCGGAGCATCTCCCGGACTTCCGTAACATCCTTGGCGGCGATCACGCCGGTCGACATTTTTCCTGAGCGATCGCGCGCTGTATAGGTAAAACTTGGCATAGTGTCTTGCTCCTTCCGTGAACCTTAAAAGTCCTCCGAAAACAGAACGCGCGTAACTTCCTCCAGGGTCGTCATCCCCTGCAGGGCTTTGCGGATGCCTGCCTCCCGCATGGTCATCATCCCTTCCGCGATCGCCTGACCGCGCAGCTGCGACCCGCTCTCGCGCCGGAGCACCATATCACGCAGCTTGTCGCTCATGGGCATGATCTCGTAGACCGCCGTTCGGCCTTTCATGCCACGGCCTCCGCACTTGCTGCAGCCCGCCCCGCTGGCCAAGACCGGCGATTCCTGCTCGGTCGCCGGCAGCCCGAAAGCGTCGATGACGGCGGGGCTGGCCGGGGAGGTCGACTTGCAGTGCGGGCAGACCGTCCGCAGAAGTCTCTGGCCGATCACGCCAATGACCGCCGAGCTGATCAGGAACGGCTCCACTCCCATGTTCTGAAGCCGGATCATCGCGCCGGGCGCATCGTTGGTGTGCAGCGTCGAAAGTACCAGGTGGCCGGTCAAAGCCGCCTGAATGGCGACCTCGGCGGTCTCCAGGTCGCGGATTTCTCCGACCATGATCACGTCCGGGTCCTGGCGGACGAGGGTCCTCAACCCGGTGGCGAACGTGACGCCGATCTTGGGATTGACCTGCATTTGGTTGAGGCCGGGCAGGTGGTACTCGACCGGATCCTCGACCGTGTTGATGTTGAGGGTGCTGTCGTTGATGCGGGTCAGGGCTGCGTACAGGGTGGTCGATTTACCCGAACCGGTCGGTCCGGTCACCAGAATGATGCCGTGCGGGCGGCGAATAAAATGCTCGAAGATCTCCTGCTGGTCCGGGAAAAGTCCCAGCTTATGGGGATCGCCGTAAGAGCTGGACTTTTCGAGAACGCGCATACAGATCTTTTCGCCGAAGATGAGCGGCATGATGCTGACGCGCATATCGAATTCTCGTTCGTTATCGTCCCTGGCGACGAAGCGTCCATCCTGGGGCCGGCGCCGCTCGGCGATGTTGAGGTGCGACATGATCTTGATGCGCGAGACCACCGCCGCCAGGTGCCGGCGCGGGAAAGTCATCTGGTCGTAGAGCAGGCCGTCCTGGCGGCAGCGGACCCGCACGTTCTTCTCGTTGGGCTCGATGTGGATGTCGCTGGCGCCTCCGGAGATGGCGGCGGAGATGATGCTGTTGACCAGGCGCACGATCGGCGCGTCTTCGGCCATGCCCACCAGCTCGTCGACCGAGAGATCGCGGTCGCCGGCCGAGCTCTCCTCGTCGATCTCCTCCAGCACGCTCTGGGCCTTATGGCGCACGTCGTAGATGCGATTGATGGCTTCCTGCAGGTCCGGTTCCAGGACCAGGCACGGGGTGATGGGCCGGTCGAGCCGAGCGCGCATGTCGTCGACCGTAGCCAGGTCGAGGGGATCGACCATGGCGATGAGCACTTTATTGTCGCGCTCGCCGAAGGGCATCGCCAGCTTGCGGCGGCACACACTTTCCGGAATAGAGCGTGCCAGCTCTGTATCAATCGAAGAGTCGGCCAGATCTACAAATGGGAAACCGGTCACCTGTTCGAGGTATTGACCCAATACAGTCGGAGAGACCAGATCCAGAGCCAGCAGAGCCTCACCCAGGAACAACCCGGTCTCCTGCTGATACTTCAGCGCCTGCTCTAGCTGCTCCTCCGTTAGCACCTGGTTGTTGACCAGTTGCTCGCCAAGACGGGCGGCCCTCAGTTTAATAGTCGCATTGATCACCTATGCTGCTCCTCCCGGTAGGGCGGTGCGCATTCCGCCTGTTTCCATAATAGGTGGGGTAGCCTCTGAGCTAAAGGGATCATTCCGCAATTCGCCGGATTTCTTCCATGTTTTTTGCGGGAAACCCGGTGGTTTTGCCAGGCCTGGCCCGGCGCTCCACCGGACCGAAGCGAGGTGATCTTGCCAGTTTTTCTCGCATGGCTTGAGAGGCTTCGATACAAGGGGATTTTCGGACAATCTAAGTCTGAACTGTAGTGCCGAAAAGACCCCCGCCCCCATCCCCTCCCCGGATTCCAGGGAAGGGGGGCGCATTTGCTCTCCAGGGCGCTCTCCCTAAATCTTCTTTTAATTGGAGGCAGAGGCAGAAGCTATCAAAAGGCTCCCCCTCTCCATAAGAAGGAGAGGGGGAGGGTCGCCGAGCCGTCCCGAAGGTTCAAGCGACGATGGCGATTGGAGGGGGGTGAGGTCTGGGTGAGGTCAGTTACGCTGCCAGATGCGCACGCGGCTGCCCGCCGGATCTTTCCAGACCGGTTTCCACCGGCCGGCAAAGGCGCGCAGATAGGGGCGCAGGTAACGCTCGCTGTGCGCCCACCACCAGGCATCCTCCACCAGATAGCGTACGTGCTGGGGCTGCATGAAACGGCTTTCCAGAAGGAAGGGGTCCGTTTTCGGCTCGATCTGCGTGGTGGGATGGCCGGAGTAAAGAGAGAGCAGGTAGGCCGGGCGGCCCATGACCAGGCTGCCGTCCGGCGCATTCGCCTTCAGCCAGGCGCAAGCGGCATAGAACCCGGCCTCTTCGCGCGTTCGTCCCTGGAGGCGCGTCAGGCGGATAAGCCTTCCGTGGACCTGCAGGAAGTAGCCCAGGAGCAGCAGTCCGGCGGCGACCTCGATAAGCCGCGTCCTCGGAACGCCCCAGGCTCTCTTCAGACGCGCGGAGACCCATTCGACTCCCAGAAACAGGTAGAGGAGGAAAAACGGAACGAGCGGCAACAAGAAGCGGGCGCTGTGCCAGGGCCAGAGGGCCGCCTGCAGCCAGAACAGCGCCGTAAACACGCCCGAAAGCGCCATCCCGCTCCTGAGAGCAAGCACAAACCCCAACAGGATCAACAGCGTGAGGGGAATGGCGAGCAGATAGAACCATACGCCCCAGAACGTGTCGGGCGGGCTCATGACCAGCAGGACCGCGCGGGGAATCATGCCGATGTAGGTGGGCAGGCCGGTCCTTATGCGCTCGCAGAGACCGGCCAGGTTCGGAGGGATGTGGCCGGCGGCGGGATTGGCCGGGTCGCGGATAAAGAACTGATGCAGATAGGTGGCATGCGACACGCCGGGCGGAGAATGGGCCACGATGTGATGATTGCGCGCCTGCCAGCCACCGAGACACGCCACGGTCAGGAGGGCGGCGAGCGCACCCCAGCGCCACCCGAAGCGCCGCCAGAAGGTCCCCACCAGCGCCAGCAAAAGCGCCACGCCCGCCGTGCGAATCAGAAACGCCGCCACCGCGCAGCCCAGCGACAGCCATCGCTTCCATGCCTGCGGCCGGTCCGCCTCCTCCGCCGTCCGCGTATCCCGCTCGACCGGCAGGACCGAAGCCAGGCACAGGAACAAAAACGGTATCTCCGACATCACGGAGTTGGCCGAGCAGAGCAGCGCCGGGCAGAGCGCGCAGATCAGCAGGGCGACAGCGCGGGAGCCTTTGGACAGGCGCGCGCGCTCGAACAGCGCATAGAGCATCGGCAGCAGGGCGATCAGCAGCCCGGCCTGCATGGTTTTCACCATGAGAACGACCCGGTCCAGATCGCTTCCGATCAGACGAATCCAGAAGGCGATCAAGGCGGGATAGCCCGGAGGATAGAGCGTATCCAGCGGCTGATGCGGCGCGTTGAGCAGGCGCAGGTCGCCGGTGCGCGCCAGCGACTGCCCCAGCACCAGATAGCGGCCCGAATCGTCGGCGACGCTTGGATAGGAATTGACCTGCAGCCCCCACGCCCCCAATAGTAGCGCTGCGCTGGCCAGAAACAGGATTTGCCGCCAGCTCAAGCGCACCTGTACGCCGGAGCGAGTCGCCGTCACGAGCCCTATTCGTTCCGATCGAATGCCTTGCATCCTTCTCCTCTTTCCTGCCTTGTCTTGCAATAATCGCTTTAAGACCTGATTACGCCCCCACCCCCCAAAAACAGGGGAGAGGGCGGGGGGCCTGTTATGGCAGCCGGGGCGCGCGGGCCAGAAGGACGCCGCCCGCGTCGGTCACCGCCAGCACCCGTTTGCCGTCCGGCGAGAAGCTCACCGAGAGGACGGCGGCGTTGCTGTCGGCATCGAAGAGGATGCGGCCTAGCTCCTGGCCGGTGCGCACATCCCACACTCGCGCCGAGCGGTCGTTCGCGCCGGAAACCAGCATCCGGCCGTCCGGCGAGAAGGCCAGCGCCACGACTCCGTCCCGATGTCCCTTGAGCACGCGCACGATCTCCTGACGCCGCCGGTCCCACAGCAGCACGTCCGAGGGCGCGCAGCCCGTGGCCATCAGCGTGCCGCCGGGCGCAAAGGCCACCGATAGCGGCCCGCGCTCCGAATGCACTTCTCCCAGCGCCGCAAGGCGCGTGCCGTGCTCTGCGTCCAGCAAAAGCGCCTCCCGATCCTGGGCGACCGGCGCCAGGGCGCCGACACACCGGCCGTCCGGCGAGACCGCCAGTCCCTGCCCGTCCGGGCTGATATGGGAGGCGAACGCCCAGACCTCCTGGCCGGTCGTCAGGCTGAAGACGAAGGCGTCGGGCCGATCCGGCGGGGTGGAAGCATCTGGCTGTGTCCCTAGAATGCCCCGGTCCGTGCCCGGCAGCCACGCGACCCGCGCCGCCTCCATGCCCGGCTTGACGAACACGATTTGCGAGGCGCCGGTCCGCACGTCCCACACGCGCACTTTGCCGTCGCGCGTGCCGGTCATCAGGCGCCGGCCGTCCGGGGAGTAGGCCAGCGCGGTCATTTGCTCGCCGGGCGCAATGAGCTTGCGCAGGAGACGGCCGGCCGTGTCGAAGATCCAGACGCTGCCGTCGTGGGCCAGCACGGCAAAGACGGGATCGCGCGGCGAGAACTGCGCCAGGCCGGTCAGGACCGCGTTGCGAAACGCGCAATCGACGTGCAGCGCCAGATGCCGGTTCTCCTCATTGACCAGCGCGCCGCGATGCCCGCGCATCCGCCAGCCGGACGCGGTCTGCGTCCAGGCGTCCTCAAAGCTGCCGATCAGCGCCACCGGGCGCTTTCCGCCTTCCGCGCCGTTCGCAGGGGCGGCGAAGAGCAGGCGGATATGGCCGCGCACGGTCGCGTCCTCGCCGGTGAGGGTCAGCCGGTCGATGGAGAAAGTGGCGGCCAGGCAGGGACCGGAAGCAAGCAGGCGACTCCACTCCATAAGGGCCTGGGGACGCGTCTGCGTGCTGCCGTCCAGGGCCGTGCCGGTGAAGTCGGGCATCAGGAGGCTGCGGTACACGCGCTCGCTCCGGTGCGTATAGGCCGCCGCTAGCAGGCCGTAGCGGGCCTGCAGTTGCTTGCGCACGGCGTTGGCATAGGCGCCTCGCTCCAGCAGAATATGGATGGCGGCGGCGCTGCCATGCTTGACGGCCTTCGCCAGGGCCGTCCAGCCGGAGTTGGAGGTCGCGTTGAGGTCCGCGCCGTGATCGAGCAGATAGCGCACCGCCTGCGTGCGGTCGTAGTAGGCTGCTTCGGTCAGAGCCGTGTTGCCGATGCTGTCGTTGCCGTTGATATTCACCCCCTGCGCCAGGAGCGCGGCGATCTTTCCCACCTCACCGCGCTTCGCCGCGCGGACCAGCAGATCGACCGGACGGACGGCATGGCGACCGGAACGAGGGCTGGCGGCGCGCAGGCCCGCTGTCTCGACATCCGGTTCCGGCGCGCTCAGATTCGAGAGCGATATGTATGCCGAAGACGGCGGGGGCTTGGGAGTGTGCTTCTTGAGCGGCGAGCGGCTCTCCGGACGCACGGTCGCCAGGGGAAGGAGCGCCGCCGCGGCGATTCCGAGCGCCAGGAACAGCATTCTGCGGGTCATCGCCCGCCGGTCGCGCCTGGCCGCCAGGATAGCGCGCAGCCGCTGCTCGATCTGCGACGCCTGCGCCATCGCCACGGTCGGCGCCAGGACGGCCTGCGCCCCCTGCGTCGTCCGCACGACCGCCAGCAGGTGGCGGGCATAGTCTACGGCCGGAACGCCCGCCGACAGAACGCAGTCATCGCAGGCGCGCTCGCTCTCGATACGCAGCCGCCGGGCAAGAAGCCAGACCGGCGGATGGAACCAGTAGAGCAGGCAGATAGCCTGCGCCAGCCGTTGGGTCAGCCAGTCTCCCCGCCGCACGTGCGCCATCTCGTGCAGCAGCACGACCCGCAGACGCTCCTCCGTCCAGTCTTCCGCGAGAGCGGGCAGCAGGACGACGGGCCGCAGAACGCCCCAGGTCATCGGCACGACCGAAAGCCTTTCCGGCGCCATCCGCAAGACGACCGGCCGCCGCACCCCCAGAGTCCGCGCCACGTCCAATACGAGGTCCGCCAGACGTCCCTCCGTCACTATTCGGCAGCGCCTCTGCAGCCGCGCGACCCGCCAGAGGGCCGCCAGCAGTTGCGCGGTAAGCGTCCAGACGCCTGCCTGCCAGAGAAGCAAGCAAAGCAGCGACCGGTGGAATCGCGCAGGAATTGTTTCGGGTGCTGCATGGTGGGTGTTCGGTGTCCGGTTTTCCGAAGACCCAACGCTAGACCCTCCGAAGGTTCGAGAAAAGGGAGATGCCTGTGTCGTGGGGAGCGAGGGGTTTGAAGCCTGGATGTCAGAAGCCGGAGTATTTGAGCCGGGCAATGCAGTACCCGTCTGTAGGGCCGGCGGCCGGCGTAGCGAAGAACCGTCCTCTGTTAACCTCGCCCCGTTCCCATCGCCATCGTCGCCTGAGCCTTCGGGACGGCTGCTCGCGACGGAGCGAGACCGCGCTTTGCGCGTCTCTTGTCGGACGCCTGCGGCGGCGGCTCGCGTCGGCGACCCTCCCTCTCCTTCGGAAGCAGAGGGGGATTTCGTTGAAAGGGATACCGGTGCTCCGGATAGGTGTTTGCTCGCCGGTCGAGGAAGGAGGCGGGGCCAGATCGGCGTCTGCCAGCCCGGCAGCGCGGTCGATAGGAACGGCAAGAGGAGCAAGCTTAAGAGCGCCAACTGGCAGAGCAGGTGCCGCGCGGCAGCGGAGGCGCGCCGCATCAGAAGCAGGCCGATCCACGCGGCGGCCAGCAAAACCAGGCTCTTCAGGCCAGCATCCGCTATCAAGGACACCCATCGTGAGGCGAGCGCGTTTAGCATGGCTACCCTCCTTTTTCTTTCTCCTGCTCGATCATCGCAGCCAGCCGCTCAAACTCCGCGTCGGAAATCTGGACGTCGGAGTCGGAGAGGAGCGCGGCGACCGCTTTCTCTACCGAGCCATCGAAGAAGGTGCGAAGCACCTGCTTGAGCGCCGAGCGGGCGGCGCTCTGGCGCGGATGCGTGGCCATATAGATGTAGCGCACGCCCTCTTTCTGATGCTTGAGGTGACCCTTCATCTCCAGGATGCGCAGCAGCGTGCGGACGGACGAATAGCTGGGTGCATTGGGCAGCGCCTCCATCACTTCCACGGCCGTCGCGCGGCGACGCTCATAGATGATGTCCATGATCTGCCGCTCCCGGCGGCTCAGGTCGCTGCCAAAATGTTTCGCCATCCTCCCCTATCTCCTTTCCCGGATCGTCCACTCGTTGAAACCCCTTCCCGCCGCCTCGTTTCCTCTTTGAGGAGAGACTTGCCGTCGGGGCAGCCGGATTACCCGGCTATTTCCGTCCGGCAGGACGGTTCTTCGCGAGGCAGGCGCAAGCGCCACTCGCTACGTATGCCGAAGGCCCTACAGACGGGTACTTCAGTGCCCGGTCAAGCCGTCGGGGCAGCCGGAAATCCTTCAGGCTGATATGTTAAAATATTAACACGATTTGAACCGGTTGTCAAGCCTGGCAGATTTTTATTTTGTGGAGTACAAGCAAATCTCCCCCTCTCCTTCGGAAGGAGAGGGGAATGGGGTGAGGTCTGGGTCGTTCACGGCCCGGCCAAAAACAGGGACGTGGAAATAGGCATAGACGTCAAATGCGAGGGCCCTGGGTGAGGTCTATGAATTCCATGCCCGGCTAATCGGCCCGACAAAAACGGCCTATTCAGGAGGGCGCCGCCGCTCCAGGCGGGTCAGCGTCAGAAACTCGATGAGGTTCTCCTGGGTGAGCATGCCGACCAGGGTCGGCTCCCCGTCCTCGTTAGCCATCACCAGAATCGGCCCCTCGAACGGCCCCTGCGACAACACCGCCTCCAGATCATCGTCGGGCTGCACGCGTGCGAATTCGCGCTGCATGACGCCGGCGACATAGCTGTCATATCCCTCCGCCGCGATCCCACGCAGCAGCGCCGACCGCGACAGCACTCCTACCGCCTCGCCCCCGTGCAGGATCGGAAAGTCCTGCTGGCTGCTGGCCAGCAGCAGATCGGCCGCTTCCCGCAACGTCGCGCCGACCGGAAGCGTGTGGAACTCGCGCATCATCGCCTCGCGCACTCGATGGCCCATCAGCAGGGTCTTGGCCTGGAAGGATGCCGCCTCCTGCCCTGCGCCAAAGTAGACGAACGCCGCCACGATCATCAGCAGCAGGTTGAGGCTAAGGAAGCCGTAGACGCCCAGCAGGAAGGCGATGAACTGGCCGATGCGGGCGGCGATGGTCGTGGCGCTCAGGTCGTCCATCGTCCGGGCGAGCGCCGCGCGCAGGATACGCCCGCCGTCCATCGGGAAGGCGGGGATGAGGTTGAAGCCAGCCAGGTAGAGGTTGGCTACCATCAGGCTGGAGAGGACGTGCGCGGGGTACCCGGTCAGGTACCAGTTGGTCACCGGCAGATGCGCGGCGCGCAGAACGCCGTAGAGCAGCCCGGCGATCAGCACGTTGACCGCCGGACCGGCCAGCGCGATCCCTAGCTCCTGGCGCGGGCGCGGCGTCCGCTCCATTCGGGCGACCCCACCGATGGGATAGAGCGTGATATCGCGCGTCGGCACCCCATAGATACGAGACGCGACCAGGGCATGGCCCATCTCGTGCAGCAGCACGCAGGCAAACAGCCCCAGAAAAAAGAGCAGCCCGGCCCAGGGGTGCGATTTCCCCGCGCCCAGAGCCGCCAGCCAGATGAGCAGCAGAAAGAAGGTGACGTGCAGCCGGACCGGGATTCCGAAGATCGAGGCGATCTGGAAGGAGCTGCTATCGCGGACGGGAGGCGCAGACGGCCTGGGCACGCCTTCGCTTACAGGCGGCTCCGGCAGCCGGTCGTGCTCTTCTGGAGGCATCTCAGTGGGCATTCAGAACTCTCCACGCACGGAGGGAAGCGGCGAAAGAGCGGACGGCCCGCCAAAAGTTTAGCCCGCTTTGGCGGGCTTTGTATCTTAGCACCGGGTCTTAATCCCATGAAGGGGGATTCAACCCCATGAGCTCCATAGGCGCGCTCAACTGCGCAGCCATAGCCAGACGCGCTGGAACCAGAGGCGGATGCGCGTGGGCAGCGTCAGGGGCGCCGGCTTTTGATACGTGCGCAGGTCCGTCAGGTGCTGCAGCTCCAGCCGGCCATAGCGCCGCACCGACAGCTCGATAGCCGCTCGTATGGTCACCGGATCCCGCTCGAACCGGCCGTGCCAGCCGCAGATAAAACAGTCTTTATTCGAAGCGAGATTGAGATTCCCGCAGAGCTCGCAGATTTTGAGCTCGCTCTCCCGGAAGCTTATCGCGTGCCCCTGGCCTGGCTGCCCAGCTTCTTTGGCCATGGCGCCACCCCCTCTAGTAAGGACTTTGCTCCACCCCGTCTTGTGGGTGGGTACCCGCTTTCATTGTCCCGGCGATTCGCCGTAGATGACTTCGGCCACCGTATCGCCGACGGCTTTGAGCGCTTTCGCGCTGCACTTGTCCGGCGTATCGTGGAGCGTGTGCCAGTACTGGTAGCTCACCGGCACCCACTCGCCGAACGGCAGCGGATGAATCAGGTCGATGGTCGGAATGCCGGCCCGATTTACCGCGATATGATCGTCTTCGATATCCTGCGTCTCATCGCCCCGAAAGATGTCGCCATAGCCCAGCGACTGCGCGATGCCGAACACCTTGTCGTTGATGCTGGGCGCATACTGCTGCGAGTTGCTTTCGCGCGGAATCACCAGATTCTTGGCGCCCACCATATCCAGCAGGATCCCATACTGCGGCTGCCCGAACGCCTTGTTCTCCCGATAGTGCTTTGCAAAGTAGCGCGACCCCAGCTCGACGCCATCGCCGGTATTGTTATTGGCTTCGAAATCGCCGTAATCCTCCCCGTCGTCGAGCAGCAGCAGCACGCTGACCGGGGGCCGCTTCTCCTTGAACAAGCGGGCCAATTCCAGAATCACCGCCACGCCGGAGGCGCCGTCGTCGGCGCCCATGATCGGCGCCGTTCGATTCCAGCCTCTCGGCCCGTACTTGAACGGCGGGTTGACATGCAGCACCGACGAGAACGGCCCATCGGCGATAGGGCGTGTATCCCAGTGCGCCATTATCAAGACGGGATGCTCGACCGGTCCGTGCTGGCCTTCCGCCTTGAAGATGCCGATGATGTTGGTCACCGGCATGTCGTGATACGTGAACTCCTGCGTGACCGTCGTATCGGCAACCTTGCGCATCTGCTCCAGCAGATAGGCGCGCAGTTTCTCGTGCGCTTCCGAGCCGAGCGGGCGCTCACCGAAATCACACTGCTTTTTCAGCAGCGTGTACGCGCGCTCTCCATCGAAGACCGGATGCTTTGTGCTCTGTTGAGATGACTCCGGCGGCGAGGCAGAAGTTCCCGCCGTGCCGGCAGCGGCGGGCGCGGGTGGAATGGCCGGCGTGCCCTGCGATCTCTGGCAGCCGATGAGTCCGGCGGCGCAAAACACCGCCGCCAGCAACCCCGATAGGACTAGCCGTCGGATCCGTCCGCTCTCCTCTCTTCTCCCAACGTCGAACCTTCGGAATGCCCAACGCCCAACGCCCGGCTGTTGGCTGAGGCCGTTACTTGCTCTTGACGACAAGCCGCTCCTCCCCTTTCGCGATCGTCTTATGGTCGGCCAGGTAGTCGTGGATGGCGTCCTCCAGCGTTTTGCCGGTATCCTTATCGATGTCGCTCTTCTTCCAGATTTTGAAGTAAGCCAGCGCCCCGTTGGCGAGCGGCGCCGGCATGGCGACGCGATAGACCTTGCCTGCCTGCAGCGGCTCGCCATCAATCTTGATGGAGACGATGCGCCCCTCCTGTTCGGCGCCGGCGTTGATGGTGACGATCAGGCCGGAGAACTGCAGAAAGCCGCTGTTGAACTTGGGATAGAGGTAGAGGCCATGCTCCAGAGCGCGGCGGATCTGGTCGCCGGTGAGCTTGACCACGACCACGTCGTCGCCGCCATACTCCAGCGATCTCACGATGTCCGCCCCCGTCACGCTGCCTCGAGGGATCGATGGGATGTCGGTAAACGAAGAGGCCGCGATGAACGCGGCATCCGATCTGGCCTCGGCGCGGATGGCGTCCGCGACCAGAGTGGCCAGGGCCGTCTCTTTGTCGCCGACGTCTTTGGTGCTCAGCTCGACTTCCGAGCGGACCGTCTCATCGGCGCGAGCCGGAATCGCCATTCCCGGCCAGAGAGTCATTCCCACAAGCAGACCGAACAGAGCGGCCGCAGGCCGCCCGACAGCTTTCATCTTTGTTTCCTTTAGCCTACCCGCTCTCGTTCCTTGTGGGTCTGCTGCCACTGCAGGTAGGCTTGCAGGAACGGACCGATATTGCCGTTCATCACGCCGATCACGTCTCCCGTCTCGTAGCCGGTACGGAGGTCTTTGACCAGCGTGTAGGGATGGAACACGTACGAGCGGTCCTGGCTGCCCCACTCGTTGGCCTTGGTCTCTCCGCGCAGCGCCGCGATCTTCTCTTCGCTCTCCCGCTGCTCCCGGTCCAGCAGGCGGGCGCGGAGCACCTCCAGGGCCATCGCTTTATTCTTATGCTGCGAGCGCTCGTTCTGGCAGGTCACCACAAGGCCGGTCGGCTTATGCGTGATCCGCACCGCCGAATCGGTCTTGTTGACGTGCTGGCCGCCCGCGCCGCTGGAGCGATAGGTATCGATCTCCAGGTCGTCTTCATTGATGTCCACGTGGACCTCTTCGCCTAGATCGGGCAGGACGTCCACCTGCGCGAAGGAGGTCTGCCGTCGCTTGTTGGCATCGAACGGAGAGATGCGCACCAGCCGGTGGACACCCCGCTCCGCCTTGAGATACCCGTAGGCGTTTTTGCCGCGAACGATGAACGTCGTGCTCTTCAGTCCTGCGATTTCCGCCTCGCTCTCATCCAGGATGTCCGTGCGGTACCCGTTCGTCTCGGCCCAGCGTAGATACATGCGCTGCAGCATGGTGACCCAGTCACAGGCATCCGTGCCGCCCGCGCCGGCCTTGATCTCCACGATGGCATCGGCCGCATCGTGCTCGCCGGAGAAGAGGGTCTCTAGCTCCAGCCGATCGAGCGCGGCGGCGATCGCTTCGATCTCTGTCTCCAGCTCGCGTTCGGCCGCTTCGTCCGCAGCGCCCTCTTCGGCCAGCAGTTGGCACATCACCTCCGCGTCCTCCAGGCGAGCGACCAGCGCCTCATAGGGCGCGATCTCCTCTTTCGCCTGGCTCAGACGCTGCAGAAGGGCCTGGGCCGCCGCCGGATCGTCCCAGAGATCCGGTCGGGCCGTCCTACTCTCTAAATCCTCTATCTCCGTCCGGCGTGCAGCGTGGTCAAAGATGACCTCCGAGCGCGTTCAACCGGTCCCTTAAATCGTGCGCCTTCCGGCAGATATCCTCAAGCAATCTCCCTCTTCCTTTCTCTGATAGCTGACACTTCCAGTATACAGCCGGGCCGGAGGGATGTCAAGCGATGAAAAGCTGGGCCTGCCGGTTCGATGACCGCCTTATATTCCCCCTCTGCTTACGAAGGAGAGGGGAGGGGTGCGGGGCCGTTACCCCGCACCGATGGCGATTGGAGGGGGGTGAGGTCCCCACCAACCGCAGGAGCAGGCAAAAATCAGGGAACACCGCCGCCTTCTCATTCGTCCTTAGTGCGTATTTAGCCGTCAACTCCGTGCAGTTGGCGTGCTGGTGCCCCAAAGGGCCTACGGTGGACTGCCTCGCCACCCCGCCGTCGTTGCGACACGCCTCCTCCAGGCGTCCTGCCTCTGCAGGTCCAGTCACCGACTGTCTCGTGCGCATCTACGGACAGACCATCGCGCAGGGATCCAGCGCCCGCTCCGATCTCCTGCCACGTCACCTATAATGCCCTTACTGGCTGCCCGCCGCTCTGCGTCCGCTCAAATACGGAACGCCTGTTGCGACCTAATGAGTATAGAGGAGAGCCGAAATATGCAAACGTTCGACCTTATTGTCGCCTCGCATCTGCGTTGGAGCTTCGTCTGGCAGCGCCCGCAGCAGCTCCTTTCGCGTCTGGCCCGCCACCACCGCATTCTCTTCGTCGAGGAGCCGCTCGCCGTCTCAGACACCGAAGGCGCTCCGATGCCTGTGCTGCAAGAGGTGATGCCGGGGGTCGTGACGCTGACGCCGAAGGTGCCCGAGAGCCAATGCAACGGCACGCCCCTGTGGCTGTGGCCGTGCCAGAACCTGATCACGCGCCAGGTGCGCGACGCGATCCGCGCGCTGGATCTGCGCCATCGCGCCCTGTGGTTCTATACCCCGACCCCCGAGTTCATGGTCGAGGCCGTCCAGCCGGAGATGCTCGTCTACGACGTGATGGATGAACTGTCCAATTTCAAATTCGCCCCGCCGCAGCTGCGCGATCAGGAGCGACGTCTGTTGAGCCAGGCCGCCGTGGTCTTCACCGGCGGCGCCAGCCTCTACGACGCCAAGAAACATCACAATCCCAACACGCACCTGTTCGCCAGCGGCGTGGATGCCGCCCACTATTCCAAGGCGGCCCATCCGGACACCACCGTGCCGGAGTGGATGGAACAGATCCCCACGCCGCGCGCCACCTATATCGGCGTCATCGACGAGCGGATGGACTACGACATCATCCGCGGCCTGGCCGAAGCACGCCCGGACGTTCAGTTCGTGATGTGCGGCCCCGTGGTGAAAGTGGACCCGGCCGACCTGCCCAAGGCGCCGAACCTGCACTATCCCGGCCAGCAGGCTTATGACGATCTGCCCCGCATCCTCAAAGGCACCGACGTCTGCCTGATGCCCTTCGCCCAGAACGAGGCGACGAAGTTCATCAGCCCGACCAAAACGCTGGAATACATGGCGGCGGATCGGCCCATCATCTCCACGCCCATCAAAGACGTGGAGCGCTTCTACAGCGACATCGTCTTCCTGGCGGAGACGCCGGATGGGTTTATCGCACATCTGGATGCAGCCCTCAACGAGGCCGAGGAAGAGCGGGAGCGCAAGCGGCGGCGCATCGAAAAGATCCTGGCCGAGCAGGCCTGGGATGCTATTGCCGAGAACATGGAGACCCTGATGCTGCGCGCGTGGGAGAAGACGCCCACCGGCGTGCGCCAGCGCCTGCAGCGCAGCGGCCTGCCGGTCCGCAGCGCCTCTGCAAGCGCGAGCGTGGGCCTGAGCGCGCCGGCCGTGGAGACAGGAGAGTAAGCGATGCGAGGAAGCTTGACCACCGATCAGCGGGTCGTCATCCTGGGGGCCGGGCCGACCGGCCTGGGCGCGGCCTATCGCCTCCAGGAACTCGGACACGACCAGTTCCATATCTACGATCGCGCCGGACAGGTGGGTGGCCTGGCCACCTCGCATAAGGACGCCAAAGGCTTCACGTGGGACATCGGCGGGCACGTGCAGTTCTCGCACTACCGCTACTTCGACGATCTGATGGACAAAGCCCTGGGCAGCCACTGGCTGCACCACGAGCGCGAATCCTGGGTCTGGATCGAAGGGCGCTTCGTGCCCTATCCCTTCCAGAACAACATCCGCTATCTGCGCCCGGAAACCTGCTGGAAGTGCCTGCAGGGGCTGGTCCGCCTCTACAAGCAGCCGTTTCCGGGCAAGCCCCAGAACTTTCGCGAGTGGATTTCGGCTACCCTCGGCGAGGGGCTGGCCGAGGTGTTCATGGTTCCGTACAACTTCAAGGTGTGGGCCTATCCCGCCACGGAGATGGACTACAACTGGATCGGGGAGCGCGTGGCCGTCACGGACCTGGAGCGCGTCTTAGACAACGTTCTGCACGAGAAGGACGACCTCTCCTGGGGACCCAACAACACCTTCCGCTTCCCGGAGTTCGGCGGCACGGGCGCGGTCTGGGAGCACGTGGCCGACATCCTCGGGCGGGAGAAGATCACGCTCAACAAGGAGGTCGCCGGCATCGACCCGACGGCCAAGCAAGTCTTCTTCTCCGACGGCACCAGCGACCGCTACGATGTGCTGATCTCCACGCTGCCCATCGACCGCCTGGTCCATCTGGCCGATCTGAGCTCTCTCAAGGAGCCGACCGGCAACCTGCGCTACAGCAGCACCAACATCATCGGCGTCGGGCTTTCCGGCAAGCCGCCCTCCACGCTGACGAAAAAGTGCTGGATGTACTTCCCGGAGGACAACTGCCCGTTCTACCGCGTGACGGTGTTCAGCAACTACTCGCCTAACAACGTGCCCGACATCAATACGCAGTGGTCGCTGATGGCGGAAGTCTCCGAGTCGCACCACAAGCCGGTCGATACGGAGCGGGTCATCGAGGACACCATCGAGGGAATGTTCGCCACCAAGCTCATCAACAAGACCCACGACGTTCTCTCGACCTGGTCCTACCGGGCGCACTACGGCTACCCGACCCCGGCCCTGGGCCGCGACAAGGCGCTGGAGGCCATCCATCCGGAACTGCAGAAGTACGACATCTACTCGCGGGGGCGCTTCGGCGGCTGGAAGTACGAGGTCTCCAATCAGGACCACTCCATGATGCAGGGCGTCGAGCTGGTCGACAAGCTGGTGCTCGGCATTCCGGAAGTCACCTACTGGTTCCCCGCCACCGCCAACAACATGGCCTACGCCAAGCAGCGGTAGATTCCATCCATTATGCTCGCAGCAGGCCCGTTAGTCATTCGTCTAACGGGCCTTCTTTTTTACACTGGAACCAAGACCAACACCTCGAAACTACCACATCATATCCTTCGTATATTGGGTGATGGCATTTTTATCAGGTAGTGTTAAGAATGACATATTGTTGCCAACAATAAATGTTGGTGGCTGAGAGGTCATATCGGATGGCGTGGAGAGGAGCGACCACCGCAGAAATGCGCGTTCAGTTGCAACTGAGCCACTCCGGATCAACTCACGAAACCTATGGGCTGCCGGTAACTGCAAGCGATCCTGTCGTAGGGGTCACCACCTTAGAACTAAGATCGGCTCTCCAGAAACTTTACAACCGGGCAAAGAATTTAGAAATAGTATGGTATCCGTTTGCTTCGATGGAGTCCCAACTTGTCGAAGCCATTGTTACCCTTAGCGAGAGGATTAAAAGGTATCCTCCAGATGGGATAGACGGAGATAGGAACATCGAAAGATATACCTGGCCGGGCACAAGAGGGAAAGAGTTCCGTTTGGATATAGAGACCAAGCGAGGAGTGAATCTACGTCAATAAGGATTGCGCGAAAGTCTAACATAGGCTATAATATGAAATCACGAGTCGAGAAAGCCAGGAAGCCCGCTATGCCTCCTATCATAATTCATGATCGCGATACCGTTGCTCAACCAGCCGTTCCTACGGATGGTCACGCTTCGGCAATTGCACTTTACGGGCAAGCATTACAACTATACAGAGATCGAAACCTGGCAGAAGCAGTTAAAACAATGCGGCAGGCGGTCAAAATTGATCCTGGTATTGATGAAGAAGGTCGATTGGGATACTGGCAGGAAGAACTAGATGACGTTAGGCTGAAAATAAGAAACCTGAACAGGAAAATCAGCAAACGCCCGGATGACGCAAAAAGCCATTATGAGTTGGCACACAATCTGAGGCTTATAGGAAAGCGGAAAGATGCAGAAAACGAATGGCGCAAAGTGATCGAGGTAGATGAAGGTAACTGGGGTAAAAGCGCGCAGAAGATGTTGGACAAATATCTTCTGCAGCGGGGATAGCCTCTCTGCGCCTATATAGGCAAATATTGGAGAATATAGAAGGCCTAAAGAACTCTTCTTCAAGCCCTTAACTTTTAGGCCAACCTCGTAATAGACCATGCGGCCGTTGACAGCTTATAAACAATTTTGTATACTGGCGAGTATCCTATAAATTCAATAGTAGGGAGAATGACGTGGTAAAGCACAAGAGCACAACTTCCAGCACGCTAGTGCGACTCAGCGAAGACGCCTACAAAACCGCTCGGAGACTGGCCGACGAAGAGGGAAAAAGCCTGCAGGCTATTCTTGACGATGCAGTCCGAGAGCTGGACCGGCAGAAGTTCTTCGCAAAAGTGAATGCAGCCTATAAAACCTTACGGTCCGATCCAAAGGCATGGCAGGAAGAATTGCAAGAACGGGCTGCATGGGATGGCATTATGCACCCTTAATCGTAGATCGCCTATAGCGAATGCTTTAGCTTGTTTTGTAGGTTGGCTTTGTAAGGGAATAGAAACATTGATCACTCGCTCGCCATCTTGTTGATTAGGAACGTGCTGCTTATAGATGGTTTAACGCAATGATGCGTCAACAACTGCATTTTCTATGATCTCATTTAATTCAGATACATTTGCCATAATCCTGGCTATACACTCCTCATCGATTAACACAACGAGTGGGCCTTGCTGCGAATAGCGCAACAGTTCGACATCCAAAGATTTTTTAGCTAATTTTTGTGCGCTACATAAGAATCCCATCTGACACATTTGTCCACGGTTCTTGATTTTCATGAGTAGGTCATTGAGAGCTGGAATTCCAACTGGCTCCACTTCGTTTTTCGCCGATACGATAACAACAGGTGAGTTAGGCCATACTTTGCTTGCTATTCTACGACACTTGATGACGATGTCAATCTCCTCAGTCTTGGTAATATATCGGCTGCCGTGTATTTCAAAACCGTCTACTTGGCTAAAGATAATAAGCAATAGTTCCTCAAATCTCAACCCCTTATCATAGCGGCTTTCCACTGTCACTGCTCTTTGATGTGCGTCTAACAGTAATTTTTCAAGGAGGTCAGTATCAAGAACAAGCCGCTCTTTAGCGATAAGCTCCGGAATCGATTTGAAAGAGCGAATTTTAATCTGTTTTGATCTGATAGATGCAAATATTGGCATAATACCAAGAGCATAACCTTGCTCAAGTAGCGTTCCATTTCTCCACAATTCATCAGGAGCAGTTACAGACACCTTATAGCCTTCTCGAATAGCGGCTTGTATGCGCTTTCCGTATGCGTATCCAATTGTGGGACTGCACTGTACATGACAAATTGCTTGTTTTCCAGCAAGTTGAGGTTTCCAGGAACAATCAGTGAATGTTAAAACTTCATCGTTCAAAGACCACATAGGGAGCTGATTTTTTATAGCTTCGGCTATTCTATTGACGTCATCGAGGGTAAAGCCTGATTCGAGGGTATCCACAGCAGATTCAGATATAAAATCTCTCTCCAAGTCAATCTACTCTTGTCAATAAAGATTGGGCAAGTGAGCGCGCGGCATTTTTGATTATAGAACGATCCTCTTCATCTTCAGCTTTGCTGATTAGCCATTCATATCTTTTGATAATAAATTCGCATTGCCTTTCAAACTTACTCGCCTCGATGGTAAGCTCAACAGTATCCTCATATGTTTCTTTTATTGTCCGGGCTTCATTGTTAATAAGTTCTCTTATGGCATCATCTAATGGCCCTGCATTCTCTGAGCCTCCGGCCTCACGTTCAGCCACGCGTATGATCGGGCTTACATCTCGTAGGTCAACGGTATCCGTAGTTACACCGCTTAACCGCTTTTTTACAAACGCTGCAATGATTGCATCTTCACCTATTTCTGCAAAGATCTTCGGACGACGGCGACGCAATACGTCAATAATGTTTCTCTTAAGCTCGAAAAAGAAATTTAAAGGAACAATGCCCTTCATAATCATTTCTTGGTACTCTTGAGGTAAGGAAACTGCGTACTGATAGCGCACTACTTGTTCTTGCTTAAGGCCGGTCTTTTCAGCCAACTGTTTCGGATCTGTAATTCCTGTGCGCTCACTGACCTTTTTTAGAGCCCACACCGTAGGCATGTCCTCCCATGCCTCGCGGACAAGATGAATATGAAACATTGAGAGTAAATTATCTGTGTCACTCGGTTTTGGTCCTACGATAACTGGAATTTCTGCTAGGCCTAGATCAACTGAACATCGCCATCTTCGCTCACCATCTACCAGTACGTAAGGTATCTTTCTATCACTCTCATCAGCATAAACAAAAAGAGGTACGAGGACGCCGTTGATTTCAATAGAGTCCGTCAACTCCTGTATTTCTTCTGCACGAAATACGAGGCGGGGGTTTTCAGGATTTGGTTTCACCTGGCTAGGCGGAACTTTGCGTAAATCTTTGTATTGCAGCATTATTGAGCCACCTTTATATTTGTCACCACAAGCTCCTCCGCAACTCTCCTATCAGCATGGTTACCGGCTATTTGTCTCTTAGCCTTGACTGTCGAGCAATGCCAGCCTGCGAAGGCAGTCGCTGCTTGCTTTGTGTTTGCATAGCTGAGTACGAATGAAGCTCCTCGCTCATCCAATATAGGCAGCCATTTCGTTAAACGATCGAGATCATCTGAAGTAAATGGAAGGCGGAATTCCGCATTGACCCCATACTCGATGAAACCACGTCCTTCATCAAGGGCGAAGGGGGGATCCATGTAAACAAAATCTCCTTCGGTTGCTTCTTCAAGAACTTCCTCGAAGTCGGCTGCCCTGATTTCCGCTGAAGCGAGTACATGAGAGCATTGTTGAAGACATATTTTGTTCGGCATGGCTCCCGCCTTGTACGGTGCATATGGTACATTAAACTCTCCCTTGAGATTTGTCCGGTATAGACCATTGAAGCAGAGACGATTGAGATAGATAAAGCGTGCTGCTGCCTGCGGGTCACTATAACCTGATGTATTCTCCTTTCTGAGCCATAGGTAAATTTCCTTGCAGGGTCTTAGCAGACTTAAGTAATATGCGACCTCTTCCCAAGCATCACGGACGGCAACCATTGTTCTTATTAATTCAGCATTAAGATCGTTGAGCAACGCCCGTTCTGGTTCAAGATAAAAGAATAAGCATGCCGAGCCAGCAAACGGCTCGATATATCGCTTATGTTCACCTAGCCAGAAGGGGACCAGACGTGAAATCATTTGGCGCTTGCTACCAGCCCAACGCAAGAACGGCTTAATGGGCATCTCGGCTCGCCTCCATACTACCCTCTCTGATTAATAGAAAACAATCCTCCAAGAACAGGGTAGTGATTATAGGCTTATAATTGGTCATCAGTCTCCTTGCTAGGCAGTGGATCTCCCAGTCGACTGACAAAATTGGCATCTTCAGCCTTACTAAACAGAAGCTTGATTGCATACAGCACCACATAATTCACCGATAAGCGGGGGCGGTGGCCGTCACCTTCAGCGATGGCCTTTAGTCGCTGATAATCTTCAAGTTTGATTGTTATAGTGAAACGCTTGCCCTTTTTTGATTCATTTTTCATCATGATGAATCATTTTTACATTTTTTTGAATCCGCCGTCAATAGCCAGACGGACTTATACTTGTCTGACCGAAAGCAAGGATCTATATCAAAGAAGGTTGTTCGGGAATGTCGATGTGGTCGCCAGTGGATAGCTGAGAAGCAAGCAAAAAGAAGGCCGGGCGGTTCCGCCTGCCCGGCCGATAACAGAAAACCAAAGTCCTTAGATAGAGGCAGTATCATGGTACTCGGCGCGTGTTATGCCTTGATGAAGCCCAGGTTAAATCTCGTGATGTTGATTTAGAGGCTGGGTCACTCGTCCGAAGGTGGGAGTGGACGCGCTTCGCCCGCAGAGGCGTCGGGTAGGGCCGCCGGATCGGAGGACGCGGGCCGTAAGAGGTAGTCCGCCTGGGGATCGTATTCCAGCGTCCAGCGGTGCTCCGGGTTGGGATAGAAGCTCACGGTCGGGTCCGGCCCATTGCTTTTGGCGTTGACCGCCATCAGCAGCCAGCCGCCAGGAACGGGAGACCGCCACAGCCATACCTGATAGGCATAGCCCTTCCCAGGAATACCCGTCTCCCACAACGCCTGTCTGCCCACCTGTTCCCATTTCATCGCCGCCTCCTTCTTACCTGCAGGGTCGAATTGACATCTCTTCGCAAGCTTGCGAGCTATCCGCCGGAATAAGTATACCTGTCTGCAGCCTGGGAGGAAGTCTGTGTCATAACAAAGCTCGTGTACCGCCAGGGTAGCGGCACGTTAGAGCCTGTCCTCACGAGGAAACGAGCTTTTCCGCCCGCCGAGCGGTTGTCCGCTTCCTTAAAGTCCTCCTCTCCTTACGAAGGAGAGGCAGGGCCGCAAGGCCCGTGGTGAGACAGGAGGTGAGGTTTACGGAAGGGGCCGTTTAAAGGCGGTGCAATAGATGCAGGGCCAGTATTCCCAGCGACGCGACCAGCGTGCCGATCAGCACCGGATAGATCACAAAGAGCCAGGCCGAAGTTGCCAGCCCCGTGACCAGAACCAGGCCGATGGCAGAGAGAAGCGCCGCGCCGAGGCTCAGCACAACCACAGGGCCGCGCGGCTTCACCACGACAAGCCGAGGGCGCCCGCTCTTCCGGAAATCCGAATCGTCCCCCTTGCCGCTCATCCGCCACTCTCCCCGCCGCCCGCACGCGCTGCCGTCGCTTCCCCCAGGCGGGCACGCAGATCCAGAATCGTCTCCTCATAGACACGCAACTGGTTGGCCTGCCGCCTCAGCCGCGCCGAGACCGCGCCGCCGTACAGGGCCACAGCCCAGAAAGCCAGGATCTTCAGACCCTCCCCGCCAAGCACCGAAGGATGCACCGCCCCGGCGGGAGCGCTTCCGAGCGCCGCTGCGTAGAGGATATTGAACGCCGCCGCCACGAACAGACTCATCAACAGGCCGTAACGCAAACAGTTCGAAATCAACAAAACGAAGTAGACGAAGAAAAACGGACTCTGGGTGAAACCGGTATAATAGATCAATACGGAAACAAACACCATATCGCCCAGGACGGTCACATACTTGAGCCAGCGCGGAATCGCCGCCCGGCCCGGCGTCCACAGGTAGAGCGCTTCCAGCGTCGTCATCGCGAGCGCCGCGCCCGTAATCCCGTAGGCCAGCGCGTCGGACATCGGAATCGCGCCATAGCTGTGAGTATGGCGGCGGATCCACTGCAGCACGCCGAAGAGGAGCACGATGGCAATCCAGCGCGCGTTCACTTTTGCGCGCTCCGTGTCGCGTTCGCTCTCCCAACCGCTGACCACAGGAGGCTCGACGGACCGGACTGCGTTCATTCCCGTGATGGACATACTCACCTCCGATCTCACGACCCATGCAGAACCAGTATAAGCAAAAGCCACGCGCCCGTCAAGCGCAAAAGCGCCCCCTGATATCGCCCGGCCTGATCACGGCGGGAGCGGCCCTGGCGGGCGCCGGGCTGGTCCTCGGAACGCTGGCCTATACCTACCTGGCGATCCACCCGCTGCGGCGGCGGATTCGCCGCACCCCGGCCGATCTCGGCCTGGACTACGAGGACGTCGTCTTTCCCTCCCGCGATGGGCTGCGGATTCGTGGCTGGCTGATCCCGCCGCCCGCCGAAGAGGAGCCGCAGGCGGTCGTCGTGCTCTGCCACGGCTATCCGGCCAACCGGGTCGAGATGCTGCCCTACGTTCGGATGCTCCATGAATCCGGCTATGCGGCGCTGCTCTTCGACTTCCGGGCACTGGGCGAAAGCGAAGGCGACCTCTGCAGCATCGGCCATTTTGAGGTGCAGGACTTGCTCGGCGCGCTGGACTATCTGGAATCGCGCCCGGATACCCGCGATCTGCCCTTCGGCGCGATCGGCCTCTCCCTGGGCGGCGCGGTCGCGATCATGACGGCGGCAAAAGACACGCGCCTCCGCGCCATCATCGCGGAAGCGTCCTATCCGTCCCTCCAGCACGCCATGGAAGCCCGGTGCCGGGTGGTCGCAGGCCCCTTCGCCAGGACGATGACCCGCTCCATCCACTGGTGCGCCCGCCGCTGGTTCGACTTCCATCCGCGCGACGTCGCGCCGCTGGACGTGATCGATCGGATCAGCCCGCGCGCCGTCATGATCGTCCAGGGTCAGCGCGACCCGCAAGTGCGCTGGCAGGATGCCATTACGATGTACCAGGCCGCCAGGGAGCCGCGCGAAATCTGGCTACTGCCGCAATCCGGGCACGCGCGCTGCCTGCGGGACGCGCCGGAAGAGTATGCCTGCCGCGTCACCGCCTTTTTCCAGAAACACCTGAATAGCAAGAATTAGGAGGGATGCTTTTCCGTCCGCAGGACGGTTGTCCACTTCCTTATATTCCCCCTCTCCTTACGAAGGAGAGGCAGGGGCGGGAGCCCCGTGGTGGTATAGGGGGTGAGGTTTGGGTAAGATCCGCCCGCCAGGGCGGTTGGCCGAAGGCCTGCCAGACGGGTCGTTCACGGCCCGGCTAAATGGCCCGGGGTGAGGTCCTCTCCATGCGAAGGAGAGGGGAATAGGGCAAGGGGTGGGCCAGGCGATGGGAAGGGGGTAAGGTCTAGGTGAGGGGGGCGGAGAAAAGAAAGCCTTCGGGCAGCATCACCATCATCTGTGGCAGCATGTTCTCCGGCAAGACGGAGGAGCTGATCCGTCTGGTGCGCCGGGCCATGCATGCCCGCAAACAGGTGCAGGTCTTCAAGTCCTCCCTGGATACCCGCTGCGAGACCACCGTCATTCGCACGCACGACGACATCTGCTTCAACGCCGTCGCCGTGCCGGACAGCCGCGCGCTGTCCGAGCGCCTGGAGCCGGGCGTCGAGGTCGTGGGAATCGAAGAGGTCCAGTTCTTCGACGACGAGATCGTGCCCTTATGCCAGCAATTGGCCGACCGGGGCGTGCAGGTGATCGCCGCGGGGTTGGACCAGGACTTCCGGGGTCTGCCGTTCGGCTTCATGCCCGGCCTGCTGGCCCTGGCCGACAACGTCCTCAAGCTGCACGCCATCTGTAAGGTCTGTGGCGCGGAGGCCAGCCGCACCCAGCGGCTGGTCAATGGACGTCCCGCCGCCTGGGACGAGCCGACCATCCTGATCGGTGCCGAAGAGACTTATGAGGCCCGCTGCCGTCACTGCCACCGCATCGCCAATAGGCCCCGCGCCTTCCGCCCGCTCGGCAGCGCCATCCAGGAAGGAAGCGATAGGGTCACTCCCCGCCGAACGGCGCGCTCGGCGAATGCGCACGGCAAAAACGGGAAGAACGGCAGCAACGGCGCCCAGGCCGACGACCTCGCTCCTGACCCGCCCGACGACGGCGCCCAACTGCAGATGTTCTCCGAACCCGATTCTTAAAGCGGGAATCAGGTACAATTTTGCTGCCTGCGGCGAAAACCCTTTGCCGCAGCAACACGTAGATATTCTGGCAGGCGGCGGAGAACGAAACTCGGCGCGAACCCCCATGCTGGCAGCTCCATCCCGCACACTGCCTGGTGAAAGGAGCCAATCACATTGGCAAAGAAGGTCCGTATAGGCGTCATCGGAACGGGAGGTATCGCGAACGGCGCCCACCTGCCCGGCTACTCCCAGATCCCGGATGAGTGCGAAATCTACGCGCTTTGCGATATCGATCCCGCCGCGTTGAAACGAACCGTGGAGAAGTATCCCGTCCCGGCGTCGCGTCAGTTCGAGGACTATCGCAAGATGCTGGAGCTGCCGGATCTGGACGCGGTCTCCGTCTGTACCCCCAACTACGTTCACTACCAGCCGACCGTCGATGCGTTGAGCGCGGGCAAGCACGTGCTCTGCGAGAAGCCCATCGCCATGAACGCGAAGGAAGCCGCCGAGATGGTCCGCACCGCGCGCCGACAGAGCAAGATCCTGCAGGTCGGCTACAACAGCCGCTTCGCGCCCACCAATCAGCTTCTGAAGCGCTTCATCGACGCGGGCGAGCTGGGAGACATCTACTACGCCCGCGCCCAGGCCCTGCGCGTGCGCGGCATCCCCGGCTGGGGCGTCTTCATCGACAAAAGCAAGCAGGGCGGCGGCCCCATCATCGACATCGGCGTCCATATCCTCGACCTGACCCTCTGGATGATGGGCCATCCCCGCCCCACCGCCGTTAGCGGCGTCACCTACCAGAAGTTCGGCAAGCGCGACGACGTCGTCGGCTTCATGGGTCAGTGGGACTATAAGAACTTTACGGTCGAAGACATGGCCGCCGGCCTGGTCCGCTTCGAGAACGGCGCCACCGTCGTCCTGGAGTCCAGTTTCGTCGCCAATCTGAAGGAAGAAGTGCATAACAGTACGCTGCTGGGCACCAAAGGCGGCGCCACGACCAGCCCGCTCTCCATCACCCAGGAGCGGCATAAGAGCGTCTTTACCTACGAGCCGCAGACCCCCAACAAGAACGTCAACACGCACTATGCGGAGATGAAGGCCTTTGTCGAATGCGTCCGCGACAACAAAGAGCCCCTAGTGACCGGCGAGCATGGCTTGATGGTCGCCCAGATCGTGGATGCGCTCTACAAATCGGCCGAGGAAGGTCGGGAAGTGCCCGTAGAGTAACCTCACCCCCTAACCCCCTCTCCCTCAGAAGGAGAGGGGGAAGGAGCGAGAGATTCCTTGGACGCCGAGACACCAAAGAAGGTTCTGGCCGAATCGTCCCCAGCCTCGGCGCCGGCCGGCGCCGAGGCCGCCCACCCGTCCGGACGCAACGGCGCGGCGGAAGGCGCCATCAGCCTGCGCCGCCTGCTGGTCGCCATCGTGGTCGTCGCCGGCGGCGCCGAGTTGGCCTACGCCATCGTCAATGTCTCGGCCATGCCCGTCTATATCGAGGCCAACCATCTCGGCCTGCACCTGATCGGCATCGTGGCAACCGCCTACCTGCTCGTCGAAGGGCTGCTCAAGTCACCGTTTGGCGTGCTGGGAGATCGGATCGGCCGGAAGCCGCTCATCCTGATCGGCCCCATCGTCTCCACCTTCACCTCCGCCGTCACCCCGATGGTGCATAATCCCTTTGCGCTGGTCGGTCTTCGCATCCTGGACGGCATGGGGGCGGCGGCCCTCTGGCCCTCCGCCTTCAGCCTGATCGGCGATCACGTGGCCGAAAAGAAGCGCGCCTCCGCGATGAGCCTGTTTAACGTGTCGTATCTTCTGGGCATCGCGCTGGGTCCTTTTATCGGCGGCCATGTCAACGACTGGGCTTACCTCCACTTCCACTGGGTCCCCGGACACCATCTATCATTGCGCCATTCCAAAGACGCCTCCTTCTACGTCGCCTCGATCCTGTTCCTGATTACTACCGTCGTAGCGATGGCGATCATCCCCAACGTCCGCCCGGCCCATCACGATGAGCACGGGCACGCGGTCGAAGGCGGCTTCGACTTCCGCGACTTTGTGTTGATGCTCCGGCGCATGCCGGCCATGCTGCTTATGACCTTCGTAACCTTCCTGGGGATCGGCATGGTGATCCCCTACGTGAAGGTGTTCGCCATGAGCCGATTCAGCCTGAATGAGAGCCAGTTTGGCGATTATCTGATCTACACCGTGCCCATCATCGCGCTCGTTTCCGTGCCCCTGGGCACCATCGGCGACCGGATCGGCAAGCCGCTGGCGGTGCGTATCGGCATCGGACTGTGCGCGGGCGCGTTCTGGCTGCTGCTGGTCTTCCCGAGCATCTGGAACCTGGTCGGGATGGGGAGCCTGATCGGCGTTGGGTTCGTGATGGCGTTTCCCGCCTGGATGGCGCTGGTCAGCGAGCAGGGCGATCCCCGGCAGCGCGGCGCTATCATCGGCGCTGTCGGCACAGCGCAGGGCATCGGTGCTATTTTCGGGGCGGCGGCCAGCGGCTTCCTCTATAAACTATCGCCCCCGCGTCTCGGCTTCCTTACTGTGCCCCACCACGGCCTGCCGTTCCTGGGCTGCGCGGCCCTCCTCACCGTCGCCTTCCTCCTCGCCCTGACCACCATCCACGCGCCCCGCCCCCACAAAAAATAACCTCCCTACCATGCGCCTGTACCATCCCCCATCTTGCTTAAAATATCACCACCCGCTCGCTACGCTCGCTAGAGCCACAGAGCACACAGAGGAAAAGCCAATGCGAGAAAAGCCAAGAGAGAAAGAGGCGAGTTCAAATAGCAAAGCCTGTACCTCTGCTATCCACAAAGGGAGAGCACCGAGAAAAACTGCCAGACTATAGCGAGCATTAGCTTTTCTCTGTGCTCTCGCTCGTTATGAATAAGAGGTAGGGGCTTCCTAATTTGGTATAGCCTGTTCTTTTTCTCTTTGCTTTTCTCGCATTGGCTTTTCCTCTGTGTCCTCTGTGGCTCTAGCGAGCAAAGCGAGCGGGTAGTGACATTTTAAGGAGCTTAGGAATAAGGACACGCTTGGGGTAGAGCCTAGCGAGCGGGGGTTTATTCTTGTAAGCTGGCTGCAGGGACACGCTGGCTGAGCAGCAGGAGAGCGCCCAGCAAAGCCATCATCGCGCCATAAGCAAAGGCGGCGGCAGGATGCCAGCCAAACAGCGCCCCGGCGATCACGCTGGCGGGCAGAAGCGCGACTCCGACGACGGTGTGATAGGCGCCGATCTGGGTGGCGCGCTGCCGGGGATCGGAGAGATCGGCGGCAAACGCGCGCTGCGTGCCCTGCGTGAGCGTGTAGTAGCCGCCATAGAGCAGAAACAGCGCCCAGATGGCCGATTTGCCGGAAGCCAGCGCAAAGCCCAGATAGACGAGGGCGAACACCAGATAACCCGCGATGATAAGCGGCCGGCGGCCGACCTTATCCGAGAACGTTCCCGCGAAATAGCCCAGCAGCGCCTCCACCATATTGAACGCGGCATACAACCAGAGGATTTCCCCCGCAGAGAAGCCCAGTTGGTTGGCCCGCAGGACCAGGAACGCGTCTGCCGAGTTTCCCAGGTTGAAGATCAAAACCGCCAGCAGGAAGCGCCGGTAGCCCGGCTGCAGATCGCGCCAGCGTGGAAAGGTCGGGGGACGGGCGGCAGCCGAGGAGGGCGGGGAGACGGCCTTCTCCCGGACCGCAAAGAGCAGCGTGAGCACGGCCAGCAGGCCGGGCAGACCGGCAAAGAAGAACAGGCGGCGCAGGTCCCCGCTCTCACCCGGCGCGGTCAGCGCGGAGAAGAACGACCCGTGCCCGGCAGAAAGGAAGAAGCGGCGCATGCCGGCGGAGGCGTGCAGCAGAAACCAGACGCCCAGGAGCGGGCCGATCACCGCGCCGGTCGTGTCCAGGGTGCGGTGCAGCCCGAAAGCGCGGCCGCGGATGACGGCAGGGGTCGTCTCCGCGATCAGGGCATCGCGGGGCGCGGTCCGCAGCCCCTTGCCCAGCCGGTCCAGAAAGCGCAGGAACAGCACGGTCGGCCACAGGCTCGCCAGCGCCATCAGCGGCTTGGAGATCGCTCCGAAACTATATCCCCACAGCGCTATCGGCTTGCGCCGCCCGGACCGGTCGGAGAGCCAGCCGGAGATCAACCGCATCAGGCTCGCCGTGCTCTCCGCAATCCCTTCGATCAGGCCCACCGCGCCCGCCCGCGTGCCCAGCACCTGCGTCAGAAACAGCGGGACCTGGGTATAGGCCATCTCACTGGCGACATCCGTCAGCAGGCTCACAAAGCCCAGCGCAATGACCGTCCGCCCCAGACGCGGCCTCTCAGGCCTTTCCGGCGCCTCACCCACCAACGCTGCTTCTTTCCTATTCAAGCGAATGCACCCATCACCGCGAGCCTGTAGGTAAATTTTATCTAAGCGTCATGAATGCTGTCACGTTCCCTCCTCCCTGGAAATAGAGGGGAGATTTAGCCCGCTTGTGCGGGCTTTGTGTTTCAGCACGGGGTTTTAACCCCGTGTGCCCAGTGAGGTCTATGCAAATACCGCGCGCAAAGATTCGGCGATATGCTTCAGCCCGATCTCCGGCAGCGTCTTATACCCATCCACCTCTGCCGTCACGTAGCTGTCGTAACCGGCCGCTTGCAGCGCCGCGCGCACCTTCTCCCAGGGAACATCGCCCTGCAGCGGATTGCAGAAGGCGCTGATGTTGCCGATGTTGGTTTTGAAGTCCTTCACATGCACCTTCTTGATCCGCCGGCCCAGAATGCGGATCCACTGGTCGGGAAAGCCGTAGACCAGCACGTTGCCGGCATCGAAATACGCGCCGACAGAGTCGCTGCCGATCTCGTCGAGGAAGCGGGCGAACTCCAGCGGAGAAAGCAGGAACTTGTTCCAGACATTCTCCACCCCGATGGAAACCCGCCGCTCGGCGGCCTCCGGGGCCAGCTCTCGCAACGCCTCCTGCGCCCGCGCGTACGCCTCATCGTAGGCGATCTCCGCATTGACCACGCCCGGCACCACGAGAATGGTGTCCACGCCCATCCACTGCGCTACTTCCAATCCTTTGCGGATGCACTCCTTCCCCTTCTGCCGCACAGACCCATCCGGCGAGGTGATCGGATACTTCCACCCCAGGCCGGTGGACAGGCTGGACAGTTCAATACCCGCGTCCCTGGCCTGCGCCACGATCCGGCGCACGTCCGCCTCCGTGCTGGCAAGCGTCAGCTCGCCGTCTTCGGCGATATTGATCTCGATGCTGTCGAACCCGGCTCGCTTCGCCATCGCGAAGCACTCGGCCAGGCTCAAATCCCCCGGCAGCGTCCACCGATTGATACCGATCTTCATCCCAGGTCTCCTTCCCGTGTCCGGCACTCTCTCCCATTCCTTTCCGGTCTTCGATCTCCTATTCTGCAACCACGGGGTAAAATCATGCCCCGTCGCTGAATTAAACGCACGGCGCTTACGTCCTACCTCGATGCCCGCGGGTTCACTCTAACGCGATAGAAGCTCGGAAATATATTTATCGTTTAATGTTGACAATAATAGAGAATTAACTTATAATAATTGCAATGAAGGTGTCTATGCCTTAGAGAAGAGACTTGCCTTCCAGAGCCAGGAACGCTCTCCTGATAGTTGGCCCCAGAAGACGAACGCTTCCCCTATAGCGCCTCCTCATCCCAAGAGAGGATCTTCAGGCTGCCATGAACACACATCGTTTCTGCGCTCGCATGTCCCTTTGCCTTGTCTTCTGGCTTGTGCTATCGCTCCTGCTTCCAGGGGTTGCCCAGGCACAAACCGTGACCACTCTCTTCTCCTTTGACGGACAGAACGGCTACGAGCCAAACGGGCTGATCCAGGCCAGCAATGGCTACCTCTACGGCACTGCCTTCCTGGGCGGCGCCAATGGCCCTGGCACGGTTTTCAGGATGACGGTTACTGGAAAACTGACCACGCTCTATTCTTTCACTGGCGGTAATGACGGCGCCAATCCTTCTTCCGCTCTGATGCAGGCAAGCGACGGCAACTTCTACGGCACTACATGGAATGACGGAGCCGATGCCAGTGGCACGATTTTCAGGATCACGCCTTCCGGCGCGCTGACCACCCTCTATTCTTTTAGTGGCTATGACGGCGCCAAGCCTCAAGCCGGCCTGGTCCAGGCCAGCAATGGCAACCTCTATGGCATGACCTACGTGGGCGGTGTCAATAACTATGGCACGATTTTCAGGATCACGCCTTCTGGCGCGCTGACGACTCTCTATAACTTCACGGGCGGCAATGATGGGGCCAGTCCTGTTGCCTCCTTGATGCAAGCCAGCGATGGCAACCTCTACGGCACTACGCAAAATTTCAGTGGCACGATTTTCAGAATCACGACTGCTGGAACGCTGACAACTCTCTATGACTTCAGTGGCGATGACGGTTTGTACCCTATTGCCGCTTTGATCCAGGCCAGCGATGGCAACCTCTACGGAACCACGTACGCAGGTGGTCAAAATGGCGATGGCACGATATTCAGTATCACGCCTTCGGGAACGCTGACCACTCTCTATGCTTTCACTGGCAGCACTGACGGCTATAATCCTTCTGCCGCTCTGCTTGAGACAAGCGTGGGCAGCCTCTTCGGCACCACGCAGATCGGAGGCAATGGTGATGGTGTCGTCTTCCGCTTGTCCGGTCTCTACCCAATGCCCGCTCTCTCCAGCATCAGCCCCGCTGCCCTGAACGCAGGCGGGCCGGATTTCTCCCTCTTCGTCCACGGAGCCTCCTTCCAGGCTTTCTCCACCGTCAACTGGAATGGCAGCCCCCTCGCCACCAGAGTCGAGTCCGCCTCCCAACTCGTCGCCAGTGTGCCCGCTTCCTTGATCGCTTCCCCTGGCAGAGCCTCCATCACCGTGGTTACCGGAGCCGGCGGAGGCGTATCCAACAAAAAGAGCCTCACCATCCTGCTGACCACTCTTAAGCTTGCCACCGCTCGGCTTCTGCAAAACAGCGATGGCTCTTACTCGGCTACCCTCTTCCTCGACAACGTGGGCTATAACACGGCTGCTAACGTGACCATCAACCAGGCCACCCTCGGCGCTGCCGCCACTTCCACCCCCCTGCCGGTCAATATCGGCGACATCGCTGCCGACGCCACGGGCAACACCACGTTGAACTTCCCTGCCTCGGCGGGCACATCGGGAAAGGTGGTGTCTCTGAAAGTGTCGGGTACGTTCACCGGTGGCAAGTTCAGCGGCTCCTTGAAAGTCACTCTGCCCTGAACCAGACGGGCATTAACGCCTACCCAACTCGTTGGATGACATAGCACCAAATAGCACCATTTTATGCGTGGGCGGCCTGGAAGATAGGTTCTCTCCAGGCCGCCCATTTAACGACCCGGCCCTGATCCTCGAAAACCAATCCTATCTTCCCGATGAGGAGGAATAGCCCAGCCTTCTGTCGAAGCGTTGCCCGGCATTTTTCGCCGCCCCTCCCGCCGGGGACTACGGCAGGATACACTGCGCGGCGTTAGAAGGAGTCAGAATGGAGCGCAAGGCGTTGGTCGTCTGGGGCGGCTGGATGGGACATGAGCCCGATCAGGTCGCCGAGATCTTTGAGAAGCAGTTGCGCCAGAATGGGTTTCAGGTGGAGGTCTCCGACACCCTCGACGCCTATCTGGATGTCAATAAGCTGAAGGCGCTGGACCTGATCGTGCCGATCTGGACGATGGGAACGATCAAGGGAGAGCAGCTTAACCCCCTGCTGGAGGCCGTCAAGAGCGGAGTCGGCCTGGCCGGATGCCACGGCGGCATGTGCGACTCGTTCCGCGAGGCGACCGAATACCAGTTTATGACCGGGGGGCAATGGGTGGCGCATCCGGGCAACGACGGCGTGGAATACACCGTCCGCATCACCGATCCCGGCCACTTTATCACGCAGGGAACGCCCTCGGAATTCGCTGTGAAATCCGAGCAGTACTACATGCACGTAGACCCGGCCAACAAGGTCCTGGCGACCACGCGCTTCCCCACCGCCGACGGCCCGCACGTCCCCAATGGACCGGTGGACATGCCCGTGGTCTGGACCAAATACTACGGCAAGGGCCGCGTCTTCTACAACTCGCTCGGCCACGTCGCCAACATCATGCGCCAGCCGGACCCTCTGCGCCTGATGACGCGCGGCTTCCTCTGGGCCGCGCATGCGGACGCGTAGGGCACGGCTCATCTGTCGCCGGTCCGTAAACGAACCCGCTGTCAGACCTCATGTCCCCTGGAAGGGGGCAGACAGGCTCCTGCCGTACCAACCCTGCCTGGCAAGAGGGCTATTCGGCGAAGGTACGGCTGGGGCAGCCCCGTCAACGGGGCCTGGCGTCTACAGACGGTTCGTTTATGGACCGGAGGATGCGTACCGGGTGTTTTCAACCCTGGGCCAGCCGGTTCGTTTCCGGGCTGGATTCCGAAACGCGCTCTGTTGACAGGAGAACCATCATCCCGTATAATACGGCGTAGCGAGCCGAAGTGGCGGAATGGCAGACGCGGTGGTCTCAAAAACCATTAGGGGCAACCCTGTGTGGGTTCGACTCCCACCTTCGGCATAAGAGCCAGGGGAAAGATGGAAGGGAAAAGGGAAAAGTAAAAGACCGCTTCCTTTCTTTTCCCTTAGTATCTTTTCCCTTCCATCTTTCCCCTTTTCCTCTAATCTGCTTGATTTGACAACGTAGACGTGCTGGACTATAATGAGGGTATGACCAACGCCACTACGCCGTCCAATCCCTCCGGCCGGCCCTCGCTTCTGCGCCGGGCCGGTCGCGCGCTGTTTACCACCTGGAGTGGACGCATCTCCGTTCTTCTCGTGCTGGCGCTGTTCGGGGGCGGGACCTACTGGTACCACGAGCACCACGCCATTACCTGGCATGAGCTCTTCTCGCCGAGCTACTGGATCCGCCGCTGGCGCGGGGACGATCTCTACGATCCGGGCACAGCACTACTGATGCACGGAAATCGGGGCCTGCGCGAGGTCGCGCTCACCTTCGACGATGGCCCCCACCGCCAGAGCTGCGGCTTGATCCTCGATACCCTGAAGCGCTACGGCGTCCATGCCACCTTCTTCGACGTGGGCATGCGCATGGCGCAGAACCCCGACCTGCTGCTGCGTACCCTTGCCGATGGCAACGAGGTCGGCAATCATACGTACGACCATCCCCGGCTCATTAAAATCGACAGCCGCAAGGCCCACCGGGAGATCAACGATACCGATATCACCTTCTACCGGATCACGGGCCGCCATCTCTACCTGCTGCGCCCGCCCGGCATGGACCTCAATTCCAAGGTCCTCAACATCACCAGGCGCATGGGCTATCTGGTCGTCGGCGAGAACACGGCCTCTCATGACTTCGCTCAGGATGTCTCCGTCGATTTCATCGTCAACCGTACCCTGAGCCGGGTCGAAAACGGCAGCATCATCCTGCTGCACGACTATCCGAAGCCCGCCGCCGCCCTGCCGCGCATCATCGAGGGGCTGCAGGCACAGGGCTACCGGATCGTGACCGTCTCCGAGATGATCTCCCATCTGCCGGATCGCCAGCGCATCGCTGCCGAGGAGTTCCTGCAGTCGCATATCGAGGCCGACCGCCTTGCCAGGCAGAACGCCTTTCGCACGGCCAAATACATAAAGCCATAGTGGTCAGCCTATGAGTTTGTGTGACAGTTCGGTAATCTCAGGAGGAGATGGCTTTTCCGCCCGCAGGGCGGTTGTCCGAAGGACAGCCCGAAGGTTCGACAGGGACCCATAGACGGGTAATTTATGGCCCGGCTCTAAAGAATTTGGCTAAATTTTCATACAATGAGCGGGCGTGCCGGGAACTTCGGCGGAAAAATCGTCCGTAACGCATGTAGGAGGCGAGCCATTATGGATTTCGCGCGGGTCTTTACCGGCGTGTTACGTAATGACCGTAAAGAATTCGATACCCTGGTCGAGCGCTGCCATCGGCAGGCGTATAATATCGCCTACCGCTTGACCGGTAACGCCGCCGACGCTGAGGATCTGACGCAGGAATCGTTTCTGCGCGCCTACCGCTTCTTTGATCGCTATAACCGGGACATGCCCTTCGAGAACTGGCTCTACCGCATCATGTCCCGTGTTTTCATCGACGAACTCCGCAAACGCCCCAAGTTCAAGACCCAATCCCTGGATCAGCCGCTCATGACCGGCGACGGCGGCGACTCCGACGTGCTTCTGGAGATACCCGATCTCGATTCGAACCCGGAGCATAGGATGCTCGAAGAGTCGCTGGAGGAGCCTCTGCAGAACGCATTGAACGCGCTGCCGGAAGAGTTCCGGATGGCGGTGATCCTGGCCGATATTGAGGGGCTGTCCTACGAGGAGATCGCAGAGACAATGAGCTGTTCTTTGGGAACGGTGCGTTCCCGACTGCACCGAGGGCGTAAGCTATTGCGCCAGAAGGCTCTACCGGCCTTATAGTCTTGTTGAAGGAGGTATCCTGTGAACTGTCGCAAAGTGAGCCGTCTTCTTTCCGCCTATATGGATGGCGAGCTGCCGGGCGTGGAGCATCGGCAAATTCACGAGCACTTAAGCTGGTGCGGCGAGTGCGCGCACGAGCACGAGCGATTGCTGCAGATGAAGCGGCTGCTGGCCGGCATGCGCGTACAGAGGCCGCGTGCCGATCTGTCCCAATCGATTCTCGTGCGGCTGCGGGAAGAGGATGGGCGGCTGGCGCCAGGCGGCACAGGAGGCTGGCTGCGCCGCGTGGGGCAATGGTTTCAGGTGGCTGGCCCCGCCCAGCAGATAGTCGCGTTCGGGGCCGGAGTGGCCGTCGTCGGCGTGATTCTGGCAGGCCGGATGCTGACCATCTCGCACCCGTCGAATGGGATCCACTGGTATCCGCGCGATCCCTCGCAGGAAGCGGCGCTGCCCCGCGCTCCCCAGGCCGATCCCTACGCCAACGTCACGCTCCCGGCAGCCTGGACGACCAACCAGACGCGGCCGGACCCGGCTTTCAATACGCCCTGGCTGACTCCTTTTCCAATGTATCGCCGGCAGGCGCATACGTCAACCGTTTCGTTCAGCACTCGTCCACTGCACTAATGCGATTTCGCTCTTTTCTTGACTTTCTCTGATCCGAAGCGACCCGGCGCTGCCGGGTCGCTTCGCTTCCCAGGGTAAGCTGTGCGTTCCCTGTAAGGAGGTTGAAATCTGATGCGAGTTTGGATCTGGCCTATGGGTCCCCACGATACGCTAAAGAAGCGGACCGGTATCCGGCAGAACGCCCGGATCGGCGCGACATACGGACTGGCGCTGCTGCTGGGTGCGGCAGCCCTCTCTCCCGGATATGCGCAGGAGGCGGGCGCGCCGCCAGGTCATACGACCAACGCGGCCCTGGTAGATTTGCAGGATGCCTTCACCAACATCGCCGACCAGTTGGAGCCGGTGGTCGTGACGGTGCTGAGCGCCAAAGCCTATCATGGCATCCAGGATGAGAAATCCGACATCCCGCGCGGCCTCAATCCCTTCCGGCGCATCCCGCACCGCTCCGTCGGCACCGGCTCCGGGGTCATCATCAGCAAGGACGGGTGGATCCTGACCAACGACCACGTCGTAGATGAAGCCGATAAGGTGACCGTGCGCCTCCACGATGGCCGGGAGTTCGACGGCAAGGTGATCGCGGACTATCGCAGCGATCTGGCGCTCATCAAAGTCGATTCTCCCACGCCGCTGCCCGCGGCGCGTCTGGGCGACTCGGATAAGGTCCGGATCGGGCAGTGGGCCATTGCCATCGGCAGCCCTTACCGCTACGAAGGCTCGTTCTCCGTGGGCGTCGTCAGCAGCCTCAACCGCCGGCAGAATATCGACATGCCGGGCGAGCAGCGCTTCTACCCCAATATGATTCAGACCGACGCCGCCATCAATCCGGGCAACTCCGGCGGACCGCTGTGCAATATCGACGGCGAGGTGATCGCCATTAATACCGCTATCGAAAGCGAAGGCGGCGGCAGCATCGGCATCGGGTTCGCCATCCCGATCAACGTGGCTAAATTCGTCGTTGCGCAGTTGCGCGCGAAGGGCAAAGTGAGCTATGGGTACCTGGGCGTCGATCCCACCAGCGTGACGCCCCGCACGGCTACCGTTCTTAAAGTCGATGATGGCGCCCTGATCGATGCGGAGCCGGCGGAGACGACACCCGCCGCCAAAGCGGGCCTGCACGCGGGCGACGTCGTTACCGGCATCAACGGGAAGCCGGTGCACAACGAGCTTGATCTGCGCACGATCGTGGCCCAGACGCCTCCCGGTACGACCGTCACGCTGGCCGTCGTACACGAGGGCCTGCCGCGCGCTCTGAAGGCCACTCTCACCGAAGCGCCGGATACGCATGCTTCGGAGTCGTCGCACCCGGGCGCCAAAACTCCTTCTCGTCTGGGCATAGAGGTCGAGCCGATTACCAAGCAGATGGCGACGGAGGAGCACATACCCATCACCACGCCGGGCGTCGCCGTCAAGTTCATCGACCCGTCTACTCCGGCTGCCGAATTCAAGGACCTGGACGAAGGCGTCATCATCCTGCGTGTCAACGACACCGATACTCCTACGGTACAGGCTTTCCAGAAAGCGACGGCCAATTTGAAGTCCGGCGATCAGGTGAAGATCCTCTATCAGTTGCGGGGCATGAAGTACTTCATCATCATTCCGGTGGACTAGCCCTGCGTTCCCCCTTAATCCCCCTCTCCCGCAAGGGACGAGGGGGATTTTTTATGACTCGTTCTCGATGATGCGGACGAAGAGTTCTTCCAGAGTTTCGCGCTGGGGAATGAGCGCCATCAGCCTGGCGCCATTGGCGACCAGGGCATGCGCCAGCTCGGAGATGTCATCCTCATTGCGAACCCAGGCGGTAAATCGCGTGATGGGGACGCGTCCGAACTTCAGTCGGGCTGCCACCTGCCGCACGGCGGCCATCGCCGCATCGTTCATGTCGCGGACTTCGACCTCGACCGTAGACGAGAACCCCAGCAGTTCCTGCATCGTGCCCTGTGCCGCCACCTGACCGCGCTTGATAATAGCCACGCGGTCGCAGGTCATTTCGATCTCCGAGAGCAGGTGCGAGTTGAGCAAGACCGTGCGGCCCTCCTCACGCAGGGCTGCGATGATGTCCCGCACGTCGCGCCGGCCGAGAGGATCGAGCGCGGAAGTCGGCTCGTCGAGAATGACCAGATCGGGCTCGTGCAGGATCGCCTGTGCGAGCCCGATCCGCTGCTGCATCCCCTTGGAGAACTCCCGTATCCGCGACCGGGCGCGGTCGGCCAGGCCGACACGCTCCAGTACCGCCGGAATACGCCGCGCCCGCTCCTGCCGGCTCATGCCGGCGAGCTTGCCATGCAGGTTCAAGAACTCCGTCGCCGTCAGGAAATCGTGGAACTGGAACTTTTCGGGCAGGAAGCCGACGCGGCGGCGCGTCTTAACGTCGCCGACCGGCTTGCCAAGCAGGAAGGCGCGCCCGGAGGTCGGGTGGATGTTGCCCAGCAGCATCATGATCGTCGTCGTCTTGCCCGCGCCATTCGGCCCCAGCAGCCCGAAGACCTCGCCCTGCGGCACCGTCAGGCTGAGGTTTCGGACGGCCAAAATGTCCCGGTAGCGTTTGGTCAGGTCGATGGTCTCGATGGCGTTGGTCATGGCGGCTTCTCTATTCTAAGACATCGCCGTTGAGTTCGGCAGAAAGCGGGGCAAATCCTTGCCCCCACCCCCGGCCCCTCTCCCATATATGGGAGAGGGGGACTCGACTGAAAGCTAGTACGCTCTTTCAACAGCCACTTTCGTCTCCAGGCAAAGGCACAAGAGAACAAAATAGTCCCCCCTCCCCTAAACTTGGGGGAGGGGACGGGGGTGGGGGCCTGGTATAATGGGAGAGGCAACGGCGATGTTGCCAGGAGGAAAGGAAAGACATGGAGACACGCATCGAGCGCGACTCGCTGGGGGAGATGACGGTCCCTGCCGACGCCTTGTATGGCGCGAGCACGGCCCGCGCGGTCGTCAATTTTCCGATCAGCGGCCTGCGGGCGCACCCGGCCTTTCTCTGGGCCACCCTGGCGGTCAAGAAGGCGGCGGCGCGAGTCAATCGGGACCTGGGCGAGTTTCGGGCGCGCAAGGAGCGTAATCCGAACGCCTTCCGTGGCCGCGATCCTGATGCGGTCGCCAACGCGATCATCCAGGCTGCCGACGAGATCATGCGGGACCTGATGGAGAATGGCGGCGCGAAATTCGGCAAACAGTTCGTGGTCGATGTCTACCAGGCGGGCGCCGGAACCTCGCACAACATGAACGTCAACGAGGTGCTGGCGAACCGGGCCATCGAAATCCTGGGCGGCGAGCGTGGCGACCGTGAGCTGGTAGATCCCAATGACCATGTCAATATGGGCCAGAGCACCAACGACGTCATCCCCACCGCCATGCGCTTGGCCGCGCTGCGCCTTCTGCGCGATCTCTACCCGGCGCTCGACACGCTGGCCGAGGCGTTCGCTGCCAAGGGGCGCGAGCTTCACGGCATCCTGAAATCGGGCCGCACGCACCTGCAGGACGCCGTGCCGATGCGGCTGGGCCAGGAGTTCGATGCCTGGGCGCTGACCGTGCGCAAGAACATCCGGCGGCTGCAGCAGGCACAGACGGAATTGGAGGAGCTGGGCATCGGCGGCAACGCTATCGGTACGGCCGTCAACAATCAGCCCGGCTTCCCGCAGAAGATGGCGCAGGCCCTCTCGGAAGATACTGGCTTTGATCTGCGCTCCGGCGAGAACCTGATCGAGCTGTGCCAGAATACCGACTCGTTCGTGACCGCCTCGGCGGCGTTGCGCACGCTCGCCCTCGACCTCAATCGCATCGCCAACGATCTGCGACTGCTCTCCTCCGGCCCGAACACCGGCCTGGCAGAGATCGAGCTGCCGCCGGTGCAGCCCGGCTCCTCCATTATGCCGGGCAAGGTCAACCCGGTAATGGCCGAGATGCTGAACATGGTCTGCTATCAGGTCATGGGCAACGATACCGTCGTCGCGATGGCCTCGCAGGCGGGACAGTTGGAATTGAACGTCATGATGCCCGTCATGGCGCACAACCTGAACGGGTCGCTGACTATCCTGACCAACGCCGCGCGGGTCTTTGCCGAGCGCTGTGTCGCCGGAATCACCGCCGACGCAGCGCGCTGCCGCTACTACCTGGAGCGCAGCTCCAGCCTGGCGACCATGCTCAACCCGATCATCGGCTACATCAACGCCGCCAATGTCGTCAAGCGCGCTCAGAAGGAAGGCAAGTCCATCAAAGAGGTGGTCGTGGAGGAGGGTATCCTCTCGGCGGAGGAGTTCGACCGCCTCATCGCCCAATCGGTGCCGGAATAAAAGGAGTCCTCTTGATCGGAGCGGAAGAGACAAGGCAGATATTCTTAGAGGCCGGCGCGCTGTTGAAAGGGCATTTTCGACTGTCTTCCGGGCGGCACAGCGGCGAGTACTGGGAGAAGTTCTGGGTGCTGCAGTGGCCGCGCCATGTCGAGACGCTGTGCGGAGAGATCGCGCGGCGCTATCAGGACGCCGGCGTGGATGTCGTGCTCGGCCCGACGACCGGCGGCATTCTCCTGGCCTTCGAGGTGGCGCGGCAGATGGGCGTGCGCGCCATCTACGCCGAGAAAGAAGGCGGCGAGCGCACATTGCGTCGCGGCCTGGCCCTGGAGCCGGGCACGCGCACCCTGATCGTAGACGACGTGCTGACGATGGGCGGATCCGTGCGGGAATGCCTCGATCTGGCGGCACGGCATGGCGCAGAGGTAGTCGGAGTCGCGGTGCTGGTAGACCGCAGCGGCGGCACGGTCGATCTGGGATGCCGGCTGGAATCGCTCCTTGAAGTGCAGGCAGAGACCTATGCTCCCGAAGAATGTCCCCTCTGCGCGCAGAATATCCCCGTCCGTGAGCCGGGCACCCGCTTCCTTAATCCCACGACTTAATGATCGCCCTCGTCCGTACCCTTAAATTGTGTTCGGGCGGCTAAAGCCGCAGCCCCTGGGGCCCCTACCCCATGCCCAAAGTCCGCCTGCGCGGACTGCTACTACTAGGTTTTTCCTCTCCCTCTCAGCCACTTCTCACTCAGGGGCAGAGACATAAGCCTAACAGTTGCAGTCGCCGAAGGGCGACTTCGTGCCTTTGTTGCTGCGACTTCAGTCGCCCGACTAAAGAACCCTCTCAGAAAGAAAAAGGAGGACCCCAGTAATCCCGTCTGATAAATGGTCCGGCCAGTGTGAAGACTCTCCATTCCTGCCAAAAAAGCCCCGGTCGCCATCGTTGGACACCGGGGCTTTGCTTATGGAAACGCCTAGCGGTTCGGAGGCAGCTCCTAGCCGCCGCTGCCGGGAGGCGTCTGGACAGGCGGCGCTTGCTGGCCCCCATTGTTCGCGGGAGGCCGCTGGCCGCCGTTATTGGGCGGGGTCGGCGTTTGCGAATTGGGCTGCGCCGGACGGTTCGTGTTCCGGTTCTTGAACTGCGGAATCTCGTTCTTGACCTCGGGCATATCTTTACCGATCGTTCCGGATTGGGCGCTCGTCAGATCGGTCTCCTGATCGACCGTGTTGACCACGTGCGGCGTCAGGAAGATCATCAATTCTTCACGATTGTGCTTCTTCTCCCGCCCACGGAAGAACTGGCCGATCAGAGGAATATCGGACAGCAGGGGTACCTTCGTGATGTCGGTCTCATGGCGGTCCTGAATCAGGCCGCCGATCACCACCGTCTGGCCGTCCTGAACCGTGACCTCGGTATCCGCGTAGCGGTCGTCAAAGACCGGCGCGGAGAGGGCATTGGTGCCCGTGCCGAGCGTCAGGTAGTTGAGCAGGTCGCTCGCCTCCTCAGTCACGTCGATAGTCACCTGCCCCTCACGGGTAATGCGCGGGGTCACGTTCATGATCAGCCCGATCTGCTGATACTGGACGGTATTGGCCACAGTCGTGGTAAAGTTGCCGGTGACTTGCCCGGAGATATAGGGCTGATTGGTCGTGACCTCGAAGTCCGCCTGCTGGTTGTTGGCGGTGAAGATGCGCGGCGTGGAGAGGACCTTGATCTTGCTGTCCTGGGAGAGCGCCTGAAGCAGCGCCGAATAGTTGGTCCCGGTGAGGACGCCTTGTAAGCCGGGCTGCGTCGCATCCAGGGTCGTGCCCTGAGCCGCGCCAGAGGGAGCCAGTCCTATCTGGGTCTGGAGCAGGTTGGTATGGAAAATCCGATGGATCAACGCGTTGAGATTAAAGCCCAGCTTCTCGTCGCTGTTGAGCGAGATTTCCGCGACGATGGCTTCGATGAGCACCTGGCGGGGCAGCACGTCCAACTGGTTGACGATCTGCTGCACAGCGCTAAGGTTGTCCGGGGTCGTGGTGACGATGATGCTGTCGCCGCCGGGCGAAGGGGTGACGAACACGTTGCCCTGCAGTTGCAGGTAGTTCACATAAGCCCCGCTTTGACCACGCCCATAGGTAGGCGAGTTGCTCTGTCCGAGCCCGCTCTGCCGCCCCCCGAACCCGAAGCCAAAGAACTGGCGGGTCTGCTTCTTGTTATTGGGGTTATTCGGATCGGAGCTGGTGTCTGTCTGCGTCGGGACGAAGCCATTGGAGGTCATCACGCCCTGGATGCCCTCCGGCATGGCGGAGGCGCTGTTGTCCGTGCTGTTGTCCCCGGTCCCATCATCCTCCGGCGCATTGGGCGGTCCCGGAGGCGTGCCCCGGCGGACGGAGCGCCCTCCGAATCCACCACTGCTGTTGCCGGAGCCGCCGAGCCGGCGGTTGATCTGCTGGCGGCGGCTGTTGCCGTTATTGTTGTTGCCGTTGCCGCCAAAGTAGTAGTTCTGGGTGTAGCCGCTATTGGAGTTCGCCGTATTGAATGCCTGACCCAGCGCGCTGGCAACATCCTCCGCATTCGCATTCTTGAGTGGGATGACGAAAGTCGTCGCCTCCACTGGCACCTTGACGTCGATCTGATCGATGAGCTGATCGATCTGAACCATCCGATCGGCGGAGGCCGTGATGAGCACGGAGTTGGTGCGCGGATCGGACACGACCTTGGCGAGAGGATCGGTGCTGGTCACGCCGGAGCCGTTGGTCTGGTTGTTGTTAAAGCCGCCGAATCCCCCGAAGAAGCCGCCAAAGCCGCCGCGCCGCTGCTGGTTCTGCGAGGTAGGCGAGGAGGTGGCTTCGCCGTGCATGTTCGAGAGGACGCTATTGACCAGATCGGCGACCTTATCCGAGTCGGCATAGAGGATCTTACGAATCTTGGTCTGAAGCGTGTTGCTTTCGTCGCCGTCCAGGGTATTGATGATCGACTGGGCGATCTCTTCCTGGTTGTCCCGGGAGGCCACCACGAGCACCGAGTTGGTGCGCGGATCGGCGATCGCCAGGACGGCCGGCCGCGAGGCGCCGGGCATACCCGGCATCATCGGAGGCTGCGGCATCGGCATCCCCTGCGGACCGCCCGGCATCGGGCCTCCTACCGTCGGGCTGCCCCCGGACTTCTGCCGGTAGACATTGTTGATGAGGTCGGCGATGCCGGTCGCCTCCGCCCGCTTCAGCGGGTAGACGCGCATCTCCGTCGTATCGGAGGTCTTGTCCAGCGCGGCGGCGAGTTTGATGAACCGCTCGACATTACTGGCCGTATCGGTGAGGATCAGGGAGTTGGTCGCGGGGCTAGCGATCAGGCTGGCGCCCTTATTGATGAGCGGCTGCAGCTCGCGCGCCATGGAATCCGCATCCACGTTCGCCAGCGGGATGACCTGCGTCATGACCTGGTCGCGTGGGTTGACCTGACTGATCCCCTCCTTCAGCCCGGAATTGACGATGTCCGACTGGGTGACGGCCCGGTCGAGTGGGATGATGCGCAGCACGTTGCCGGACTGCACGGCAGAGAATCCGCGCACCAGCAGGACGTTCTGCAGCACTTTGAACGCCTCATCCAGCGTCACCGGCTTGGGGTTGATGATGGTCACCGGGCCGGTGAGCGACTGGTCGGCGGTGATCGTCATGCCGGACATCTTGGAGAAGAACTGCAGGACATTCTGAATGTCGGCGCCGTGGAAATCGAAGGAGAAGGGCGCCGAGTTCGTGCCCCCGCCAAAGAACGGCGCGCCTCCATTGCCTCCCCGGTTGAAGGGAGCGCCCATTCCCCCCGGCCCGCCGGGAGGAAAGCCGGGAGGCCCGCCCGGCGGCGGGACGACGCCGTTCGGCGTGATCGTGATGATCCCGCGGGAGGGCTTTGTCGTCGATTGCGCGCCTGCCGGACCGCCGGATGCCTGCCCGCCGGCCGCCGCGCGGCGCGGCTGCGGCACAATCCGTAAAATGCTCTTGTCCGGCTTCTTCGCCTGTTTCTTATCCTGACTCGATGTATCGCTCGTGCCGGACGTCTGGCTGGCCGGTGGAGCGCCCGCCGGGGGAGACTGTTGCGCCACGGCGCCAGCCAGCGCCAGGCTCAGCCCTGCGACGGCCCAGCCGGTCGTCAAGCAGAAGGCTCGCCGCCGATAGAGCGCGGCCATGCCGAAAGGTTGTGTTTTCAAAGCGCTACCTCCGACGCCAGTCCTGGCGCCCACCTAGCCACCCATGTTCATCATTTGCATGCGGTTTTGGCGCATGTTCCTGAAGTAGTTGCGCATCATCTGCCGCTGCTGCGGGTTCATGTTCTGGAAGCCGCCCATGCGGCCCATGCCCTGCCAGCCGCCCCACATCCCCGGCTGCGGCATGTTCGTCGCCGGCGGAGGCACCTGCGGCGGGCCTCCCGGCTGGCCGCCGTTTTCGGAAAGGTACTCGGCGCTCTTGTCCAGCGGGACGACCGTGATCGAATCGGTCTTGGAGATCGTATACGGCTTGCCTGCCGCGTTGAGCGAGACGGTCTGCTCGGTGACGTTCTCTACCCGGGCGTCCAGGAAGGTATCGCCTGTTTGAACGTACTGTCCCTCTTTGGTCTTCTTATTCTCCAGCAAGGCCATCACCTTATCGCCCATCTTGACCGTTCCATCGTAAGACCAGTCCACGAAAGGATCGACCGGCGCAGGCACGATCGACGGCTCCGGGTCCGGCGGAGGGAGGATCACCGGCTTGGGCGGCGCCACGGGCTTGGGCTCGGGCGGCAGCGGCTCGCTGAACAGGCCGCCGCGGATTTCCTGGGTATAGAAGGAGAGCGGGCGCCGCTTGGCCGCTGGGCTGTCCGTGGAGGCCACGGTCTGTGTCCTGGCTTTCGACGGCGTCTTCTCGTCCTGCGGCAGGACCGACGGCGTGAAGAGGGACGGCTGCCGAACCGTAGGATGGCTTGCCGGGCTGGTATGCGCGCTGTCCGCGCGGGCGACGATCCAGCCCAGGATTCCTACCCCCGCCACCAGACCGACCAGGACCGCTCCGGACGTAGTTCCCTTGCGTCCCCCGCTTTTGCGTAGTGAGAATGGCCGCGCCATTACAGACCGCGCAAAGGACGGCGACGTTTCAGCTTTTGTTCGAGGTATTCTGCGGTTCATGCTGATGTTCTCCCTTCGCACCCGCGACTCCGATCGTCGATCGGGTGAACACGGATATCTGGGCCGACGCCTCCACCGTCTGGAACTTCGCGTCTCCGGAAGTGATATCCATCTTATCGACCACAAATTTTCCGGTCGGGTCCTCGACTTCATAGAGAAACCGGACCGTATTGGGCTGCAGGGGAGCGCGGAAGCGGACCTCCACCGGCACCTGCGCGCCCGATCCGGAGGGCAGCAGCCCCGGCTTCGCCGGCTTGATCTCGCCCAGGTGGACTCCGGAGTGCGCGGCGATGCGCTGCAGATCCCCTACCATCTGCGGCACGACCCGATCGGCCGGCACATTGTAGGACATGCGGGCGATCTGCGGCTGCATCTCCTTTTCCTCTTCGCTCCAGCGCGCCATCGTTCGCGCCTGGATCTCCCGTTTGGTATTGGCTTGATCCAGAGGCAGCAGAGTGCGCGCCCCGGCCGTATGGCCGGAAGGCGTGAGCGCGTTGAGGATCAGGATGATCGGCACGATGATGACAGCGATCAGGAGGAGCATCCGTTCTCGTTTAGTGCGCAGCAACGTGTGCCTCCGAATCCTTAGAACTCCCCCTCTCCTTATCAAGGAGGTCTCTTCCCCTCTTCGAGCCTTCGGGCCGCGAAGCGGGAAGACGGGGAGAGACGGGCAGGACCGCAAGACCCGTGGTAATACCAGCCCCCTGGTGAGACGGACCCGCGGCGGTAGAGGCGGGCGGATCCAGCGCCTTGCCCGGCATCGCGTGTCCACGTAGCGTATCGCCCCGGTCCGGTTTCGAGGCGACGACCTTCTTGGCCGGCTTTTTCCGCCCGGCTGGAGTTGGCGTCGCCGGCAGGCCGGCCAGCAGGCTCCTGGCGGCCGGATTGAGGCGGCAGGTAATGATAAAGCTGGTCAGCGTCGTGCCCTGATCTTCCGACGTTTTCTTATTGCTGCTCGTATTTGAGGCGCCGGGTTTCGACGCCGGCTTCACGGCGGAAGGTGGATGCGGCGCGGCCGGGCGCGCGAGCGCCGGTCGCGGCGTTCTTTGAGCGGACGGAGCCGGCTGGCGCGCGTGCGGGCCGGGCTGGAATCCGATCAAAGGCGCCAGCAGCAGCGGCCGGATAGGGAACGGCCCTCCGGGCGGCGGAGGAGGTCCACCAACCGGCGGACCTGGGGAGGGACCTCCCCCACCAGGCATGCCTGGCGCCGGCATTCCTCCCGGCGGTGGCAGTCCCGGTCCCGGCGGCCCGCCGCCAGGCATACCCGGTCGCGGCCCCATTCCCCCTGGCGGTAAAATAGGCGCGCGGCGCGGCATCGGCCTGGGAACGCTCGGCGCCGAAGGGCGCGGGGCCGGAGTGGGCAGACCCGGCAGCGGCCCGGACACGCTTGCGGCCGTGGGGGACACCGGAGAAGAAGACGCAGGCGTGGACGTTTTGTGGGTTGCGCCGTTGTTGATCTCCTGCGTATCGCCCATATAGCCCAGCTTCACGTCGGTGAAGGCGGGCGACTGCTGTAGCTTGAGGACCAGGTCCGTCGCCGCCGTGGGCGATTTCGTGTTGCCGTGCAGCGTGATCAGATCGCCGCGCCCGAAGGTCATTTCGGTCAGCCAGATATCGGCAGAGTGCGGCAGGACCGCATTCAGGGCGGCCAGCACGTCTACCATCGGGTGGTCCCGGTCCAGGCCGGTCTGCAGGTCCGTCTCCAGAGTCTGCATGCGGTCGTGCTCCGCCTGGCGGGCCGTAAACTCTTTCGTGCTCTGGTCCAGGAGTTTGTTGGCAGTGAGCGTCTGCTGCTGCAGAACGGCGCGGGCCTGCAGCACGCCGCGCGCCCACACCACGGCCGCGATCAGCAGCACGCAGGCCGCTGCGGTCAACGCGATCATGCGCTGGCGGCGCGCCTGCTGCGCGCGGCGCATGGCGCGCTCGTCCGGCAGCAGATTGATCGGCGTCATGCTGTCCGGTCCGGCCTCCATCGCCGTGCCGATCGCCACCGCGTAGGCGCCTGCGTCCGGATCGCCCGGAGGCAGCAGGGAGCTCTGAAGGCGTCCGACCGGGATACCGAGCATCTCCGATAGCCCACGCTCCAGGTCGTCGCCTGGCGTCTCCTCCAGCAGGGCGCCGCTCAGGTAGAGCCGCGTTAGCGGCTGCTGGCGAAACTCGCTCTGATACGCGGCAAACGAGCGGGACACCTCTGCCGCGAACTGGCGCTCCGAGGCCGCGTCGTTCGCATCGAGCGCCGAAGCGCGGGTAAACAAGAGCCGCCCCCCGGCCGCGATGGAGACCTCCATCTCGCCCGGCTCCAGATCCATCACGCCCACCGCCTCGCGCGACTCCTGAAGGTGCTCGGCCAGCGCCAGCGCGGAGACGGACAGCCGCTCCAACTCCAGTCCGGCGCGCTCGAAGGCGGCCGCCACGTCTTGCAGCAGCGAGCGCCGCGCTGCCGCCAGCAGCACGGTCTCCATCTCTTCCCGCGCGGTAAACAGGTTGTCCGCCGGAATGGCGTAGTAGTCGAGGATCACCTCTTCCAGGGGGAAAAGGATATACTGCTGCGCCTCGAAGGCGACCATGCCGCGCATCTGTTCGGGAGCCGCGTGGGGCAATCGCGCAAACCGCAGCGTCACCAGGCGGCGCGGCAGGCAGGCGACCACCGACTTGCCGGCGATACCGGCGGCGGCGAGAGCGGCGCGGACCGCCTCGGCGAGAGCGGCGCTGTCGACGCTGCGATCGCTCCAGACGGACGGCGCCAGCGGCGCAGACCCGCGCTTGAGCAGGCGCAGAGCCGGCGGTGCGTCCCCGGCCTGAGTCCGCTCTACCTCGACCGCGCGCACGGTGCCGAGGCCCAGGTCGATGGCGATGATTTTTGTCGTCCCCGCAGCGCGGGCAGGCGACTTGCTCAAGAAACTACCTCCCACTTAGCCCGATCCACCCATTCTGGAGCCGCCCGAAGCGCCTCCGGAACTGCTGCCGCTCGTGTTGGACGTGGCACTGACGATCGGCGGCGCCGGCAGCATGAGTGTCGTCGTCCAATAGGCCCAGCCCGGCGAGCGCGAGACTTCGCGCCACTGCAGCACCTGCGGATAGCTGGACGTCAACTGCACCAGCGCCGATACCGCATAGACCGTCTGCTGCCCCGGCATCCGAACCTGAATGTGGACCTTATAAAACGATGATTTCGTCGAGAGATGCTCGATGACCCGCTCCCACTCGGCGGGGGTCACTCCCTGCAAGGTGAATAGGTCGCCGATCGTGGCAAACACCTGTCCATTCGCCCGATAGCTCAGGATGGCGTTCAGGGTCTGCCGGTCCATGCCGGGCACGGCGGCGAGGACCTCGGCGGGTGCGGTATTGACGTTGACCACGTTGTTGCGCGTGCTGCCGGAGTCCACCGTAAGGTAGTCGGCGATCTTCTGCATGGTCGCGGCGTCCATGCCCGGAACCGTGAGCAGAGCGGCGATATTGGTATACCCCTGGCTTGCTCCTGCGCCGCCCTGACCGCCGCTGCCGCTCCCCGAGCCATTCCCCGGTCCGCCAGAGCCATTTCCCTGACCGGTATTCCCACTGCCGGTCCCGCTTCCGCCCGCGCCGCCGCCAGGTTGGCCGCCCATAGACTGGCCCATAGACTGCCGGGTCCGTCCGCTGCGAATGCCTGAGGAGGCGCCGCCCATTTGCGGCCCGCCGGAGCTGCCTCCATTAAGATCGAGTGTATTCCCGTTGCCTCCACCAGAATCGAGCGTATTCCCGCCACCCCCGGAGCCGCCTGTGCCGGCAGGCCGGCTGGAGACCACCTGCTGCGCCTGCGCCGCCGTCAGCCCGATTTTCTCCAGATCCTGCTCGCTGGCCGAATTGATGTCGACGCGCTTCGTTCCATCGGCGGCCACGTTGTTTTCCTGCGAGACGGTAGTGAACAGCTCGGCCAGCGCGATCCGGCTGTTGCTGTATACATCCGTAAACTGCGGCTGTCCCTGGCTGCCGCCGGCGCTGCTCGCAGAGGCCGACTGCGCGGCCGGCGTATAGGCGCTTCCGGTTCCGATCGGTCCGGCGTTCGGGTCGATCGCCTGTCCATCTCCATTGCCGTAGAGCAGGCCCGGCGACATGCCCCGGACCAGCAAGAGCTCCTCCACCGTATCGAAGGGCGCATCCTTGCAGTTGTAGGGCGGTTTCAGGGTCTGATAGTAGCTGGATTTGGCTCCGTTTTCCGAAGGCTGCTCGCCGGAGCTTTTCCAGTCCAGAATGGCCGCCACCAGGTCCGGGTTGCTCTGAAAGACCGGCAGCTGATTCAACGTCGCGGCGGTGGCGGCATTCAAATTGATGCAGGCGCCGGTGTCTACGACATCGACCTTGACCCAGGCGTCGCCCAACTGCCACCAGCCATTCGCATCGACGCTGACATCCGATCCGGGCTGCACGACTCCGTAGTTGACATTGTTGCTGCTCGACTGCTGCAGGGCATACATGGTGTATAGCAGCGCGCCGCGGGCGGCGTAGAAGCTCTGGGTACGGGCCGTGTTATTGGAAGCGGCGCGCACTTCCCGCACGGACGATGTCGCAAAAGCGATCGCCAGGGCCGTCAGGATCAGCATGACGAAGATGACCGGCACGAGCGCCTGCCCTCGCCTATCCTTTCCCACCGGTCCCTCCTCCAGACCCCCCGCCTGTTCCCCCGGAATTCCCGCCGGTGCCGCCTGTAGCTCCACCCGTCCCGCTGCCGGTCGTCGTCTGCGTGCCGCTGGGCGTCTTCTGCGGCTGCGGCGCGACGATCGGGATCATCGTCTCCATCGTGTGCTGCGAGCCATCGCTTAAAAGCGTGGTCACAGTCACATCCACCGCGCTGGGCAGATAGGTATCGCTGCCGGTGGAGAGCGATTGAGAGGTGCTGGCGCCCGCTTGAGAGGTGCTCGGATGCGCGTAGTCCCAATCGTTGCGCGACTGGTTCTGGGTCGCATCCCAGAAGCTTAGCTGCACGCTGACGACGTGGCGGGCGATGATGTCGTCCGGGCCAGGCTGCTGCTGCAGAAGGACCGTCGGGTCCGGCACCGGCAGGACCAATCGCGATAGCGTCTGCGCTTGCGGATCGAAGACGTAACGCACGAGCATGCACGCGGTCTGCGGCGGCACGGTCTGCTGCGATCCCATCGGCGTGGCGCCCATAGCGTTGACGTTGCCCGCGCTGGACAGGCCGAGATCGTAAGCCTGCAGGCGCGGGATTTGGGTTGAAAGCGTCAGCAGATCGTTGGAGGCCCCATAGTCGCTCCCGGTCACAAACATGGAGGCCGGATCGTTGGCGGAAGCGTAGGCGCCCGGAATGTCCTGGCGCAGGGCATCGAAGACGGCGCGCACCTCGCCGGCATCGTCCTGACGGCTCTGCGAGGCCCGCTGCGCCTCCAGCGCCACCGACATGGCGAACCCGATGGCGGTGGTGATGATTCCGAAGATGACCAGCGCCACCATCGCCTCTATCATCGTGAAGCCGGGCCGCCCCTTCGTCGCGGCCCGGCGGCGAAGACTACCTTCCACCGGAGCCTCCTGTCCCGCTCGACGTACCGCTGCTGCTGTTCTGCTGTTCGGATTGGGTATCCACCATATAGGTGACGAAGTCCCGCTCGCGCATATCGGCGCCCTCTCCCCACTGGATCGCGACCGTCACCTTATAAAGATACTGGTAGGGAGTCGACGCGATGTCCGCCTGCCAGTGAAAGCCAGGATAGTCCTCGAAACTGCCCTGCTGCGTGCCCGCGCTCTGGAATTGGGACTGCGTCTCGATATCGGAGAGCTTGCGCTGGCCCAGCAGCCCTGCCGTCTGCATCTGGTCGGCGATCCGGGCGGCGCGCGACGCCGAGGAGAACGCGGCCAGCGCCCCCAGCACGCCGACCGCCAGCAGCACCGTTGCCACGATCATTTCGACCAGCGTGAAGCCACCCCGCTTTGGCTTGCCCATGCTATTGTGCCTCGACGGTCAAACGGCCCGCTGCAGGCCAGAGGACCATATGAACGCTGCTGCCGGACGGGTTGACCAGCGTGAACTCCGCGTGTTCCAGCGTGGTGCCGTCGCCTTGAAAATGAATATCGTCCCCCTGGCTGTTGGAGCTGCCGGCGCTGCCGGGCTGGCTGTTGCCGCTGTTGGAACCGGCCTGAAAGTTCCGGATCGCAAACGCGTCCCCCATCGCGACCTCACGCGACGCCGGCTGCGAAGGCGCGCTGGCTCCGGAGTTACCGGAGGTATCCGCACTAGCCAGCGCGGCCGGTCCTGTGGACGGCGGAGGCGCCGGGTCGAAGGCCAGGGTAAAGGTCTGCTCCTGCGGATGGAAGGTTAGCGTGGCCGTGGTGTCGTGCATGACCACCTGCTCCCGCGCGTAGGCGAACAGGTCCCGGATTTCCGCCGCCTTCGCCTGCAGCCGCACGCCCGTCCAGTATCGCGCGTAAGCCGGCACGACGATGCTGGCGACGGTGGCGATGATCAGGATCACCACCATCAGCTCGATCAGGGTGAAGGCTTTGGAGCGGCGCAGGCAGTTCATCGACTTATTGCCCGTTATTCGTGGTATTCGTGTTATTGCTGTTCAGCGACCAGCTCGTGATGTCGTCAGCGGTGCCCATTTGACCGTCAGGGCCTGCCGAGACGATGTCGTAGTCCTGGCTATGCTGGCCCGGATGCGTATAGACGTAAGGATTGCCCCACGGGTCCAGGGGAACCGACTGTACGTCCTTGAGGTAAGGTCCCTTCCAGTTAGACACGCCGCCCGGATTCGCTTGCAAGGCGTTCAGGTCCGCCGGATAGGTGCCGGTATCGGCGTTGTACATTTCCAGCGCCGTCTTGAAAGCAGAGATTTGAGTCTTGGCGCTGCCGATCTTGGCGTCTTCGGTGCGTCCCATGAAGCGCGGGACGATGACCGCGGCCAGAATTCCCAGAATGACGATGACGACCAGCAGCTCGATAAGCGTAAAGCCGCGCCTATCGGCGCGCGAGATAGATTGTTGCATAAGAGCCTCCTTTCAGAGTTGCTAGTTGCTAGTTCCTAGTTGCTAGTTAAAACCCTGTTTCTAGAGGGCGTTGCGCCCTCTTAGGGGGCTTGCTTCGGCCTTTCTCTCCCCTCTCCTTACGAAGGAGGTGAGGTAGAGTCGGGGGTGAGGTTTTACTAGAAACTAGCCACTAGTAACTAGCGACTGTTTTCACTTGACCATGCTCGACGCCTGAAAGATGGGCAGCAGGATCGAGAGCACCACGAATCCTACGAAGCTGCCCATCAACAGGACGACCAGCGGCTCGACCAGGCTGGTCAGCCGCCGCAAGGTATTATCCACTTCGAAATCCAGCGTGTCGGCGGTACGCTGCAGCATCAACGGCAGGCGTCCCGTCTCCTCGCCAACGGCGGTCATGTGAATGACTACCGGCAGAAACAGGCCCGCGCGCCCCAGAGCCTCGTGCAGCATCTCGCCCTGGCGGACGCTGCCGTGCGCGGTCAGAACCGCGTCGGCAGCGACCACGTTGCCGAGGGCCGACGCAGAGATGTCCATGGCCTCCAGGATAGGCACGCCGCCCCCGAGCAGGGTGCCGAGCGTGCGCACCAGCCGGGCCGAGACGATCTTCATCGTCAGCTTGCCGAAGAGGGGCACGTGCAGCCGGAAACCATCAAACGCGTGCCGGCCGGCGTCCGTACGGACCCAGGCGCGAAAACCGATGATCGCCGCGGCGAGCCCCAGCAGGATCGCCCACCAGTACTGAACGATGCCGTGCGACAGGCCCAGCAGAATAATGGTCGGCAGGGGCAGCGTGGCCCCCATATCCTTAAAGACCCCGGCCAGCTTGGGGATGACGTACGTCAGTAAGAACGTGACCGCCAGCGCCGCCACACAGACCAGCACCATCGGGTAGGTCAGGGCGGCCAGAATCTGGCTGCGGCGGACCTGCTCCTTCTCCAAAAATTCGGCCAGGCGCGCCATGACGCTCGCCAACTGGCCGGACACCTCGCCCGCGCGCACCATGTTGGCATAGAGCGTAGGGAACTCGCGCGGGAATTTCCGTAGCGCGTCGGAGAGCGGCTGCCCCGCGCGGATGTCGGCCTGCATGACCGTCATCATCGATCGCAGGGCGGCGTTTTCCGTCTGCTCGATCAAGACCGAGAAAGCCCGGTCCATCGGCAGGCCGGCGTCGAGCAGATCGGCCATCTCCCGCGTGAACAGCAGGACCTGCAGCCGCGGCACCTTCTTAACGTCACCGGCGCCCTCCGGCTCACTGCGCAGCCCGCTCCGGACCCCCGAAACGACCGCCTGGACCCCCTTGGCAGCATCGCCGTTATGGGATACTGCCGCCGCGGTCCCATTACCCGCCTTACTCCCGCCGATCCGCGTAGGATAGACGCCGAGGGCGCGCACCTTGACGGCGGCATCCGCGCTGTCGCGTGCATTGATGGTGCCGCTGGTGGCATGCCCCGTGGAATCGAGCGCTTCGTAAACGAATTCAGGCATCTATCGGCTTAACTCCTGAAGCTCCCACCCGGTCACACGGCGTTGAAACGCCGTGCTGATAGACGAAGCTCGCGAAGGCGGGCGGAACTCACCCTCGGTCCCTCTTCCTCGTAAGAAGAGAGAAGCTTCTACCGGATGCTCTCCCCCTCGCCCCTTCCGAAGGTTCTAGGAGAGGCCGGGCCGCAAAGCCCGTGGTGAGGAGGGGGTGAAGGTCATCCAGTATGCATTATAAAAGGTAAACATGAGAATACCATGTGCAAACCGCCGAAGAGGCCGGCGATGTTACGCATCGAAGTTCTCACGCTGGCAAACGCGCAGCACCTCCTGGATGGTCGTCTGGCCCTTGAGGACCTTCTCGCGCCCATCCATTAGCATACTGATCATGCCCTGGTGCTTCTGGGCATACTGCTTGATGGCGGCGGCAGGCTCCCGCTCGATGACCATGCGCCGTATCTGCTCGTCCACCGTCAGCATCTCGTAGATGCCGGACCGGCCGCGGAAGCCGACGCCCCGGCACTCCGGGCAGCCCCGGCCCCGCATCAGCGGCTTGTTGCGCACCTCGGCCGGGTCGATGCCGATCTCCCGCAGCACCTCCGGCTTCTCCTCGTACGGCTCGCGGCAGCGCGGGCAGTTCATGCGGACGAGGCGCTGCGCCACCGTCCCGATCAAGGACGAAGCGACCAGATACGGCTCCGCGCCCATGTCCAGCAGGCGGCTGACCGCTCCGGCGGCGTCGTTGGTGTGCAGAGTCGAGAAGACCAGGTGGCCCGTCAGGGCCGCATGGATGGAGATTTCGACGGTCTCCGTGTCGCGGATTTCTCCGACCATGATGATATCGGGGTCCTGGCGCACGATGTGGCGCAGCCCGCCGGCGAAAGTCAGGCCGATCTGCGGCTGCACGTGGATCTGATTGACACCGTTGAGCTGGTACTCGACCGGGTCCTCGATGGTGATGATCTTCTTCTCGACGCTATAGATCTCGTTGAGGGCGGCGTAGAGCGTGGTCGTCTTTCCGGAGCCGGTAGGGCCGGTGACCAGGATGATTCCGTGCGGCTCCTGGATCAGGCGACGGAAGCGGCTGAACATCGCGCTCTCCATGCCCAGCTCCGTCAGGCCGAGCATGGCCGTCTGCTTGTCGAGAATGCGCATGACCACCGATTCGCCGTAGACGGTCGGGACCGTCGAGATACGCAGGTCGATCTGGCGTCCGCTGCTGCGGATGCGCATGCGGCCGTCCTGGGGCAGGCGGCGCTCGGCGATGTTGAGATCGGACAGGATCTTGATGCGACTCACAATGGCCGGATGGAAGCGCTTGGGCGGGGAGTTGACTTCGTGGAGAACGCCGTCCACGCGATAGCGCACGCGCAGCTCCTTCTCGAACGGCTCGACGTGGATGTCCGAGGCGCGGTCCTGTATGGCCTGATTGATGATCAGGTTGACCATCTGGATGACCAGCTCTTCCTTGGCCATCTTCTGCAGGTCGGCCACGTCCAGATTCTCTTCATCCTCGACGGCGCGCTCGGCCTGCTGGACATCCTGGATCATGCGGGACATATAGAACTGCTCGCAGAGGCGGCGGATGTCGGCGGGCGAGGCCAGCATGGGCACGATGTCGAGGCCGGTGAGCAGGCGCATATCGTCGATGGCGTGGACGTCGATGGGGTCGGCCATGGCGACCGAGAGGTGCCCGTTCCGGCGGCGCAGGGGAATCAACTGGTGGCGCAGGGCGAACTCGCTGGGCACCATCTCCACGGCTTCCGAATCGGGCGGCTCCTGGATCAGGTCCACCAGCGGGCAATCGAGCTGCGTGGACAGGGCGCGCAGCAGGTTCGGCTCCGTGAGGAACCGCAGCCCGACCAGGATCTCGCCGATCCGGCGATGCTGGGTGCCGCGCTGCTGTTCGGCCAGCGCCAGGTCCAGTTGCTCCTGGGTGATCAGTCCCTGTTCCAGAAGCAGATTGCCGAGGAGGGTATGTTTCAGCTTAAGCACGTTCGAGTCTCCACGCGTTCATGCGCCTCCTCAGTGTGCAGGAGGTGCCGCCATCCGGTTCATGTTAGTCGCTGACAGGAAGGACAGTCATCCCCGGAACGGCGTATTTTGAACATTATGACGGGCAGAATCCAGAAAAGTCAGGTCGGAATAGAGGTGTAGGCACCTGGCGCTGATAGCGCCATACCAATAGACGGATTTGGCAACAGACGGTTACGAAATTTTCCGAAGCGTCCTGCGGATTCCTATCTGCGCGGCTTGAGCTTCCCAGCAAGGGGACAACCGACATCCAGTCCCTGACTTTACATTATACCATGCTCTCATTTTCGGTGGGAAATTTTCGGAAATAGCGCCCCGAAGGGAAGGAACCGGCAGAAAGAAAGGAGAACAGAAGAAAAGGAGGAAGATCTTTGGCGACCGTCTTTGTGACCGGAGCCGCCGGTTTTATCGGGTTTCACCTGTGCCAGCGTCTGCTGGAGCGGGGAGATACCGTTATCGGCTTAGACAACCTCAACCATTACTACGACGTCCGCCTCAAAGAGGCGCGGCTGGCACAACTGACCCCCCGTTCCCAGTTCTCCTTCTACCGGCGCGACCTGGCCGACCGCGAGGGCATAGCCGCCCTCTTTACCGATCACCAAATCGACTCGGTGATCAATCTCGCGGCCCAGGCGGGCGTGCGGTACGCGCGGGAAAATCCGCACGTCTATATCGAAAGCAACGTCGTCGGCTTCCTCAACATCCTGGAAGGCTGCCGCCATGCCGGTATCCGGCATCTCGTATTCGCCTCTTCCTCCTCCGTCTACGGCGCGAATACGCAGATACCCTTTTCCGTGCATGACAACGTAGACCACCCCCTCAGTCTCTATGCCGCCAGCAAGAAGGCCAACGAGCTCATGGCCCATACGTACAGCCATCTCTACGGCCTGCCGGCGACCGGCCTGCGCTTCTTTACGGTCTACGGTCCCTGGGGCCGCCCGGACATGGCCCTCTTCAAGTTTACACAGGCGATCCTGGAGGGCAAGCCCATCGACGTGTACAACAATGGGAACATGCAGCGGGACTTTACGTATATAGAGGATATTATCGAAGGAATTGTCCGTGTGCTGGACCGGCCCGCCACGCCCGATCCCACCTGGTCGGGCGCCGCCCCGGATCCGGCCGCCAGTTCCGCGCCGTACCGCCTCTACAATATCGGCGCCTCCCGTCCCGTTGAGCTGCTCACCTTCATCACCCTCCTGGAGGAGCGACTGGGCAAAAAGGCGATCAAGAACCTGCTGCCGATGCAGCCGGACGACGTACCGGCCACCTATGCCGACGTAGACGCCCTGATGCGGGACACCGGCTTCGCGCCCACCACCCCCGTCGAGGTAGGCGTGACAAAATTTGTGGACTGGTATCGGTCTTATTACCAGGTGTAAGGTACAATAAGGCCGTATCCCTGGGGCATCCCCCATCCCCATAGCAGAAGCACGTACAAGGGCTGCTTTCGGTGGCGCCTTTTCCGTACGCGGCCTGCAATCTCTCTGCTTCACTTGGGAACGGGACCCGTTCTGCGGACTGCCGGGCATTCGCGCGGCGGACCGCGCCGCCTGTAAACGGCCTGTCTTCCGGACCGCAGCCGTTTTCGCTGCTCACCGGGACGCAGATACCGTCCGCAGGAAACGGATGCTCCCGTCACCTGGAAGATGATATTCATCTGACGTGGCCTGCGTCCCTCCCGCGCACGATCCCACGCTGGAGTTCGAAGGACTTCCGGATGAAGAGAGTATTTCGGATTATCGGGCGATTGAATATCGGGGGCCCCGCGATCCACACCGTACTCCTGACCCAGCGGCTCGACCCTGGCCGGTACGAGACCGCGCTGATCACGGGCGTCGAAGCCCCGGCGGAGGGAAGTATGCGCTACCTGGCGGAGGAGCGCGGCGTGCCGCTGCGCACCCTTCCCGAAATGAGCCGCGAGCTCTCGTTCCGGGACGACCTGGTAGCCCTGTTCAAGCTGATGGCCCTGATGCGTCGCGAGAAGCCCGATATCATTCACACCCACACCGCCAAGGCCGGCACGCTCGGCCGGACGGCCGCCCTCCTGGCCCTTCCCGGTCGCCGCAAGCGCCTGTATCACACTTTCCACGGCCACGTCTTCTCCGGCTATTTCAACCCGCGCAAAACCCGCGTTTTCATCCGCATCGAGCGGTTCCTGGCCCGCTACACCGATCGGCTGATCGCCGTCAGCGAGCGCACCCGGCAGGACCTCATCGCCTATAAGATCGCCCCGCCGGAGAAGATCGCCGTCATCCCGCTCGGCCTGGAGCTGGACCCTTTCGCCGGGTGCGCGCGTCATCGCGGCGAGGTGCGCCGGGAGCTGTGCCTGCCTGCGGACGCCGTGCTCATCGGGCTGGTGGCGCGGCTTGTCGCCATCAAAGGCATCCCTGATTTTCTGGAGGCCGCCGGTTGCGTGGCCTCCCGTTTCCCCAACGCCGTTTTCCTCATCGTCGGCGATGGGGAGATGCGCCAGGAGTTGGAGGCGCAGACGCGGGCGCTCGGCCTGACAGGGCGCGTGCGCTTCCTGGGCTTCCGCAAGGACCTGCCCCGCATCTACGCCGATCTGGATATGGTGGTCCTCTCGTCGCTCAACGAGGGGCTGCCGGTCAGCCTGATCGAGGCGATGGCCTCCGGCTGTATCGTGGTCGCCACTTCGGTCGGCGGCGTACCGGACCTGATCCAGGACGGCGAGACCGGTTTTTTAGCGCCGCCCCAGAATCCCGGCGCGCTGGCCGCCACGATCGAGCGCGTGCTCTCCGAGCGAGAACGCTGGCCCGAGATCGCGCAGCGCGCGCAAGCCTCGGCGCTGGAGCGCTTCCATATCCAGCGCCTGGTGACCGACATAGAAGCCCTTTATGAGGGTAGAGAGTAGGCAGTAGTAGGCACGCCGGCAGCTTCTGCTTGCTGCCTGCTATTCACTTCAAGGAGGAGCTCTTCACCATGAACATACTGATCACCGGGGGCGCCGGTTTTATCGGCTCCCATCTGGCCGACCGGCTGATCGAAAAGGGGGATGAGGTCTATGTCATCGACGACCTCTCCACCGGCAGTCTGGACAACGTCGCCCACCTGCGTAACCATCCCCGCTTCCATTTCATTCACGACTCCGTCATGAATGAGGCGGTGATGAACGAACTGGTCAATCGTGTCGATCAGATCTACCACCTGGCCGCCGTGGTGGGCGTGCAGTTGGTGGTGGATAGCCCGGTGCGTACCCTGGAGACAAACCTCAAAAGCAGCGAGATGGTCTTCAAGCTGGCCTACCGGTTCAATAAGAAGGTGCTCCTGGCTTCGACCTCGGAGGTCTACGGCCGCCACTTTAAGAATAGACCGCTCACCGAAACGGACGAGCGCATCTACGGCCCCACGACCGTGGGGCGCTGGAGCTACGCGGGAGCCAAGGCCATCGACGAGTTCCTGGCCCTCGCCTACCACCGGGAGCGTGGGCTGGATGTGGTGATCGCCCGTTTCTTCAACACCGTCGGGCCGCGCCAGACCGGCCAGTACGGCATGGTCATTCCCCGCTTCGTGCAGGCAGCCCTGGAAGAGCGTCCCATCATCGTCTATGGCGACGGCTCCCAGTCCCGCTCGTTTACCTACGTCGGCGATGCCGTCTGGGCCATCACTCGCCTGATGGGCTGTCCGGACGCCGTCGGCGAGGTCTTCAATATCGGCAACGGGGAAGAGATCGCCATTCTGGATCTGGCCCACAAGGTCAAGGCGCTGACCGGCTCCTCTTCGGAGATCCGCTGCGTGCCGTATGAGGCCGTCTACGGCCAGGGGTTCGAGGACATGGAGTTCCGCACCCCGGACATCTCGAAGCTGCAGCGTTATACCGGCTACCGTCCGACCGTAAACCTGGAAGGGATCCTCAAGCGGGTCGTCTGCTACTTCGAGGAGAGGACCGCGCTCGCTGTGGTGCAGGAGGCACCCACGCCGGTGAAGACAAGGACCTAAATCATGGACTCTTTCGCTCTGGCCGGATGGGCGCCGCTGGCGGCCCTGCTGGTCTCCCTGGCGCTGACGCGGACCGTCATCGGCGTTGCGCGGCGCTACCGGCTGGTGGCCCGTCCCAAAGCCGACCGATGGCATCAGACGCCCACGGCCCTGTTTGGCGGGGTGGCGATCTTTGCCACCGTCGCCGCCGGCTGCCTGCTGCTGCTTTCCAGCCCGGTCTACGCGCAGAGGTACGACCTGTTCGGGCTGCTGGCAGGGGGGCTGATCGTCTTTTTGGTGGGCCTGAGCGACGATATCCGTCCCCTGCGCCCCAAAGTCAAGCTGATGGGGCAGATACTCGCCGCCCTGCCGTTCCTTTGGGGCATCGGCCGGCTGTATACCTACGGCTGGGGCGCGTTTGCCATGTCGGCGCCGGTTCTGCTCTTGTGGATGGTCGGCCTGACGAACGCGTTCAACCTGCTGGACAATATGGACGGACTCTGTGGGGGCGCGGCAGTGATCGTGGGCGTGATCCTGACCGCCTTTTGCCTGCTCCATAAGCTGCCGGAGACCGGCCTTCTGGCCGCCCTCGTCGCTGCAGCCTGCCTGGGTTTCCTCGCCTTCAACTTTCGCGCCTGGGAGAAGGAGCCGGTCGCGCGCATCTTTATGGGAGACTGCGGCAGCCTGTTCCTGGGCTATATGCTGGCTGGATTGACCATCATCGCGGTCAGCAACTCTCAAACGGATAAGACCGGAGCGGTCGCCCTGCCGCTGCTGATCATGGCCCTCCCGATCTTCGACACCACCCTGGTCAGCATTATCCGCCGCCTGGAAGGACGGGCGATCTCTCAGGGAGGCAAGGACCACAGCTCCCACCGCCTGGTCTATACCGGCCTGACGTCGAAGCAAGCGGTCCTCGTGCTGCATGCCATCAGCCTGGTCGGCGGCATCGCGGCGATCTGCGTGGCGAAGCTGCACGATCCTCCGATCACCGTGGTCACCGCGGCTCTCTACGCCATCGGGCTTTTTGGTTTCGGTATCTTTCTCAGCCGGTTTTCGGATGCTCCCATCGCCGTTACACCGGCCCTGGAATAGGCTTGGTGTGCAAATTCTTCAAACTTTTTTATCTTTTTGGGCTTTTATCGGAACCTAACCGCTAGGGAGGCAGTCAAAGAATATTGTGGAGGTGGCTTCAGGGGGGCCAGGAGGCTTTCCCGGCTGCCACCCTTACGGGGTTTACATCGGCTTCAAAGAGGAATCCGGTGGCTGAAGGGAAAATCCCTCCCTAGCGGAGCCAGGGAGCGGCGTCCACGGCGGTCTCATCGAGCCAAAGTGGAAGGAACGGCACAGAAGGAGCCGACCGGCCGTATACCGGCATCCGCGCAGACGCACGCAATAGTATAAGGAGGCGGTAGAATGGGAGTTAAACCGAATGTTCCCGGCAAGCCGCAGGTTGCTGTTCCGCAGGCTGCTGCTCCGCAACCGGGCGCTCCAAGCAAGCCGGGTCCGACTCTGAAGTCGCTGCGGTCCCGCGCGCCCAGGATCGGAGGAGCCCAGCGCAGGATCAATGAGTCCACGGTCATCACTGTTGTCATCATCCTGATCTTCCTGCTTATCGGCGGCATGTCGTATATGTACCTGGGCCAGAACAATAGCTCGGGGGTCGGCACGGCCGATGCCGCAAGCGTTAACGGCCGCGATACGGTGAGCGGCCAGAGCGTGAATGGGCCGAATGGGCTCGTCGGCAATGCCCAGGAGAATCGTGTGGGCCGTGAGAATATCGGCCTTGCCGGCGATACCTCTACGACGCAGCGCGCCAACGTCAACGGCCAGACCGCCTACGAAACGAACGGCGTCCTCGGCGGAGCGGGCGGCCCCAACTCTCGCTTCAGGACCGGTAATAACAACGGAACCAATGCACAGGGTGTCCAGGGCTTCATTACCGGGGAAAACGTCGTGGGAGGCGGCAGCAGCGGCATCAACCGAAACTACAATCTGGGCATGCGGCAGGGAGTCGGTCTCAATCAGCCCGGCGGCGGCAACGGCAGCGGCGGCCGGGGAGCGAATCCCAACGCGCATCGTCCCGGCTTCGAGGCCTGGTAAAAACGCCGGAAAGCCTCTCCTGGAGAGAGCTTAAATCGTATTCGGGCGTAAAGCCTGTCTATTCCGCTTACTTCTTAACGTGGCAGATAGATAGGGGTTACGCCCGTTTGCGTTTCTATCGCGCGCTTTGCCGGTCCTGGCGCTCGGCCGCAGCCACCATGATGCACGGCCCTCCGGAAACGATCTGCATGGAAAATCCGCGCGCCAGATTGAAGGCCGCCAGTGACTCCGAGCCGGGCTGCATCCAGAGGTAAGGGATTTTGAGATGCCCCGCTTCCCGCACGGTCTGCTCGGTGATCGGCGGCGGCGTCACGGTGACCACGCAATCGATAGGGCCGGGAATGTTGTCCAGGCTCGGATAGCACGGATCGCCGTCGATGAAATCGGCATTCGGATTGACGGCATAGACCGTATAGCCCGCCGATTTGAGCGCCTGATACACCAGGTAGCCAAACTTATTCCGATCTCTGGAGACGCCGCAGACGGCAAATCGGCGCTGATCCAGGATCTGTTCCATCAAGCCGCGCGTAGACACGTCTCTTTCCCTTTCTCCCTCCCCAAAACTGCTTCCCAGCCGCTTAGTTTAACCCCTTTCCCCGCTCTTGTCAACGGCTCTTGCCGTTCGCACGTTGACGACCCGGCGCGTTATCACCTATAATGACTACGGCAAACTCGTCGTAGGCGTCAGGCGCGGGAATTCGCTCCCAACGCCCACGCGCGCAGCCGGTGAGACAACAAACGCCCCTGGCAACGATAAATCGGGCGTTTTCAACGTAGAATCGTAGGGACTTTCCTTATAGTAAACAAGACCCAGAAGGGATTCTCCATTGACCGCATCTACCATCAATAAAGAACTCGAGCTGCTCATTCGGGCCCGGTATCCCATCATCTATATCGTCTCCTGGGAGGAGAAGCGCGTCGAAGACGCCCTGCGCGAGATCGCCCAGGAGCGGGGCAAGAAAATCTTCTTCTGGACGATCACTCAGGGCATGAGCCTGAACGCCAACAACCGGGATAGCGCCACGCGCGACCCCCTGGCTGCCCTGGACTTCGTCATGGATTCGCGAGATCAAGCGCTGTTTGTCCTCAAGGACTTCCACGCGTTCATCACCGACGTTACCGTGACCCGGCGCCTGCGGGACCTGACCATCGCGCTCAAGACCAGCTATAAGACCCTGGTCATCCTCGCGCCCTCCCTCAAGCTGCCCCCCGAATTGGAAAAAGAGGTCACCGTCGTCGACTACTCCCTGCCCGACCGGGAAGACCTGGATACCCTGCTGGAGAAAATCATCCAGTCGGTCAAGGACAATCCGCAGATCAACACGAGCCTGACCGAGATCGAGCGGGATCAGGTCCTTAAAGCCGCGCAGGGGCTGACGGCCAACGAGGCGGAAAACGTCTTTGCCAAGTCCATCGTGGAGAAACACCGCTTCGACGTGGATGTGATCCTGGGCGAGAAGGAGCAGATCATCCGCAAGTCCGGCATCCTGGAATACTACCCGTTCAGCGAGCACATCGGCGACGTGGGCGGCCTGGACCTTCTCAAGGACTGGATGGAGAAGCGCACGGTCTCCTTTACGGAGAAGGCGCGAGCGTTCGGCCTGCCGGAGCCGCGCGGGGTGCTGCTTTTGGGAGTCCAGGGATGCGGGAAAAGCTTGTCTGCTAAAGCGATCGGCTCCCTGTGGCGGCTGCCGCTGCTGCGCCTGGACGTGGGCCGCATCTTCGCCGGGATCGTCGGCTCTTCGGAAGAGAATATGCGCAAAGCCATCCGCGTGGCCGAGTCGGTCGCTCCGTGTCTGGCCGGCGATACCCGCATTACGCTCGCAGACAACTCGGAACGGACGATCCAATCCCTTTATGAAGGCCAGGAAGACAACCTGGAAGTCCTGGCGATGACGGAGGACTGGCAGATCGCGCCGGTAGCCGTGCGCGCCATTACCCGCCGCCCTGCGCCCGATCTCTACACGATAATATTGAAGCATAGCCGCCTGCAGGCTACCGGCAATCACGAGCATCCTGTCCTGCGAGACGGTGAGCTGCTGTGGGTCCGCACGGATGCCCTGCAGCCCGGCGATCACATTGCGATGCCGCGCTGCCTGCCGACTCCGACAGACTTTCCCGACATGATCGACTACCTGCCGTCGGACACGCGTCTTTATGCCGATGGCGCGCTCTCCTTTGCCTGCCCGGAGCATCAGACCCCGCAGCGCCGCTACGCTGCGAGACAGCGTAACGCGGATTATGTTCAGGTACGGGAGCTAGCCGATACGCGAAGCTATCCAGCGTTCATCAACGCAAAACAATTCTCTATGGGACATGGCGGCTTCGGCAATAGCACGTTCACACGCCTGCCTGAGCGAGTGAACGAAGAGATCGGTTATCTGATAGGCCTGATTGCCAGCGATGGCTACCTGAGCAAACGCTGTCGTGTCGGTTTCGTCAATACCGATCTCACCCTCCACCACCTTGTCTCTGAGACAATGTATCGCCAGTTCGGTGTCTGTCCCAAGACTAGGCTTATGAATTACCCCAGTAAGAATACACAATTGCCTGGTACGAGTGAGCGGAGCGTTTTCCGTCCCTGCTCGGTCACATACGTCGATAATTCCCTGCTGCGTCAAGTGTTAGCGAATATCCAGGCAGACCTCCTACGTATGCCAACAGCGTTTCTGAACGCCTGGGTACGTGGCTATTTCGATGGAGATGGATTTATCTCTGACAGCACGGCTGCCGACCCGAAAATCACGCTAACGTCGAAAGTCGAACCAGTAAATCAGTTGGTCCGATCTGTGCTACAGCGTGTCGGATTTCCGACCATGAATCCGGATAGCGCCAACATCGAAATAACAGGCATCTACAATGTCCGGCGATTCATACAGCAGATCGGCTCACAGCATCCCTGTAAAAAGGAACGCATGGCTGCATGGCTGAATAAGCCGCTGCCGGTAGAGACGAAAGATCGCAGCGACAACATCCCGATAGGGGCAAAGTTGCGCCGGGTTCGCCAGTCTCTTAATCTTGCCTCTCAAAACTGCCGTGCGGCCACTGCCTCGTTACTGAGCTACTACGAAAGGAATAAGATGCATCCCAGCCGGGAGCGGCTACGCGCTATTGTAGAGGAAATGGAGGGCTTTGCACGGCAGAAAGGCGCCGATATACAGGAGTTAAAGGAAATACGGGCGCTGGTAGAAAGCCCGATCCTCTGGAGTCAGGTCGTCTCAGTCAAAGAAGAAAGCGCACCCGAGTACGTTTATGATCTCGCGTGCGCTGGCCCGCACAATTTTATAGCGAATGGCATACTGACAAAAAACTGCATCCTCTGGCTTGATGAGTTGGAGAAGGGCTTTTCCGGCACACAAAGCTCCGGAATCTCGGATGGTGGCACGACGGCGCGTGTCTTCGCCACGTTCCTGACCTGGATGCAGGACAAGAAAGATCCGGTGTTCGTGGTGGCCACCTCCAACGACGTCGCCTCATTGCCACCGGAGCTTTTGCGCAAGGGCCGCTTCGACGAAATCTTCTTCATCGACCTGCCGGCGGCGGCGGAGCGAAAGCAGATTTTCTCGATCCACCTCAGCAAGCGCAAGCGCGACCCGGAACAGTTCGATCTGGAGGCCCTGGCGGCGGCGACGCCGGGATTCTCCGGCGCCGAGATCGAGGCGGCGGTGGTGGAAGCGCTCTACGACGCCTTCGACTCCAACACAGACCTGACTACGGAGTCCATCCTGACCGCCATCCACCATACCGTGCCGCTGTCGGTGACGATGCAGGAGCGGATCGAGGATTTACGGATCTGGGCAGCCACGCGCGCCCGCGCGGCCTCCAGCGATAAACCCGAAGATATGGCCGAAATCCTGGGCCGGCTGCTGGTCAGCAAGAGCGTGGCGCCTCACGCTGCCGTCGCCAACACCGCCAACGATGGCAATGCTGGCGCGCTCGCGCCAGCGGAAATGTCGCCTGTGCCGCAGGCGCTGGAATCCTGATGAGCGATCGGTTCGACTATCTAGAGCTGAGTGACGAGAAGCCCAAGACGCCTCCGGCAGACCAGGAGACGGCTCCTGCCGGCACGAGTCTGGGATGGAAGCCGCTGAAGCTGAGAGCAGTGGAAGTGATCGGCACCCCGGACGCCACGCCCCAGCCCTTCTCCGCGCCTCTCGGCCTGATCGTAGACCGCCTGGGCGCGCTCTATGTTGTAGACAGCAACAACCACCGGATTCAGCGTATCCTGGGCTGCAACTTCTGGATCTACGGCAAGCCCGGCAACGGGCCGGGGCAGCTCTGGGGCCCGTCCGCCGTGGCGGTGGATGGCTCCGGCCAGTTCCTTTTCGTGGCGGAGCAAGGCAATAACCGGATACAGTGCCTCCGGGTCAGCGGGCAGCACTATGTCACCTACGCCGGGCAGACGTATGGCTTTCGGGCTCCCTCCGGAGTGGCCTTCGATATGGAAGGCATGCTCTGGATCGCGGACACCGGCAACGGGCGCGTGTTGCGCATGGACCCCCGCTCCGGCCAGATCATCGGCGGCATGGACCGCTCGGTCGGCATCGTGCAGCCGATCTCGCTGGCCTGCGACCTGGCGCACAACATTTACGTCACCGACGCCGCGACCAACGACGTTACCCGCTACACCTACTTCGGTATTCGGGTCCATGCCCTGGGAGAGATACGGCGGCTCTCCGCGCCGCGTCAGGTCGCCGTGGATGCGCAGGGCCGTATCTACATGGCCGAGTCCGGGGCCAATCGCCTGCACGTCTTTGACGCGCAGGGCAACTCCCTGATCGTTTTCGACACGCCCAGTACCCAGCTCGGCCCGATGAAGTCCCCTTCGGGGGTCGCCCTCGGTCCCAACGGAGAGATCTACGTCGCGGACACCCTCAACAACCGTGTCCTCCGCCTGGAATGGGCGTAAAGAGAGTTGCTAGTTGTTCGTTGCTAGTTTAGGAAATGGCTTTCGGATGCCACACAGGTTAGCAATAGGTCCCAATCACTAGAAACTAGAAACTAGCAACTTTTAGGAGGCACGATGCCGGAGGCAGAATACGGTGGCTTGGGATCAGAATTCTGGGAACGGCGACCGCTGGTAGGCATGGTCCACCTGCCTCCGCTGCCGGGCAGCCCGCGCGATACGGGCCAGGGCATGGAGGCCATCCTGTCGCGGGCGGTGGCCGATGCAAAGGCGCTGCAGGCGGGCGGCGCGAATGCGGTCCTGGTCGAGAACTTCTTCGATGTCCCCTTCGCCAAAGACGCCGTGCCGCCCCATACCATCGTGGCGATGACTCGCGCCGTGCAGACGGTGCGGGAAGCGGTCTCCGTACCGATAGGCGTTAATGTTCTTCGCAACGATGCCCGCGCTGCCCTGGCGATCGCGCATATCTGCGGTGCGCAGTTCGTGCGCGTCAACGTCTACGTCGGCGCAGCCGTGACGGATCAGGGCTTGATCGAGGGCGCCGCCCGAACCGCGATCCTCTATCGGAAAGAGCTAGGGGCAGACGTAGCCCTCTGGGCCGATGTGTTCGTCAAGCACGCCGCGCAACTGGGGACGACCACCCTGGAAGATGCGGCGCGGGATGCCGTCGAGCGCGGCCTGGCCGACGCCCTGATCGTCAGCGGCGCGGCGACCGGCTTCCCGACACCAGCCGAGGACGTTAAGCGCGTCAAAGCGGCGGCGCCTATGGTGCCGGTCCTGGTCGGCAGTGGGTTCTCTATAGAGAGCGCCCCGGCGTTGCTCGCCTATGCGGATGGGGCGATCGTGGGCACGAGTTTGAAGCGGAACGGGCGTGTGGAAGAGCCTGTCGACGCAGAGCGCGTCCGGATGTTGCGGGATACCATGCGAAAAATTGGTTGATCGCCTTGAATTTCGAGTCTCCACGGGCTGCGGTTTATACCTTTTAAGAATCCAAGTGAGTCGTTTCCGATTTGATCCGCCCGCAAGGGCGGTTGGCCGCAACGCGGCCTGCCAGACGGGTCGTAAACGACCCGGTACTGAAAACGTTACGGCGAGGCAGGATGGGAGATAAAATCGAAGAGATCATGCATGAAATGGCCCTGGAAATACATCGCGATGCAGACGAACAGCACGACCAGAAACTGCAAGATCAACTTTAAGCTTCCATGGATTTTGCCTTTTGGAGCCGGCAGGCAGATCAGCAGGATTCCGATGGCCGTGGCGCCCAGGTCCAGCAAGGTACCGAACAACAAGTAACCCAACCCCAGGGCGATGAACCACGCGCTGACCGTCAATGTCCACATCGTGGCGATCAGCGGCATGCTGGCCTTACGGAAATCTCTACGTATCTGCATTTCCATCCGCAGTCTCCCCCTGGCTGTTCCACATTTAGGGTGAAATTCTCTTTGTGGCCTCGTTCCCCTGCCATGTCGGCGGCATTGGCCCTGCGGACCGCCTGAAGAAGAGAGGAGAGCGATTCCTGATACTCCTGATTATATGTACAGTTTCGGGCGAAGTCCGCGTGGAGCTTAGGTAAGTTTCTGTAATCGTTCCTGCCAGGGCGCCGCTTCCTGCCAGGTCCGTGCTGCTTCAGGGCCGCCCACCTCAGCAAGCGGCCCGACTTGACATGGTAGACCTTTTTATGAACACTACACAGGCCGCACGAACGGCAAGTCAGGCTCATAGGCAGGCAGGGGCTTTCCCTCCCGACGTGCCGCCTCCTCTTGCCTCGCCATCACGCTCCGATGCTCCTCCGGTGTGAGGTAGGGCACGCGGGCGGCAATAGCCTCTGTAAGTTGCTGGACGACCTCTGCGGGCAGATTCAGTCCTTCGATGGCTGCTACTGCCCGCTGCCAGAATTTAAGCCGGAACTGTGCAAAAGGCAGGCTGCTCTCTTTGATTGTGCCCAGGTAACGGACGACCTTCTGCCGGGGTTTGCTATCTTCGCGGCGGCTCTCCGCGACGTAGACGCTGAGGCTGGAACAACCCCCAGACCGGGGCGAGTGCTTGAAACGGATGAACATGCGCTATCCTTTCGATCTACTGCCGTCCTCTGCCTTCTTGCTCGGATTCCGGGTGTTCCCTTGCTTCTATTGGTCGCCAGACTGTCGAGCCAGATAGCGGTAGGCCGTACGGGTTTCGAGTACAGAAGCACCCCGCCTTCCCACGTGGAAGTACGGGAAGTCCGGTTGCTCAATACTTTGCCCTAGCGTGATAATGCCTTCTCGGAAGAGGTCCCAGAACACTTCAATAAGGTCCATTCTGGCTTTATCGGAAAGCTGAGATCCTCCTGAATCTAGTGTCCTGGTCGGGTCACCATTCGGGGTTTGTGCCAGGTGTTTCTTTGCGAACTGGCTTTCAAGGGCACGGGTCATCTGGCTGAACTCAAAACCGCTATTGGCATCCGGGTTGCTTCTCACTTCCGCAAGCCTTGTTGCCAGGAAGTCTAAAAGGGCTTCCCTAAGTTCTTCGTAGCTCGGTTTCAAATGTGTAGGTTCCATTCTTTCCTATTCCCTTCCCCTGCCTGACGACGGGCCGTGTAGCTCCGCTTCCACAATGGCAACGTAGTCTCCCAGAATCTCACGCATCCACGCCTCTTGACCGCGCTCCTTCTCCACGGCGGCCTCCATCGTTTCCCACAAGGCCGCTGCCAGCCGATGAAGTACAGAGAGCCTCTCCAACCGAAGAAGTTCCTTCAGTTTACCTTACCGGTCTTGAAACGCAGCCGGCCGGAAGCGTCAGGCGCTTCCAATGGGGGAAGCGGTCGGAACTGCCAGCGGATAGCCGGCTGCTTTCCAGGCCCGGATGCTGCCGGGCACGTTGCGCACGTCGGCAAAGCCCAGGCGCTGCAGTTGGCTGGCCGCGATGCTGGACCGATAGCCGGAGCCGCAGTAAGTGACCACAGGCCGATTCTTATCCAGCTCGTGCGCGCGCTGCTCGATCTCCGGCACGTAGATATGGCGCGCGTTCGGCAGGCAGCCCTGCGCATACTCGTCCTGGCGGCGCACGTCCAGCAGTTGCAGGTCCTCGCCGTGATCCAGCGCCGCCTTCAAGTCCTGCACGAACAGGGGCGGCAGCGCGACCATCGGCAGGCCGCTCTCCTGCCAGGAGCGCATTCCGGCCATGTAACCGCCGATCCGTTCGCAGCCCAGCCGGATTAGATGGCGGACCACCTCATCCAACTGAACTTTATCCCGCAGGAGCAGCAGCACGTTCTTCTCCGGGGCTACCATCCATCCGGCCCAGATCGGGAACTCTTCGCGCAGCTCAATGGAAAGGGCGCCCGCGATGTGGCCGCCGCCGAATCCCAGAATGGTGCGGGTATCCACGATTAGGGCGTCCTCCGTCTGGGCGGCCGCGTGGAACTCCTGGGCGGAAAGCAGGGGTGGCTCCGGCAGAGCGCCCAGTACCTTCGGACCGGCGGCATTGGTCTTTTTCAGGCGTGGGTAGTAGACTGGCGCCGGAGGCAGGCTGCCCAGCAGCGAGCAGATGAACGCCTCCTCGGCGTCGATCTGCAGGCGCGGGTTTTTCTGCCGCTCGTAGCCGATCGTCGAGGTGCGCCGCCCGGCAATATTCCCTCCGCAAGGGCTGCCCTCGCCGTGGGAAGGATAGACGATCACGTCGGCCGGCAGCGCCATCAGCTTCGCCTTCAGGCTGTGAAAGAGATCGGCGGCAAGCTTCTTTTCGGTCCCATGACCCAACAGGTCGGGGCGTCCGACCTCACCGGCGAAAAGTGTATCGCCCGTAAAGACTCCCCACGGGCGGCGGTGATCGCCCTCGCTCGCAACGAAACAGATATGCTCGGGCGTGTGGCCGGGCGTATGCAGCACCTGGAGAAGCAGCGAACCCAGCTCCAGGCGGTCGCCCTCTTGCAGCGGACGATGCTCGAAACCGTAGTTGTCCGCCGCGCCCACATAGATCGGCGCGCCGGTGCGCGCGGCCAGTTCGTGGCTGCCGGAGACGAAATCGGCATGGATGTGGGTTTCCAGGATATGGGTGATCCGCACGTTGTTCTGGCGGGCTAGCTGCAGGTAGATGTCCACATCGCGGCGCGGGTCGATGACGGCCGCCGCGCCCACCGAATCGTCACCGATCAGATAGGAAAGATGCGCCAATCCCTCGGTAAAAACGGTCTCCAGGATCATCTGCGTTCCTCCAGGCAGCGGCTTCTTTGCCGGCCGCCGTTTTGCCTTCCGAAATGCTCTGCATTTATTATGCCAAAAGATTGCTTCGCCGCCAACCCGCCAATTCCTTCTTTCCTCGCTAGCAGGAATGAGAAGACCGGTGTCTAAATGGAAGAGGCAATGAGCAGACGCAAGGTATCGAATGCCGTTCGCGGCGCATTTTTGCTGGCTTTGGGAGCAGGACTGGCGGCCGGATACGTCTACGCGCGAGAGCGCCGCCGGCAGTGGGGGCGGCTGCGCCGGCTAGGCCTGGCCGTCGATCGAGCGCCGCGCGATCCGCAGCCGGGAGATATTCTGCTCTTCCACCATGCGCGCGGGGAGAATCGGTTGATCACGCTGTTCACTCGCTCCCCCTTCTACCACGCCGCGATCTACGCGGGGGAGGGCCACGCGATCGAGTCGCGGCCGAGCGGGGTCCACTGCAACTCGCTGCAGGGCCGGGAGAACGATTTCGTGGTCGTTCCCGCGCCGGAGGGCAAGGGCGCGGAGGCGCTTGCCTGGGCGCGCACCCAGATCGGCGCGCCTTACGATAACCTGGACGTGCTGGTGATCATCCTGGAGCACCTGTTCACGCATCTGCACCTCAACTATGCGCCGGGGAATAAGTATACGTGCGGCGAGTTTGTCGCCAGGGCGTTCGCCGAGGTGGGAGTCCGGCTCGTTCCCGACCAGGATGTTGAGGATGTGGTACCGGGGGACCTCGCGAGGCATCTGTTGCCGCTCTATGAGCAGCAGGCGCCCTGAGGCCGGCCTACCTCTTTTTCTTGCCTCCGGACCCGCCCTCCTTGAGATCGGGCTGCGCCTCCGCGAAATGCTGTTGAGTGATGACGTTGATCTCGCCGTCCGGCTCCATGACGGCGAAGCGCACGTCGCTCAGATCCGCTTTTTCGCGCTCCCGGATAGCCTCTAGGACATCCGCTTCCGACAGCCCGACGCGCCGCAGGTGGTCTTCCAGGAAGTGGCCGTTCTGCACCAACAGGACCGGGCCGATGCCGAGCAGATGGCGCAGCCGCTTGGAGCGCACAACCAGCAGGGTGAGCAGGCGGTTGAGAATCAACAGAATGCCGGCGCTGACCAGCCCCGCCGGCAGCGACACGTCTCCGGCGACCATCGCCGTCTCGACAGCGCTGCCCAGCAGAATGATCACCGTCAGGTCCACCACCGTCAACTGGCCCGTAAGGCGGCGGCCTATCAGGCGCAGCGCCACGATCAGAAACAGATAGATGCAGATCGTGTGAATGGCGACAGGAACTAAAGAACGCATCAAAGCACGCTGCCTCCCTCTTAGAGCCTGCCCGACAGCTCGGTACTCCTACGAGGAGACAGGCTTTTCCGCCCGTGAGGGCGGTTGGCCGCAGGCCTGCCAGACGGGTCATTCACGGCCCGGCTAAGAAGCCAGCAGATTTCCGTACAGGCTCTGAGATACCCTCACCCCACCCAATCGCCATCGTCGCTGGATAACGGCCCAGCGACCCTCCCTCCCCTTAACGAAGGAGAAGGGGCTTGAGTAATGGATAAGGAGAACCGAATCGATGCTGACGCACTGGCTTGCGGACGTCTTTTCCCATCCCACGCCGCATGGCATGCTTATTATAGCAGGCAAGACCGCCGTCATCTATATCTTTCTGGTGGCCGGCTTGCGGCTGCTGGGCAAGCGGGAGCTCGGCCAGATGACCATCTACGACCTGGTGCTCATCATCATCCTGGCCAACGCCGTACAGAACGCTATGGTAGGCCAGGATACCACGCTCGTGGGCGGGCTGGTGGCGGCGATAACCCTGCTCGCTCTCAACCGCCTGTTCTCCCTGGCGATGCTGCGCTCCCGCAAGCTCGAGCATTTCATGGTAGGCGGCCCGGTGCTGATCGTGGATAAAGGCCATCTTCTGGAGGATCGGATGCGCAAAGAAGGCATTACGCGCGAGCAGTTGATGGCGGCGCTGCGCGAGCATGGGCTGGATCGGCTGGATCAGACGCGTATGTGCGTGCTGGAAGTGGATGGATCGATCAGCGTCGTTCCCAGCGATGCCGGGGTATTTCGGACGCGGCGGCATTTTCGTGCGCTGCGCCTGCCCTGAAGGGTGACGGTACCGATGGCAATTCTACCCGAAATGCTAATGACGCCCGCGTTTAGCGCCTTTCTCCTCGCTATCGCCGCCCGCACGGTCATTGTCGTCGTCCTCTTGATCGTCGGGTTGCGGCTGCTGGGCAAGCGCGAGCTGGGTCAGATGAATATCTACGACCTGGCGCTCATCATGGCGCTGGCCAACGCGGTACAGAACGCGATGACCGGCGGCAACGGCAACCTCTCCGTCGGCTTCGTCTCCGCCGGGGCGCTGATCGTGGTCGGCAAGCTCTTCTCCGCGCTTTTCGTCCGCTCTTCCCGCTGGGAAGCGCGCATCGTCGGTACACCCACGGTGGTCATCTATGATGGCAAGCTGGTGCAGGAGAATCTGCGCCGCGAGCGTATCACGCAGGAGCAGGTGATGATGGCTTTACGCCAGCACGGCCTGACCGATCCGCACGAGGTAGAGATAGCGGTCCTGGAGGTGGATGGCTCCTTGAGCGTGGTCCCGAAGAAAAAGTAAACAGGTTTCGGTATTTTTCACTGTAGTAAAAATGAAGAGAAGTATGGAAAAGAAGGATATAAAGTGTGCCCGACTTACCGTCGATACAAGGATTACCACAGATGATGACGTTACCAAAGCGGATGGCCCCCCGCCGTAGGCGGGGCTTTACACTCGTCGAGCTCCTTGTCGTGGTCTTGATCCTGGCGATCTTGATGGCGCTGGCTCTGCCGCTCTATCTTAGCGCCGTGGCCAATTCCCAGCGTAGAACCTGCCGTGCCAACATGCAGACGATCGCCAATGCGGTGCAGGCTGGCCGGGTTAAGAAAGTGGCTTCAGACTATTCGTCCTTCATTTCCGGGGGCATCAATTCGACCACGCTTCCGGACCTGCCGCAGATTCCGCTCTGCCCTTCGGGAGGCACCTATAGCCTGGCGGATGGCAGCTCGGGCGATGCCACAACGTTCAAAGTCGTTTGCTCGGTTTCGGATCACGGCTCGTTCGAGCCTGGAGTGGATAACAACTAGCCGCGCTTCTCGCACTTCTCTTGCTTCTGCCTCCATGTGCAGGACATGGAAATATTGCAGGGCCTTCTGAACGGCACGACCGGAATCAGGAGGCCCTGCGTGCGTGTGTCCAGGCCTTTTGGACGGCTTTGATGGCGGCTTCCGGCGAATCGCCCCGTTCCCGACAGGCGTTATACATGGCGCGTACCGCCGGGATATCCGGCAGGTAAGTTTGCGCCTGCGCGCCTGCGGCCGAAGGAAGCTTCGGGGCCGGTGGCGTGGGTTCCAGCACCTCGGGCGCGGTTCGCTGCAGTTGGTAAAGGGCTTCCAGCGCCTGCTGCAGAGACTTCCAGGCTTCTGCCTGCACGGATTTAGAGGGCGTTGTGTGGCGTGGTCCGGGCATCGATTTCTCTCCGCGATCCAGCGACAAGGATAAGGCAGCGATCGCGCTGCTGCCGACATTATAAAGTATCGGCATCTGGTACCCAAAAAAATACTGGCTCTCTTCTTGCGCGCCACTCTCTGCCGGTCTCCTTTCCTTCTCCCGGAAAGAATGAGCGTTCGGGAAGGAGTCTGCCTGTCTGTCGGACAAATGGAGATGGAACGTAATGCCTCTATTGAAAGCGATAAAGGAGAGACTATGAACGACGAGAGACCCTGGCGGACGGCTACCTCGATTCGCCTGCAGTTGGTCTGGAAGGTAGAAGGAGAGATGCGGGCCAGGTCGCTGACGCGGCGATTGGTCACGCGCTTACTGGCGCATCTGCAGGAAGAGCTAATGGCATGCGAGCAGGCGGGCCTGGTCGATCATGAATGCGAATCCTCTGCCATCGACGCCCATGAGCTGGACGGCTAGGAACGCTCTTAATGCCAATTAGATCGTATAGAAAGCATGGAGCACTACTTACAACCGGCAGAAGAGAACAAGGCCGCCCCGGTCACCACGGACCAGCAGGCGCCTGTATCTCCTGCTGCTGGGCAGCAGGAAGCCGCAAGCCTGGACGAGCTGCTCTCCCGTCTGCAGCGGGAAGTGACCAGGCGGAATAGATACGGACGCCTCTTCCTCTCGATTTGGACACCCTACTTTTGCCTGTATATCTTTTATGTGTTTAATAGATCCGTACATAGCATCGATCCTCCGTGGCTCTTTCATCCGCTTATGGTGTGGTTCTTCACCTTACTGATGTGGGCTCTAAATACATGGATATTTAAAGAGAGCACAGCCCGGACGGTAACTGAGTTAGATGATATTCGCGTGGTTGGTCTGCTGGCGGACATACTTGGAATGAATAAGGGACATTTCAAATTCAAAGAACAGACCATGAATTTGGTAAAGCTGGCGCTGATCCGGCTGCTGCCGCGACTGCAAGCCAGCGATGCCCACCTGCTGAACGTGGAACAGCGTAAAAGCCTCTGCCGTGCCCTCAACGACAAAAGCAGCAAGCTGGTCCTGGCTATCCTGAAGGCTTTCGAGCAGGTGGGAGATGCGGAGGCGCTGCCCTACGTGCAGAAACTGGCGGAGGGCAAAGGCAGGGCGCGAACAGAGAAGCGGATTCAAGAAGCCGCGCAGGCCTGTCTGCCCTTCCTTTCCCGGCTAGCCGAGCAGACGCAGGCCCGTCAAACCCTGCTGCGCGCCGCCGGAACTTCCCAGGCGGCGGAGGGAGCGCTGCTGCGGCCTGCCTCCGGCGCGCCCACCACCGATTCCAGTCAGTTGCTGCGAACAGAGTGGCCCTCGGAACGAGATTGAATCGTCTATTCTCCATAGCAAGTAGGGGCGCTGCTTGCCGCGCCCTCTAAGAACCTGTACGTAAACGTCGATATGCTCACGAATATCAAAAGCTTTTCCGTCCGCAGGACGGTCGTCCGCCTCCTTAAAGTTCCCCCTCTCCTTACGAAGGAGAGGCAGGGCCGCAAGGCCCGTGGTGGTATAGGGGGTGAGGTCCGTCCGCAGGACGGTTGGCCGAAGGCCCTCCAGACGGGTATTTCCACGCTTGCTGTGAAATATAAGCAGGCGTGGAAGGCATCGCTGCCGTAGAGTTAGTTATCTTTCTTTGGCTGGAAAGGAGCTAACTCATGGTCGACATCGATACCTT
>Ga0070739_10000478_pt1 | contig 76542 bp, 73 predicted proteins | sample Coa_R1_7_FD_66445 | JGI IMG/M metagenome (GOLD analysis project Ga0070739, IMG submission 66445) | Surface soil microbial communities from Centralia Pennsylvania, which are recovering from an underground coalmine fire - Coalmine... | ecosystem: Environmental > Terrestrial > Soil > Unclassified ...
GCAGCACATTCGCGCGTCTAACCCACGCCCCAAGGGGCGGGGAATGCGACGCGCGTGCGTGTTCAATCAAGATATCAGAAGGGCGACGATCTGCTGATTAAGCTGCTGCTGGCGGCGCTGTTGCTCTTTCAAGTCACTCCGCGGCGCGTCGGTCGATTGACCGTCGAGCCGGGTGAGAAGCCGCTTCCAAAAGCTCCGGTAAGCATAGGTGGAGATCTCTCCGGTGATATCCGACGCGATCAGAAACGGTTTCAGGGTTGCGATTGCGGCGAGGAGGCTTTTCTCTTCGAGACAACCTTGGTCCCAATTCGTCTGGATCGAATCGGGAGAGAGGACATCTTTGTCGATCGAGAGGTAAACCGGATTCCGATCCGACCCGAGGAGATCTTCCATTAACCGGAGGAGCGTGTCGGCGTCACTTGAGGAAGATTTAATGGCGGAGAGGCCGATGAAATCGGCGAGCCGAGGGGGGGCCGAGAAGCAGAAGTAGGTCAGCTTGCCGGCGTAGAGGGGACGGAGATAATTTTCAAAAAGATGGCGCGACTGAATGTCGTTCGACGTGATGCCGATGACCGCCACCCGTGAAACAAACGGAAGGCGGCAGAGATGATGCACCCACGAGCCGCAGTGAATTCCCCAGGGATAGCGCATGTTGTCGGGATGATTGTCAAAGACGATGACCTGGATCGGACCGAGCGATTCCAGACGCTTGATCAGAAGATAGCTAACATGATGAAAATCACCGCTGCCGAGGAAGGAGAGCCGGGGATAACCGAAGGCCTGGCGATGCAGTTCCACCCCGAGCGCATTTAAATCGCGAAGTGTGCAGCCATACCGGATTCGCTCCTCCCAATCGTGAAGCGGAAGCGAGCGAACCCCCGGAAGGGGAAGAACGGAGCGATCAAAATCTAAGGTAACCGGTTGATCCATCGCACATGCGGCGTCGCGCGCCGCTGAAGAGGGTTTTAATGGAAGGACTATACAACAGCCGGGGGCCGGTTGCAATCGGCGTCGTTCACCGGCCGGTCCACGCCAGCAGAGAGAGGAGGCCGAAAAAGAAGAACAGCCCCGCCGATATCCAGCGAAGCCAATTCACCTGAACTTTTTCAGAAAATTTTTCCCCAAGAAAAACGGCGAGCCCATCGCTGACGAGCATTCCCATCGTCGTTCCGATCGTCACGAATAAAACGGATTGATATCTGGCGGCCAAGGCGACCGTGGCGAGCTGCGTTTTGTCGCCGATTTCGGCCAGAAAGAAGAGGAAGGCGGAGGTGGCAAACGCCCCGAATCGCGGCGGCCGTTCATCTCCCTCGAGCCGATCCGGCTTCAGCGCCCAGAGGCCAAAGAGAATAAAGGTAACCCCGACGACGGCGGCCATGAGATCGGACGGAACGTGATCGGAGATCCACCATCCCAATGAAGAGGCGAGTCCATGATTGAGAAGGGTCGCCGCCAGAATTCCCGCGAGAATGGGCCACGGTTTTCGGAAGCGGGCGGCGAGTGAGAAGGCGAGAAGCTGGGTTTTATCCCCCATTTCGCTCAGCGCGACAAGGGAGAACGAGCTGAAAATAATGTGAATCAATGGCGCTCCGCCTTTTCTCCAGAGTTCTAAGCGTGATCGCTGTCTGGACGCTCAAAAAATGATCGTGAGCATACGATAATACTGCATTCTTCTCAACCCTTTTTGTTACGCCTTGTTCCCTCTCTACCGAATATGCCATCATAGATGTGAAGGGATCCGGATCGTTTTTCGATCCGTTCAATTCCTTTCACATCGACGCGACTTAAGCTTTTAGAAGGTAGAAGATGCCGCAGAGCCTCCCGTTCGAAGAAGATCGGATCGACGATTTCATTCAGCGTTTCATCCAGAGCCTCTCCGACATTGAGATCTCCCCGACATCGACCTATCGGGTTCAGTTCAATTACCAATTCCGGTTCGTTGATGCAACGCAAATTGTTCCTTACCTGAACGATCTCGGAATCACGCATCTTTATGCCTCCCCATACCTTCAGGCACGCCCGAAGAGCCTTCATGGATATGACATCTGTAATCATAATGCCCTGAACCCGGAGATCGGGAGCGAGGCCGATCATGCCAGCATGGTCTCCGCATTGCGCCGGCATCGCCTCGGACACATCCTCGACATCGTCCCCAATCATATGGGGGTGACCGATAATCAGTGGTGGCTCGACGTTCTTGAGAACGGACAAAACTCTCCCTATGCGCATTATTTTGATATTGATTGGCATCCGATTAAAAAAGAGTTGAGCGGGAAGGTTCTCCTTCCGGTTCTGGGAGATCAGTATGGGCGGGTTCTGGAGAACCAAGATCTGAAGTTGCGCTTCTCAGAGGGCGCCTTTTGGGTAGCCTATTACGATAATCGCTTTCCTCTTTCCCCCCGGAGCTATCCGAAAATCTTGCGATATCGGCTGGAGACGTTGGAGAACGAGATGGCCGATGATCCGGAGGACCTCCAGGAGTATCATGGGATCACCCTCGCGCTGCTTCATCTGCCGACCGAAATTCAGGCCGATCCCCAGCGGATCGCCGAAGAGCGGCGCCAGATCGATTGGATCAAGCGGCGCTTGGCGAAACTGTATCATACGCAGGAAAAAATCCGAACGTTTATCGACGAAAATGTGACGATCTTCAATGGAGAAAAGGGAAACCCGCGCAGCTTCGATCTGCTCGACCAGCTCCTCAATGAGCAGTCGTATCGGCTTTCCTACTGGCGGGTCGCTTCAGATGAGATTAACTATCGGCGCTTCTTCGACGTCAATGAACTGGCCTCCATTGCGATGGAGCGCAAGGATGTTTTTGAGGAGACGCACCGATTGATTTTCCAATTGATCCGGGAGGGAAAGCTCGACGGGCTTCGGATCGATCATCCCGACGGGCTTTTTGATCCGGTCGATTATTTCCGCCGACTTCAGAAGCGCTGCTTTGTTCTTCAAGGAATGGCGCGACTTCCGGAGGGAATCGGCGAAGAGACAAGAAAAACGGTCGAAGAAAAGTTGACCGAAGCGGCCGACCATTTCTTGGCGAGCCGCACCCGGCCGGGGGTGGGTCTGCCGTTTTATGTCATCGTCGAAAAGATTCTCAGTCGCGGGGAGCGGCTGCCGGGGCGATGGCCGGTCCACGGGACGGTCGGGTATGAATACCTCAATGCCGTCAACGGCCTCTTCGTCGATGGCCGGAATGCGAAGCGATTCGATCAGATCTATACCGATTTCATCGGCACGAAGAGCCGCGCCTCCGATGTGATCTACGAACGAAAAAAAATGATCATGAACACCACGATGGCGAGCGAGATCAACGTCCTCTCCCACTATCTGAATCGCCTCTCTGAAAAAGACCGCCTCTCCCGCGATTTCACCCTCTATAGTCTGCGGGACGCCATTCGAGAGGTGATCGCCTGCTTTCCGATCTACCGAACCTACATCACAAAGCTGGAGCACCTCGAAGAGCACGATCGAAGGTATATCGAAATGGCGGTGACGAAGGCCAAACAGCGAAGTCCCGCGACCGATATTTCCATTTTCGATTACCTCAAGCGGATTCTCCTGATGCAGTACCCGGAATACTTTACCGAGGAGGATCGAATGGAGCAGCTCGCCTTCGTGCAGAAGTTTCAGCAATGCACCGGCCCGATCATGGCGAAGGGGCTGGAGGATACCGCCTTTTACGTCTACAACCGACTCGTCTCGTTGAACGAAGTGGGGGGCGATCCGCAGACGTTCGGCATTTCGGTCGACGATTTTCATCGCCAGAATGGGGAGCGGCTGGAGCGGTGGCCCTATTCGATGCTGGCGACCTCGACCCATGATACGAAGCGAAGCGAGGACGTTCGCGCGCGCATCGACGTTCTCTCCGAAATGCCCGATGAATGGCAATCCGCCGTGATGCGATGGGCCGATCTCAACCGCTCTAAAAAAATAGAATTAGAAGGGGAGCCGGCCCCCGATGCCAACGAGGAGTATCTTCTCTATCAAACTCTGCTCGGGGCATGGCCGCTCGGAATACCGTCCCCCAACGAATATCAAGATTTTAAAAAGCGGATTCAGGCCTACATGACAAAGGCCTCAAAGGAGGCCAAGGTCAATACCAGTTGGATCAGCCCCAACGAGGCGTATGATCGGGCGCTGTCGGACTTCATCGAGGCGATTTTAAATCCCGGCCGATCGACTCCGTTCCTGGAAGAGTTCGGTGACTTTCAAAAAACTATTTCTCACTTTGGCATCTTCAACAGCCTCTCTCAGGTTCTCGTGAAAATTGCTTCCCCCGGTGTTCCCGATCTTTATCAGGGATGCGAGCTGTTCGACTTGAGTCTGGTCGATCCCGACAATCGGCGGCCGGTCGATTATCCCGTCCGGATGAGGAGGCTGGAGGAGATCAAGAAGGAGATGATGTCCGATCTTCCTTCTCCCTCTTTGATTCATCGACTGCTCCGGGAAAAAGAAAATGGGCTGATCAAGCTCTTTGTCACCTGGCGGGCGCTGAACTGCCGCCGGGAGCACCGCCGACTCTTTCTGAACGGGGCCTACATTCCGCACGAGGGGATCGGTCCGGCCAAGGGGCATATCGTCGCCTTCTCCAGAAGGTTAGAGGGAGAAGAGGCGATTGCGGTCGCCCCGCGGCTTCTCGTCTCGCTGATCGATCGCTCGGAAGATCCGATCGGAGCCGTCTGGGAGGGAAGTCATCTCCTGCTGGACGACCGATCCGAGGGCGCCGCTTACCGGAACGTGTTGACGGGGGAGCGTGTGGAAGCGGTCCGTGAGAACGGAAAGATCGTCCTCCCTCTATTTTCAATTTTCCAGACATTCCCGCTCGGTCTTCTCATCAAACAGTCGGACGCTTAAGCCGGCCGGTCGACTCATTCCGGGTGAGAAAGCGGCCCGCCTCGTCTCATCACGCGCGCTTCTCCGGATGAACTTTCTTGACATCGTTTTGAAATCCCAGTACCATTTTTTGAAGTTCGGAGAGAGGATGATCACCTATCAGTATGCGTTTACTTTTACGGACGGCGTTACAAAAACATTCGATATCGCGCTCGATCCGAATACGCTGGCCCTGCAGAATCGGAGTCCGACCTATCCCTCCTGGGCCCGTCTGGACCATGCCGCTTGTGAAAACTGCCCGCTGGATCGAACCCGAACCGAGTATTGTCCGATCGCCGTGAACATCGCCGCTCTTGTCGAATCATTCAAAGATGTGATCTCTTATGAAGAGGCGGAGATTGTCGTGACGACCGACGATCGAATCGTCTCAAAACGGACCGCGGTGCAGAACGGCCTCACCTCCATCCTCGGAATTTATATGGTGACAAGCGGCTGCCCGGTGCTCGATCGACTTCGACCGATGGTTCGCTTTCATCTTCCTTTTGCCTCGATCGAGGAGACGATTTTTCGCTCATCCGGTATGTATCTTCTGGCCCAGTACTTCCGGAAGAAAAGAGGGCTCGCCGCGGCATTTTCGTTCGACGGATTGTCGAAAATTTATCGGGAGATCAAACAGGTGAACATCGGCCTGCTGCATCGTCTGAAAGCAGCCTCAAATCAGGATGCCAATCTGAACGCTTTGGCCATTCTCGACATTTTCGCCGTGACCTTTCACGATTCGACCGAGGACTCCGTCGATACGTTGGAACCCCTTTTCCAGGTTTATCTCAAGCGGGATGAGAATGCGTGAGCGTCGGTGGGAATCTCAAGCGACAATCGATTTTGAAGAGGTGATCGCGTTCTGCCGCTCTCTCAGAGAACGGGGGCTGGAAGTAAAGGGGATCGACAAACAGGTCGCCTGCTATTTTGAAGAGTTCTGGATCAATTCGCTCGACGAGATCGACCGGTTGGAGTCTTGGCCGGTCGATGAGGTGACGCTGGTCCAGGTGAATGATCGATGGGAAGGAGACTTTTTTGTTCTGGCGGGGAGCCATTATGATCTCTTCCGTCAACACCTTTCGATGGAGGCGTATCTGTCGCTCAGCCAGCCCTGGCAAGCCCCGGCTGAGTTGAAGGTGAAGCTGCATCAGCCGGAGTCGATGTTCTGGATCGGCTTTCGCCAAGACCACGGCTTCATCCGCGTCCGGCTGATCCCGAACGAAATCATCACACCGGGAGAGCGGCGGGGAGATCAGCGGCGGTTTTCTTGGATGAACGAGCGGGCCACCCTTTTCGCGGCGGCGGTGGAGGTGTTGGATCTTCCCCTCTTCGTCGAGTGGGAAAGGGGGGCGCTTTCGATCTCCTCCGAAGATTCGTCATCGCCGGTTTCGTGCTCCTGGCCCGACGCGTTCGGGCCGTGTCAATTCGAACAGATTGTTGTCGATCCCTATGAGTTGCTGGTGCCGGCCGCGCGGTTTGTCTCCAAAATGGGAAGCCGTCCGGCCACGGTCCGAACTTTTTTTTCCGGTTTTTCGAAAGGGGTTTTGGAAGCGTTCCATCGACTTCAGCCGACGTCCCGTTTTCTCTATCGCGGGTATGTTCACGCGCCGTTGAAAGACCTTTCTAAAATTGTGAAGGCGATTGAGCCGAACGGAAGGGTGTTGGCGAATCTCTGCGAGTTCCGAACGGGACAGATCTTATCGGAGGGAGAAGAGGCCTATGCGGTCATCGGGGTGATCGGAGGCGAATCGGGATTTAAGATCGAAATCCGACTCAACCGGGCTCCCCTCCCTGAAGAGCAAATGGAAGGATGGCTGCAACGGTTGATGGGGATGGAGATGCGCTATGCGCCGCTCTCTTTGTATTAACCACGTGAGGCGTAAGGCGTGAGGGGTCAGGGGTAAGGGCAAAAGCTTTAAATCTTTTGATCCGACTCTTCACACCTCACGCCTCACGCCTCACGTTATTTGTTACTTCTGTTCCTGAGCAAATTCTTCCATCCGCTTTTGAAGCATCTCGCGGACTTCCTTGAAGGCCATCTGTTTCCCTTCCGCGGAGCTTTTGAAGCCGTAATGGGAGGTCATGGTGACCGGATCAGGAACCGGCCAGTGCAACCGCTGAATCGTCGGAGGGAGCGAAGGGAGACTCTTGGAGGAGGTGCCGCAGAGGGTGACGATGATGTCCATCTCTTTCCAGGGGACCTGGTTGATCGACTTGCTCTTTTGCTGAGAGATGTCGATTCCAATTTCATTCATTGTTTTAACCGCCAGCGGGTTAAGCGCCAGCGGTTGAATTCCGGCGCTGTAGATTTCGAAACGGTCGGCCAGCATCTTGCGCGCCATCCCTTCCGCCATCTGACTTCGGGTGGCATTGTTCGCACACAAGAATAAAATCTTTTTCATTTCGGTCCTTATTTAATGGAGTCGGCAAGAAGGCGCTTCCCATTCCTCCGATGATCTCCGTCAAGGTTTTTTATGATCCTGGTCAGAAGGATATCGTTGTTTTCAATCAGGGTCAAGGGAATTCTCCGACTCTGTATCAATCTGATAGAAGAGGAGAAGAACCTGTGTTATGATGCTCCGATCAGGAGCTGAGGAGAAAAATGAGTGGAGCAAGTGAGGCGACGCGAAAGAAGATTGAACAGAAAATGAAAGATGATTTGAAGGCGGTTTTTGTCGAAGTCATCGACGAAAGCTGGAAGCATGCCGGCCATGCCGGAGCCGCTTCCGGAGGAGGACACTTTATTCTGAAGGTTGTTTCGGATCGTTTTGAGGGGGTCTCTCTGCTCGATCGCAACCGATTGGTTTTCTCGACCTTGAAAGAGGAGATGGGAGCGGAGATCCACGCCCTTGCCATCAAAGCGGCGACGCCGAGCGAGTGGAAAGGGGGGAGCTAATTTTTCCCGCTTCGTGATCATCAAGAAATATTCACCGCCGGAATCGATCATTTTCCCTCGAATCCATTGACTTTTTAGAACGAAACTGTTAGGGTACGCCCCCAGAAGATGAAAATTGGTGTGCCGAAAGAGATTAAAGATCACGAGTATCGCGTGAGCGCCATCCCTGCCGGCGTCAGCACCCTTCACCGGCAAGGTCACACCGTTCTGGTTGAGGCGGGCGCCGGGGAGGGGAGCGGAATTCCCGACGCTGCGTATCGGAAAGCGGGGGCTCAGATCACCCCTTCAAAAGAGACCCTTTTCGATCAGGCCGATCTGATTGTTAAAGTCAAAGAGCCGCTTCCCAGCGAGTACGGACTTTTTCGACCGGGCCAACTCCTTTTCACTTACCTTCATCTGGCGGCGAGTCGCACGCTCTTGGATGCGTTGGTCAATGGGAAGGTAACCGCCATCGCTTATGAAACGATCGAGTTGGCCGATGGCAGCCGCCCCCTGCTTCGACCGATGAGTGAGGTGGCGGGGCGGATGGCGGTGTTGGTCGGCGCCCATTATCTCCAAAAGCAATCGGGCGGGATCGGCCTTCTCCTCTCCGGCGTCGCCGGGGTTGAGAAGGGGAAGGTGACCGTGATCGGGGGGGGGATCGTCGGACGAAATGCGGCGCAGGTGGCCCTCTCGCTCGGCGCTTCCGTCACTGTGATCGATCAGAGCGCGGCGCAGCGCGCCTATCTCGACGATTTTTTCCGCGGGCAGGTGGTGACGCTTCCTTCTTATCAGGATGAGATCGCCGAGCAGGTGGCCGTCAGCGATCTGGTGATCGGCGCGGCGGCCCGGTCGGCCGATAAGGCGCCGCATCTCGTGACGCGCGAGATGGTCGCTCGAATGAGGAAGGGCTCGGTGGTGGTCGATGTGTCGATCGACCAGGGAGGTTGTTTCGAGACCTCGCGTCCGACGAGCCACTCGGAGCCGGTGTACGAGGTCGATGGCGTGCTGCACTACTGCGTCACCAATATGCCGGGGGCGGTGCCGAGGACATCGACCTTCGCGCTGACCGGGGTGACCTTCCCTTACATCGAGAAATTGGCTCAACTCGGTTTTAAGAAAGCGATCGAGATCGATCCGGCCTTGGCGAACGGGGTCAATATTCATGACGGAAAGGTCGTTCATCCGGGAGTTGCGAAGGTCTTCGGTCTAAAATATGAAAAGATCGGATAGGCCATCCTCATTTGATCAGGCTCAAATAGAATAAATATTCGGGGCGTAGCGCAGCCTGGTAGCGCACACGGTTCGGGACCGTGGGGTCGGAGGTTCAAATCCTCTCGCCCCGACCACTCTATGGACGGTTGGACGATCTTACAGGTCGTCCTCCTTCTTCCATGTCTGAGATCGTATCAGGCCACATCTATGTCAGTGGAAGGGTCCAGGGGGTCGGATACCGAGACTTCACGCAGCGGCGGGCCGAAGGTCTTCAACTAAAAGGCTATACCCGGAATCTGCCGGACGGCCGGGTGGAGATCGAAGTGGAGGGGGAGCGGGCCAGGATTGAGGAATTGGTCCAAATCCTCTGGCAAGGTCCTCCTCGATCAAAGGTGACCTCGGTCGAAGTCTTTTGGGGGCCCTCTTCAAGTCGATTTCACGCATTCTCAATTCGCTTTTAAATTCTGCTTGTCTTCTCCTTTGTTTCTACTATAATGAAAGAAAACCTTCGACGGGGATGAGCAATGGGCGAAGAGTGGGTGGAACAGGAGAAAGAGAACGTCGACGAGGAGCTGGAGGAAGAGGCCGAGGAGTCTGATGCGGAGGCCTTCTCCGAGTCTGAAGAGACCGCCTCGGTGGAATATGAAGAGGAGGAAGATCGATACGCCCCGCCGGCCGACGCGGTCAAGACCTACCTCAGAGATATCCGCCGCTCGACACTGCTGACCTTTAAAGAAGAGGTGATGCTGGCCAAGCGGATCGCCAAAGGGGACGAGGCGGCGCGGCAGCGGATGATCGAGTCGAATCTCCGGTTGGTGGTGAGCATCGGCAAGCGATACATGAACCGCGGACTTCCCTTCTCCGATATCATTGAAGAAGGAAATATTGGACTGATCAAAGCGGTTGAAAAGTACAATCACCGAAAGGGATTCCGGTTCTCAACATACGCCTCCTGGTGGATTCGCCAATCGATTGAACGGGCGATCATCAATCAGAGTAAATTGATCCGTCTTCCGGTCCATGTGGTGGAACGGGTCAATCATTATCTCTCTCATGTCGAAGATCTGGTCCAAGAGCTCGGCCGCGAGCCCCAGGTGGATGAGATCTCCAAGAAGATGCGGATTCAGCCGGACGACGTCGATCAGATCCAGCAGCTTCTTCGAAAGACCTACTCCCTCGACAGTCCGATCGCGGCGAACAAGGAAACGGCGCTCCGGGATGTCATCGAAGATACCAGCCAGATCTCTCCAGTCACAAAAGCGGAAGGGGTCCGTCGCAGAGAAGATATCCTCCGTTGGATGTCGTTGCTGAAAGATAACGAGCGGCAAGTGATTGTCCTTCGGTTCGGGTTGGAGGGAGACGAGCCGCACACGCTCGAGGAGATCGGAAAAATCTTCGGCCTCACGAGAGAGCGGGTACGGCAGATCGAATCAAGCGCGCTTAGGAAGCTACGGGCGATCATCACGCAGAAGACGATCGGGCCGGATGAAATCTTGTAGGCAAATTAACGTGAAGCGTTAGGCGTGAGGCGTAAGGGGTAAATACAGTGATTCAACTCTTTTGAACCGACCCCTCACGCCTCACCCCCTTACGTGTTTACGGGGTTTGAAATGGATTTGAAATCCAAAATTCGCGAAGTTCCGAATTTTCCCAAGGAGGGAATCCTTTTCTACGATATCACAACCCTTCTCAAAGAGCCGGTCGCTTTTCAAGAAGTCATCCGTCGATTGGCGGCTCCATTTGTCGGCAAGAAGATTGAGAAGGTGGTCGCGATCGAGTCGCGTGGATTTATTTTCGGCGCGCCATTGGCCGAGCGATTGGGGGCCGGCTTGATTCCGGTCCGTAAACCGGGGAAGCTTCCCGCCGAGAAGATTGAAGAGCGATATAACCTTGAATATGGCTCGGATCGTTTGGCGATTCATCGCGACGCCATCTCCTCCGGAGAAAAAGTTCTGATTGTGGACGATCTGCTGGCGACCGGCGGAACCGTTCTGACAACAGTGAACCTGGTGAAGAAGCTGGGAGGGGAAATTCAGGGGGTCGCTTTTGTTATTGAGCTTTTAGGATTAAAAGGAAGAGAGAGGTTGGAGGACCTGCCGATCACTTCATTGATTGTCTATGAGTAATTGCTCATCCAATAGATTCCATCCATTTTGCCGCGCATTTCAAAAAACCGCTTTTGATCCCGTCTCTTGCATCTTTTTACTGTTATGTTATTCTTTAGCCCGAAAGGGGGAACTGATATGAAAAAATGGTCTATCTTTTTGTTTTTAATCTTTATCCTCTCCGGTTGCGGCGGGGGGGATCGAAATGACCCTACGTTCACGGTCAGTCTCAAAGTTGATCTCAGTGATACTCAAAACAACCCGTTGACTGGAGAGACAATTCATATTCAAGGACCGAACGGGATTAACTTTTCATGTCAGCAAAATCCAACTCAGGCGAATCCGAATGATCCAACAAAATGTGACGTCCCTGCGGCAGGAACTGGAAATACAGCCGTACCCATTACCTTTAAGTCTCTGCCAGCCGATAACAGTAGTTACACATTTACGGACGCGTCTGCCACAAGTTCGAGATCCGGAAGTTGCCAAGTGACCATTGTAGATTCGTCACATTTAGCGAGCGCAGGAAATACTGTCTCTTCTGATAGTAGAGTTGTTACGTGTGATCAGATTGGTAGTGGAGCACCAAATCCGTTACGGATGACGATTACACTGCTCTAACTGACGGAATGAAACGACCTCAAGGTGGGCAAGTAAGGTGCGTCTTAAATAACAAGAGCATCTATGGATGTCGAAGGAATATTGTGATTCCCTAATTTGGAGAGGGGAATGGTGCCATCCAAAAAATGGGTGTTTGTCATCGACGATTCTCAGACGGTCCGGAAGAACCTTTCGGATGTCCTGGTGAAAGGCGGCTATGACATCGCCGAGGCGACCGACGGAACGGAAGCGCTCAAGCGGCTCGGTCAGCAGCGGTTCGATCTGATTTTGATGGACATTGAAATGCCCGGTCTCAATGGCTTCGAACTGCTTCGCATTATTGAGGCGGGCAGCCTGGCTCATGATGCGCCGATCCTGGTGATTACCGGCACGCATCGAGATCTCGATGTGATCCATGAGATTAAAAACTCGGAGGGGCGGGCTTCATCGACAAGTCCGCTCCTCCCGAAGAATTTCTCTTCCGCATTTCTCAATCCCTTGCTGGATAAGTTCTTTTCGATCTTCTTGCCGCAATATTTTCTATTGTTCTATAAAGGATCAGCCTAGCGCGGTCCGCAGCTCAGACTGACATGACGACTGCAAAAAGAACAAGTGAGTTCCTATCCCTCCGTATCGGGTGGTTGCATTTTGTACATAATTAGGGTATTATTTACTTATTTTGTACAGGAGACGGTATGACGAAAAAACCGGAGACATTGTCTGTCAGCGAAGCCCGCGAGCGATTAACCACCCTGGACCAAATTCTGAAGCCTGGAGAGACTTTGGAGATCACCCGGCATGATAAAAAGTATGTTCGCGTCGAACTCTTGGGAGAAACGACAATAGGCCAACGGGTGCTCGACTCAATTCAATCCTTGCCGAAACCGAAGGGCGCGTCTAAAAATGTCGCCCGAAATTATAAAAAGCATTTATACGGAGGGAAGTGACTGTTTGAGCGCGCTCAAAGGGTTTTCGCGGCTCTATTGCGACGCAAGCTTTTTCGTCGCGCTCTTTTCGAAAGCGGACCGGATGCACCGCCGGGCCCGATCCCTTTTTAAGGAAATCGTAGAAGAGGAGATCCGCCTGATCACGGCCTGGCCCGTGGTGGGCGAGGCGATGACGGTCCTACGGTATCATTATGGATACCGATCCGCGCTCACCTTCAATAATTCGCTCGATTTTTATCATATTCTCTCGCCCACGGAAAATCATTACCATCAGGCGGTGGCTGTCTTCAACATCCAAAACAAAGCCCATGCGATCTCTTTCGTCGACGGACTCTCCTATATTCTGATCACCACCGAATTGGATGAGATTCCGTGCCTCTCGTTCGATTCGGACTTTAAAAAACTGGGCCTGACCGTCATTCGTTAGCCGGCAGTCCCCATAAAGACCTCAAAGCCATTCATGAAATCAAAAACTCGGAGGAGCGGGGTTTATCGACAAATCCGCTCCTCCGGAAGAATTTCTCTTCCGCATTTCTCAGACCCTTGCCGGATAAGATCCCCTTTTCGGATCTTCCTTCCGACAATTATCCCCTCGGATGATTTTTCTGGTGAATCTTTTTCAGATGCTCTCGCGCGACGTGAGTATAGATCTGCGTCGTCGAGATGTCGGCATGCCCCAAGAGCATCTGGACCGATCGAAGATCGGCCCCCCCTTCCAGAAGATGGCTGGCGAAAGAGTGCCGGAGCATGTGGGGGGTGATCGGCCGTCGAATCCCCGCCTTTCGCGCGTAAACTTTTAATTGCATCCAAAAAGATTGCCGGCTGATTTCTTTTCCGGATCGATTCACGAACAGAAAAGAAGTGGTTTTCGATTTAAGGAGAAGGGGCCGCGCCGCCGTCAGATAGCGGACCAGTTTTTCCCGCGCGCATTTTCCGATGGGGACGAGACGCTCCTTCGATCCTTTTCCATAGGCAATGAGATAGCCGCTTTCCAGATTGACCGCGCCCATCGGTAAGGAGACCAATTCGGAGACCCGAAGTCCGGTCGCGTAGAGAAGTTCAATCATGGCGTCGTTTCGAAGGCCCATCGGGTTTTCTCCCTTGGGGAGGTTCAAGAGGGCTTCCACTTCGGTCGGATGGAGCACCTTGGGGAGGCGGAAGGCCTGTCGCGGCGATTGGATGTGCGCCAGCGGATCGTGTTGAAGGATCCCCTCCGCGATTAAGAATTGGAAAAAGGTGCGAAGGGTGGAGAGGATACGGGCCGTCGAAGCGGGGGCGAGGGCACGGCTCTTTAAGTCGGAAAGAAAAAGAAGAATCTCTTTGCGATCGATCCGATCGGTGTTCACGATTCCTTTTCGCTCGATGAATTGGGCCAGTTTTTGGAGATCCTGCGCGTAGGCTGAGAGGGTGTTGGGGGAGAGCCCCTTTTCGACGGAGAGATGGCTGAGAAACCGATCGATCAACGTATCCATTTTCGAGATTTTACCTAAAAAGCTCTTTATTGACAAGGAGAACGAATTCTTTTATCATCAAGAAATTTCCCGGAAGGGAAAAAAAATTAGTGAGATGATCCTGATTGAGGAAGACCTGTCGGGTCCCGGATTGATTGGAAAGGGAGATCGGATTGTTTAAAAGAAGTTTTTTTTTGAGTTTAGTTTTTCTTTTTATTTCGTCTCCACCGATGGGGATCGCGCAAAATTCTCCCGCCGCCCCCCCCACGCCGGTTGAACCGGTCCAAAATTCACCGCTGAATAATCCCGTCGCGCCGATCTCGCCTGAAGAGAAGTCTCTTTTTGATCAAGCAAAGACCGCTTCCATGGCCGGCAATGCCGAAGTGGCCCTCCCGGCCTTCGAACAATTTATTCTCAAATTTCCCAACAGCGCGCTTCTCCCCGATGTTTACATTGAATTGGGAGGGCTTTATGCCAAGCGGGGCGAGTTGAAGCGGGCCATCGAGGCGCTGAAAACGGTCCTCGATCGATTCCCGAAATATCCTCGCGCCGATGAGGCCCGGATGCAGTTGAGCGATGTTTACCTCCTGCTCGGTGATTTGAAGGAGACGATGAGTCTTTGGGAAGATCTCCCCGATCAGGAATCGTCGAAGATGCTGGTTTATGAGCAGGTGGCGCAGGCGTATTTGGATCGAAGCGAATTCCTTGATGGGATTCAAGTGCTGATGAAGAAAAAAGCGCTGATGGTTGATCCGGTGGCCAACAGCGCGGTGCGGGAGGCGATCGTCTCGATTGTCAAAGACAAGCTTCAGGAGAAGGATCTCCAGAGCGTCGCCAAGCAATACGGCTCTTCCTTCCCGGCCGACGAGGCGTTGATCCGGCTGGTCACGCTTTATGATCAGCGGGGAGACTACTACCGCGAAGAGCGGGAGATCAAGCACTTTCTTTCGGCGTTTCCGACCCATGTCTTTACGGTCGAGGCCAGACAACGGGTCGGCCAGATCCGGGATAAAATCAAATCGAATCGCTATCTCATCGGTGTTGCGCTTCCTCTTTCCGGCCGGCTTGCCCCGTTCGGGAACAATGCGCTGAACGGCGTTCAATTGGCGCTGCAGCAGTTTAAGGAGGCGCTGCCGGGAGCATCGGTTGGATTGGTGGTTCGGGATCTCGATGAGGATGGAAGCCGCTCGCACGAGAAGCTGGCGGAGTGGATCGACGATTTTCGGCCGATCGCCATGATCGGCCCGCTCTTGAGCAAAGAGGTCGATCGGATCGCGCCGATGATCGAGAAAGCCGATCTGCCCCTGATCACCCCCGGCGCAACCGCCGCGCACCTGAACTCGCTCGGCAAGGCGGTCTTCAGGAATGCGATTACACCCCGCTTTCAATGCCATGCCATTGCGGAATATGCGGTGACCCAGATGAACCTCAAGCGCTTTGCCATTCTTTATCCGAAGGAAGCTTCCGGAGCGGAGTGGGTGAAGTGCTTCTCGGAGGAGGTGAGCCGTTTTGGCGGAGAGATCGTCCATGCGGAGCCGTATTCGGTGACCGACACCGATTTTTCCCCCTCGATCCGTCGATTGAAAGAGGCCGACCTGAAAAAAAACGGGGCGGTTGAAATCGTGCAGGAGGGAAGAAAGAAAAAAGAGGTGGCTTATAGTCCCGGTTTTGACGCGGTTTTTCTGCCGGGGGATGCGGATAAGGCAGGGTTGATGATTCCGCAGTTGGTCTTCCATAATATCCAAGGGATTCCTCTTCTCGGGACCAGCGGCTGGAACACCCCGGAGTTCTTAAAGTTGGTCGGCTCCTACGCGGAGGGGGCGACGTTTATCGACGGTTTTTTTGCGGGGAGCCCCGATCCGATCGTCCGAAAATTCGTCAGTCAATACCGGGCGAAGTTCCAGCAAGAACCCGATTTGTTTGCGGCTCAGGCCTTTGACGCCGCCCGCCTCGTTCTGGCGGCCTTGGAAGGAGGGGCGCTCACCTCGCGGGATGTGAAAGCGGCGCTGGCGAAGACAAAAGATTTCCAGGGGGTCTCCGGACTCATTTCCGAAATCCGCGACGGCGAAGCGCTCAAGAAACCGATTTTGATCCAGGTGCAGAAGGGAAAGCTGGTGCAGGTGAATTAGAGACAAAACACGTTAGGCGTGAGGCCTTAGGCGTAAAGGGTAAAAGATTTAAAGTTTTTGACCTTACCCCTCACGCTTCACGCCTTACGCCTAACGTTATCTATCACTCTACGGGGCTCCATGTTTAAAAAAGTGCTGATTGCCAATCGCGGAGAGATTGCCCTTCGGATCATTCGCGCTTGTAAAGAGCTTTCCATCCCGACGGTGGCGATTCACTCGGAGGCCGATGCGACGACCCTCTATGTGAAAAAGGCCGATGAGGCTTGCCTGGTCGGTCCGGGACCGATCGAGGGCTACTTGAACATCTATCGCATCATCGATCTGGCCAAGCAGAAAGGGGTCGATGCGATCCATCCGGGGTATGGTTTCCTCGCCGAGAATGCCGAGTTCGCCCAGGCGTGCCAGGAGAACGGGCTGACCTTCATCGGGCCGTCCGCCGCCGCGATTCGCGCGATGGGGGATAAGGTTTCCGCGCGACAGAAAATGAAGGAGGTCGGCGTTCCGATCGTTCCCGGTCTGATCGAGCCGATCGCTTCTCTCGATGCGGCCGTCCGTTTTGCCGACGAAATCGGCTATCCTGTGATGCTCAAAGCGTCCGCCGGCGGAGGGGGCCGGGGGCTTCGGATCTGTAAGAATCAGGAAGAGATCAGAAAGCTCTTTCCGATCGCGCAGGCGGAGGCCAAGGCGTCCTTCGGCAAAGAGGCGGTCTACCTTGAAAAATATATTCGTGCGCCTCACCATATCGAATTTCAAATTTTAGCCGATCGGCAGGGAAACATCATCCACCTTGGAGAGCGAGACTGCTCGATCCAACGCCGGCATCAAAAGCTGATCGAGATTGCCCCGTCGCTTTTATTAGATGAGCGGCTTCGGCAGGAGATGGGGGCGGCGGCGATCGCGGCGGCGCGGTCGGTCGGATATACCAGCGCCGGAACGGTCGAGTTTCTGGTCGACGCGAACCGCCGCTACTATTTTCTTGAGATGAACACCCGGATTCAGGTGGAGCACACCGTCACCGAGGAGATCACCGGGGTCGATCTCGTCAAAGAGATGATTCGGATTGCCGCCGGCCGGCCGATCTCCCTTCCGCAGGAGCAGGTCTTCCTCCGGGGCCACGCCATCGAGTGCCGGATCAACGCCGAAGATCCTCAAAAGAATTTCATCCCGACGCCGGGGAAAATTACCGCCTATTACTCCCCGGGGGGGATCGGTGTCCGGATCGACGGAAATGTTTATGCGGGATATGTCGTCCCCCCTTACTACGATTCGCTCTTAGCCAAGCTGACCGTCCGCGCCCGCACCTGGGACGGCGCGGTGCAGCGGATGCGCCGGGCCCTCGACGAATATGTGATCCGGGGGGTCAAGACGACCATCCCGTTCTACAAGCAGATCATGGAGGATCCCGATTTTCAGTCCGGCCACTTTGATACGACCTATATCGATTCGCACCTCGACAAACTGAACGTCGCGGCCGACTACTACCGAATGGACAAGATGCTCGCCATCGCCGCGGTGATCGCCGCCCATTCTAAAAGATAGGGGCCGGGGGCCAGGGGTCGGGGGACGGGGTGGTTCAACCAACCCTGATCCCTGGCTTCCGGCAGCCGACCCCAATAACGAAGGAGACCCATGGCGTCGAATTCCAAGCAGAAGCTGAAACCGAAGCCGATCCGGATCATGGACACCACCCTCCGCGACGGCCATCAATCGCTCATCGCAACGCGCCTTAAGACCGAAGATATGCTCCCGATCGCTTCCAAGATCGACCAGGTCGGCTACGCCGCCGTCGAGATGTGGGGCGGGGCGACGTTCGATACCGCCATTCGGTATCTAAAAGAAGATCCCTGGGAGCGGATCCGCCAGCTCAAGGCGCTCATGCCGCGTACCCCTTTCCAGATGCTTCTTCGGGGGCAGAATTTGGTCGGCTATCGCCACTATGCCGATGATGTGGTGGAGCGCTTCGTTGAGCGGGCGATCGGCAATGGGATTAACATCCTTCGGATCTTCGACGCCCTCAACGATCTGCGCAATCTCAAGATGGCGATCAAGGCGACCCTCAAGTACGGCGGAAAAGTCGAGGGGACCTTCTGCTACACGATCAGCCCTGTCCACAACAACGATCTCTTCGTCGAGCTCTCGAAGCGGCTTGAAGACATGGGATCGGATTCGATCTGTATTAAAGATATGGCGGGGCTTCTCTCTCCCTATGCCGCCTACGATCTGATCAGCAAAATGAAGAAAGCGGTCAGCGTCCCGATTCATCTCCACAGCCACGATACCAGCGCCATGGCCCTTTCCACCTATGTAAAGTCGATCGAGGCGGGGGTCGATATCATCGACACCGCGATCTCCTCGATGGCTTCGGGAACCTCCCAGCCCCCCGTCGAGACGATCGTGAATGTCCTCCGCGGGAGCGATTACGACCCCGGATTCGACCTCGCCCTTCTGGCCGAGATCGCCGATTATTTCAAAGAGGTCCGCAAAAAGTACAAGGAGTTCGAGTCGGATTACACCAGCGTCGATCCGCATGTGATGATCTATCAGGTTCCCGGAGGAATGTTGTCGAACATGGCGATCCAGCTCTCGGAGCAGAAGGCGCTCCACCGGATGAAAGAGGTGTTGGAGGAGGTTCCCAAGGTCCGAGAGGACTTCGGCTTTCCGCCGCTGGTGACGCCGACGAGCCAGATCGTCGGAACCCAGGCGACGTTGAATGTCCTGACCGGAGAGCGCTACAAAGTCATTACCACCGAGACCAAAAACTATCTCAAGGGGCTTTACGGAGAGCCGTCGGCGACGATCAACGAACAGGTCCGCAAGCGGGCGATCGGAGATGAAGAGGTGGTGACGCGCCGACCCGCCGACTTGATCGAACCGGAGTTGGATCGCGCCCAAGCCGAATTAAAAGATGTTCCCCATACGGTCGAAGATCTGATCACCTATACTCTTTTCCCGAAAGTGGCCCTTGACTTTTTCTCAAAGAAGAACGATCCTAATACTAAAGTCGAAACGCCGCCGGACAAAAAAGAGGCCGAACCAACCCAGCCCCCCCCATCGCCTCTTTTAACCCCCAGCGAATTTAATGTGAAGGTGCATGGAGAGACCTTCCATGTGAAGGTCGGCGGAATGGGACATCCGGGCGAAGGAGGGCGGCCGTACTTCCTCTATGTCGATGGACAGCTCGAAGAGGTGATGGTCGAATCGCTCCTCGAAGTGGTTCCCAGCGCGGCGGGAAAGATCGATGCCGCGGCGGGGGGACGATCGACCCGTCCCAAGGCCGCCCATGAAGGGGATGTGACCACCCCGATGCCGGGGGCGGTGGTCGGCATTAAAGTCCAATTGGGCGAAGCGGTCAAGGCGGGTCAAACCGTTTTGATTGTCGAAGCGATGAAGATGCAGAGTGAGGTTCACACGCCGATTGCAGGAGTGGTGCGGGCGATCCATGTGTCCGAAGGGGATCGGGTGAATCCGGATGAAGTGCTCGTAGAAATTCGAGCAAAGGAAGGCTAAAACTTGAATCATCTGATTCAACAAATTGCGATCATGGCCCTGCCGCTGATCTTTGCGATCACACTTCATGAAGCGGCGCATGCCTGGGTGGCGGATAAAAAAGGGGATGCGACCGCCCGAATGCTCGGTCGGATTTCCCTCAACCCATGGGTGCACACCGATCTTTTTGGAACGATCCTTATCCCGCTTCTTCTTTTTACGACCACCGGTTTTCTCTTTGGATATGCCAAGCCGGTTCCGGTCAATCCGTTTCGCCTCCGTCGCCCCAAACAAGACATGGCCTGGGTGGCGGCCGCCGGTCCGGGGATGAATCTTCTTTTGGCGATCGTCAGCGGTGTGCTCTATCGCGCCATCCTCATGATCTTTCCCCAACTCTACACCTTCGGCCGGGTGGGAGATTTTTCAAGTTCAGGGTGGCTCCTCTCCGCCTTCTTTGTTCCTGTCCTTTATATGCTTGAGTATTCGGTGCACATCAACATTCTCCTGATGGTGTTCAATCTGATTCCGATTCCGCCTTTGGATGGGGGACGGGTCTTGGTTGGCATTCTGCCGGAGCGGCAATCGAGAGTGATCAGTCAAATCGAGCCGTACGGAATGCTTCTTCTCATTATATTTGTTTTCATCGATCCCTTTGGAATGATGCAGCGATTTGTTTGGCCGCTTGTCTCAATTTTCTCCGGATATATTTTCGGCACGAGAGTGGTTTAAATAAAAAGAGGCGGGCTGGCGGCCCGCCTCTTTCATCCTATCGGCTCCGTGCGGTTAGAAGACCCTTGTCAGCAACATCCAGATCAGAATCAGGCTGAACGGAACTCCCAATAACCAAGCAATAAGATATCTCATCGGTATTCCTTCCTTTCGTTAAGCGCTCCGCTGGAGTTTTTCTTCTTGTTTCGGCGGCGAAGGCCGTTTTGCGAAGACCTCCTCCGAGGCCGATTGGGTCTCCTTGCGGCGGAGCGCGAAAAGGTTTTCTTTAACGACCGAATCGAGCAGGATATCCAGGACACCTGCTTCATTCGCTCTCTGAATTGCATTGTATGTAATCATCTCTCCTTGTTGGAGGATGACGTGATCAGAGGGATCGAGAATCGTTCGGCTGACGCGTCGTCCAATGGCCTGATCGATTCGACGCTGCAGGATGCGATCCCGAAGCCAATCGAAATATCCCTCTGCTTTCAAACGGGCGCGCTCCAGGCCGGCGCTCAGATTTTCCCGGAGGCGTGAAGCCTCGGTTCTGCCCCGTCCCAAGTGGGTCCGGCTGCGCTCCCTCAACTGATCGATCTGTTCCTGAGCGGTCTTCCCCCACGACGCTCTTTTTTCTCGCGCGGTCGTGCCGAAGGCGCCGGATCTGCTTCGCACCCGCTCGAGGGATTCGACGCCGGCCGCTCTCATATTTTCAAAAGTGGCGGAAAGTCCCCCCTTTTGCGCGGCCAAGGTTTCCAGCGCCGTCTGAGAAACAATGATCGCATGTTTTCCGATCTGTTGGACCTGATCGTAATCGATATGTTTCCTTCCTTCGGCGGTGTCTTGAAAAATTCCCCGCGTGACTTCAATTCCGGTGACGCGCCCGGTCTGCTCGTCGATATCCAAGTCGTTCACGATGCCGATCTGGTGCCCCCGGTCGGAGAGGACTTTTCGCCCCGTCAGATTGAAGCTCTCTTTCAATAGTTTTGAATCGGCCTCTCCGGGCGGCATTTCCATCGGCGCCTCGCGCTTCAACACGATGGCATCCGGGCCGATGTTCTCGATGCTTTCGAAGGGGATGACCTGTGAGGATCGGAAAAGGCCTCCTTCCTCTAAGACGAGTCCGATCACCTTTCCTTGATCCGGATCGAAAATCAGATTTTCGACCTCTCCGATCTTTTCCCCCCGGTCCAAAGAATAAATTGGCATTCCGATGAGATCTCTTCCTAAGATCATGCGTACCTCCTCTGCCTTTGATATGGAACGGTTTTAAAATAGCCCTTTCGGGGTTTTACGGCTCGAACGATCAAGGAGAGGATAATCAAGAGCAGGATGAGGAGCGTCACTCCGGTTGCAAAGGGGGTAAGTACAATCAGGAGCCCCAGACCGGACCGGTTGAGCCAGCCGCCCACGTGGCTCCTCGGTGGTGATTCGGAAGGGGCCCCTTGCCCGGTTCCTGCGGTCCCGTTCTCAATCGAGGGGGGGAAATTTTGCGTCGGCAGATTTGCTGTTTGGGCCCAGGTCGAGTCGGTCCCGATCAGGAAAAAAAAGAGTAAGACCGCGATAAACGCCTGGGCTGAGTGATCATAATACAAACTTCCTTTTATCATCTTTCACCTCTCGGATGAAATTCGTCGCCATCCGTTGTCTTGCGACCTTGAATGGATTGATTCAGGCCAAGAGTCTTTTCTGATCGGTCAATCCGAGATCAACGAGAGGAATACCGATGGGGAGAAAGGGTGGAGCGGTCGCATAACTCAGGCTCTGCTTTTTATTTTCTGGTTCATGTTCTTATATTTTTATCGTAGCAGATCAAACTCAAGTCAAACAAGGGGAGCAAATGGTGAAGAATGTGGGGAAGTCGACCCAATAGAGCCGATCAGCTTGCGGAGATTAAAATGACGGCAGGATTACAAAAAGGAGATTGCGGCGCAGAAATTTTGTTTCCGATCGATGGAAGATCAGTCCGCCTCCGGTTCACTCGATCCCTGACGATGGGTGACCTTATCCTCATCGTACATCTCTTTTAGCTCTTCCTCGAGCTCTTCCTTATCGCTTCGGATAAATTGGAGAGGGATGTGGGTCGTCTCTTTCTTTTTCTCTGCTTTTTTCTCGTCTTTTTTTTGATCCGATTTTGCTTGTTCGTCCGACATGGTTGTCTCCTGAAGAGTCCTTCTTATGGTGCCATTATACACAGAGAGACCCCTCTTTGGCATCAACATTTTTATCACATCGACGGAAATCGTAATTAGGAGAATAAAAAATAAAACCCGGAAGCAGATCCATCGGATCTCAAAGGCGGCTACAGCAACCGCGCTTCCGGGTCTCGGTGGCGCCGGGGACATGCGTCCCTAGCATCAACCTAATATCTGTGACGCGTCAATCAGGACGCCGCCACCTCACATGCCGTAGGGTTCGTACTGCCCACTGGACCACCTCCTTCCGCCGGCGGGGACCGTTGCGGCAAGGCCCAGACCTTGCCCCCCTCCGAATGGCGCGCCGATCACCGCCCGGAAGGCCGCCCCCAAGCGTTGGGGACTCGGAAAGGTGTGTCGCCTTTCCTCATTGGTCACTATAACACAGAATTTTTCGATTTGCACCCCCCTCTAGAAGCTCTTCCAGTTCAAGAAATTCCTTTCACGATAAAGCCGTTCCACATCCAACGGGACCGAAACATGGTGTCTCTGGAGGAAGGCGACGATCGGTCTGAGGGGGAGCCCGACGGCGGCCAAATAATCCCCTTCAAGACGATGAATAAACCGCCGCCCCTCCCCTTGGAGCGAGTAGGCCCCGGCTTTGTCGAGCGGCTCTCCGGTTTTGACGTAGCGGTCAATCTCATCCTCTTCCATCGGCCGCATCACAACTTCCACGATCTCCGCTGCGGTTTGCGGCGGGGCTTGGCGAGGGTCGATCAGGAAGACCGCCGTCCAGATTCGGTGGGCGCGTCCGCTGAGGCGGCGCAAGATTCTCTTCGCATCGTCCGGGTCGCGGGGCTTTCCGATCTTTTCCCCTTCACACTCAATGAGGGTGTCGCTTCCGATCAGGATGCTGTCCGGAAACGCGTCCAGGACCGAACGAGCCTTTCCCTCGGCAAAGGTGGTTACCTCTTCGATCATCCAGCGTTTTTCATCCAGGATCTCTTCATATTTTGGAGAAACAACGCGAAAGGGGAGCCCGAGAAGAGAGAGAATCTCTTTGCGGCGGGGCGAGGTGGAAGCGAGGACGATCGATCGTTCCGAACCGGATGGAGAGGTCATCGGTAGGAGACTTCGCTGAGGAACGGGGCGAGCAGCGCCTCGACCTCCTCGACGTTGTGGACCCGGACGAGTTTTTCGCGAAGCTGGCTGGCGCCTGGGAATCCTTTGCAGTACCAGCCGAGATGTTTTCTCATCTCGGCGAACCGGGAGAGGGGACGGCTCTCCTGAAAAATGCGGGCATGCTCCAGCGCAGCATCTAGGCGCTCCAGAGAAGAGCCCGGATTCTCCGAAATCGGGAGCGGCTCGCTTTGGCTCAGCGCCTCTCGGAGGGCCGGCTTGTTCCGGAAGATCCATGGATTTCCCAGCGCGGCGCGCCCGATCAGCACCCCGTCCACACCGCTTTCTCGAATCCGGTCGGCCGCTTCATTGAGCGATCGGATGTCGCCGTTTCCCAAGATCAACGTCCCGGAGCCGCGCGCGACCGAGACTGCCTCAGCGATCGCCTTCCAGTCGGCGGCGCCGCGATAGCCCTGGTTCAGGGTCCGGCCGTGAATCGAAATGGCGGCCGGTTTTTCTTCCAAAAGATGTCCGACCCACTCTCGGATGACGATCCGATTGACGCCGAGCCGTGTCTTCACCGAGACGGGGAGAGGGCGCCGTTCGGAAGGGGGACGTTGTCCCGCCTCTTTTCTGCGAGCAATCCACTCTCCAATTTTGGGATGAAGCTCTTCGAGAGGGAGAGAATGACCCGCTACCCAGGCATCGATCCCCTGACGCGCCGCCTGAATAATCGCCTTCGCCCGAGGCGGATCGGCGATCAGCCCGGCCCCGCACCCCCGCGAAGAGACCGCCTTCGCGGGACATCCCATGTTAATGTCGAGGCCGTCGAATCCGAGCTCGCATACCAGTTGCGCGATCAGAAAGAAGGACTCCGGTTTGGAGCCATAGATCTGGGCCACGATGGGACGTTCGACCTCGTCGAAAACCAATCCGCCGAGTTCGCTTTCCGCGCCATGAAGAATCCCTTCGACGCTCGTGAACTCGGTGACAATCAGATCGGGGCGGCCGTGGGTCGCGACGATCCGGCGAAAGCAGGGATCGGTCACCCCATCCATCGGGGAGAGGGCGACGATCGGTCTAGGGATGTTGTTCCAGAAGTTCAAAGGCCGCTCCTTACGCCCGTCCTTTATACCATAACACGGCCTCAGCTTCAAAGAGGGAAGCGAAAGAAGAAAAAACATGACAAGGACAAAAGCCATGTTATAGAATAACCTTTTTCGGAATCGAATTCTTTAGAAGGGGACGACATGAACGATTTTCTCTTTTTAGACGGGCTGACCCCGCTTCAACGTCGGTTGATCGATATCTGCCGGGCGGAGGCGCCCAATGATCGGGTCCTCATTAATGCAAAGGATATCCTCAAAGTCCTGGCGCTCAACGACTGGAAGATGGATGAGAATGATTTTGAGTATGATTGCGAGGCGCTTAGCTCGTTCGTCGAGCCGATCGAGTCGTATGAGCCGAGGAGCCTTGGATATGCGTACCGGATGATCCTTCAGCTCGGTCTTCCCTGGCGCTGCCGTTACCCCCATTTTGAGCTGCGCGGAATGTATGGCGATCCGCACGATGAGGTTCCCCAGGGGCCCGAATATGTCGAATTGCGGCTCTCTCGGTTTTCCCATACCGTCATGCCGGTGGGGAAGTCCCCGCTTCTTCCCCTCTCGCTCCTCAACGGGGCGACCTTGCCCGACGGGACCGAGGTGCCACCGCACAATCTCGAAGAGCTCTGGACGGCGTTCGAGCAGGTGCGGCAGGAGCCGAATATGCCGATCGATGAACTGATGGAATTTATTCCCGGCCCCGACTTCGCCTCGTCCGGAATCGTCGGCGGACCCGATGCGATCCGCGCGCTCTATGTCGATGGAAAGGGGGAGCTGATGTTGCGGGCCGACATCCAAACCGAAATAGAGGGGGCGCGGACGCGCCTCTCGATCCGATCGCTTCCGCCCGGTGTGTTGGTCCGGACGGTGATGGAGCAGCTTCGCTCCCTGGTTCAAGACGGCACCCTCCATCTCTACTTTCTTAAAAATGAATCGGAGAGAAACCAGATCCGGATCGTCCTCGACGCGCCGCGGCATTGGTCGGCGTCGGCGCTCAGGGAGATCCTCTTCAATAAAACCGATCTGCAGAAGCGGGTTCGCTTTCAGTGCTCCGTCTCGGATTCTTCCGGGTGGCAAGGAGGGGTTTCGTTAATCGAGACCCTGCGGCAAGCGGCGGCGCGTTGCACCCTCTCGTGGCAGCGCAAAGATGATGAGCCGATCGAACACATCCCGCTGCTCCGGGAGATCCAAGAGTTCGGCGGATATAAAAGCCCGCTGAGCGACCTGATCGATCCGCGACGGAGCCGCATTCTCCCGCTATCCTAAGCAAGGAGTTCCCGTTCCATCGGTTGCATGTCCGCCGCGCCAGCTTTATAATTGGAAGGATTGCCGGCGCGAACGGGCTTGTTCCGGCCGAAAGGAGCGCGGATGGAAAGAATAACTCCAGATCAGCTCAAAAAAGAGCAGCAGAATACGTTACATTCTGCGAAGTTGCGGTATGGACTGTTGGCCCGACTCCTCTTCGTGACGATGGATCTTTTTTACGGAAGGAAGCGAAGCCTCAGCAAGTTCAAGGTCCTTGAAGTGATCGCTCGGGTTCCTTATCAAGCGTGGGAGCATGTTGCCTATATCGCGATCACCCATACTTATCAAAAAGCCGATTTCGCCCGGAGAATTTTTGATCGTGTTGGTGAGAGCCGAACGCAGCAGGACAACGAGCAGTGGCATCTGCTGATCCTAGAAGAGTGGGTTCACCGTCTGCAGCTTCGTGAAAACTTTATCCTTCACCGGATCGTCCCGCAGATCATCGCATTCTTTTACTATCATCTCTGCTGGCTTCTTTATGTCATCCGTCCCTCTTTAAGTTATTCACTGAACGCGCAGTTTGAAGATCATGCCGAGCATGAGTATATGGCCTATGTCGAAGAGCATCCGGAGTTGGAGTCGGAAGCGTTTGAGAGCGCGTTCAAGACCGACTTCGGCAATTTCAAAACGATGGCCGACGTGGTTCGTCAAATCGGCTATGATGAGCGGGTTCACAAAGAGGAAAGTCTGGGGCGAATCCGCGACGCCCGCTTTTCTTAATATTTAAGATATAAATAATCATTCGGAAGGAATGTTCGATTCGTGACGGCGAAGGGACGGGCGGAGTGGTTTCTTTTTGCCACCACCTTTATCTGGGGGGGGACCTTCGTCATTATCAAAAATGGGCTGGCCGATATCTCGCCGCTCTTGATGGTCTCCATCCGATTTAGCCTGGCGACCCTGGTTCTTCTTCCCTTCTGCGCCAAGCGCCTGCTTCGCACCGATCGCAAAACGATCTTTTGGGGCTTTGTTCTCGGTTTTCTGATCTTCTCCGGCTTTCTGCTTCAGACAATCGGATTAACCGAGACGACCACTTCGAAATCCGCTTTCATCACCACGATGATGGTGATTTTCACCCCTCTCTTCCAACTGATTCTGTTGAAGCGTCGTCCCAGATGGGGAAACCTCGTCGGGGTGATCATCGTCTCCATCGGCCTCTGGTTCTTGACCGCCCCCACGGGGGGAGGATTGAACCGAGGCGACCTTCTGACCCTCCTCTGCGCCATTGTTTTCGGTCTCTTCATCGTCCTGCTCGATTGGACGACCCGGCGTTATGATCTGCTGCTCCTGACCTTTCTCCAAATATTCTTTCCGGCCGTCTGCGGCTGGTTGTTGCTGCCGTTTTTTGAGCCGCCCATTTTCAGGCCGACCGGGTCGGTATTCTTTGCGGTCGGCTACACGGCGATTCTCGCGACGGTGGTAACCGGATATATTCAGACCCGCTATCAGCGGGATACCACCCCGACCCGCGCCGCCCTGATCTTTTCGGTCGAGCCGCTTTGGGCGGCGGTTCTCGGGTATCTCTTTCTTCAAGAGCGGCTCGGCGGTTGGGGAATCCTGGGAGGAGGGCTGATTGTCGGCGGGGTATTGTTCTCCGAACTTTCAGAAATCGTGATGACGCATGGCCAGCGTTTCTTTCGGTCGGTTCTGAAAACGGAGTCGCGCTGACTAGCGCCCGATTTCGGCAAGCGGCTCTTCCGTGATGACGAGCGGACCGCGAGGGTTGGGGAGGAGGCGGTTGGCGGCGAGGAGTCCCTCCTGATCGGGAGAGGTTTTGCAGTCGGGGGTCATTACCAGACCCCAATGTTGGTTGTCGCGACAATGATTCTCTAAGATCATCCCCTCTGCGTGATAAAACAAGAGGAGGCCGCTGAGCATGTTTTCTCGGCAAAGATTGCGCAGAAGATCGGGGCGCGTCTGCGGATCGCGCACCGCGATTCCGAAGTGATGATTCCCGAAGCAGTCGTTTTTGGAGACATACGGCCGCGCGCCGGAGAAGATAAAGATTCCCGATTCGCGATTATGGCAAACCTCATTCTCGGTGAGGGTCGGCCGGCATTCGGGGCCGTAGACGACGATTCCGGAGAGGACCCCCTCGGTGATCCGGCACCGGGTAATTGTACAGACCGAGTCGAGCAGATTCATCGCCGAATGGGGATCGCTTCCGATGTATCGAAAGGTGATGCCGCTGATCAATCCTTCCGGCAGATGCTGCAGATAGATCGGCCCGCCCCGACGGCTGAAGATTTGAACGAAGTCCCGTCCCGCGCCGATCAACCGAACCGGCTTGTGGACGAGGAAGATCTTATCCTCGTAAATCCCCGGACGGATGAAGATCTGGTCTTCCGGCCGCGCCTCCTTCAACGCGGTGCTCGGCCTCGCGTAGCAGGCAGGATCGGCTCCATCGACGATGAGGGTGCGACCTCCGTTTGGATTGGCAGGAGGGTCGAGGATCGGAGTGGGAGGCATTCCCTCTTTGGTTTTCTCCGGTATTTGTTCGTGCATCGATCGGCCTCTCTGAGGATCTCTGAAAATAATGCATTCACCTCCCCAAAATCAAGGTCGAAAAAAAGAGAAGGGTGATCCGAAGCGGGAGACCCTTGCCGCGTATACCGCCGGGGCCGATCTATATTTTGAGCAGTGGGATCGAGCGGTTTATAAAATTCCTCCGTTATTGAGCGAGTGGCAGTCTTTCCTTCCGAGTGGAGCGCTGATCTTAGATCTCGGTTGCGGTCCGGCGCAAGACAGCCGCTATCTGCTGAAAAAAGGATTTCGTCCGGTCGGGCTCGATGGAACCTGGCCGTTTCTGCTTCGGGCGAGGAAGCGCGCCGGCCGCCTTTCTCTGGTGATGGCCGATTTGGAAGCATTGCCGTTCCACCCCGATTCATTTGACGGCGTCTGGGCGGCGGCCTCGCTGATCCATCTTCCGAAGCAAAGAGCCCGTTCCGTCTTGCTCGCCTTAAGGACTCTGATCAGAGCGGATGGGAAATTCGGGGCGACCTTTGCGCATGGGAAGGGGGAAGGCTGTCTGACCGCCGGTTGGATTCCAGGAAGGTATTTTTCATATTGGCGGAAAGAGGAACTGGCCCGGCTCTTGACCGAGACCGGTTGGAAGATCATTCTCTTAAAGAGAGTATTCAATCAAGAGCGCAAGGGAAGCTGGCTGAACCTCATCGCGCAGAAGAGCTGAGGAGGAGTGAAATTCGCGTGGAAGAGAGGGATTTCTTTTCTTGACAGTTCCCTTCGAATGCGATAAGTCTTTAGGGTTTTAAGATAAAGGAGCTCTTGTGTCCCATCTACAGAATGACGCAAATTTGGTCTGGCTGGATCTGGAAATGACCGGGCTGGACCCCAACTGCTGCACCATCATTGAGATCGCCACCATCATTACCGACAGCCAACTGAATATCTTGGCGGAAGGCCCGACGATTGCGATCCGCCAAGATCCTCAAGCGCTCAGCACCATGGAAAAATGGAGCCGGGATACCCACACAAAATCGGGTCTGCTGAAGCGGGTGGCATCGTCCACCGTCGATATGCGCCAGGCGGAAGAGCTCACGCTCGATTTCATCCGGCATTATTGTCCTGAGCGAACCTCGCCGCTCTGTGGAAATTCAATCGGACACGATCGCCGGTTTCTAGAGCGGTATATGCCGACACTCTTTGATTATCTTCACTATCGGAATGTCGATGTGAGCACGTTGAAAGAATTGGTTCGACGGTGGTATCCGAACGGACCACCGCCGCCAACGAAGAAGGGAAACCATTTGGCTTTAGATGATATCAGGGAATCGATTAACGAACTGATCTTCTATCGGAACTACTACTTCGTTAAACAATGAGGCGTGGCGAGTGACGATAGGATGAAAGGACGTGTCGACGATTCTCAGCCGTCTACTTCGACCGAGAGCACCCGCTCTTGTTCCTTATAAAAACGAATTGCATCTTCCACGTGGAGATCCTCGATCTGAACCCACACTTCCCGCCACGCTCCTTCTGGGTGGGGTTGATCGACCGGATGATCGCTCCCGGATTTCGGATCGTTCACGACCCCCCCTTCAATAAAACCTTTCGGTTGTTCCATGTCGATCCAAGCGTCGTCCCCCAGCGTTCCGGAAATGTCCAATTCCAACCACAATTTCTTCAAAAGTGCCTCCTTCATGTTCAACGAACGCAATCAAGCGGTGAAGCGATGAAACCTTTCAGAGCGTACAAAATTTTTGATCCTCTTTCAAGAAAAAAAAGCGATTTTTTCATTTTATAACAAGTTTTTATCAAAAAAGATTCCCCTGAAGCGGTTGGGACGAGCGAAAATGCGCCGTAGAGAGGGTCGGGCTTCGCCCCGCGATTCCGTATTTTCGGCAGGCGAGGTCAAAAAGATTTCGGATCTGTTCGGAAAAGATCCCCTCTCCCTCCATTCGGCTGCCGAACCGAGGGTCATTCAGTTTTCCCCCGCGAATCGATCGAATTCGATTCAGGACTTTTTCCTTTTTATCCGGAAAATGTCGCTCCAGCCACGCCTCGAAAAGGGGGGCCACGGCGTAGGGGAGCCGAAGCGGAACGATCCCGGCAAAGGCGGCTCCCGCCGCAACGGCCGATTGAATCACATTCGGAATTTCATGATCGGTCAGACCGGGAATCACCGGCGCAACCAAAACCCCCGTCGGAATGCCGGCTTTCGCGAGCGCCGAGACCGCTTCGAGCTTTCTCGCCGGAGGAGAGGTTCTCGGCTCCAGCACGCGGCATACATCCTCGCTGAGCGTCGTAATCGAAATAAACACCGCGGCCGCCTGAAAGCGCGCCAGCCCGGAGAGCAGGTCAATATCCCGCACAACGCGGCGGTTCTTCGTAATGATCACGACCGGATTTCGGAACTCAAAGAGCACCTCAAGACACTTACGGGTCAATTGAAGTCTCCCCTCGATCGGTTGATAAGGATCGGTCACCCCGCTCATCGCCAGCACCTGCGGTTTCCACCGGCGGCTCTGAAGCTCTTGGCGCAGCAACAGGGGAGCGTCCTGTTTGACGACGATCTTCGTCTCGAAATCGAGTCCGGCCGAATAACCGAGATATTCGTGGGTGGGGCGCGCATAGCAGTAGGCGCACCCATGCTCGCATCCCCGATACGGATTAATGCTCGCTTCGAAGCCGACATCCGGGCTGTCGTTGTAGGCGATAATCGTCCGAGAGCGGTCCTCCACAAATTGCGTCATCGGCAATGTTAATTCGCCCTCTTCTTCGGGAGAGCGATGAACGGTTTCAAACCGATTTTGTGGATTCGACGCGCTTCCCCGGCCCTTGATCATCGCGTGGTTCCTTCACGAAGGATAAATCAAGCCTACCGTTCTTTTTGCAATGATGTCAATGATTATTCCATCGACATTGAAAAAATGTTTGCTTCTGAATGGGTGTCAGGAAGAGCGCTTAATGATCGCCGCGATCGCCGGATGCGATCGATCTTGATGGTGCAAATTTTCCGGGGCGTTTCCGATTCAGGGGAAGGAAGGTCGGATAAAGAGGTCCCGACCGGAGAAGGCGCGTCAAGCCGCAACCGGCTTGACATGCCTTCCTCTCCCCCGCAGCGGACGGACCGGCCGATGGGCTCTGTTCTGAGCAATGACCGGATCGAGAATCTCTCCGCACGAGAGGCAACGATAGCCGAAAAAGTGGATCTTCCCTGTATCATCGTTTAGATCTTGAAAGCGCTCTTCGATCATGACGCTTTTGCATCGTGGACAGTCCATGTTTCCTCCTTTAATTATCAGTGCTGTTAATGGACTTGTTTGACCCGTTTGGACGTTGAACCTTTGATTAATTGTTCGAGACTCTTTAAGCAAGCGCGATAAACCTCTCCCGATTTCTTCGTTTTGGCCAAGAGGGTGCTCCCCTCCAGAACGGCCACGATCAGATGGGCCATCTCCTTGGGATTGACCGTTTCTTCCAATTTCCCCTCTTTCTGGGCCTCCTTGAGGAGAGGGATGATCTCTCGGACCCAGCTGTCGAAGATCGCATCGAGCTTCCTGCGGAAGCCGTCGTGGTGATCGGCGAGCTCAAGGGCCAAGTTTCCGCAAGGGCACCCTCCTTTGTATTTGGAGGCCTTCATCCGGCCGTCTTGTTTCCGAAAAAGCTGAAAAAGTCGGTCGAGCGGTTCCCCCGCTTGCCTCAGCGTTTCTTGAAGCCTCGGGGTTGTTCTTTCGGCATATGCATCGATGACGGCGTGCCCGAGATCCTCTTTGCTCTTGAAGTGAAAGTAAAAATTGCCCTTCTTGACCTGGGCCGCTTGGAGGATATCGTCGATGCTGGTGCCGTTATATCCTTTGATATAAAACAGGTCGCAGGCTGTTTCAAGGATCTTTTTTTTGGTCAGGTCGCCTTTCCGGCCCATAAAACCGACTGGTTGGTTTATTTTTGAACTTTACATCAGCAGTCCGTGGATTGTCAAGGGGCGAGGATTATATTATCAGTAGTGACTCAGTTTGGGTTTTTAGGCCGTCATTCCCGATGGCCTAGGGAAAGTGGCGGCCACTCGATGTTTAATCGGGAAAGCGCTTCTTGAATACGCGTAGCGCTCCGATCGCTTCGCGAAGCCATCCAGCGACCTTAACCTCTAGACGCCCGCTTTTGCGGGCATGACGTTCTAAGAATTTCAAAATGCGTCACGACCGGATCATCTGGAGGGGGAGGAAGAGGCGATCAGATTTTCAGATCCGGCAGAACGGCCGTGGCGATCGATCAGCGACGTCAGGAGCGCCAACTTCCCTTGAAAGGGCGGGGTTTGTTCGAGACGATGCAGCGACAGAGGGAGCCGAAAGCGCCAGTTGTGGGGACCGACGGTGGCCGGAATGTTGATCTGGTCGGCGAGACCGAGGACATCCTGAATCGGGAAGAGGACCAGACCCGATCCGGCGCCGAGAAGCCGATCGAGGATGGCGTGATGGAGACGATCCGAGAAGGGCGCTTCCGGCGCGACCTCAATCCCTTCATCAAGCATGGTCAGAAAGGAGGCGCGCTCTTCCAGTGAGATCTCATCCCACCAGTTCACGAGGGTGCTTGTGTCGTGGGTGCCGGTGGTCGCGAGCGAGATAAACGGGTAGTCCTTCGGATCGAAGAAAACGTCGTCTCTTTTTTCCCAGCGGAGAATCTTGTGCCCGGCGATCCCGAGTTCTTGGAGCGTCTCGCGGACAAAATCGGGAATCACGCCGAGGTCCTCCGCCACAGGAATACATGAGTGGGATTCTTCGATGATGGCGGTCAACAATTCAAGGCCGCGCTGAATCTGATCAGGCTCTTCACTCGGTTCAAAGTGGGGCGCGCCTTCTTTGGGAATCACCCAGACCCGATAGAAGCCGACCACATGATCGAGCCGAATCAGATCGTAATGCTCCCGCGCATGCCGGATGCGAAGCCGCCACCAAAGAAAGTTCCTCTTTTTCATCACCTCCCAATCGAACAGAGGAAGTCCCCAGTCTTGGCCTTGGTCATTGAAGACATCGGGCGGCGCCCCGACCGAATCGACGCTGCTGAACGAATTGGGATGGCTCCAGACGTCGGCGCTGTCTCTGCTGACGAGAAAGGGAAGATCGCCCATGATCAAGACATTCTTGCGCCGGGCCTGTTCCCGAATCTGCCTCCATTGCTCCGAAAGGGCCCACTGAAGATATTTGAAGTAGAGAAGACGGTTTCCCTCTTCGATCTGAAGCTTCTGGATCTCCGATTTGTCACGCTCTTGAAAGGGAGCCGGCCACTCCTTCCAATAATGCCAATCATTTTTTTCTTTCAATAATCGAAAGAGGGCGTAATCGTTCAGCCAGTCGGACTGCTCATCGATGAATTTTTGAAGCGATTGGGCGCGGACCGTGTTCTTTTTCCACTCTTCCGTCAAAAAATAATCGAACGACCGTTCCAAAAGCGGGGCTTTCAGCGCGCGGATCGCCTCGTAACGCACCTCCTTGCTCCCCCGTAGCTCTTCAAGCGTTTCCTGCATGATCGGGTCGGAGAATGCCTGTCGGGCGGCGTCGCTCTTTTTGAAATCTTCCCAATCAAGGAGCGAGAGGTAAATCGGATCGAGCGCAAAACCGCTGAGCGCTTGATAGGGACTCGTTTCCATCGGAGAGGTTTCGCAAATCGGAAGGATCTGGAGGAGATGAAGATGGTGATCGGACATCCAATCGATCATCGGTAGCAGGTCGAGAATTTCACCGACTCCGAAATTGGCCTCGGTCCGAAGGGAAAAAAGGGGGACCATGATTCCGCAAATATTTCGATTGAGAAAGGCGGGACGGATATGATCTTGGTCAAGCAGACGTTTCATGAAGATCTCAGGTTGCGAAATTGGTTCTAGCATAGAAAAGTAGATCTGCTCATGTCAAGGGTGAGCTCTTTTTACCTCGGATTAATCGGGCCTGCCGATTTGCGTCGGATCTCCTGATTTGAATATACTAAAAGGAGAGATCGAGATGGCACGACGGGGACTTTCGGCGTCCGGGGAGGAGGCGAGCAGTTCACCGTGGAGATATTAAAATGTTGGAAACAATCATTGTAATCTTACTTATATTGTGGCTGGTCGGGGCGGTCAGCTCCTACACCCTCGGCGGCGCGCTGCATCTGTTATTGGTCGCAGCGCTCGTCATTCTGGTAATTCGGCTGGCCACCGGCCGCCGGGTCGCCTGAACAGGGATCATTGAGAAGCAACGCGGCCTTACGCGATGAGAAAACCGTTTGGCGTCTTGTAGGACGGCGCGCATCATGCGATCTTTAATCGGCTATCTGGATACCTTCTGGGAAGAAATAGATTGAATGTCGTCCCTTTTCCTGGGTGACTGGAAACGCTGATTTCTCCCTTCAAGGCCTCCACCGATCGCTTTACGATGGCCAGACCGAGACCGCTCCCCTTTGGACGATTGGGTAAGTCGGAGCCCCCTTGCCAAAAAGGCTCGAAGATGTGAGGGAGGTCGGTTTCTGAAATTCCAACTCCGGAATCGCGGATTTGAATGAGCGCGCCGTCTCGTTCGACGACTTCCGTCGCGGTGATTTGCACAACACCTTTCTCGGTAAATTTGGCGGCGTTGCTCAAAAGATTCTGGAAGACTTGCCGCAGGCGGGTTCGGTCGCTGTAGAGGAACCCTTTGTAATCGATATCGACATGAAGATCGATTCCCTTCTGAAAGAAGAGCGGTTCGAGGTTGGCCGCGATCTCTTTGATGAACTGCGCAAGATCAATCTCTTCGAGATGCAAGGCGATCTCTTTTGATTCGAAGCGGGCAAGGTCGAGCAGATCATTGATGAGCTGATTCAACAGCTGTGCGTTTTCCTTCACGCGGCCGAGCGGAAAGACCTGCCGCGATCCGATCTCGCCGTAGGTCCCGTTCATGATCAGCGAGAGATAACCGATCATCGAATTGATCGGGGTTCGCAGTTCATGCGTGATGAAAGAGAAAAAGCGGGCTTGCCGTCGCTGAGATTCTTCCAATTCGATCCCTTTGATCCGGAGCGCTTCATTGGTCCGCTTCATCCTCTCGAAGAGCCGCGCGACTTCCAGGAAAGGGGCAAGATGGTAAGTAAGGGGGACGACGAACTCGAGCGTCTGCGCCGGCTGCTCCAGCGGTTTCGCCCCCCACAAATTGAGCGTCCCGATCAATTTCCCCCGAACCAGCAGAGGGAGAATTAAATACGACCGCACGCCGGCCCTCGCGAGCTTGCGCTCCTCTTCCGGAACACTTTCGTCAAGAAGGTCGGCCTGGAGGAGCGGCTCCTGCTTCATCGTAAGACGCGAAAGAATATTCAGGTCGGTCAGGGGCCAGGTATAATTCGCAGGGAGCGGACTCCCATCCTTCCCTTTCACCCGATAGAAATGAACCTCTCCCTCCTCTTTGTAAATGGCGATGCTGGCCCAATCGAACAGGGTGTATTTTTGGATCTCCCGGAAGAGGAGATCGAAGACCTGATCGACATCGGGGCTGAGATTGATTGCTTGGCTGATCGCTCCGAATTGTTCCGTGTAGCGGCTGACCTCCCGAAAGAGCTGCGCATTCTTAAAGGCAACCGAGGCGTTTGCGGCAATCGTCTGGAGCATGAATAATTCAGACGGAGAATAGGACTGACCACTCTGCTTCGGCCCCAGGTAGCAGATTCCGATCAGACGATTCTCAAAGGTCAACGGAATGCAGAGGGTGCTCTGAAGATCTTTCATCTGCCGCACCAGAGGAGGCGCCTCTTCCCTTTCCAGGTCCTCGAGAATGAGAATCTGATTCTGGTCCGCCAGCCGCTGAACCGTCGGATGCGCGCCTGGAATGAGAATGTCGACCGAATCGGCGTCGTGACCGGCGGCGCGGTGAAGATGGTAGTTTCCTTTTCCGTCCGAGAGAAAAAGGGAGATCGATGCCGGATGGAGCGTTTTGATCAAGATCGTGAAGAACTTTTCGGTGAGGTCTTCGAGGTGAAGATATTGAACGGCCGATTGGCTGAATTCATGAATCGATTGATAATGGTGGGAGCGTTCGCGGAAGATCGATCGCTCCACCCACTGTTGGGTCAGCGGTTTGATATTCGAGAAGATGAAGAGAATGCCGGCGAGAAGAAGAAAGCTTGCGACATTGGCGACCCGGAGCGGAAGGATTCGTTGAAAGAATTCGGTCAGAAGAAAGAAAGGGGTTGCCGTGATGAACAGGGTGAGGAGGTAGACGACCCCTTTCTGAATCGCGATCTGGACATCGAGAAAATGATAACGGACAATCGCATAGGTGAGGATCGCCGCAAAGATCGGGACCAGATAGGTGGCATAGGCGCTGATCGCATATCGTTCGATGCTGAAGTCGGCCAAGAAGTTTGTTGTGCCTCCGGAAAAACCGATGACGGTGGCCCAGAAGACCAAACCGATCTGATTCCGCTCCAATCCGGAAGCGCGCTCGTAGCGCTGGAAAAGCAGCTTAAAACCGAAGAGCAGATCGACGGCAAACAAAGCGAGCATCAGCGGATAGACCGGCCCGGGATTGATGAAATAGGCCGATTGATATCGGATCGAAACATCGTGGACCATCCAGGGGGTGAAGTTTACGGCGAAGAGAAAAAAAGAGGCCGCATCTGTGGCGAAGAGCACCTTATTGGTTTTTATTTTTAAGAATGTCAGCACAAAGTGGAGGAAGAGCGTGGGGATAAAAACGGTTCCGGCGATTGTAAAGCGGGCCCAAAACAACGCGACGTCATGGTTGGGTGTCGTGAGATAAAGAATGCGCCCCCCGGCCCAAATCGCGACGCTGACCGCAAAAAGGGTGAATTGCCGATTGACCTTTTCGTGAGGACGATTGAGAAGAACCCCGACACCAATCGAGAAAACCGAGATGAACGTGATCAGAGAAGACCAAGCATAAGCATTCATGCGAGCCAGTTCAGTGAATTATATTAGAATGATTGTGGGAAAAAAGAGACAAACCAGGAAATCAATTCTATAAGTAGCACATCACAAACCAAAAAGCTAGAGACGATTACGCAGCGATGGTGATGATCTAGGCGGCCGGACAGAGGGGGAGAAGGCCCTCCTTGATCGGTTTGGGAATCGCGATGAGTTTCCCCTCTGCGTCGGAACAGGTAATCAGCTGTTTTCCTGTCGCCAAAAGCTGACCGGTCTTTGCGTTGACGATATTAAAGTTCAATTGAAAGCTCGCTCTTTTTATCCAAGGAACCGTGATCTCGATCTCGATATCATCGTAGAGCCTCGCTTCACCTTTATACTCGGCCGCGGCCTCAACGGTTAGAAGGCGGAGCCCCGCCGTAAAAAGATGCTCATGGTTCGGAACCGCGACTCTTAAATACTCCTCCCTTGCCTCCCCTTGCCATTCAAAAATGCGGGCGAAGTAAACATTGCCTTGCGCATTCGTATCGGAAAGATAAACCCTTTTTTGAAAAATGAATTTCTTCTTATGGACTTCTTTTTTTAGATTCTGCTTTTCCGATGGAATGGTTTTGAGATGGGCGGTCATGGCTTTCTCCTTCTAAATTTAGTAAGGGTCGATGCGAAGAGGTGCTCGATCACGAAAGTAAAGATGAGCCTCTCGGAGGGACGCTGAATAAAGAGTGACGGTTATCACTAAATTGAGCGGCGACATCAAAGATCCTCAGAATGCAACGACCGAGGTATCAATCAGTTTTGTTGGATAAAGCGACGCTCGAAATAAATGGATGGCGCATGATGCCGTTCCGGAGGAGGCTGTAAAAAAAATCGAGGCCGTATTAGAGAAGTCGGATAAAGCATTGTAACATTATTATGGAAGGGGATTCAAGTCTTTACTTAGTCACTTTTTTCGGAAGAGGAAGACCGTGTTGGTACTGAGTGGAACAGGATGAAAACCAATGACAAAAAACTTAAAGCTAATCTTGAAGGTTCAGGCGGAAGCCGGCCACGTTGAGCCTCTTCGATAAGAACCTCGCGGTTCTCTTCGAATAACTCCCCGTAGCCGGCTTGTTCGAAAAGGTGATCTCATCAGGCGGTACTGCGTCGGCCAATCATGACACGATATCCCCAAAGCACAATGATTGCGCCGATCACCGATAAAATAAAACCGCCTGCTCGCTGGTCGGGACTATATATTCCGAGTGCGCGGCCGATAAAACCGCCGATCAGTGCGCCGACGATGCCGAGTAGGATCGTGACCACGAATCCGCCCGGATCATTCCCCGGCATCAGAAATTTTGCGACAATACCGACAATCGCACCAAAGATAATCCAGCCGAGAATACTCATAGCTTTTCCCTCCTATTTCGTTACTCGACTTCATGTTAGCAAATTCGAAAAAGGGTTGCTATTCTCCAAACGGAGTTCATCCAAATAGGTAAGCGGCCTCACAGATGATTGTGAAATCGGATTGAGAATGACATAATGACAAAATGAACGATAGGGTGATGGATCGGGCATTTGAATGATGGATTTTATTCTTCTTCATCGCTTTCCGTCTCGGATGGATGCGGAAATGGCCGCCGAGATCTTAAAACAAGCAGAGATTCCCTATCTGATTCAATCCGAAGATATCGGAATCTTCGGCCCGGGCGGGAGCCCCGCGCCGGCCGGCGCGCGTCTGCTGGTTTCTCGAGAAGATCTCCAAGATGCAAAGGCCCTTCTCGCAGGCCTCATTTAGGCTGCACATTCAGAGTCGCATCATTCGGATTGGGGGCACTTTATGTAGGGGAGTTTTGTTTTTTTACCGCTATCCGTTGATTTTTTCTCTTGATTCATTTTCATTCCAATGATATAAAAATCTATCGAACCATGACCTTTTTAATCTCACGAGCCTGACTCAGGATCTCTTCGGATCGGATGGAAGCGGAAGCAACATATGAAGTGAAGGTGGGGACGTTCGAAGGGCCGCTCGAACTCCTTCTTCATCTGATCAAGAAGAATGAGATCAATATCTATGATATCCCCATCGCCCTGATCACCCAGCAATACATCGAGACGCTCGACTTAATGAAATCGCTGAACCTCTCCATCGCCGGGGAGTTTCTTGTCATGGCGGCGACCCTGATTCACATTAAATCGAAAACGCTCTTGCCCCCCTCGGAATCAGAGGATGTAGAGGAGGAAGATCCGCGTCAAGAGTTGGTGGCGCGTCTTTTGGAGTACCAGAAATTTAAAGACGCGGCCGAGCGCCTGGAAGAGCGCGAGAGTCTTTGGCGCGATATTTTCCGGAAAGAGCCCTCTCCCTCGGAACTCCTTCCCGAGGAGATCCCTCTGACCGATCTGAGCCTCTACAACCTTCTTGATGCGCTCAAGAACGTTCTGTCGCGGATTCCCGATAAGAAAGTGCTTCAGGTAACGATCGATGAGCTGACGGTCAAAGAGCGAATGCAGTTCTTGATGGAGCGGCTGGAGCCGATCGAGAGCCTTCTCTTCGACGATCTCTTCGAGGGGATGCGGACGCGCCATGCCGTGGTGGTGACTTTTCTCGCGCTTTTGGAGGTGATTCGTCTCGGTCTGGTCCGGGTGGTCCAAGGAGATGCGTGCGGCCCCCTTCGCTTGTTCAAAACAAAAAACCTTTCGGGAGAGGTGGAGTAGGATGGAAGATCATGAGATAAAACCGATCATGGAGGCGTTGATGTTTGTTTCGGGCGATCCGATCTCGATCGACCGGCTTCATGATGTTCTCACCGAAGTGGAAAAGCCGAGAATCAAGCGTCTCCTCGAAGAGCTTCGAACAGAGTACGCGCAATCCAATCGGGGACTCCAGGTGGTCGAGGTGGCCTGCGGTTATCAAATTGCGACCCGGATCGAAATGGCTCCCTGGATCAAAGAGATGGAAAAAGTGAAGGCGGCCGCAAGGCTCTCGAAGCCGGGGTTGGAGACGCTGGCAATTATCGCCTATAAGCAGCCGGTCACCCGAGCCGAGATCGAACAGATCCGCGGCGTCGATGCGGCCGGTGTGTTGAAGACATTGATGGAGCGAAAATTGGTTAAAATCGTCGGAAGGAAAGAGGTCGCCGGCCGCCCGATGATGTATGGGACCACCCGCGAGTTCCTCCAATATTTCGGCCTGGCCGATCTGACCGCGCTTCCGACCCTCAAAGAGTTCTCGGAAGTGGTAGAGGCCAATCGGGAAGGGGAGGTTTTGGCGGAAAGCAACCCCGATCCGACAGAGAGCGCTTCTGCCGAGCCGGCTCCTTCCGGAGCGGATGCCGTCATGATCGCTGAAACAGAAACGGAAGAACCGCTCGAAGAGGAGACGATTTTGAGCGGATCGAATCCATCCCCCGGGGGCGAATCGGCCTAAATCCGACCATCCTCTCCTCTCGCTCACGTTCATCACTTTACCTTTATTCTGCTGCTCACTCCATCCGGTAAACACCTTTTCCTTCGCCGATTCTTTGAGCGCTTTCTGAGAATCACGCCGCTCCCATTGGCCCCCTACGGCATTGACAACAAATTTTTAAAGAGCCTAGAATAGAGAAAAATTAATTCTAGGAGGTGGGCGATGTCGTACTTGAAGCATTTCGTGTTGCTGCTCCTGCTGGTTTCACTTCCCTTTATCATCCCTGGAAAAGCATTGGCGTACAATGAAGACGGGAGGGTTCATTTCGAAGCGCTCTTTGAATATCTCGGTCGCGACATTCGGGAGAAGAGCACCCAGTTCGCCGGGTTGAACTTCCCCGATACCACCGCCTCGGTTCAGTCCCTTCGGCTTCTCGGAAAGCTCAGTATCCGCATTGTCGATCCTCTCGAGATCTACGGCCTCCTCGGAGGAGCGAATCTGGATAGCGATGATCTTAAGTTTCACTCCGATTTCAGCGGCGCCTATGGGGGAGGGGCTCGTTTGGTTCTCTTCCGGGAGCGCAGGGCCAGAACCCCCTTTCAGATCTTCGCCGACTATCGCTTCCTACAATATAAAGTCCATGACACGGTCCTCTTTAATCCGCAGATTGTCGATGCAAATGGAAATGTCGTGAGCTTGATCCCGCCCGACGGGGAGAATGTGAATGAGAAAATCCGCTGGCAGGAGCATGTGGTGAAATTCGGCTTTATGGCACGAGATTACGAGTTCGAACCGTATGGCGGGGTTCGCTTCTCCTTCGTCAAAGGAAAGGATCATCTTCCCAATTCGGTGCAAGATCTTACCCTGAAGGTGCGTCAAGACGAAGTTTTCGGGGTCTTTCTGGGAACGTCGTATTATCTGACCGACTCGGACAAGGCGGCTCTTTTCATCGAAGGGAGTTTATTTGATCAATACTCGCTGACCGGAGGAATCCGCGTCGGCTTTTAACAACGAAACAAAGGATCAATATGATCAAAAAAACACTTGTCGCAATTTTATTGGTCGGATTTGTGGCAATGACCGGTTGTCATATGGGGGCGCAAACCTCCGTCCGAGCCGACTATTACGGTTCGTACCGACCGCGATACGCCCCGTATCCATATTACTACGGTCCGTACTATTATCCGTACTATGTGTACTATCCACCCTATTATTACGATCCATTTTATCCGAGCTTTTTCTTCGGCACCGGGTTTTTCTTCGTTGAGCCCTTCCCGCATCATTTCCATCATGGGCCTCCACCGCCGGGCGCGCGCAGTCTGCGCGGCTTCCGTGGACGCGGTTTTAGTGGCAGATCAACGGGTGGGGCGCCGAGCGGCGGCGGAACGCAGGGAGGCTCAGGAGGAGGGAGGAGCCTTCGGTAAGGAGGCTTCTTCAGAGAAGGTTCCGATCTTCCGAAGCCGGTTGTAGCGGGCCTGCAGGCGCTCATCGGCTGGGATCGACTCCAATTCTCGAAGCTGTCTTGAGAGGGTCTTTGCCAATCCTTCGGCCATCTTAGAGGGATCGCGGTGGGCTCCGCCGGGAGGCTCCGGGATGATCTCGTCGATGATCTTCAGGTGAAGGAGATCTTGCGCGGTCATCTTCAACGCCTCGGCCGCTTCGGCGGTCTTGGCGGCGTCGTTCCAGAGAATCGCGGCGCATCCCTCCGGCGAGATCACCGAGTAGATCGAGTACTGCAACATCAACAGCCGGTCGGCGACCGAGATCGCCAGCGCCCCTCCGCTTCCCCCTTCCCCGATCACCACTGAAATAATCGGCACTTTGATCTGAGACATCACCATCAAATTCCGCGCGATCGCCTCCGACTGGCCGCGCTCTTCCGCGCCGACGCCGGGGTAGGCGCCGGGGGTATCGACGAAGGTGATGATCGGCTTGTTGAACTTCTCGGCGAGCTGCATGATCCGAAGCGCCTTGCGGTACCCTTCGGGATGGGGCATCCCGAAGTTGCGCGCGATCCGCTCCTTGACCGTCTTTCCTTTCTGATGGCCGATCACGATGACGGAGCGCCCGTCGAGGCGGGCGAGTCCGGTGAGGATCGACTTGTCATCGCCGTAGAGCCGGTCGCCGTGCAGCTCGGTGAAATCTTCGAACATCATTTCGATGTAGTCATCGGTATTCGGGCGCTGCGAGTGTCGGGCAATGAGGGTCTTCTGCCACGCGGTCAGCTTGGAGTAAATTTCTTCCTGCAGCGCCTCCATCTTTTTCTGGAGCTTTTTGATTTCCTCGCCCTGCTTCGGCTCGGTCTTCACCACATCTTTTAAGTGGTTGATCCTCGCCTGGATCTCTAAAATCGGTTTTTCAAATTCCAAAAAATCGTTCACGTTTCCCTCAAATTCCCCTCACCTTTATCAGATGAGGGGAGGCTCAAAATGGAAGGTCGGCCGGCGCCGTCTGGATGACGACCCCTTTTCCAAAACGGCTTTCCAATTCCTGCGTTAATCGGTCGGAGCCGTCGACCTTCAACCTGGAATCAACCGCGATTGTCGACTCGCTGATCGATCCGGACGGCTCCGGAATCGCGATTTTCAAATGGACCGGAAGGGTTCCCGGGTAACGCTGCAGGATTCCCTGGAGCTGGGTTAATTCAGAAGGGGGGATCGCCTCCGCGGAAAGCCGAATCAGGTAAGGTCGCGCGGGGAAAGAAGCGGTTCTCTCCGTCGATTGTCCTGTAGAGACCTCCCGGCGGGACGTCTCTACATTTCGCGCCGCCTCCACATTCAACGGCATGATCACCGTCGCCTTCAACTTCAACCCTTTGTCCCCCCGATCGAGCGTCCCGTTGATTAAGAGGGGAATGTCCTGCTGGAAAAGAAGAGAAGAGGTCTGATAGAGATCGGGGAAGACGATCACCTCCACCGATCCGGTCAAGTCTTCCACCCGAAGATAGGCCATTCGATCCCCCCGCTTCGTCGTCGCCACTTTCTCTTGAACGACCACCCCGCAGATCCGCACCTCGCGATCTTCTTCAATCGCCGCCAGCTCTTCGGTCGGCGTGGCCGACCGTTTCTTCATCAATTCAATAAAGGGGGTCAGCGGGTGGCGGGTGATGTAGAATCCGACCGCCTCTTTCTCTAGTTTCGAAATCTGCGCATCTTCCCATTCCGGGATATCGGGGAGCGGCGGGTCGGCGACCGCGGCGGAGTCGGTTCCTCCCCCGTTTCCAAAGATCGTCATCTGCCCCGCCTCCTTGATCTTCTGCTGCTGCGTGCCGTCCTGCATCGCCCGCTCGAGCACGTCCATCAACGCCGCCCGCTTCGCCCCCGTGGAATCGAAGGCGCCGCACTTGATCAACCCTTCGATCACCCGCTTGTTCACCTTCCGCAGGTCGATCTTTCGGCAAAAATCGAAAAGAGAGGTGAAGCGACCTTGCGCGCTGCGGGCGGCGATGATCACATCGACCGCCGCGCTTCCGACATTCTTGATCGCCGCCAGCCCGAACCGGATTCCCCCCGGGACGACCGTAAAATCGCGGTCCGATTCATTCACGTCGGGCGGCAGAATCTGAATGCCCATGTTTCGACACTCGGTGATATATTTTACCACTTTGTCGGCGTTTCCCATCTCACTGGTCAGGATCGCCGTCATGAACTCGTGCGGGTAGTGGGCCTTCAGATAAGCGGTCTGATAGGTGATCAGCGCGTATGCCGCGGAGTGCGACTTGTTGAATCCATAGCCGGCGAAGTACTCCATCAGATCAAAGATCTTCTCAGCCTTTGCCTTGGAGTGGCCGTTCTTGCTCGCCCCCTCGATGAACTTGGCTTTCTGCGCCGCCATCTCTTCGGGCTTCTTCTTCCCCATCGCCCGGCGGAGCAGATCGGCGTCGCCGAGCGAGAAGCCGGCGAGCACGTTGGCGATCTTCATCACCTGCTCCTGGTAGACGATGACGCCGTAGGTCTCTTTCAGAATATCGGCAAGCTGCGGCAGCTCATACTGGATCTTCTTCGGATCGCGCTTCCGCTTGATGAAGTCATCGACCATCCCGCTCCCGATCGGGCCGGGCCGATAGAGTGCGAGGATAGCGACGATGTCCTCAAAGTTCTCCGGCTTCATCTTCACCAGCAGATCGCGCATCCCGGCGCTCTCCAGCTGGAAGATCCCGGTCGTCTCGCCCGAGCCGAGGAGCGTGTAGGTCTCCGGATCATCCATCGGAACTTGGGAAATTTGCAAGGGGCCCGGTGCCTGCCGTTCGTTCACCAAACGAACGGCGTGGTCGATCACCGTCAGGGTTCGCAGCCCCAAGAAGTCGAACTTCACCAGGCCGATCTTCTCGATGTCCCCCATCGCATATTGGGTCATCGTTTCACCCTTGCTCCCGCGATAGAGGGGGACATGCTCGGTGAGCGGCTCCGCCGAAATGACGACCCCGGCGGCGTGCGTCGAGGCGTGGCGGGCGAGCCCTTCAAGCCGCTTTGCAAGATCAATGACCTCACCGATTTTCGGATCGGTCTCCGCCGCCTGTTTCAAGCGGGGCTCTTGGGCAAGTGCTTCATCGAGGGTGATGTTCAGTTGATTCGGGACGAGCTTCGCGAGTTTGTCGGCCTCGGCATAGGGGAGCTCCAGAACGCGCGCCACGTCGCGGATCGCCGCCTTCGCCGCCATCGTTCCGAAGGTGATGATCTGGCAGACATGATCGCTCCCGTATTTCTGCGTCACATAGCGGATGACCTCCTCGCGTCGATCCATGCAGAAGTCCATGTCGATGTCGGGGAGGGTGACCCGCTCCGGGTTGAGGAAGCGCTCGAAGATCAGGCCGTACTCGATCGGATCGATATCGGTGATCTTCAGCGCATAGGCGACGAGGCTCCCCGCCGCCGATCCGCGTCCCGGACCGACCGGAATATTCGACGTCCGCGCGTAGTTAATGATGTCCCAGACAATGAGGAAGTAGCCGGCGTAGCCCATCTTGTTGATGACATCGAGCTCTTTTTTCAGCCGTTCTTCATAGAGGGGGAGGAGCTTGAGGCGGTCGGGTCGCATCTGCGCGAAGCGCTTCTCCAGCCCCTGCTGCGCGAGCGAGGCGAGATACGCTTCGCGGGACGTTCCGGCGGGGACGTCATATTGAGGGAGATGAAAGGTGCCGAACGTGAGATCGAGGTTGATCATCTCGGCGATTCGAAGCGTGTTGTTGATCGCCGCCGGTATTTCCTGAAAGCCGCGGATCATCTCTTCCGGCGATTTGAAGTAGAGCTGCTGCGTTTCAAAGCGCATCCGGTTCGGCATGTTGACCGTCTTGCCGGTCTGGAGGCAGAGCATGATGTCGTGCGCGCGGGCGTCCTCTTTGTGAAGATAGTGGCAGTCGTTTGTTCCGACGATCGGAATGTTCTCTTTTTTGGCAATATCGATCAGCTGGCGGTTGGCCTGCTTCTGAAGATCCAATCCGTTGTCTTGGATTTCGAGGAAGAAGTTTTCTTTTCCGAAGATCTCTTGATATTCATGCGCCGCCGCGACCGCCTCTTTCTGATAGCCCCGCGCGAGCAGATAGGGGATCTCGCCGCGCAGGCAGGCGGAGAGGCCGATTAATCCCTCGCTATATTTGCGAAGAACCTCCTTGTCGATCCGCGGCTTATAATAGTAGCCTTCGAGGTTGGCGATCGTGAGGAGCTTCATCAAATTTTTATAGCCGGTCTGGTTGGCAGCGAGGAGAATGAGATGATAGTAAGGATTGGAGCCGCCGATCTCGTTGTAGTCATCCTCCGCTCCGGCCCCTTCTTTGTCGAAGCGGCTTCGGGGGGCGAGGTAGGCCTCGCAACCGATGATCGGTTTGATTCCGGCCTTTTTCGCCTTCTGATAAAACTCGATCGCGCCGAAGAGGTTGCCATGGTCGGTGATGGCGACCGCCGGCATTCCGAATCCCTTCGCCGTGTCGATCAGCGGATCGACCTGATTGGCGCCGTCCAGCAGGGAGTATTGCGTATGAAGATGGAGGTGAACAAAGCTCTGTTGCGGCATGGGGGTGATTTTAATGTTCTGGGGATAAAACGTCAACAGGAACTTTTTTCGAGAGAGAGTTCTTCCGTCCGTTTCATCAGAAGGGAAACGCCACAGCCGCGCCGCGTAACTCCGGCCCGATGAGCGGGGAGATCTGAAATTTGATCCGGCTCTGCTGATTGAAGCGGACCACCGATTTTCCCACCGTCGTGCCGATGAGGGCGCCGGCGATGACATCCGAAACGAAGTGGGCGTTGTGAACGATGCGGGCATATCCGACCAACCCGGCCATGCCGTATGAGGTGACCTCCACCCAGGGGAGCGGATAATGTTCCGTGAGGACGGAAGCAAGGGTGAAGGCCTCGGTGGTGTGTCCCGATGGAAAAGAGGCGTCGCCGCTGAACGGATCAAAATGGTGGGTTCCTTTATTTTCATTCGGACGGCTTCGCCCGACGGCGAGTTTGAGACCAGTGGTGATCAGGCCCGGCCCGATCAGGCTCGCGGCAATCCCGTCTTGCGCGACGGCCGTCGCTTTCGGGTTTTGAGTTGCAAGACCGTCCAAGTAAAAGAGGCCTAAAATTCCGATGGCGTATTCGGCCCCAAAGGGTTCGAAGATGTTTGCGATCTTATTCGACGTGGTGTGTGGGTGTTTTTGAAAGGCGTCAAAGACCGGTTTGTCCAACAGTGTCGCCGCTCCGACACCCACGGTGGCCAGGGAAAAGGTGAGCCATTCTTCCCTCTCCCAACGAAGCGGCGAACTCAAAACGTGGAGCGTATCGGATAAAACCAGTTCTCCATAATCAAGACAGACAAGGCATTCCGGAACGGTCGGGGAAGTAAGAGAGATTTCTTCTGGTTGATCCGATTGCGCATCCCGCAAAGATCGATCTGAATTCTCGGAGACAATCTCCATCGGCGAGTCGGTGATCGATCGAATCGATTCGCCGGCCAGAGCGGTTTGGATCGGGCCGTGAAATGAAAAGAGGAGGATAAGAAGCGCGAGGGGGATTAATCGGGCCATTCGATCTTCATCAACCGAATTTGACTCTCTCTTGATTTGCGTTGCAAGGCTTAGGTTTGTCCTCGGAAGGGATGATTCCTCCCCGGCGATTCTCGTCAAAGATAGCAGAAAGTTCCGGTGTGTCAACAAATGGATCAGGAAAGCTTGACTCTGAATGACAACTGGACTATACAAGGGGAGAACAGTGCCGGACTTCTTTAAAGGGATATTCGTGGGGATGGAAGAGGAGTTCCTTCAATCGGTTCAAGCGGGAAACGCAACCAAGGTGAGGGCGCTTCTCGAATTGCACCCTCTTCTTCTTCAGTCGCGTCACCAGAGCGGGATTTCTCCTCTTTTGCTGGCGTCATACAACGGTCACCAAGAAATCGTCGACCTTCTTCTTCCTTGGAAACCGGACCTTGATCTCTTCGAGGCGTCTGCGCTTGGGAAGCTGGCGCGGGTGATGGAGCTCATTGTCGAAAGTCCCGAGCGGGTCAATGCGATTTCTCCCGATGGATTTTCCCCGTTGGGATTGGCTGCGTTTTTCGGGCATCCGAAAATCATCGCTTATTTGATCGAGCAGGGAGCCAATGTGAATGCCCCTTCGAAGAATCCGATGCGGGTCTGCCCGCTCCATAGCGCGGTGGCTTACCGCCAATCCTCCGTTGCCTATGAAATAGCCGAGATGCTCCTGGCGCACGGGGCCGATCCGAATGTGTTTCAAGGAGGGGGGTGGACGCCGCTGCATGCCGCGGCTGTCCACGGTCAGCTTGCGCTGGCGAAACTTCTTCTCGTTCACGGCGCCGACGTGAACGCCGTCAGCGAAAATGGAAAGACCCCTCTCCAAATGGCCGCCCACAGCGAGAACCAAAAGATGATCGAATTGCTCCGGCGACATGGGGCGGAGGAGAAGAATTAGAAAAGCGTCACAGGGTCTTATTTCTCAAGGAATGCACGCGTGAAGGATGCTAAAGGTATTGATGAAAGTCTTGCTCGAAGCTGGGGAAATATTTTGAGATCGCCGTCACATCGAACCGCGAAAGGATCGATTCCTTCGGTTCCCGATCGAGCAGGAACTGAAAAGCGGCCTGGATGCAGCGCTCCGGGCTGATCTTCCCGCCGGTCAGCTTCTTGTAGAGTGATTCGGACATGGTGACCTCGTGCATCGTCTCGCTGTGATCTTCGCAGACGATGACGCAAAATTCAAGCGGCTCTTTGGCCGATTCGATCCGTTCAACATGAATCATTCCTTCTTTCCGATGTTCGGCGGACATGGGTGCCTCCGAAAAGATAAAAGACGCAACGCTTCAACGAAGTAAAATATTCACATCCTCATCATGTCATAACTCTTATTCTTAATTCAATCGAGAATGGATCAAGTAAAATGCGTTTCTATTAACCGCCTGATTGCGAAGCTTCAATGAAACATATGGCTCAAACGGCAACAGAGATTCAAATCACCATGAGCTCCCGTCTAAATTTGGGTGTACAGAAAGATGCCCAAGCAAGGTGATTTTAAAGATTACTTTTCGGATCAGGCGGCGGAGTATGCGAGTTTTCGCCCTCGCTATCCGGATGCGTTGTTCGATTTTCTTGCGAGTCGGACGGCGCGACACGCGCAGGCGTGGGATTGCGCGACCGGGAGCGGCCAGGCCGCGTTGGGGTTGGCCCGCCATTTCGACCGGGTGATTGCCACCGACGCGAGCGCCGAGCAGATCGCTCACGCTCTTCCCCATCCGCACATCGATTATCGGATCGCCTCCGCCGAGCAGAGTGGATTAGAGCCGGCGTCGATCGACCTGGTAACCGTGGCGCAGGCATTGCACTGGTTTAATATCCCCGCTTTCTTTCAGGAGGTCAGGCGGGTTCTTGTGCCCGGCGGGATTCTCGCGGTCTGGTGTTATCCGCTCTTCACGATCGAGCCGGTCATCGATCGGATGGTCCAAACTTTTTATTCAAAAATCCTCGGGCCTTATTGGCCTCCGGAACGGAAGATGGTCGAAGAGGGTTACCTGTCGATCGCCTTTCCCTTTTCCGAATTGGAAACGCCCTCCTTTTTTATCGAATCGTCCGTCACCCTCTCTCAACTCGCCGGTTATCTGCGGACATGGTCGGCGGTACAGCGTTACATGAAAGAAAAGGGGGATGATCCGGTCGAACGACTGCTTGCCGAATTAAGCCCTCTTTGGGGCGAGGCCGAGGCGCCGCGCCGGTTGCGATCTCCGCTTCATCTGCGTGTCGGGAGGAAAGAGGGCCCGAAGTGAAGGTAGATCGGTCTGATCGAAATTGAATGAAGCTCTCCCATTTGAATGAGAATAGCTCCTGATCGCATCTTTGACGGAGGCGGCTCTGAAAATAAAGCTCGACCGAATTTTGCTTCGAGACTGGCGGCACGGTGATGAAGCATCTTTGGTCCTCTACGCGAATAATCGGAACATCTGGATGAACCTGCGTGATCGGTTTCCCCATCCCTATACGCCGGCCGATGCGAAGGAGTGGATTCGGCAAACGAGTGAAATAACGCCCCAGACCCAATTTGCCATGGTGGTCGGTGGCGCGGCGGTCGGCGGGATCGGACTGGAGGTGAGGAAGGATGTCTTCCGTCGATCGGCCGAGATCGGCTACTGGCTCGGAGAGCCGTTTTGGGGACGGGGGATCACGACGGAAGCGGTGAGGGCCGTGACCGAGTATGCCTTTAAGACCCTTGATCTTTGCCGGATCGACGCCGGGGTTTTCGAATGGAATCGGGCCTCGATGAGGGTGCTGGAGAAAGCGGGTTATGTCTGCGAAGCGAGATTAAGGAAGAGCATTACGAAGGAAGGGCGAACGATCGATCAATTCATTTATATGCGATTGCGAGACGAGTGAAGGCAATCGGCCTGTTGAAAGGATGCTTACGGCAGAAGGCGGACCACTGCAAATTCACCTTGTGATACTCCTGCGGCGATGATCGTGCCGTCGGCTTGGAGGGAGACGGTGGTTGCGAAGTCGGTGCCTTGGCCGATCGCCAAAGGCGCCGATTTCATTTTTTGATATACAAATTCGGTCTTAAAAGATGGGAGGGATCGTACCGTATTTTGACTTAAGGTGTCAAGGAAATTGTGAATCGGTGGCAAGCTGGATCGTCAATAGATGATGTAAAAAAGAGGAGCGGCCGGTTATGAAAGGAGTAAGATCAGGATCAAGAGTGTTGCGGTTCCGACGAGCCCCATGATTGAGATCATCAATCCCCGATCGACCGCCGGGCGATCCTGCCATTCAGTTGGGTAAAGCGGGGCGTTTTCAACGTAAGCGCCGGGCTCGAAAAACTGAAGCTGCCGCTCCAGGAGAATGAGTTGGCGCTTGGCTTGCTCGTGACGCGATTTCTCTTGACGGATCTGGTCGATGAGAAGAACGGCGACCAGGCCGACGCAGGCGCAGGCCAGCCCCTTTAACCCGGGGTGAATCAATCGTCCACCGGAGAGGAGAGCGGCCAAGACCGAAAGGGAGACGAAGGCGAGCATCCCGCTTCGCGCGATCTGCGTCATCGCGCCGCGGCGGTTATAGACTTCCTGCTTGAAGATGGGGTAGATCGATCGGAGGGTTTCAATCGTTTCTCGATCGAACTGCTTCTCGATCATTTCTCCATCCCCTGGGAGAAGAGGGGAGAGGTGAGGCGGATGGCGGCGACGCCGTCGATCAGTGTGCGGACGGTCACGCCGAGCATACAGAGTCGATCGAGCACCGGCTTCGGGATCTTCTCTCCCGAGGGATTTCGTAACTTGTCGAGGTGCATCCATTTTCCGGTCGGATCGAGTTGGTAGAGGATGGCTTCCTCTTCGGGACGGAGCATCCGTCGAAGGTGATCTCGGAGCGCCTTCGGCGAAGGGGTTCCCGTTCGGCTGAAGAACTGTTCCATCAGAAGCGGGTGGCCGCCGGTTTCGTTCCAGACGCGATCCACCTCTTCGACCGGTTTCGTCGGACCGAGCTGCTCTTGTATGATCTGCCGGGCTTCCCGTATCGGGATAACAGAGAGTGGATAAAGGCGAAGCGGCAGCTTGAATCGGTCCGGATGAGCGGCGACCCAATCGGCAAAGGGGGCGCCGCCGACCCAGCAGATCGACTGGAGCGAAGGCAGGGTCGATTCAAACGCCAGATCGACGATCTGCGGGATCAATGTTTCGTGTCGGAGAAGGTGATCGCAGTCGTCTAAAATGAAGATCACCGGCTGGGCGGCGATTTCAGCAGGGGCCTTTTCATAGAGATGATGAAGCTGCGACATCAGATCGGCGAGAGAGGCGGGGGGCTTCTTGAATGGATTTCGCGCGGTCGGTCCGATACCTTGTTGAAGGAGGACTTCGAGGAGAAGCGGCCAGAGCGCCGCGTCTGAGATCAACAGCGGAATGCGGAGGAAAATGGCCCTTCCGCCGATGTCGTTCAGTTCCTCCGCAAGGCGGCGCGCCAGTGTGGTTTTTCCAATCATGGGGCCGCCGAACATCGCGGCCGATTGTCCGGCCCGAAGATAATTGCAAAGATTTTCAACCAGGCCGACTCGGCTGGGGAAAGAGGAGGACATGGTGCGATCTTAACATACCCCGATCTCCTCAGCAACGCGAAAGAATAAGTGCAGATGGGAAGGGGGGGAGCGGGGTAACACTAAAGAGATAGGGGGTAAGGGGTAAAGGGTTAAGAACCGATTGCTTACCTCATTCCTTCTTACTGCTCACATCTTTTTCGAACCCCGGCAAGATCGCTTTGAAGAAGGCGTTCTCAATCAGACGCACCAGGACTTGCCAAGTACTGGACTGGGGATTTTCAATGGAGCCGCTGATGTCGGCGCGGGTGGCGACCTCCTTACGGGGGCGGTTCTCCAGCAGCTTTGAGATTCCGCCGATCATCCCTTCATAGAGCTTGCGGAAGGTGCTCTTTTCCTTGTCTTGTCTCCGGTCGTAGACTTTCAGATTCTTGAAGAGCGGTTTGACATAACCGGTCACTTGTCCTTCTCTGACCGCCACCTCCATGAAGAACGAGAAGTCGCCGGCCGCCACATCGAATTTCCCATAAGCGCGGAGAAGATCGTTCATCGTTTTCAGATCGGTATGCTCAATGCTGACCGCGAGATTCAGATCGGGTCCCTTTCTCAGGGGGCGGAATGTGGCCGACGCCCCCAAATTTCCGCTCCCCATAAATTTCCCCTTTAGATTCGCTTCGGTTCTCCCCTCCGTCAGATGATTGCTGAAATGACTCAGGCGGAAATCGGTTTCATCCACGTAGATACGGTAATCGGGCTTGGCCCCTTTATTGATAAATCCCACATTGCTTCGTTTGATTTCCAACTGATCGATGTTGAGCAAGACTTCCGGTTCATTCTCTGTCCGAGAGGCCTCTTTCGCCGTCTGCTTGGCTTGTTTTCCGGCGGGGGAGTCGACCGGCGTCGGCATATAAGCGTAGTCGGCTTCGGCTTGGTCAATGGTGATCTTTTCCAGATGGATGACTTTCGTCTTCGGCGCAAGCTCGATCTCGCCTGTTCCCGAGAGGGTCCCCTTGTGAACGACGATCTGAAGGTGGCGTATGAGCGGTTCCAGATCGGGCAGATTGATTTGCGCTAGTTTGAAATCGGTTTTTATCCCGATGTAAGGCTTGGCTAAAAAATCGGCCTTCCCCTTAAGATTGATTTGTCCGGTGTTGAAGACTTTTGCCTCAAATTGAACATCAGAAGGATAGACATGCGGCTTGGATTCCACATTCCGAATATCCTCCGCCAAGAGATGAATCTGCTGAAGGTGAATCTGTTTGAGCGGGATGTTATCAACGTAGGTGAAGTCTCCATCTACAATTTCAAAATGATTGATCTTCACCGGATAGATCGCCTTGAGGGCATCTTGCCAGCCGCGCTGCGGAGGAGCGGGATTTCCCTTTGTTTCTGCTTCTTCTCTCTTTTCGTTGAAGCGAATCTCTTCTTCAATCTGAGGTAAATTCAAATAGACGACGGGATGCTCCAGCCGCTCGTCGCTGACGATCCGGCCATGAAGCAACGAACGCCACTGAATGCGCGCGCTGAACTTCCGAATCTCTGCGACGGGAGGGATGGGGTTGGCTTGTTGGGTCACCACGATCTGGCCGAGATCGAGGGAAAAATCGATCGGGTGGAAATTGAGGGTACCGATCCGAACGGTATATCCCTTCAGGCGATGATTGACCTCCCGCTCCATATATCTTCGAAGCGGCTCATCGACGAGGAAGCCGAGCGCGATCAGCAAAATAATCAGAACGATCAGCGATCCGAAGATCCAGGCCGAAAATTTCCGCAGCCTCATATATGCCTCTCCTTCCATCTTAGAAGAGTCTGAGGCATAAAAACAACAATGGCCGCTTTCGCGGCCATTGCATTTAAAAAGAAGATGTGCTTCAGGTTTAAAGTTTTTTGAGCTCCTCGGCCATCTTTTCGACGGTTCCCTTCGCGTCTCCGAAAACCATCATCGTGTTCGGCCGGAGAAAGAGTTCATTCTCGATGCCGGCGAAGCCGGGGTTCATGCTTCGCTTGATGACCATGACCGTTTTCGACTTTTCGACGTCGAGGATCGGCATTCCATAGATGGGGCTGGCAGGGTCCGTTTTCGCGGCGGGGTTGACGACGTCGTTCGCACCGATAACCAGGGAGACGTCGGTATGCTCGAACTCGGGGTTGATATCATCCATGTCGATCAGCTGATCGTAGGGAACGTTTGCTTCCGCCAATAGGACATTCATATGGCCCGGCATTCGGCCCGCCACCGGATGGATGGCATACTTCACCGTCGTTCCCTGCTTCTCCAAAAGGTTGGCCAGATCCCGCACCGCATGCTGCGCCTGAGCGACCGCCATGCCGTAACCGGGGACGATGATGACCGACTTCGCCTCTTTGAAGATCTTTCCGGCATCGAGCGGGGTGCCGCTTCGAATCGTCGCTTTCTGCTTGTCGGGCACAGGTTCGGCGGTCGGCGCGACCTGCCCGAAAGCGCCAAAGAGAACGTTGGTGATCGGGCGGTTCATCGCTTTACACATCAAAATGGAGAGAATCACGCCGGAGGAGCCGTCGAGTGACCCGGTGATGATCTGAATCTTATTTAAGAGAACAAATCCCATCGACGCGTCGGCCAATCCCGCATAGGAATTCAGGAGCGACATGACGACCGGCATGTCGGCGGCGCCGATCGGAAGGACCAGCATCACGCCGAAGGCCAGGGCCAGAACGACCATGATGTAGAAGAGGGCGGTCGCGCCGGGGGAGAAGATCATGTAGACCAGCATCCCCAGGGTGACCGCCAGGAGCGACATGTTCACCCCGTTCTGCCCCTTGAAGGTCATCGGCGAGCCGCCGATCGTGCCGTGCAGCTTGCCGGCGGCCATCAGACTCCCCGTGACGGTCAACGCCCCAATAACGACCTCGAAGCCGATCGCCGTCATCTTCACGGTGCCGAGATTGGCGCCGTGCGTGTAGTACTCGGAGATGCCGACGAGGGTCGCGGCGAGCGCTCCGAGCGCGTGAGAAAGGGCGGTCCGCTGCGGGACATGGGTCATCGGAATCCACAGCGCCATCGAAAGTCCGATGGTTGAGCCGAGGACCATACCGGCGATGATCCATTTATAATCGATGATGTCGTGGTGGAAAAGGGTTCCAACCACGGCGAGCAACATTCCGAACTCGGCCATGAACATGCCGCGCCGGGCGGTGTCGGGGTGGGTGAGACCCTTTAATCCAAGAATAAAAAAGAGGGATGAAATAAGATAAAAAAAGTTTAATATCGTCATGGTCAGTCGGCCCTCTTCTTAAACATCTTCAACATCCGATCGGTAATGGCAAATCCTCCGACCACATTGATGGTGGAGCAGGTGACGGCGATGAAGCCGAGGATCGTACTGACCATGTTATGGCCCGATCCGGCCACCACCAACGAGCCGACCAGCGAAATGCCGGAGATCGCATTGGTCGCCGACATCAACGGCGTGTGCAACAGCGGCGGGACGCGGGTGATGACCAAAAACCCGACAAAACCGGCCAGCATGAAAATGTAAAGTCCAATTTCCAGTTCCGACGTCATGAAGCGGTTCCTCCTTTTGATACGATTGCTTTGATCCCCGGTTGGACGATCTCCCCCTTATGGGTGACCATCGCCCCTTTGATGATTTCATCGTTGAGATCGACCTTTAGCTCTTTGTTGACATAGATCAGGGTAAGAAAGTTGTTCATGTTTTTGGCATACATCTGGCTGGCATGAATCGGGACGGTGGCGGGAAGATTGGTAGCGCCGATAATGGTGACGCCGTGCTCCACCACATCCTCTCCCATTTTGCTTAACTCGCAATTTCCACCTTGCTCCACCGCCATGTCGACGATGACCGATCCCTTTTTCATATCTTTGACCATCTCCGCCGTAATCAGAACCGGCGCTTTCTTTCCGGGGATCAAAGCGGTCGTGATGACGATGTCGGCCCCCTTCACATGCTGATGGATCAGCTCTTTTTCCTTCTTATAAAATTCTGCGGAGAGCTCTTTCGCATATCCTCCCGCATCTTCCGCCTGCTCGTGGCCGAGATCGAGCTCCACGAATTCGGCACCGAGGCTTTTCACCTGCTCCTTCACCGCGGGACGGGTGTCGAAGGCTTCGACCGTCGCGCCGAGGCGCTTCGCCGTCGCGATCGCTTGAAGCCCTGCCACGCCGGCGCCGAGGATCAGGCATTTCGCGGGAGGGAGGGTGCCGGCCGCCGTCGTCATCATCGGAATCATCTTTCCAAAGGCGCTCCCGGCAAGGAGCACCGCTTTATATCCGGCGATGCTGCTCATCGAGCTGAGGACATCCATCCGCTGCGCGCGGGTGATGCGGGGGATGAGGTCGACGGCGAAGGAGGTGATCTTTCGCGCGGCGAGCTTCTGCGCGAGATCGGGGTAAGACATCGGCTGAAGGAGGGCGACCAAGATGGCCCCTTCCTTCATCAGGTCGATTTCGTTCTTTCCCGCTTTCTCATTAAAGAGGGGCCGTTGAATTTTCATGACGATGTCTGCGCCGGAATAAACCGCCGCCGCGTCGGGAGCGATTTTGGCGCCGATCTTTTCGTAATCGCTGTTTTGGAAGGAGGCCGCTTTGCCTGCGTCCGATTCGACCCAGACCTCCAGGCCGCTTTTGACCATTTTATCGACGGTTTCGGGAACGGCGGCGACCCGGCGCTCCCCGGGGAGGATCTCTTTCGGAATGGCGATCTTCATCTTCGAATTCCTCTATGAGAGTGTGGAGTGGAGAAGACTGAAAAAGTCCGCAAAATAGATATTTTATACCACAGCCTCAGACCCTCTCGTCAAGTCTTTATTAGCGTGTGGCAGGGGATTCTGAGCGCCTCCGGCGTCGATATTCCCGGCAGGCGGGGGAGCCTTAAAGCAGGGGGGGAGCAATCATGTGCTCCGGTCCGAGGGGATAAGGTCATTACATTCGAAGACCGAAAGAGGGGGTCGCCCGGCTGGATCTCTCCTCACCGCAGGATCAGGTGAGGAGAGATCCGATTCTAAACCCGCAACACGTTCTTCCGCTTGAGGAGATAATCGAGCCAGAGATTCGTCAGCTTTTCCTGAACGGAATTCTGCTTCAGCCGCGCGTTGAGGTTGGGGAAATCGACCGCGTCCATCTTCTGATCTTGGTTGAAGCAGGTGAAAACCGGCTCGATCTGAGCGCCGGTTTTCGGATCGATCTGCCGCTGCAAGCACTGGGCGCAGACCTCTTTCATCATGCATTGCATGGTGGAGTTAATCGAGGCAATCGCCACATGCTCTTCTTTGAAATACGGTTTGAGCGCGCCGTGCCGCGCCTGGCTGACCGCCGCCATCATCCGATCGGAACCGATCGCGATAATCCGGTCGGCGCCGCGTAGCGGGACGGCCGTCTCGCCCAATCGCCCCTCGCCGTAGGCCTGCATCGCTTGCACGATGTTTCCGACGAAGCTTTTGTCCTGAGGACGCCGAGGGGCAATTGCCGGGGCGGTGTCGGTGCTCCAGACAATAACATCCGAAGCCATCTCGATGTCGTCGCGCTTGAAGAGGTCGGTCGGCTTTTTGTAGCCGGCGAAGTAGATGACTTTATTCCCCTTGGCCCGCAGCGCCTTTCCAATCGAGAAGAGAACGGCGTTGCCGAGACCGCCCCCGGCGAGAACGACGGTCTCACCCCCCTCCGGGATATGGGTGGGGCAGCCGGTCGGCCCCATCACAACGACCGGCTCGCCGACCCGCAGGGCGGCGCAGAGCCGGCTGGAGTGTCCCAGTTCCAGAGCGATCAGAGAGAGAAGCCCGGCTTCCTTATCAACCCACGCGCCGGTCAGCGCGATTCCCTCCATTGTCAGGCGGGTCCCTTCGACGATTTCCGACTCGATCTCATAATTCTGAAGCCGGTAGAACTGGCCCGGCTCGAACTTCTGCGCCTGAAGCGGCGCCTTCACGACCACCTCGACAATGGTCGGGGTGAGGCGGTTCACCTGATGAACGCGGGGCAGGCAGCCTTCCTCCAGCGTTTTTGCCAGCGCCTTGAATCGGGCTTCTCGGTCCCGCTGCGCGGCGGGATCGGCGGTGGCGATCTCTTTTTCAAAGAGCTTCACGATGTAAGGATATCCCTTCTTCGCGGAGGCCATCGCTTTCACCACGTTCCCGGCATAGATCGGATGGTTGTCGCCATAGTAGGTAATATAGCGCCCCTCATCCTGATAAGAAGTGAAAATGCTCGGCGTCTTCGTTGCGACGGTGTCCCACCCTTCGATCTGGATCAACTCCGGCCTGTGCGTGCTCTCCGCCTCCGGTTTGCCATTCCACTTCGGCTCGAATTTTTGGAAGAATTTTTTCTGCTTATCGAGCTGGAAGGTGCCGGGCCACTCCTTTTCGTAGATGATGTTGGGAGAGGTCCCGGCCGCCACGAAGACGCTCCGCGCCGGAAAGGTCACGATCTCGCCGGAGCCGCGCCATTTTCCCTTCTCATCTTTCTTCTGCCGCTCGAAGGCCATCTCCTTGACGGCGCCGTAGGAATCCGGGATGCACTCCACCGGGTTCATGTTCTCGACAAAGAAGATTCCTTCTTCGAACGACTTGACGATCTCCTCATGATTGAGCCGATACGCGGGGGAGTCGACCATTCCCTTGCGATAGAGAATCGAGACGCCGCCCCACGACCGGACCAACGGGGTGAAGTCGGGCGCTTCCCCAATCGCCGCGGCCCGCGTTCGCTCGCGCCGGCAGGCCTCGGCATGCATGAGAAACTCGTCCAGGATCTCTTTCTCCTCTGAATCGTACATTGCACGGACCCGCTCCTCGCCGAACTCCCGGCAGAGCGTCTCGAAGCGATCCCGGATCTTCTCCACCTGCATCGGGTAGTAGGCCATTAACTCCGTTGCGGTATCGGTGGCCGTGAGCCCCCCGCCGATCACGATCGCCGGCAGACGCACCTGGAGATTGGCCATGCTGCTCCGCTTGGCCGCGCCGGTCAACTGGAGCGCCATCAAGAAGTCGCTCGCTTTCCGGACGCCGCGGATCAGATTGTTCTTCATCTCGACGACCGTCGGTTTTCCCGCTCCGGTGGCGACGGCGATGTGATCGATTCCGAGCCGCCAGGCATCATCGATCGTGATCGTTCCGCCGAAGCGCACCCCGCCGTAGACCCGGAACTGCGCGCGGCGGACGAGGGAGAGATAGATCAACTTCAAAAAGTTCTTGTCCCACCGGACGGTGATGCCGTACTCGGCGACCCCGCCGAATCCGGCCATAATCCGCTCGTCGAGCGATTCGTAAATCTCGGAGACCCGCTCGATCGGCTTCGGCGGGGTTTCTCCGTCGCCGACCCATTCCTTCGGAAGCGGCTCAATTTTTAATCCATCGATTCCGATCACCCCGAAGCCTTCATTCAACAGATATTGCGCGAGGGTGAAACCGGCCGGTCCCATCCCGACGACCAGAACCGTCTTGCCGTGGAAGGGGAGCGGATAGGGTCGCTTTACATTCAGCGGATTCCAGCGGGTGAGGAGATCGAAAATCTCGAAGCCCCAGGGGAGATCGAGGCAATCGGTGAGCATGCGGGTCTCGATCTGAGGGATGTTGACCGGCTCCTGCTTCTGATAGACGCACCCCTTCATGCAGTCGTTGCAGATCCGGTGGCCGGTGGCGGGAATCGTCGGATTATCGATCATCATCACCGCGAGGGCGCCGATCGTGACGCCGTCGCGCTTGAGCAGCTGCGCCTCCGAGATCTTCTCATCGAGCGGGCAGCCGGTCAGCGGGATGCCGAGGGGATTCTCACGGATCTTTCCATCTTTTTCCACGAACCCCTTGGAGCAGGAATCTTTCTCCCGTTCGTGGCAGAAGATGCAGTAGTGAATTTCGTTGAAGACCTGACGGGGATTGTAGCGAGGGTCGGTTAAGACAAATCCATCCCTGCGGCGCCGGCGCTCCTCCGGACCTTGGATCGCTTCGGGGAGATCTGGTTTCGACGGATGAATTTCGACCAGGTGCATGAAATCGATCTTCTCGGGAAAGCGGAAGGAGACCCACTCTTTGACATGGGGCTTCGCGTCGGACCGATGCGCATGGAGCGCCACCCACTGCTCGGGAATGTGGAGCAGACGCGTGGCCGCTTCGGCCATTGCGCCGATCGAGCCGATTTCAGACAGAGCGGGGAGGTGCGCCTCAAGAAGCGATCGCTGCGATGCATCGCTTCGGATTCGGTCGCAAATTTCCGCCAGCTGTTTCCGACTCGGCTCGGCATCGACCTGCTGCTGCCCTTTGACCTTGCGGATCAGATCGCGCTCAATCTCCATCAATCGAACCACGGCGACGGCGATCGACCGTTCGCGATCACCCTGCACGTGCGGGGCGATCACCGCTTCCAGTACCTGCATCTGACGGTCGATGGTATGTAGATCGAGGCCGGCCACGGTGGAAGGGGAGAGGGCTTTGAGCGCCCGCTTGATCACAAAATCACGCTTGAAATCGAAGATCGGCTTCTCCAACTCCGCACGATCGGCGTCGTCGGAGAGGGCCGTCTCGATCCGAAAAAGCTGCGAGATGAATCGGTTGAGGTGGGGAGCGAGTGCCACGAGCAGGTTCGATTCATCAACGGCGGAAATCTCTTTCCCAACACTCTCGCGGTAAGCCGCGTACCGCTGTCCGAGATCGAAATCGGCGGCATCGACCGACTGGTAAAACAATTCCGCCAACTTTTTGAGTCGTAAGGAATCATAAAGATCGCCGTAATGCCATCCCTCGATTCCAAGCGATAATCTGTTCATCTTCGGTATTTCTCCTCCAAACGGGTTTTCATGTCGTTCTTGTGAGACTCAAAATTTCCTCGGCCCGCTCCACGCAGGCTTTTCTTCTGTTACGCCGCTTCTCGACATTATTTCAAGGAATCGGTGGCTTAATGAACGCAGTGATCGGTCCTGCGTCGGATGGGGATTACGTTCGGTTTCGGAGCGCCTCTCTTTCCTGAATCGGACTGGAAAGGCTGCCGCGGAAGGAAAAGGACCAGGGTTGATACATCGCCTGCCGTGTCATCCTGACTTTCTCATTGCCTCCAATGCTTCCCTAATTTGGGCTTCGACCCCTTCGCAGATCAGGTCGTCATCGACCATGTCGATCAGATCGTCTTCGGTCACCGTGATGAACTTCCTCGCGGTCCCTTTTGAAAGCGAGATGAGGAAATTCCCGTTGGTGGAGCGCACCGGGACCACCCCTTCGGCTTTCGGATCGATCTTTTTGAGGACTTCTAGAAACTTCGCCCGTCCCGCCTCGACTTCGTCCATGTCCATTCCTCCTTCGCCTCTGAACGGTTCGTTTCAACTTCCTGAATAACGATTGACCCCGCCGAAGGTGCCGAACCACTTGTTTCCGTCGGAATCGATTGCGATCGAGTAGACATAATCTCCGAGGAGACCGTTCATCATGTTGAAGTTAATGAAGCTTTTTCCGTCAAACCGGCTGACCCCTTTGTTCGTGCCGATCCACATGATCCCTTTTGGGTCGATCTCGATGGCGTTCACGATGTTTCCCGCCAGGCCGTCGGCGGTGGTGTAGTTTTTAAATGTCTTTCCGTCAAAACGCGAGAGTCCTCCGCCCCAGGTTCCGAACCACTTGAGGCCGTGGGCGTCGATGGCGGAAGAGATCACATAGTTCGGGTTGGCCTCTTGGTTTTCTTTCTGGTTCTGCTGATGATGGGCCGGTCCCTCTTGATAGCTCTCTTCCGAGGAGGACTTCGGAGTCGTTCCGGGAAGATCGGCTCCCAGTCCGTCGCGATGGGTCCATCCCTTCATTGTTTTCCCGTCGAACCGGTTGATTCCCCCCTCGGTGCCGAACCAGAGGACGCCGGAGGGTTCGCGTTCAATCGTGTAGACCCATTTGTCGACGAGGCCGTCGTCCATCGTATAGGTGACAAAGTTCTTTCCGTTGAAGCGGCTGGCCCCTTTCCAGGTGGCGACCCACATCGTTCCGTTCGGCTCGAAGAGCAGATCGTATACCCAGAGGTCGCCGAGACCGGTCTTCGGATTGTACTGCACCCACTCGGCGCCGTAGCTCTTGGTCCCGCGGCCATACGGGGTGAAGTGCTCCCATGTATTCCCATCGAATCGACTTAGCCCGCCGCCGTAAGTGCCGATCCAGGCATTTCCTTTTGGATCAAAGTGAATCGAGACAACCACGTTCGATAAGAGCCCCGATTTGGTATTGTAGATCTGATGGCTTTCGGTTTTCCGATTGAATCGGATCAGGCCGTTCGATGTGCCGATCCAAACTTCATCCCCATGAACCGCCAAGGCCCGGATCACCACATCGCCAATCTGCCAGCCGGTCCAGAGAGTCGAGGCGCCGGGTGGTGGAGGGGACTGCCCCTCGCTCGATCCGACCGCCATGAAAAAGAGGATGGACAAAAAGAAAACTGTTTTCCGGAGGGAGCGCGGTCCCGATTTGAGGCCGGGTTGTCGCGCCGCCGAGTGAGAGGGGCCCGGATCGGTCGGCCGAAATGCTCGGCGACGATTGGGCATTATCCTTCTCCCCATTTTAGTTTTTGCCGTAAGACCTGATAATAATTTCGATGCGGCGATTGGACCAATTTCAACCGTCGCTCGGATGCTTCGATATGGATGACATCCTCTCCATCGAGCGGAAAGACCTCTTGACCGTCGAGGGTAACGTGAGGCCCCTCCTCGGCGGTTTTCAAAATGACATCGACCGCGACATTGGACGGGACGATGATGGGGCGGTTCGTCAAGGTATGCGGAGAAATTGGGGTCAATATGATCGCATCGACCGAGGGATGAACGATCGGCCCCCCTGAAGAGAGAGAATACGCGGTGGATCCGGTGGCGGTGGAGACGATGAGACCGTCGGCCCGCAGCCAGGTGACGAATTGGCCGTTGATAATAATCTCCAGCTTGATCAGTTTCGCCAATGTCCCGTGGCTGATCACAATATCGTTTAAGACCTTCGGCTGGGGGTGCTCCTTTTTTCCGCGACGGACCACCGATTTGAGCATCAACCTCGGATCGAGAACATATTGATCTCTGAAGATCTTCTCAAGCGTCGGATAGAGCTCTTCCATGGTGACTTCGGTCAGAAAGCCGAGGCTTCCGAGATTGACGCCGAGAATCGGGATGTCGAGCCCTTCAATCAGTCGGGCCGCCGAAAGGAGGGTTCCGTCGCCTCCGAGGACGATGACCAAGTCGAGCGATCGAGGGATCGTCCGCTTTTTCTTAAGAGCGTCGAGGAGGATGGCTTCCTTGCCATGTTGCTGAAGCCAGGCGACGAGCTTTTCAAGAGCGACTTTCCCCTGTGGATGCTCTGGCTTCAGAACGATGCCAATCGTCTTCATGGGATAAACTTGATCTCGATGAAAGATGAATAAATACCGGCGAGTTGATTCTATACGCCCCTGTTTTCTTTGTCAACAATGAAGGGGCGTTCGAGCGCGGAGATCGGCCATAAAAGAGGGGCAAGATGCTTTCTTCATTTAAGTCGGGAGTCCCGTCAGAATAAAATATCCTCCATTGTAAAAAATGTGGAGGAAGATGGAGGGGTAGACGCTTTCATAGCGATCGCGAAAATATCCGAAGAGAAGAGAGGGAAGAAGGACGGAAGCCGCCCAGAGAGGGGGATGGGTCCAGAAGTGCCCCAGCATGAAAAGAAAAGAGGCGAGGAGATTCGCGCCGCTGATTCCGAAGAGACGCTGTTTTCCCCATCGATACTGTGACCAAGCCCCTTGAAGAAAACCGCGAAAGAGAATCTCCTCAACGAAAGGCTGCCAGATGACCAGAAAGAGGAATGGCATCGATAGCGTCTGGCGCGGTGTGATCGGCGTCAAGGGTTGAATTGCGGCGAGGAAAATCCAAAAGAGACCACCCGCGGCAAGCGCCCACAAAAAAGGTGGATCTTTGTAGAAAGGAGGAAAGGCATCGAGACCGATTTCTTGGATGAATTTGCGCATTGGGAAAGAGATCATCCGTCACGTGTGCGTCTGATCGGAGCTGCTTGGATCGTAAACGCGCGTCGCATTCCTGTAGCGGCGAGACGCCGCCTCACTTCTAACAAGCTCGACCATTGGATCAGATCACTTTTTTAAAGTTTCATGGTAAAATCAGCGGGGGGTGAGAGGGCAACGTAACATGCCCCTTCCGGCTTGTCAATCATCGATCAAGCGAAAATGATTCGATGATTCCTGAAAAAACGGGCCGCGTTGCCGCGCCGTTTACTTGACAATGGGCCTCCGTTTTCATAGGATAGTTCGGTTTTTTTAAAGGAGTGATTCAATGCCTCAGAAGATCCGAGTTCAAAAAAAGAGAGAAGATATCCCGCTTCGCCTGGTCAGTCGGTCGGAGGAATGGGTCGAGCAGGTCCGGACCCATCCGAATTGGATCTGGGGAGGAGTTGGAATCACATTGGCTGTGGCGGCCCTGGTTTTCACCGTTTGGTTGTTGAATCATCGGACCGAGACCAAAGCCGCCTCCCTGGAAGCGGAAGCATTTCGGCTCTTCCATGAGCCGCCTCCGCTTCCACAACCGAAAGAAGAGGGGAAACCCGATCCGAATACCGACATCATGGACAAAACGGAGCGGCTGAAAAAATCAGCCACTCTCTACGACGAGATCGTCGAGAAATATCCAGGGACGAATGTGGCGCGAATGGCCTCCTACGAGAGCGGCAACGTCTACTATGAATTGAAGGATTACGACGCGGCCGAGAAGCGCTATCTCGCTTCCTTGGAAAAAAATGCCGGCCAAAAAGATCTTGCTTCCTTGATTCGCCTCAAACTCGGCTACCTCTACGAGAAAAAGGGAAACACCGAATCGGCCATGAAACAATTCCGCGCGGTCTACGAAGCGGAAGGGGCCCACAGCCGAGATCAAGCCGGATTCGAATTGGCGCGCATCTTGGAAATGACCGATAAAAAGAGCGAGGCCGCGGCCATTTATAAGAAGGTCTCCGAAGACTTTGCGAAATCCCCCTGGGGCATGGAAGCGAAGGCTCGGATGGACATTCTGAATCCCCCGGCGGCATCCGCGCCCGCTCCTTCCGGAACAGAGCCGGCAAAAGCGGCGACGCCTCCCACGACCGGATCGAACCCTCCGGCGGCGCAAAAGGAAAAGAAATAAATCAGGAGATGCAGGGAACAGACAGTTTTAATTCTCGGCGGGAATGATCAGGTAGTGTCCTGCTTTGAGAGTGCTGTTTCTTTTCAATTCATTTGCCTGAATGAGACTTCCGACGCTCACGTCATACTTGCGCGCGATCGAACTGAGGGTCTCCCCCTTCGAAATGCGATGTTTCTGAACATCGCTGCTCTTCGGCTCTTTCTCCGAGCCGGGGGTAAAGTTGGCCAAGAATGTTTCGCGCGTTCCAATCGGCAGCTTCAACCGATAATGCGGATAATTCGGCGGGGTTGTTTCCTTTTTCAGCTCCGGATTGTATGCCTTAATCTCGGCGAGGGTCACCCCCGCCGCCTTTGCGATCGTCTTCAGCGGGGTGGCTTTTGGAATCTCCACTTCATCGTAAGTAAAGAGCGGATGATATTCAATTGAGAAGCCATATTTCTGCGGGTTCTTCGCGATAATCGTCGCCGCCATAAATTTCGGGACATAGTTTTTTGTCTCGGGGCGGATATGCCGCGACTGCTTCAATTCCCAAAAATCATCCGCCTTCGTTCGCGCCATGGCCCGCATGATCTTTCCCTCCCCCGCATTGTAGGAGGCCATCGACAGCGGCCACGATCCGAACATGCCGAAAAGATCCTTGAGATATCTCGCGGCCGCCACGGTTGATTTCACCGGGTCCCTCCGCTCATCGATCCACTGATCAATCCTTAATCCATATTTCTTCCCGGTGCTTTTGATAAACTGCCAGGGGCCGGCCGCTTTTGCTCTCGAGAAGGCTTTTGGATTGAACCCGCTCTCGATCAGGGCGAGGAAAACCAGATCTTCCGGAAGTTGATGTTCTCGAAGGATATCCCGCATGATTGGGATATATTGTCCGGAGCGCGCGAGCCAGAGCTCAAACTTCTCCCTCAATCGTGTTTGGAAAAAGACGATGTAATCGCTGACGAGTTCGTTGTAAACGATGGGGACATCGTACGTGATCGAGGGGTCGAGCGGATCGGTGGGGACCACTTTCGTCGAAAAAGGGGGGACGCCAGGGGGAAGCTCTAAAGTCAACAGATCAAAAAAGTCCTCGGGAAGATTTTCTTCCTCCTCGATTTCTTCGAGCGGCGTCACCCGATCGGCGACGGCCCCTTCTTCAGGAACGGAAACCGGTTCAACCGCGGGGGTCGCATGAGGAGAACCCGTTTCAAGCGAGGCGACCGAGGCTTCCGACGCCGTGGCTGTCGAAGGGAGGAAATAGAGTGAAAAAACATTGGATAAGAAGAAGATCCAGAGAAAAAGTCGTTGAATTTGACTCATCCGTGCTCCAACTTTTATTGGGAGGACGGTGTCAAAAATCTATCTCATCCTCAAGCCTATATAATACGTTTTTCTTTTGATTTGTCAAACAAAATTAATAATTTCTTGACTGCTACGTCACCGTTTAGTAAGTTCAAAGGTCAATGTCTTTCTCCCCGGCACTCATAAAGGGTGAGATGAAACAATCTCAACACGATTCATCTGATCGTCGTACTCTCAATCAACGATTCAAACGAGACTTGTCATTTAACAAACTGAAGAAGGGTAAATCATGATCTGGAGAGGGGCGGTTGTTGTTTTGATGCTAATCGGGCTCGTCATTGTCGATCCTCCCACCGGATATGCGCAGCGGGTTGTCACCTTGGAGGATGCTTATCGGTCGGCGATGGCCCAGAGCCAGCAGATCGGGATTTCCCGCGAGAATCTGGTGCAGGCCGAGCGGGAGATCGACCGCGCAAAAAGTTTTCTCTACCCCAGCGTCAACACAGATGCAAACTATCAGCGTCGTCCTGAAGCAAAGTTTGGAGGGTTCGGCCCCGGTGCCGCAGAAATTCCGATTCTCCCTCAAACGCAGGAGCAATTTAACCTCACCCTGAGTCAGCCGCTCTATACCGGCGGCCGAGCCACAGCGGCTTTCCGGAGCGCCAAGTTGGGGGTCAAAGGGGGGGAGCTTGATTTAAACCTGACCACAGAGAATCTTCTCTTCGACGTCGCCCGGGCCTATTATGATGCGCTCAAGGCGCAGCGCAACGTCGAAATCGAGGAGAATGAAGTCAAACGGTTGGAGGCGCACCTCACCGATGCCGAGAAGCGCTTCCGCGTCGGAGAGGCGATTAAGACGGTGGTTCTCCGCGCCCAAGCGGAGTTGGCGAACGCCCGCGCCCGGCTCATCGTGGCGAGAAATGATCAGGCGACGACCCTGGACCAATTGGCGCTTTTGGCTCGGATCGAGGGGCCGTTCGACTTGGCCGATCCCCCTTCGTTGACCCTTTCGGAGAAGACCGAAGCGGAATGGGTCAACACGGCGCACAGCCGCCGGTCCGATCTCAATCGCCTGTCGGCGAATGTTCAGATTTCAGAGGAGCAGGTCACTATTGCGCGAGGAACCTTTCTCCCCACCCTGCGGCTGGAGGGGCGGTACAACTGGCTTCATCAAAATCCTCAGACCCCCTTCTCAATCACGAACGATCGGTCGGCGCTGCTCATCTTCTCCTTTCCGATATTTGAGGGGCGGATTCGCGTCGCCGAACTGGCGCAGGCCAGATCCCGCAACCGCCAGGCGGTCCTTCAGAAGGAGCTACTCTCGGATCAAATCGCTGTCGAAGTGCGACGGTCGCTGCTGAATCTGAACGCCCTCACTTCCGAAGTGGAGGTGGTCAAGGCTCAAGTTGCCTTTGCGCGGGAGAACTTCTCGCTTGTCTCCCGGCAATTTGCCGTGGGACTTGCCACGAACATCGACGTCCTCGATGCCAATGCATCGCTGATCAGCGCGGAGCGGCAGCTCACCAAAACGATATATGACCGAGAGGTGGCGATCCTTCAGGTGGAAAAGTCGGTCGGCGCCTTCCTCGACCTCATCCCGCCGCAGGCGGAAAGCAGCAATGATCGTAATCGTTAAACGTCGCAGGTAGCTGCTCCTTTTTCTAGGCTTTTCGTTCGTTGTAAAATGATGAAGAGATTCAGCGACGGCTCCGCGTCTTGGTTTTTCACATTTAGCGCTTCACGATGAACGAATAACGATCCCTCCGGGGGGAGGCCAATGAAATTCCGTTTGCTCGATTTAGATCAGTCAGGACGAGAAGATCTCCCGCGTATTCTCCTTTATTCTGTCTTGCTGCACTACCTGGTTTTGTATTTCATGTTGGGGAACCCCTTTCTCATGGTGATCAATCGAAATGGGGGCTCAAGCGGCCAGGCCGCGCTGAGTGTCGATCTCCTCACGCCGGGCCAGATCGAGAAGAATTCGAAAACAGGCGAGGAGGGCCAAGATCCCTATCCGATCGTTTTTCCTCCTGAAGAAGGATCGGATGAAGAGGATCGCGTCGAAGCCAAAGGATCAAAGGCCGATTCCCTTTCCGGCGATGGAATGAATTTAATCGAGCAGCCGCTTCCTCCCTCTGCCGAGAAAAAGAAAAACCGCAAACTCCCCCCGAACATGACCGGCCCGCAAGACTGCATGTTGAAGCTGGTCGGGATGGTCTGCCCCAACGGCGACTTCGAGTGTATCGAAGCGTACAAATCATTCTGTGAGAACCTCCCAAAAGATGCGCGCGTGGGGGACCGGATCCCACCGGGGTTCGGTCAGAAGCAATAAGTAAGATGCTTCTCTCCTGTTAAGGACAAATTTATTTCTTCACCTCAGATGTATTTGCTCATAAATCCTTCATCGTAAACTCTTGAAATCATAATTATCGTGTCGGAACAAATATTTTACTTTGTCTTAATCAAAATTTGACATCGCGAATGTATATTTAAATCCTAGTCGGTTCTGACCGCGAGGGTTGAAAGAACTATTTGCATTCCATAGGGTAAAAATTGTAAATTATAAATCTGATAACGAAACGCAATAATTGTTATTCCTTTTGTTCAGAGCAAACCCATCGAAAGGTGGGGACGCAGAGTAACGGGACTACCGGAGAGGAGATCGTTATTCGTTAAACGTGAGAAGAATTTCATTATTGTCTTTTACGTTTAACGAATAGCGAGTCACGAATCACGATTTCTCTCCCATGTCCGCCGAGCCGCCAAAGGAAATCTCTTTGGCGGCTTTTTTTATGGTGATTTTTGTTTTGTTGAAACGATGACATCATACCAATTCACATATACTCTTAATTATTTAAATTTACATCGAGTGGTTCGGTATCTATACTGTTTTTCTCTAAGTCAATTCAAACATACTGTAGAAGGATTTCAATATGCAGCAATTAAAGCGCAAATCACTTAAACCGGCCATCCACCCAACGCCGAGCCTTTTAAAACAAGGTCGGAATCGAAAACAGAAGTCCACTGCGCTTCAGGCGCAGAATGATACTCGCGAGATTGCGCTGACGTGGCTATTTATCAGCATCACGTTCATTGCATGGGGCTTTGCCACCTGGGAGGGAGTCGATATACTATGGGAGCGCTTTGAGGCGATGAGCCGACTCGCCTTCTTCGAGCAGTTGCTCTTCATCTTCTTGGTCCAATGTCTCATTTATGGAAATTTTGTCTATCAGTGGACCCGACTCGGCGCCCTCAAGCGCCGGGCGGCGCACCAGCCGGCCTCCCGGGAGGCGCTCGAAGGGGTTTATGAAGAGCGGGCACCGTCCCTGACGATTTTGGTCCCGTCCTACAAGGAAGAGGTCTCTGTTATCCAGCGGACCCTCCTTTCCGGCGCGCTGCAAGATTATCCCAATCGGCGGGTTGTCCTACTGATCGATGATCCCCCTTCCCCGAAAGATCCGTCCGATCGGGCTTCACTCGCAGCTGCCCGGCAGCTCCCCTTCACGGTGCAGACCCTTCTGGAGGATGCGGCGGCCCCGTTTCGAGACGCCTATCGTCAATACACGCGTCGACGTCTTGAGCAAAAAGTCGATATCGCGGAAGAAAGCGCGCGTCTGGTTCAGCTTTACGATCAAGCGGCGGTCTGGTTTGAGAAGCAAGCGGCGGGATATCCGGTCCGCGATCATGCCGATGCCTTATTTGTCCGCAAGATCTTGATCGCCTCCGCGGAAGAACTCCGCCGGCGCGCCGAAGCGATCGAGCAAGCTGCTTTGGTGGGGATGCTGACGAATCAGCGGGTACGGAGAGAGTATCGGCGGCTTGCCACCCTCTTTCACGTGGAGGTGACCTGCTTTGAGCGAAAACGCTACGTCAATCTGTCGCATGAATCGAACAAGGCGATGAACCTCAACAGCTATATCGGGCTGATCGGGAAAAGTTTTCGGACGGTCCTCCGTGAGGATGGGCTTTATTTGGAGGCGGTCGAAAAGGCAGAATCACAAAACTCAATCCCGGAGGCCGATTTTATCATCACGCTCGATGCAGACAGTCTTTTGACGACCGATTATGCGTTGCGGTTAATTTATATCATGAGGCAGCCTGGGAATGAACGGATCGCCGTGGCGCAGACCCCCTACAGCGCCATCCCGGGAGCGCCGGATGTGTTGGAGCGGATCGCAGGGGCAACCACCGACATTCAATATCTGATTCACCAAGGTTTTACACAATATGACGCGACCTTCTGGGTGGGGGCGAATGCCTTATTGCGCAAGTCCGCCCTGGAAGATATCCGGATTGTCGACCATGAGCGCGGCTTTCAAATTGTAAAGTATGTTCAGGATCGGACGGTGATCGAGGATACCGAATCAAGCGTCGATCTGATTGAACGCGGCTGGCGCCTCTATAACTATCCGGAACGGCTCGCTTACAGCGCCACCCCGGCCGACTTCGGATCGCTCTTGATACAGCGGCGCCGCTGGGCCAACGGCGGTTTGATTATCCTTCCCAAATTATTGCGTTATCTTCTGCGCAGACCCCACGGGATCTCCAAATGGGTGGAAGGGCTCTTTCGGTGTCATTATTTAATCTCGATTGCGGCGGTCAATATCGGGCTTCTGATTCTTTTGGCGCTTCCGTTTGAGGGAAGCATTCGAAGTCTCTGGCTTCCGGTCACCGCCCTTCCCTACTTTTTTCTTTATGGGCGGGATTTGGTCCGGAGCGGCTATCGCTGGAGCGATCTCTTTCGGGTTTATGCATTGAACTTGATGCTCATTCCGGTAAATTTGTGTGGCGTCATCAAATCGCTCCACCAGGCGATCTCGCGGCGAAAGATTCCTTTCGGTCGCACGCCGAAAATCATCGGAAGAACCGCCGCGCCCGCGCTCTATATTTTTCTTGAGTATGCCCTGCTCTTTCATTGGCTTCTCGGTTTTGCCGTGGATGTCTTCAACCGCCGATGGACCCACGCCACCTTCAGCTTCCTCAACGCGGCGTTTTTGGGATGGGCCCTCTTCCGATTCATCGGCTTTGCAGAAAGCAAAGAGGATTTTCTCCTCGGGGTGAGAAAAAGGCCCGTACCTTGATGATGCTTGGAGGTTATTGGAAGAGAGGTTCCCTTTCAGGGATGACGATATGAAGAGAGCATATCTGATGCTGATTGCTTTTATTTTTCTCGTTCTGGTCGGCATGGTAGCCAATGGATACGCCGAAGGTATTCCTGTGCTGATCTATCATGAAATCTTGCCGAATGCGGAAGAATCGGGAGAAACGAAAATTTCTCTGAGTCAATTTGAAGCACAAATGAAGTATCTCTATGAGCAGCATTACACCACGATCAGCGTCGATGAACTGATTCATTATATGAAAGGGGGATCGGCTCCCGAAAAATCGATTCTGCTCACGTTTGATGATGGCTGGAAAAGTGGACTGAACGCGATACCGATTCTGGAGAAATATCACTTTAAGGCCGCGTTTTTTATTTTTCCGGAAAAAGGAATCGGACCTCCCTATCTGGAATGGAATGACGTTTTGTCCCTTGCTGGGAGTCGCAACATCGAAATCTGCTCTCATACCATGACCCACCCTTGGGATAAAAAGAGCAATCTGGTCACTTGGATCGACGGCAAGACCGACGGGAAAGATCGGCGGGATGCAGTTTATGAAATTAAAGAATCAAAAAAGCTGCTTGAAAAAAAGCTCAATAAAAAAGTGAACTGCTTTGCCTGGCCGGTGGGATGGTACAATTCCGCGCTCATCAAGATTGCGGAAGAGGCCGGCTATGAGGCCGTGTTCACGGCGGAAGATGGAATCAATACTCCGGGCGGGGACCTCTTCGGGATTAAAAGAATATTTGTCGATGGCGCCTGTCCGATCACCACATTCGAACAAATGTTGCAGGATCATACGTATCATGTCTGTCAGACAAAAGGCAGACCAACCCAGGGACACTCTCCTTATCATTAAGACCTCAAACCATTATGCTGTTTAATTCTTATCTCTTTATTCTTGTCTTTCTTCCCGCGACGCTGCTGCTCTTTCATGGCTTGCGTTCGATCGGGATGTTCCGCGGCGCCCTCGTTTCGTTGACCGTGATGTCACTTGTATTTTATGGATGGTGGAATCCGATTTATCTGCTCTTGCTCGTTCCGTTGATGCTGGCAAATTTCGCGATTGCCCGGTGCATTTTGCCCCAGGATGGACGGCGGCCGGCCGGGGCCAAAGCCCTATTTATCTTCGGTATCATTGGGAACGTGGCGGTCCTCGGTTATTTTAAATATGCGAATTTTTTCGTTGATAACATTAATGCGCTGTTTGGTTGGGATCTGCATCTCGCCCGGGTGATCTTGCCGCTTGGTATCTCGTTTTTTACATTCCAAAAAATCGCCTTCCTTGTCGATGTCTACGGCGGGAAGGTGAAGCGGTTGAACCTGCTCGACTTCTTGCTCTTTGTGAGTTTCTTTCCGCAGTTGATTGCCGGCCCCATCGTGCACCATCGCGAGGTGATGCCGCAATTTCGCCGCATCGGGACGGCGGCCCGTGACCTCGCCGCGCTCGGTCTGACCCTCTTTGCGATGGGACTCGCCAAGAAAGTTCTGCTCGCCGACACCGCCTCGCTTTATGCCACCCCGGTTTTCGATGCGGCGGCGGCCGGCCGGCCGCTCGACTTCACTTCCGCTTGGATGGGGGCGTTGGCCTACACGGCGCAACTTTACTTCGATTTCTCCGGCTACTCCGATATGGCGATCGGCGCGGCGCTCCTCTTCGGAATTCGCCTTCCGATCAACTTTGACTCCCCCTATCAATCGGCCGGCATCATCGAATTCTGGCGGCGCTGGCATATCACCCTATCCCGATTTCTGCGCGATTATGTCTACATCCCGCTCGGAGGAAACCGTAAAGGGCCGGCCCGCAGATACCTTCATCTTTTATTGACGATGCTTCTCGGCGGACTCTGGCATGGGGCGGGTTGGACCTTCGTGATCTGGGGAGGCTTACACGGCCTCTATCTGGCGATAAATCATGGCTGGCGAGCGATCCGTGCGAAACGGATTCCGCAATTGGCACTGCCCGGCGCGCTTGGCCGCCGCCTGGCGCAGATGATCACCTTCTTGGCTGTTGTGGTGGGATGGGTTCTCTTCCGGTCGGCCGATCTCACGACCGCCGCCTCTCTGCTTCGGACGATGAGCGGTTTCAACGGCCTGATGCTTTCGGGGGAGCTGCCCGTGGATCGTGTGGCGTTCCTGACGATCGGCTTGTTGTTTGCGATCATCTGGCTGGCGCCGAACAGCCAGACGCTGACCGGCTACACCGGGCCGGAATATCATCCCACGGCGCCGTCGGAAGAAAATGAATCGGAAATTCGAGAGGAGAACAAGATCTGGCGCCCTTCGTTGCCTTGGGCGATCGCAACCGGCGTGCTGCTGGCGGTCTGTCTGATGTCGATCACCCGTGTTTCGGAATTTCTTTATTTTCAGTTTTAAGGATTTCGGTTAGATGATTCGTTCTTCAAACAGTGTTCGAAAATATAGCGGTGTCGCGATCGGCTCGGCGTTGGCGCTGTTGGCCCTGGTGATTCTCTTCAACGCGGTGATCGACCCGTTTGCGATGTATCGCCTGGCCGATATTCCAGGGATCAACCAATATAAACCGGCGATCTTCAAACGGGTCCGGCTGCTCAAAGCGTTTGAAGTGCGGCGGTTGAAGCCCGACGCCGTGATCCTGGGGACCTCACGCAGCCACGTTGGATTGCGTCCCACCCATGAGGCCTGGAATGGCTTTGACGGCCGGGTCTACAATCTTGCGTTCGATGGGGCAACGACCGAGGAGATGTATGCCTATCTGTTGCATGCGCAGGCGGTGCATCCGCTGAAGCAGGTGGTGCTGGGGCTCGACAGCTATCATCCGACCCGCGCGCCGGCGACGACGCGGCCCGACTTTGATCCGCTTTTGCTGGAGGCGCCTGATTCCTCTTGGTCTTGGACGCGGTGGATCACCGCCGATCTGCGGCTGCTGACCAGTTTCGATACGGTGCGGGCGAGCATTCAAACAATACGATCCCAAACCGACGCCGAACCCTCCTGGCTTGCGCAAAACGGGCAGCGGCTCGGAGAGGTCTTCTTCCACAATGCCGGGGAGCATTTCATGACGGTCGGCGCGCGCGGCTATTTCGAGGAGATCGACCGGCTCGAGATCGAAGGAAAATTGCAGGGGCGAAAAATCCCGCCGGTCAAGCAAACCGCGTCGTCGCCGCCGTCCGTTTCGGCCGACGAAACGTCGCTGGGGTACATCCGGAGAATCGTCGAATTCTGTCGCGCGAAGCGAATCGATCTGCGCATCTTCATCACACCGGCCCATGTGCACCAGGCGGAGATAGCCGCGGCGGCGGACGAAGGGACGTGGATTGAGGGGGCCAAGCGCGATCTGGTTTCGCTGCTTGCCGAGGAGGCGGCCCGCCATCCCGGCGAGGCGCCGATTCCGCTTTGGGATTTCAGCGGCTACTCAAGCGTGACGACCGAGCCGCTTCCCGGCGTCGGGCGCCGCGATGAGATGCGGTATTATTGGGACTCTTCGCATTTTAAAGAGATCGTCGGCGATTATCTCCTCGATCGCATTTTTGGGATTGCGAACCCGCAGCGTCCGCTCCCGGATGATTTCGGCGTCCGACTTACGGCCGATAATATCGCGTCGGTCCTGCTGCGCGATCAGGCTGCTCAGCAGTGGTACCGCTCGACCCATCCGGAAGAGATCGGTAAAATAAGAGCGCTCGTCGCCGGAGAGCTCGGGTCGTCCTAATCCGTGTCAGAAAGCGCACCAGAGGAAGGTCCAATCTTCAACCAAAAAACGATTGTACGGAAATTAGGGATTGGGGATCTGATTCTCGTGTGCAGCAGGGTCTTGATAGATTCTCTCCCGGTTCCAGGCGTCGCTGCCGTACTTTTCTTTTCCAAGATGTGCGGCGATCTCTTCTTCCTCGGGGGTGAGCGATCCGAGGATCAGTTGAATCGGCAGAGCGGCTTCAAAGCCGCTCGCGATCGCCTGCTCCAGCATCGCTTCCGACGGGAGCGCCGGGAGAAGTTCCGCCAGGCCGATCTGATTTTCGGAGGGAGAAAATCCCGCTCTGTCCTGCTTTTCCAAAATCAACGAGCCGTGCTGGAGAAAATGTCGGACCCACCGTCGTTGCGCGCTGCCGATTAATTTTTTTTCTCGCGCCGTGATCTCGTACCACGAGGTCGAGGCGAAGCAGAGGGGGCTTGCGGCGCGCTCCAACCGTTGAGAGCGGGGGGGCGCGTAGATGTCGGCTTCAACTTGAAGCGATTTGAGACCTGCGAGGAATCCGCCGGCGATGGCATAGAAGGTTCCTTTGATGCCCCCTGTAAAGAGGGGATCTTTCGTTCCGGCGACGACGGAGTAGGTCAGCTCCCGATCGTGCAGGAGGGCGCGGCCGCCGGTGATCCGGCGAACAAAGCGAAGCGGGCCGCGCGCCGCCAGATCGCTCCACTCCGGCTCCCATTTTTGAAAGGAGCCGATTGAAACGGAAGGAACCGACCAGCGATAGAGACGGAGCGTCGGCGGAACCTTCCCCTGGGAGAAAGCGATCGCAATCGCTTCATCGACCGCCATGTTGACCTCGGGCGGCTGCGGCGGATGACGTAAAAGTCTCCAGCGTTCTCTCGCGTCCATCATTCCTCTATTTGATAACAGCTGCTTCACTTGATCTTACGGGAAGAGGATCGGGAGGTCAAGGAAACCGGCGCGGCTCCGAGCACCGGATGAAATTCCGTTTGACAAGCGCGACGTCGCTCGATAAAGTGAGACGCCGATCGGTTACGTCTGGAGGAGTGGACGATGGGGAGTCTGTTAAAACC